>Ga0066376_10002774_pt1 | contig 16121 bp, 10 predicted proteins | sample Knorr_S15_td_Bot_FD_77009 | JGI IMG/M metagenome (GOLD analysis project Ga0066376, IMG submission 77009) | Marine microbial communities from Southern Atlantic Ocean transect - Knorr_S15_td_Bottom_ad_5009_LV_A | ecosystem: Environmental > Aquatic > Marine > Oceanic | place: Southern Atlantic... | reverse complement strand
GGAAGGGGACATATATTCTTGGCCTGGACTGAGTTGGAAGGAAGCTGGAGGGCTAGTCCTAATTGGTAAGGCAGCGGTCTTGAAAACCGCCGGGTTAACACCCTTGAGGGTTCGAGTCCCTCGCCCTCCGCCATACAACAGCGTCGGTCGGTGATGTACGGCGGCTGTTTGCAAATCTATGAAGCTGGAGAGGTGACCGAGTGGCCGAAGGTGGCAGCCTGCTAAGCTGTTGTAGGGGGTAACTCTTACCGAGGGTTCGAATCCCTCCCTCTCCGCCACTGCTGTACTGCCCCCTCGTTCAATGGTAGGACACGTGCCTCTGGAGCACGCTATCGGGGTTCGAATCCCTGGGGGGCAGCCATAATCCTCAATACCCGCGGCCACAGTGGGTTAAGGCTGATCGAGCCCGTCTTTCGGCGGGCTTTTTCAGTTCTGTGTTTTGGTGTGGTTTCGAGCCCTCAAGCGCCACAGATAGGTTGACAGTAAGCGGGGATCTCGATATCGTAGGGCCATCTCAGGTTCCTAAAGATCAGTGGGGCGAGATGTTTGTGTCCGAGGTGGCTTGCCCTGGCGCCTTTACTTACCCAACGACCCGCTTACCCCCACCAGGCGACCGTGAATACTTCTCTCAAAGATCGGGTCACGGCCTGGGCATTCATGGCTCCAGCTCTGCTGGTGCTGGGGGTCTTCGGCCTCTTCCCCATCGGCTATGCGTTTTTCGTCAGCCTTCACCACTGGAGAGTGAAGAGAGGGCCCTTTGTCGGCTTCGAGCATTACCACAGGGCCCTGGGCGATCCTCTGTACATCGCCCTTTTTGTCCTCAGCTTAGGGCTCTTCTGTGCAGTTCGGTACTGGGTTAAGGGTAAGTCACTGTGGCTGCGCGTCACCCGCATCGGGCTGGAGGTGACAACCCTCTTCGCGGCGGGCGCGGGCTTGCTGGGCGTCATTGGCAGTGGCGATTCGCGCCTCTTCGATGCCTTCAAAGTCACGGCATTTTACGCCGTGTGCGCGATCCCGGCGGAAGTGGCCATATCCATGATCCTCGCCTACTTATTGTTCAAGGCGTTGTCGGGGAAGGGCTTTTTCCGGGTGCTCTTCTTCCTGCCCTACGTGACCCCCATGATCGCCACCGCCGTAGCTTTTCGGATCATCTTCAGTCCCCACCCGTCCTCTCTGGCTAATCAGATCGGCGGCGTCTTCGGGCTGGGATCTCAGGGCTGGCTCTTCGAGAGCCGCTCGGTGGTCTCCCTGGTCCTGCAGGCTTTCGACATTACCCAGTATCCGGCCTGGATCGATGCGGCATTTCCCAGCATGGCCCTGGTTTCGGTGGTGCTTTACAACATCTGGGTCTATGTCGGTTACGACACCGTCATTCTACTGGCGGGGTTCAGCGCCATTCCTCCGCACTACTACGAGGCGGCTGCCATCGACGGGGCCACGGCGGCGCAGTCCTTCCGGCACATTACTCTTCCTCTCATTTCACCTGCCCTGTTCTTTATCAGCTTGATAGCCGTTATCGGTACCTTCAAGGCGTTCAACCATATCTATATCATGCGCACGCCCGGTGCACGAGATAGCGTCGATGTAGTCAGCGTCGCCATCTTCGACCAGATCTATCTATTCCACAACCTCGCCTACGCAGCCGCGCTTTCCCTCATCCTCTTCGCCGTCATTCTCGGTCTCACCTTCGTGCAGAACAGGGTTCTGGGCCGCAAAGTGTTCTATGGTGACTGACACCGCGGAGGGGGCGGGGACCGGCCGCGGCAGCCGTGCCGATGGTCCAGCGGCGGAGACCGAGGATGCTCGGGGATCTATCGCGGATACGGCAGCCCAAAGAGCGGCAAAGCGTCGGCTTGCTGCCTTTCTTACGTATGGCGGCTTGGTCGTAGCTGCGGTAGCAGCTTCCTTCCCCTTCGTGTGGATGCTTTTCACTTCCTTCATGACTCGGGGAGAGACCCTGCGGTACGTTGTGGTCCCCGCCTCGGTGGAGTGGCGAAACTATGTGAGGGCGTGGAGTGAGGCCAACTTTGCGCTGTATTTCAGCAACAGTCTTTTGATTGCGGCCGTGCAGGTGGGGGGCACGCTGCTGTTTTCACTGATGGCGGCGTACCCGCTGGCGCGGATGCAGTTTCGCGGCCGGGAGACCATCTTCCTGATTATTCTGGCTACCCTGATGGTACCCGAGACGGCTACCATGGTGCCCAATTTTCTCACCGTGGCCTGGTTGCACAGCCACAGTCCTATACCCTGGCTGAACAGCTGGCCGGCGCTGACGGTGCCGTTCATGGCCAGCGCTTTCAGTATATTTCTGCTGCGCCAGTTCATGCGCGGACTACCAGGCGAACTGTGGGACGCGGCCCGGCTTGACGGCGCCGGTCACGTGCGCTTCTTGTTCCAGATCGCCTTGCCATTGTGTAGGGCACCGCTGCTGACGGTTGGGATGTTTACCTTTATCGGATCGTGGAACGCCCTGGGGTGGCCTCTTCTGGTCACGAGTACCCAAACGTGGCGGCCCATCTCGGTGGCTCTGCTCAGATTTGTCGAGGAAGCGGGGGCCGAGACACAACTGCAGATGGCGGGGGCCGTCATCGCCACGCTGCCGGTGCTGCTGCTATACGCCCTGATACAGAAAGAGTTTACCGCGGGAATCTCGGTATCGGGCATGAAAGGATAGCGCCGGTGCTCTCTTTAGGGAGCCGGGTGGCTGGCAGCGAGTGAATAGAGTTGAGTTGAGAAAGGATAAGATGGTATTACTCAGATGCTTTCTTGGTTGCTGCGCTTTGCTGCAGGGGCTGGCTGGATGCGCTCCGGAGACGGTCGAGGTGGTACCGGAGATCGATCTTGAGGCCGTCGATCCGAGTGGCGCCGAGGTCGTATTCTGGTATCAGCACACGACCACGAGGGAAGAAGCCCTGTTGGGGATGATCGACGAATTCAACCGGACCAATCCGCACCAGATTACGGTGCGAGGGGAGTTCTCCGGAAAATACAGCTCCATATACAATAAAATGATGGTCAGTCTGCAGGCGGGAACACTGCCCGATTTACTGGTCGCCTACCAGAACCAGGCCGTCGTCTACCATCTAGCGGACGGATTGGTGGACCTGGCGCCCTACATGAGTTCGGCGCGATGGGGTCTGTCGGCACAGGCACGAGCCGACTACATCAAGGCCTTTCTGGATCAGGACTTCATCGACGGGGCTCAGATCTGTTTTCCCCCCAACCGCTCGGTGGAGATCCTCTACTACAATATGGACTGGCTGGAGGAGCTGGGTCACGACCGACCGCCCCGAACCTGGGACGAATTCGCCCAGATGTGCCGCGCGGCGAGGGACCAGCCATTCTCACTGTCCCGCAATCCGGAGTACAGCCAGGGGTTCATTTTCGAGGCGGACGCCAGTCGCCTGGCAACCATGGTCTTCTCCCGCGGTGGTGACCTGATGGATCCTGAAGGCACCGCCTACACCTTTGCCGCTGGCCAGGTGAGGGAGGCGATGGTGTTGATGCAGCAGCTGACCAGCGAGGGCGCGGCCGGCCTCCTGTCCGAACCCTACGGCGATCAAAAGGCGTTCGCCGTCGGCCAGGTGTTGTTCGCTATGCGTTCCTCCTCGGGCATGCCTTTTGTGGACAGCGCGGTCAACGAAGACGGTATTGGCTTTCGCTGGAACGTGGCTGCTCCCCCCCAATCGGGAGATCGCCCTGTCGTCAATGTGTACGGCGCCAGTGTATCGGTATGCCGCACCACGCCACAGCGCCAGCTGGCGGCGTGGCTCTTCATCAAATGGTTCACCGAGCCGGAACAGCAGGCGCGATGGGTGCGCGCCAGCAACTACTTTCCGGCGCGGCGCAGCACGGCGAGGGAACTGGACAGCTACTTCGCCGAAAACCCACGCTACCGCATCGTCTACGATCTTCTCGATTATGGCAAGTCCGAGCCATCGGTACCTGGATATCAGGCGGTTCGCCGGCTGATCGAGGAGGCGATGGTCGAGGTGGCTCAAGGCGGGGATATCGACGGTATTCTACCACGGCTAGAAAGGGAGGCCAACGCCACCCTGGAGGAATTCTGAAGGCTGTCCTCAATTAGCGGCATTCGTCCAACCACCCTGGGTGAGCCCTTAGGCTCTACCGAAGGGAAACTAACATCTGATAGGATCCTGGATCGATGACACAGACCTGCGACCGCAAGGAGATAGCCGGAGACGGTCGGCAGCGCGCTCCCAACGTCGTCGTTTTTTTCACCGACCAGCAGCGCTGGGATACCGCCGGTCTTCACGGCAATCCCATGGGGTTGACGCCCAATCTGGACCGGCTGGCTCGAGCCAACACTCACCTGGCCAATTCCTTTACCTGTCAGCCGGTGTGCGGTCCGGCGCGGTCCTGCATGCAAACCGGGCTCTACGCTACAACCACCGGATGCTGGCGCAACGGTATCCCGTTGCCGGAGAACAGTCACACCTTGGCGCATTCGTTTGCCGCGGCCGGCTACCGCACTGGTTATATCGGCAAGTGGCACCTCTACAACCGGGAGTCGCACGGCCCCGTGCCGCCGTCGCACCGGTTCGGGTACGACTACTGGCTGGCGTCCAATGTCCTGGAGTTCACGTCCGACGCCTACGACACCGTGGTTTTCGACGGTGACCAGAACGAGGTGAGGCTGCCCGGCTATCGGGTGGATGCTCTTACCGACGCTGGGATCCGATATATGGATGCCAACCGGGAAGACCCCTTTTTTCTCTTCCTTTCCTACATCGAGCCGCATCATCAGAACCACCTGGACGATTTCCCGCCGCCCCACGGCTACCGGGAAATGTTCACCGGTGGCTGGATCCCTCCCGACCTGGCGGCGCTGGGTGGGTCCACTCACCAGCACCTGGGCGGCTATTACGGTCAAGTGAAGCGTCTCGACGAGGCGCTGGGTCGGGTCGTCGACGCTCTGACCAGTCTGGGGCTGCTCGACGACACCGTCGTCCTGTTCACCTCCGATCACGGCAACCACTTCAAGACCCGGAACAGCGAATACAAGCGCTCGTGTCACGAGAGCTCCATCCGCGTGCCCACGGTACTGGCAGGCCCCGGATTTCGCGGCGGCGGGCAGGTAGATGAGCTGGTGAGTCTGGTCGATCTCCCTCCCACCTTACTCGATGCGGCCCGGCTTAAGATTCCCGAACCGATGCAGGGGCGCTCGCTGCTGCCGCTGCTGCGGGGGGATCGGGAGGGCTGGCCGGAGGAGGTCTTCGTGCAGATCAGCGAGGCGCAGGTGGGCCGCGCCGTGCGCACCCATCGCTGGAAATACTGCGTCGACGCGGAGCGAGCCGATCCGGACAGGGCAGGTGGCTCCGAGATTTACCGCGAGCAGTATCTATACGACCTGCAGGCGGACCCTTACGAACTCAACAATCTGATCGGACTGCAGTCTCATCGCCGGGTGGCCGATGTCATGGCCAACAGGCTGAAAAGCCGTATGCGGGAGGCGGGGGAGGCGGAGTCGGTGATCGAGCCGGCGCCAGAGCGGCGCAGCGGACAACGGCAGGTGAGTGCAGACGAGGCGCGACAGTAACCGCCCCTTTCCGAAACACAAAAGAGGCAGCCTCATGGAAACGCAGAAAGTGGATCTGGCCGTCATCGGTGCGGGTCCGGCCGGTCAGAAGGGCGCTATTCAGGGAGCCAAGGCCGGAATGCAGGTCGTGGTCGTCGACCGTCTTGGCCTTCTGGGTGGATCCTGCCTGAATCACGGTACGATTCCCTCCAAGACCCTGCGTCGCGCCATACTGGATATGACTGGATTCGTGCAGTCGGCTTATTTTGGCGACGAGCCGCGGTCAGCGCACAATATATCTGTCGAGGACCTGCGGGCGCGGATCAGCAAGGTGATCGAAGACGAAAACGCGGTGCTGCAGCGACAGTGCGAGAAGAATGGGATCGCCATCGCTTTCGGTACCGCGCGCTTCGGCGAGGCTCCCAATACCCTTGAGGTACTGGATAGCGAAGGCCAGGTGCAGCAGTGCATCGAAGCCGACAAATTTCTCATCGCCACCGGCTCTCGACCACGGCATCCCATCGATCTGCCCGGCGATGCAGAGCTTTTCGTCGACTCGGATCTGGTATTCCGGTTGCCGCGCCTACCCGCGTCCCTCATTGTGCTGGGGGGCGGTATCATCGGCTGTGAGTACGCCACCATGTTTGCCGCTCTGGGGGTCGAGGTCACCCTGATGGATCGGCGCGACCAGCTGTTGCGCATGCTGGATGGCGAGATCGGCGCCACCTTTGGCCAGTACATCTCTCATCTGGGTCTCAAGCTGCGGATGGGCGCTTCCATCGATCAGCTGAGGAAGGGGAGCGACGGCCTGGCGGAGGTGGTGATGGCGGACGGCGAAACACTCAGGGCTGAGTGCTTGTTTTACTCCATGGGTCGCGTCGCCAACGTGGAGGGACTGCAGCTGGAAAAGGCCGGTGTCGAACTTGACTCCCAGGGCAACATCTCGGCCAACGCGCTGTTTCAAACGACCAATCCGCACATCTACGCCGCCGGGGATGTGATCGGTCCACCGGCGCTGGCTTCAACCTCCATGGAACAGGGCCGGCTCGCCGTCCGCAACGCGCTCTTGTTGAAGAGTCACCATTTTCCCGATTTCTTTCCCTATGGCATTTACACTATTCCCGAGATTTCCAGTATCGGCCCTACCGAACAGGAGTTGCGGGAATCCGGCGTGCACTACGAGGTCGGCAGAGCGTACTACTACGAGATTGCCCGCGGACCGATCAGCGGCGACACCTCCGGTCTGATAAAGCTCATCTTTCATGCCGAGACGCTGGAGGTGCTGGCGGTACACATCATCGGCACGGGGGCGACGGAGTTGATCGCTCTGGGACAGATGGCGATTGCCCTGAGGGCGCGGGTCGACTATTTCGTCGACAACATCTTCAACTATCCCACCTTCGCCGAGGGTTTTCGCATAGCGGCCCTCAACGGCCTGAACAAAGTGGAGGGGTCGAAGGCCGCCATGTGGGTTTAGCGGCGAGTCTCAGACGATTAGCTCCTGTAGGCGACGGATTTCGCGGGAACTTATGGCGAGGCCGTCCATCATAAATCAGTCCTGCCAGGTCTATAAAGTGCGCCGGTCAACCCCGGGATCGGACCCCGGCCCCGCCGTCGCCCTTATCCTCTTCAGGCCTCTTCAGGCTCTTTCAGGCCCTTTCAGGCCCTTCAGGTCCTTTCAGGTCGAAATTCCCAATATTCCAATAATGTATTATGTTACAGGTACTTACGGTCATTGAGACCGCAGGAGTGACGGCGGCAGTATGACCGACGTGCAAGGGAGCACATGATGTTGAGTCGAGATACATTCAAGGGCCCATGGGCGGGCCTGCCGGTGCCCTGGTCGGACGCGGACGAATTCGACGAGGAGACCTTCCGCCGGGATATCTCCCACTGCTGCGAGGCCGGGATTCCAGGGGTCTACAGTGGTGGCACGAGCGGCGAGTTCTACGCCATGGAGTTGGAGGAGTTCAAAGCTGTTTCAGCCGCTCTGGTCGACGAGTGTCATCGCTGCGGCACGCCGGCTATGGTGGGCTGTTCGTCCACTTATTCCAGGGGGGCCTGTCTGAGGGCGGAGTGGGCGGCCGAGATCGGGGCTGACGCGATTCAGGTGGCGCTACCGTTCTGGATCGGGGTGGGGGACGAGCAGGTGGTGCCTTTTTTTCGGGAGGTGGCGCGGGCGTCCGGACACTTGCCGCTGTCGATCTACGAGACCACCCGATCCAAGAAGGCACTGACCCTGGCGCAGCATCAGGCCATTCGGGAAGCCCTGCCCAACTATCTGATGGTGAAGGCGAACGCCGGCACCATCGGCACGGAGCCGGATGGCTGCCAGGCGCTGTCCGAGCTCGTCAATGTATTCGTGTCCGAAGATCGCTGGCCGGACCTGGGCCCGCGGGGGGCCATCGGCTGCTGTAGCGCTCTGGTCTACTGGAATCCCAAGTACGTCCTGGGCCTGTGGGCGAAGTTGAGGGAGGGCAAGTGGGAGGAGTTGCGCCAGGCGGCTCCCAAGTTGCAGAGTCTGAGCGACTATCTGTCGGCTTATTTTGGACCGAAGGGGTTCACCGACACCGCTTACGACCGTATGGGGGGCCGCGCCGGCGGTTTTCTGAAAACCGGGCTCAAGAGCCGAGGGCCGTACCCCGCCGCCACTCTGGGCGATGTTGAGGCCTTGCAGCGTTGGTACCGGGAGCACTTCCCGGAGATGCTGGAGCAATGACAGAACGAGACGCCGTCGGGCGGGGTCGGCAAGGGGTCATGCCGTGAAGGTCGCCAAGTTCGGCGGCAGCTCGCTGTCCACGGCCGCCCAGATACGAAAGATTGCCGACATCATCGGTCGCGATGACCAGCGCCGTCTTATCGTGGTCTCGGCCCCTGGCCGGCGATCCAGCGGCGACCCCAAGGTTACCGACCTTCTTATCGCCGCTGCCGAGGCCCGTCTCAGCGGGGGAAACGGCTCCGCCGAAATAGCGCGCGTCATCGAGCGCTTTAGCGCCATTGGGACCCAATTGGATCTTGCCCAAGAGTGCCTCGAGGCGATCACGGCGGATTTGCGGGCCCGGCTGGACCTGCCTACGGCCGACGACGGCCTTTTCAAGGACACCCTGAAAGCGGCAGGGGAGGCCAACTGTGCCCGCTTGGTCGCCGAGTACTTGCGCGCGAACGGCACGGAGGCCCACTGTGTAGATCCGCTGGAGGCGGGACTGATCCTGAGCGGGGAGGCCGGCAATGCCCGCGTACTGCAGGCTTCCTACGGGCGCTTGAGAACACTGAGGGAACGCCCGGGAATCACCGTATTCCCCGGTTTTTTCGGCTATACCGAAGCGGGTAGACTGGTGACTTTCCCCCGCGGGGGATCCGACATCACCGGCGCCATCCTGGCGGCGGCTGTGGGTGCCCAGGTGTACGAAAATTTCACCGACGTAGATGGTGTTTTCGCCGCCAACCCCACCGTTGTCGAAAATCCCCGACCGATCGCTGTGATTACCTACCAGGAGATGCGCGAGCTCTCCTACGCCGGATTCTCAGTTTTTCACGACGAGGCTCTCGAGCCGCTTTTTCACGCCGGCATTCCCGTGGCGGTGAAAAATACCGAGAATCCGGATGGCGCCGGGACTCTCATCGTCGCCGAGCGAGAGGTGGAGGGGGAGCCCGTGGTCGGTATCGCCGCCACCAGTGGATTCTGCAGCGTCTATGTCAGCAAGTATCTGATGAATCGGGAAATCGGCTTTGGTCGCCGTCTGTTGGCCATCTACGAAGACGAGGCCATTCCCTTTGAGCACACTCCTTCCGGGATCGACAATCTCTCCGTTATCGTGCGCGAGGAGGTCTTCAATCACGCCACCGAAGAGCGCGTCTTGCGGCGCATCCGCACCGAGTTGGAGGCGGACGAAGTGTCGGTGGAGCGCGGCCTGGCCCTGGTCATGGTGGTGGGAGAGGGCATGCGTCACGCGGTAGGGCTGGCGGCGAGGGCGACGGCGGCCTTCGCGCGCAGCGGCGTGAATTTGGAGATGATGAATCAGGGGTCCAGCGAAGTGAGCATGATGTTCGGCATCAAGGAGGAAGATGCGCCCGCAGCGGTGCGGTCACTGTACGACGAGTTTTTCAAGCGTCAGTGACTGAAGTTGCCAGAACAGGAGGGGGACATGAGGAGGAGAGTGGGAATTGCGCTTGTCCTGTCGTTCACTTGCGCCTGCGGTCCTTCCATTGACGACAGTGTTCGAAAGCTTGGGGCGGCCTCGGTGGAGGAGCGCGAGACGGGAAGGCAAGAACTCCTGCTGGCCAAGGATCGCGCTGTGGACCCGTTGTTGGAGGCCTTGGAGAATCCTCTCTTTGCCACCGGCCGGCCGCAATTGGCCGAGGTTCTGGTCGGCCTGTTAACACGCGTCGACGATCCTCGGATCGAGATCGCGCTGCTCGCCCACCTCGAGACCGACCCGGACCCCAGGGTGAAGGCTCGCATCGCCCACAAGTTCGGGCTGTTCCAGCACACCAGTGGAATTGAGGCGCTCTTTGCAGCACTCGAGGACACCGATGGCGAGGTCCGCTTCCAGTCCATCTGGGCCCTGGGTCAGATGGCCGACGAGCTGGACAGGGTGCAGGTCAAGCGGCTTCGGGAGGACTCCCGTCGTTTGGCCACCGACCCCCACAGAGGCGTTAAACGCGAGGCGACGATTCGCGTGGAAGGTTTCGTCGATGCCTGGATTCAGGAGGCCCGCAAGCGCTCGCTTCGTGGGCAGTTGGCCGAGGCGGAATCACTGTTCGCGAAGGCGGTCGCCTACTCCCCCAGTTCCAAGCGCGCCAACTACCGCATGGCGCGCTTCTATTTCGACAATTACAGCCAGGACAAGGGGCTGCAGCTCCTGCGGCAACACGGCATGGTGCTGGACGCGCCGAAGTTGCGGGAGGCGCCGGTGATCGACGGTCAGATGAACGAGCCGCTGTGGCAACAGGCGGCCTGTGCCGACTCCTTTTTCCAGTATAGCAGTGAGCATTTCGCCGCGGTGCCGTCGGATGTGCGCACGCGGATTTGCGTCGCCTACGGTGAAGAGGATCTATACGTCGGGTTCCAGGGCTTTGACGCGGCACCCGACAGTATAGTGGCCCGAATTTCGGCCAAGGACGGCCTCCTCTGGTACGACGATATCGTCGAGATTTTTATCGACCCCGGCTTCGATCACCGCGGTTATCTCCACGTGGGGATCAACAGCAACGGGGCCGTGTCGGATGGCTGGGTGGAGGATGGGGTTGGCGAGCGCGATGTGCGTTGGGATGCGGCCGCTTCTGCCGCGGCTTATGTCGGTCGAGATCACTGGTCGGTCGAGTACCGCCTCTCCCTGGGTCAGGAGGATGTGCCACGCCCTCGTACCGGCGACCTGTGGGGACTCAATTTCGTCCGCGTCTTCAGAGGGTCCGAATACAGTCAGTGGGTGCGTACCTATACCAGCGGCGGGCACAGTCCCGACGATTTCGGCATTCTTCGCTTTAATTGACTCAGGAGCTATTGAGCCGTGGTTGGTGTCCAAGTCCGCCCAAGCAATAGTTGAACGTCCGTTCGTCATCGAGCTCGGCTTGCCGGCGACGTTCCGCCTGCCGCTTACTGTGAAAAGCTAGGCTACCCGATGCGAATCACCGAAGTCCACGCCGTCTACCCAAAAAACCACCACGTCGGATCTTCCTGGCGCACGCACTTCTGGCAGATCGCGGTCCGGATCGATACCGACACAGGTGTCTGTGGCTGGGGGTATGGAGGCGGCGGCGAGGGAGCTGTGCGCGTCGTCAACGGCCACTTTCGCGACCTCCTGCTGGGCCGGGAAGTGGAAGCCGACCAAGAGGGGATCGCCCGCACTTGGGACGAGCTCTACAAAGCCTGTGTCCCGTACGGCCGGCGCGGCATCGCCATCATGGCTCTCAGCGGCATTGATCTGGCTCTGTGGGATCTGGCCGGACGGCTTGCCGGCAAGCCGGTGTTCGAACTTCTGGGAGGTGGTGGCGAAAGGAATCGCATTCGTGCCTACGCCACGGGGAGTCAGCTGTCGAGGAGCCGCGATAGCGGTTTCACTGCGGTAAAGACGTCGATTCAGCCGCGGGCAACGACGACGCCCAGCGAGGCTGCCGATGCAGAAAAGGAGGCGGTGTCCGTGGCCGTGGAATGGGCTACACAAGCGAGACAGATGCTGGGTCCCCAGGCGCTGCTCATGGTGGATGCGTACATGTCGTGGACGCCAGCACTGGCCGTTTCGATGGCCCAAGCATTGCGCGAAAGTGATGTCTACTGGTTGGAGGACGTGCTGCTCCCCGATGAACTGGAGGATCTGGCTGCGCTGAGGACGCGTATCCGGCCCTCTCTGCTGGCCGGCGGCGAGCACGAGTTCACCCACTACGGGTTCGCGGAGGTGGCGCGTGCGGGAGCACTGGACCTGTGGCAGCCGGATGTGACCTGGTGCGGCGGCCTGACCGCGGCGCGACGCATCGTCGATCTCGCTCGCCGCCTCGGCCTGGCGGTCGTCTTTCACCGGGGGGGTGAAGTGTGGGGCCTGCATCTGATCGCCAGTGGAGCGGGTGAGGATCTGGCCGAACTGGTCATCGGCTCCGGCGGAACGGGTGGCCAGACACTGTGGCGGGGCGAACCGCAGGCGGATAATGGATATCTGACCGTGCCGGACGGCCCGGGGTTCGGCGTGGAGATCAACACCGACTTCCTCTGATTACGCTCTCCGTGGCCACTCTTTGCGAGGCCACCCCCCTGCACCGGGGTCGTGTTCTGCCTATATTCCAACTCCTTCCTCTCCCCGGCTGTGGTTGTCGTCCGCCACGGCCCCAATCGTTTTTTGGAAATACTCTCACCAACGGTCACTGGCAGTGCCCTCCTATCACATCCGTCAACTAGCCACCTTCTGTGCCGCTCACCCGATCGGACCAAAGCTCCTCTTCGTCCCCGCGGCCCAGGCGGGGTACAATCTGACCACCGCCCTAGCTTGCGCCGGTCATCCTTTTGTCAATCTCCGCACGCTGACACCGGTGCAGCACGCCGAGGAGATCGCCGGACCTGCCCTCCGGTGCGCCGGCTGGCGTCCTCTGGGACAGGACGCCGGGCTGTTCATTCTGGAGCGGGCGGTGGAGGAAGGCGTGGTCCAAGAGCCGGGAGGGTACTTCGCCGACCAACAACTGGCCGGGGGCGGGTTAGTGCGCTCGTTTCAACGGACCCTTCACGCCATGCGCCTGGCCGGTCTGCGGCCCGAGCGCCTGCGTCAAGGGTCGGTGCCCCTACCGAAAGCCGGGCCGGTAGCGCGCGTGTACGAGCGCTACCTCGTTCATCTCGAGGAGGAGAAGCTCTACGATCAAGCACGCCTTTTGACCGAGGCTCTCCGTTTGATCGAGTCTCCTCATCCAACCCATGTCGATAGAGGCGTTGGCGGTGGGCAGGTTGCGTACGCCATCATGGACGAGACGCCTCTGTCCGAACTCGCCCACCGATACGTAATCGCGGTGGGGGGAGACAATCTATGCCGCCTCGGTCGCCGGGACTACGGTCTGCCGCCACCCCTTCTCAGCGCGGCGCGCCGCTTCGCCAAGGTGCCGTTCCCGGCAGCCCCCTCCCGGGGGAGGGCCGCTCCCTCTGAGGGTGACCGAGCGTCTTCACCAGCGCCAGCGGTGGTGGCCAGGCGGCGCCGACGAAAAAAGATAGCGCCCTCACCCGGAGCGTTGGTGCAGGGAGACCTGTTTCGGCCAGCCAAGCCAGCTGATGGCGCTATGGTCCCCGCCGTTAACGATGAAAGCGAGGCGGCCGAGCTCGCGAGTGCGATCGGGGCGACCGACGGCGATGGCGAGCGTGGGGCAGGCGTGGGGGTCGGTGGCTGTTTGCTGACAGCCGGCCTGCAGCCGTCGGACGTGACCGACGTGGCCCTGTGTCTTGCCGTGGGCGCCGAAAATGAAGTGCGTGGCGTACTGCGGCAGTTGTTGAGTGAGGGCATCCCACTCGATGCAGTGGAGATCGCCTACACCGATGGGGAGTCTTACCTGCCGTTGCTGTTGGATGCCGTCGAGAGGTTCGATCTACCCGCTGAATTCGCGGCAGGTATCCCGGCGGTGCTGACACGGCCTGGCAGAGCGCTGGCAGGTTTCTGCCGCTGGATCCTGTCAGGCTTCGAAGTCCGGGAGCTGATTCACCTGTGCCGCACCGGAGTTGTGCGGCTGGAGGAGACGTCGGCTGGCGGCGGGGTGTCGGCGCACCGGTTGGCCAGTCTGCTCGCCGAGGCGCGTGTGGTGCGTGGCAGGGAGACATACGACCGTGGCCTTGAGCGACTGGCAATGTCCCGTGAGCCCGGCAGTGAGCGACAAGGGGACAGCGGCGGAAATGGTGGCCACCCGGTGAATTCTCTGCAACGGGCGCGTCGCGTGGTCGCTTCGCTGTTGGATCTGGTACCGGAGGGTCCCCAGGCCGGTTTGCGGCAGGTGGTCGATGGGTGTGTGCGGTTTTTGACCACTTTCGTCTCTGCCCAAAGCGAGCGGGAGCGGCGCTGCCTGAAGTCGTTGGTCGATCGCCTGGCAGAACTGGCAGAGACGGTCGAGCAGCACGGGAGCTTGGACCTTCTGGTGCGGCGTCTTCTGGAACTGACCGAGGGTCATACCGCGGACGCGTCGGTGGCGCGACCGGGAAGGCTCTACCTCACGCCTTTGGACCGAGCCGGTTACAGCGGACGCTCCCACTTGTTCATCCTGGGAATGGACGAGTCGCGCTTCCCGGGAGGCGCAGCGGAGGATCCCATTCTGCTGGATGACGAGCGGGTCGCGGTTTCGGGAGAGCTGGCCTTGATGAGACACCGGCCCGGCGAGCGCGTCTGGCAGTTGATGCGGGCGCTGGGCATGTGCTCGGGTAAGATCACGCTGGTCGCCCAGCAATTGAACCTGGCCGATGGCCGGCAGCCCTACCCCTCGCCGCTGTTCCAGCAGGCGGCACAGGAGTTGGGTGTTGTCCCCACGGTTCTGCGGCCGGTGCCGACGGCGGAGCAGCAGCCCCTGGACGAAAGCGAGGCGCTGTTGAGGGTCTACCGGGTCTCCGGGTACAGACAGGCCGTGTTGGCGCGCTTTCCGGGCCTGGCCCGCGGCGAGCGGGCGGTTCGGGCGCGGGAGCATCGGGCCTTGACCCGCTTCGACGGCTGGATTCGACCACGCCCGGAGCTCGCCATCGTGGCATCGGGACCGCTGATGTCAGCGGCCAAGCTGGAGACGCTGACTCGGTGTCCGTATCGCTACTTCCTACGCTACGTTCTGGGACTGAGACCACCCCAGGAGCCGGAGGTGGAACCGACGCGCTGGCTGCAGCCGTACGAGGCTGGGACGCTGCTTCACGATCTGTACCGCGATTTCATGGTGCACCTGCGGCGTCGGGGAGAACGCCCTCACGCGGAGCGACACCTGTCGCTGGTGTTGGACATGCTGGCGAAGAAGGTGGCTGAGTGGGAGGAGAGGGTACCGGTCGCGTACCCGGCGGCGCACGCCGCTGATCTGACCCGACTGGAGCGGGCCGCTCGGGTCTTTCTGAGCGCCGAGTCCGCGCGGCTGGCGCAGATGTCATGGGTGGATCCGGTCGCCTTCGAGCTGTCCTTTGGGTCGGCTAGAGACGACGGCGTGACCCCAGACAACGCGGTCCCAGACAATGCGGTCCCAGACAGCGCGGTCCCAGACAGCGACGCCGATGATGAATCGGAGGAACTGAGTGGCCGCGAGCAACCTGTGCTGATCCGCTTGTCGGAGCGGGCCGAGTTCATGTTGCAGGGACGCATCGATCGCATCGACCGGGTGCGCGGGCCAGATCGAAGGGGCGATGAGGGAGGCGGAGGAAGGGGTGCGGAGTTTGAGATCTGGGATTACAAGACCGGCTCCACCTTCGGCTATGATGACGCCGATCTACTCGCCGGGGGGAGCCATCTGCAGTGGGCGCTTTACGCCTATGCCGTGCAGGAGATGGGAGCGCGCAGCGCGGTGCGCAGCTCGGGGTATTTCTTTGCTGGAGATCGTGGCTTCGGTCGACGCTTCGAGTCTGTCCCACCGGCTCCGGAAGAGCTGGGAGCACTGCTCGAGCCGTTGTTCGAAATGGTCTCGGAAGGCGCATTTCTCCATCTGCAGAAGGCGGATGAGTGCAGATTCTGCGACTTCCGGCGAATATGTGCTGACGAGCGCAAAACGCAGCGAGACCTGGAGGCGATCTGCGATACCACCGGCCAGCTGCGGACCTTCGTCCAGGAGTTTGAAAGGCTGAAGGAGAAAGGAGTGCAGGAAGGTTCGCGCGAGTCCATCCGCGCTTTTCTGGTGGAGGCTGGCATCGAGCCCGACGACCTGGTGCCGGCGACGGTAGAAGCCAGCGCCAATCACTGGATGACCGGTCTTCAGCAGGAGATGCGGTACGGAGGCAGTTCGTCGGGGACAGCCACGCTTTCCCGGGCTACCGACACGGGCAAGGCGCAGACATGAACGCCCCAACCGACGGAGTGCAGGGGCCAACCGACGGAGTGCAGGGGCCAACCGACGGAGTGCAGGGGCCGAGCGACGGAGTGCAGGGGCCGAGCGACGGAGTGCAGGG
>Ga0066376_10002773_pt1 | contig 16125 bp, 15 predicted proteins | sample Knorr_S15_td_Bot_FD_77009 | JGI IMG/M metagenome (GOLD analysis project Ga0066376, IMG submission 77009) | Marine microbial communities from Southern Atlantic Ocean transect - Knorr_S15_td_Bottom_ad_5009_LV_A | ecosystem: Environmental > Aquatic > Marine > Oceanic | place: Southern Atlantic... | reverse complement strand
CACTCAGTCGGCCTCCTCAACGTACCGTACAGTACGTTTGCGGGGGCCTCAGTCGTGCGTGGCGCAACGCACTCAGGTCGCCGCTTTCGTTGCTTCGTCACAAGAACCTACGCATATTCCCGGCTGGGATGGCAAAAGCGGAGCCGCAAGGGCAAACAATGTGGCCACTCGTGCGGTTCGGGTCAGCCACTCGTGGCAAGCCACCGGCTGCCCCCTACGGGCACCTTTAGAGCATTCCAAGCTGGAGTTTGGCCGCCTCCGACATCATCTCCATGGTCCAGGGTGGATCCCACACCACTTCGACAGATGCTTTAGTGACCCCGGGAACCTTACCAATTTTGGACTCCACTTCCGGAGGGAGCGATTCGGCGACCGGACACATGGGAGAGGTCAGGGTCATCTTCACCTCGGCGACGCCGGAGGATTTCACATCGATGTCATACACCAGCCCCAACTCGTAAATATCCACCGGGATTTCAGGGTCATAAATCGTTCTCAGAACCCCGATAATCTTCTCTTTGATCCCTTCGCCGCTGGCTGCCGGACTTGTCTCGGTTGGTTGGCTCTCGCTGACTTCCTCTTCCATAGGGCTTCTCCTTCAAAGATGTGCGCTCATTCTGTGGTGGCGGGCTCCTGTGTTTGTTTCAACGCCGCCTGCAGTGTATGCCAGACAAGGGTGGCGCACTTCACCCGAACAGGAAACTCACTGACCCCGTGAAACACCGCCAGCTTTCCCATCTGTGAGGCTTCGCCACCCTTACCCGTTACCAGATCACGAAAGCCCCGGAACAGGGTCTCAACCTCGGTCAGGTTCTTCCCTTTCAGCGTCTCGGTCATCAGCGAGGCGGCAGCCGTTGAGATGGCGCAGCCAATTCCCTCAAAGCTGATGTCCTGGACGACCTCATCCTTCAGTTTCAAATAGACCGTGACCTTGTCCCCACAGAGGGGATTGTAGCCCTCTGCCTTTCGGTTTGCTTCCGGGAGGGCTTTGAAATTTCGAGGATTCTTACAGTGGTCAAGAATAACCTCCTCATACAGATCGTTCAGGTGGGACAATTCATCACTCACTTAAAGACCTCGATCACCCGTTGGATACCCTGGACCAGAACATCAATTTCCCCCCGGGTATTGTAAAAAGCAAACGAGGCTCGTGCCGTCGCAGGGATCTGAAAACGATCCATGACCGGCTGTGCACAGTGGTGCCCGGTACGAACCGCAATCCCCTCTTGATCCAGTATGGTGCCCACATCATGAGCATGAACCCCCTCAATCACAAAAGAGAGAATGCTGGCCTTTTCCTTGGCCGTTCCAATGATCCTCAAGCCAGAGATGGAAGAAAGCTGTTGGGTGGCATACAGGAGAAGGTCCTTTTCCTGAGCGGCGATGTTCTTCCATCCAATTTCGCTCACGTAATCCACGGCAGTACCCATGCCTATACCCCCCACGATGTTGGGGGTCCCGGCTTCAAATTTATTGGGTAGCACGTTATAGGTCGTCTTCTCGAAGGTCACCGATCGAATCATCTCCCCACCCCCCTGGTAAGGTGGCATGGAGTCGAGTAAATCCGCCTTCCCGTACAGAATCCCCACTCCGGTAGGCCCATAAAGCTTGTGACCGGTGACCGCATAGAAATCACAATCAAGAGCCTGAACATCCACTTCAAAATGAGGAGCTGCTTGAGCCCCGTCGACAAGTACGGGAATGTCCTTCTGGTGGGCTCTCTCGATGATCTCCTGAATCGGGTTAATGGTTCCCAGAGCGTTGGAAATATGAACCGCCGCCACCAGGCGAGTCCGTGGATTGAGAAGTTTTTCGAACTCATCCAGCAACAGTTCCCCATCGTCATTCATGGGGATGACCCGCAGGGTGGCACCCTTTTCCTCACAGAGCATCTGCCAGGGAACAATGTTGGAATGGTGTTCCATGGCCGAGACGATCACTTCATCTCCAGCCTGCACATGCCTCCGGCCGTAGGTTTGGGCCACTAGATTAATGGCTTCGGTGGCGCTTCGCACAAAAATGATTTCTCGTGATTCCGCTGCATGGATGAAGCGCTGCACCTTGACCCGTGCTTGCTCGTAGGCCTCAGTGGCTCTTTGGCTCAAACCATGGACACCGCGATGAATGTTAGCGTTATCCGTCATATAGTAGTGCCGGATCGTGTCAATAACGACCTGAGGCTTCTGAGCGGTGGCCGCGTTGTCCAGGTACACCAGCGGTTTGCCGTAAATTTTCTGTTTCAAGATCGGGAAGTCTTCCCGGACCTTCTCTACATCGAATTCGAGGTCGGCTCTTGGAGAGGAATCCGGCGGGGCAATCTGCTGGTCTGTTTTCACTTCTTCTTGCTCTCTTTCCCTCTTAAACCCGGTCTATGCAAGCGTCGGGTTAGACGGCCTCCCTGATGAGATGACCCTCCGGGAGCCACGAGAACAGATAATTGTCAAGCTCGGTCCGCACCAGGTCCACTTTGATTCGATTCACCACCTGGCTGGCAAAAGCATAAATGAGAAGGCTGCGGGCTGCGGGCTCGTCGATTCCCCGCGAGCGCAAGTAAAAGAGCGCATCGGGATCCAGTTGGCCGATGGTGGCTCCATGGGTACACTTGACGTCGTTGGCATAGATCTCCAACTGAGGCTTTGTACTGATCTGTGCCTCGTCCGAAAGCAAGAGGTTGTTGTTGGTTTGCTTGGAATCTGTCTTCTGAGCACCCGGGAGCACCACGATTCGGCCGTGAAAGACTCCGCTTGCCTTCTCCCCCAAAATTCCTTTATACATCTCCCGGCTGCTGCAGTGGGGTTTGGCATGTTCGAGTCGAGTGTGGTTGTCGACGTGTTGACTGCCGGAAATCAAATAGAGACCGTCTAGATCACACTTCGCCCCTTCCCCGTCCAGCACAACATTGACTTCATTTCTGGTGAGCTTTCCGCCCAGCGTACCGTTGAAGGTCCTGACCGTGCTATCGCGGGCCTGGTGCACTTGCAGGGTTCCCACGTGGAAGGCCCCCTTGCTCTCCTGGTGAAGTTTGTAGTGATCGACAACGGCGTTTTCAGCAGCCACGATCTCGGTTACCGAGTTCGTGAAATAGACTCCCTCCTGGAGTCCGACATAACTTTCCAGAACGGACACCTGGCTGCTTCCATCGGCCAGGATCAGGGTCCGTGGATGGATCGCCATGGCTTCCTCGGCTCCTGTTGAGAGGTACAGCAGGTGGATCGGTTCCTGGATCACCTCTCCCTTGGGAACATGGACCAGGGCTCCATCCTGAAACAAAGCCGTGTTGAGGGCCACGAAGGGATGATCCTGGTAACGGGCATACCGGGCCAGGTAAGGCTCCACCCCATCAGGGTGTTGCTCCAGAACCTTAGCAAGACTTTTGACCTGAACGGTCTCGGGTAGCCCTTTGAGCGAAGACAGCTCTGCTGAGTAATGACCGTTGAGAAAGACCAGCCGTGGGCATTGTAGATTGCCGAAGGTCAGCCCGGTCAGGCTCTCGATGGTCAGCCCATTGTTTTCATAGGCAGCAGGTTTAAAAGCCGTCCTCCGGATCGGTGCCACTTCTGTATATTTCCACTCTTCTTGAGCAGAGGTGGGAAATCCCAGATCAGAAAAGCGGGAAATTGCGGCTTGGCGAATCTGCTGAAGCCAAGGGGGCTGCTTACCCTCTAATTCCTTTTGCAGCTGTGCAAAGCTGGAGAGGTAGGGGTCCGTATCTTTATTAACTTGAGTCGCTTCAATCATACTCTTCCTTCTCGCTCAGGAATTCACTGCTGTAGCCGTCTTGTCCTCTAACCAGGAGTAGCCCTTTTCTTCGAGTTCCAGGGCTAATTCCTTCCCCCCAGACTTAACGATTCGGCCTTCATAAAGAACATGGACTGCATCCGGAACTATGTAGTTCAACATCCGCTGGTAATGGGTCACCACGATAAATGACCGCTCCGGGCTGCGCAGAGAATTCACACCTTCTGCAGCAATCTTCAGTGCATCAATATCCAGACCTGAGTCGGTTTCATCCAAAATGGCCAGCTTGGGTTCCAACACGACCATTTGGAAAATCTCATTACGCTTCTTCTCGCCCCCAGAAAAACCCTCGTTCACGGGCCGGCTGATGAGGGTCTCATCCATTCCAAGAAGCTTCATCTTGTCTTTGATCAGGGCCAGAAAATCCATGGCATCGACCTCTTCCTCGCCCCGCTCCTTGCGCAGAGCGTTCAAGGCCGCTTTCAAGAAATAGGTGTTGCTCACGCCTGGAATCTCCACGGGATATTGAAAAGCCAGAAAGATTCCCTGACGGGCACGCTCTTCAGGAGCCATCTCCAGGAGATCTTTACCTTCATAGCTCACCTCGCCAGCCGTGACTTCAAAAGTCTCTCGGCCCGCTAAAACCTGAGCCAAGGTGCTCTTGCCCGACCCATTGGGTCCCATAATCGAGTGGACCTCGCCGGCCTTGACCTTCAGGTCGATTCCTCGCAGGATCTCTTTTCCATCCACCTCCACATGTAAATTCTTAATTTCCAGCATTTCTTTTGACTATCTCCTCATCACTGCGTCATCAATACAAACATCAATTCTTTAGCCCACGCTTCCTTCAAGGTTCACGCTGAGCAGCTTTGAAGCTTCTACCGCGAACTCCATAGGCAATTCCTTAAAGACCTTCTTGCAAAAACCGTTGACGATCATGGAAACCGCATCCTCGGCCGAAAGTCCACGAGACTGGCAATAGAAGATTTGATCTTCTCCGATTTTTGAAGTGGACGCCTCATGTTCCATTTGAGCGGTGCTGTTCTTGATCTCGATATAAGGAAAGGTGTGGGCCCCGCATTCGTCCCCAATCAGCATCGAGTCGCACTGCGTGTAGTTGCGGGCACCTGTCGCACTCTTGTTAATCCTGATCAACCCACGATAGGTATTCTGACCGTGGCCGGCCGAGATCCCCTTGGAAACAACGTTACTGCGGGTGTTTTTTCCAATGTGGATCATCTTGGTTCCCGTGTCAGCCTGCTGCCTCATCTTGGTCAAAGCAACGGAATAAAATTCTCCGATGGAGTTATCTCCTATTAGAAGAACGCTCGGATACTTCCAGGTAATAGCTGATCCGGTTTCCACCTGGGTCCAGGAAATCTTGGAATTCCGTCCCAGGCACTTCCCTCTCTTGGTGACGAAGTTATAGATGCCTCCCTTGCCTTCCTCATCCCCCGGGTACCAGTTCTGAATGGTCGAATACTTGATTTGGGCATCGTCGAGCGCAATCAATTCCACCACCGCCGCATGAAGCTGATTCTCGTCACGCATGGGCGCGGTGCAGCCTTCCAAATAGCTGACGTAACTTCCCTTTTCAGCAATGATCAGGGTTCGCTCGAACTGACCGGTGTTCCTGGCATTGATCCGGAAATAGGTGGACAACTCCATGGGGCAGCGCACGCCTTCGGGGATGTAGACAAACGAGCCGTCAGTGAAGACGGCCGAGTTCAAGGATGCAAAGAAGTTATCGGTATGAGGAACCACCGATCCCAGATATTTCTTCACCAGATCGGGGTGCTCCTTTACCGCTTCCGAAAAGGGGCAAAAGATAATTCCCAGTTCGCCCAGCTTTTCCTTATAGGTGGTGGCCACCGAGACGCTGTCAAAAACCGCATCCACGGCAACCCCTGCCAAAAGTTCCTGCTCTTCCAATGGAATTCCCAGTTTCTTGTAGGTTTCCAGCAACTCCGGATCGACATCATCTAAGCTCTGAGGCCCATCTTCCTGGCTCTTGGGCGCCGAGTAATAGACGATGCTCTGGTAATCAATGGGCGAATACTGGACGTTGGGCCACTTGGGCTCTGTCATGGTAAGCCAATGCTTGTAGGCCTTCAGCCGCCATTCCAGCATGAACTCCGGTTCTTCCTTCTTGGCTGAAATCAGACGAATAATGTCTTCATTCAAACCCGGAGGCGCCGAATCGGTCTCTACGTCGGTATAGAAGCCGTATTTGTACTCCTGATTGGCAAGATCCTGAATTTTCTGTGTTTCAGTTGACATTCTCTTTTCTGCTCCTCGGGTAAAAATTTGCAGCGGTTTGGCCCGGGCCTATTGGAGAGTCACGAGTTCGCCCCGGTCACCTCCCATTGGACCGGGTAAGGGACCGGTTAGATCTGAAAGAGTGGTGCGGTTTAAGGCCTCAAAGACGATCTCATTGATTTTGTGCCAGCTTGTCCGGAGCCCGCAGACGGGCTCGTGCCGACACTCACCCGGGGCTTCGATACATTCAGTCATGGCCAGCGGCCCCTCCATCGCCTTGACGATTTCCGCTATGGAGATCCTCTCCCCCCGTCGCACCAGGCTGTAACCCCCTTTGGCCCCTCGATGGGAAGCCAGTAAACCCCCTCGTGCCAAGGTCTTGAGGATTTTTTTCACCATGGGCAAAGGAAGCTGATTCTCCATGGCCACTTCCCGCGCGTTGTGCTTCAACCCTGTCTGAGCGCTTGCGAAATAGGCCAGCACGACGATTCCATAATCCGTTTCCTTGCTCATCCTAATCATGGTTTCCCTGCCTTCACTTTAATGAGTACTAATTCAGTACTCATTCGACGCCCAAAGAATACCAATCGGGTCCTCTTCCTGTCAACCCCCGGGAGATCTACCCGGGTCAAGAGGGGCGTAGTAACCGGGCCGGGTACTCACCACGACCCCGGCGGGACGGGCGCGCACTTCCACCTGGCGCCACTTCCCATCTTTAAGAATGTTGGAGGGGATATAAGAAACGTAATACTGGTTCTTGAGCTCTTCGGCCACCTGGCGATAAACATCAGTGAGGCTAAGGAAGGCTTGGGCATCCAACACCTTCCCACCGGTTTGCCGGGCCAGACGCTGCAAAAAGCGTCTGGCGTCAAGAATGAATGAGTCGGTGAGCTGCTTAGGGACATACCCGGTACGTCTCTGGTAGTTCATCCTGGCAGCCATGGCCCCCGCCCAATACTCCTCCAGCTTGGAGACCACGTACACCATGCTTTCTGAGCGGATGGCCAGCTCCATCGTCTCTGCCGTACCGACCATGCTGCTGGTGTCGATCCCGTCGGTCAGAGCAATCACCGCTGATTTTCCCTCTACAGACGCCAGAAGATCATCGAAGGCCACGTACAGAGCATCGTTCAAGACCGTGGCGCCTTTGGCGTAGATGCTTCCCAGAGCCACTTCAACTTTCTCGATGTCATTGGTCCAGTCCAGGATGAGCCGGGGCGCATCATTAAAGGTGATAATGGCCACTCGATCTTCAGGGTCCAGACTTCTGGCAAACCCCAGTGCGGCCTGGTGAATTTCCCCCTGGGCCGAACGAGTACTCCCGCTGATATCAATCAGCAAAGCGACGTGCACGGGCACCCCTTGGCTGTAGAAATTGACAATTTCCTGCTGCACTCCATCTTCATACACTTGGATCTGTTCCCGGGTCAGAGTGCTCTCAAACCCACCCGTAGCGGAACGGGCATTCACAGACAAAAAGACTTGATTGACCGCAACCCCGATCCTAAAGCCTCCGCCCTGTTGCTCCTGGCTGGACTCCTCCTGCCCAGCGGGGAAGAGCCCCAAAAAAAGTAAAAAAAGTACCAGCATCTTCACCTCGACAACGATCGTCAAAAGGATTATATAGCACCAGAGGACTTTGTGCCGGAGCAATGGAGCACCACCACGACAACCTTTCTTAGGGGCCCGGGTTCCCTGGGGATCTGCCTTGCCGTCGCCTATCTTTTGATTCACTCGGGGATGATTCTGCTGGCCTCGCGACGGCCGCAGAGTTCCGCGCGCATCCTTCTCACCAACCTGCTGCTGGGCGCTTGCTTTGTCGTTCTGCTGCTGGGCGCTTCACCGGATTGGCAAGAGGCGGCGGGGCTTCGTTTCTTACGTTTGTGGGCGCCCGTGATCTTCTTTTGGTGGGCTTACAAATGGGCGGGGCATACCCTCCAATTATTCTATCCTTCGGATTTTTCCCTCGATCCTCTGCTAATCCGCCTGGAAAACCGCTGGCTCGGTCAGCCCAGCCTGTGGTGGGCAAGAAACGGGTCGCCCTGGCTGACCGAGCTTCTCCATGGATTCTACGTCAGCTATTACCTCTACACCCCAGCCCTTGGCGCCTATCTTTATACTCAGGGGCGCCTTCGTGAGTTTGAGGCAATGGTGTTTGCCGTCATGTTGGGTTACGCCCTGGGCTACAGCCTTTCTGCGCTGATTCCGGTTTGGGGTCCCCGTTGGGGCCTGGTGGCAGCCGGGCTGCTGGAAAGCTCGGAGCAAAAGCTGCAGGGATACTGGGTCACCCGCTTCATTGACGCCATTATGTATGGAGGGATCGCCCACAAAGGAGCTGCCATGCCCAGCATGCACAGCTCTACAGCTGTGGTTTTCCTTTTCTGGTGCTCCCGGCTGTGGGGGTTTGAGGGAGGCCTCCTTGCGGGCATTATCGTTGTCGGCATGGGTGTGGGGTCCGTTTACGGCCGCTATCACTATGTGATCGACGTTGTTTGTGGAGCTGCCCTAGGGGCACTCAGCGTCTGGATCGCTGATCGCTTGATCCTTGGCTAATCTCAAAGCCGAGAGTCTTGAAACAAATCGGGCGTGGTGCTATGTTCGCGGGTGTCTGTGCTGCAAAGCTATGAAACCGTTTATCCTCAATTCTTTCATCCTGGTGGTTTTGGCAGGCACCTGCGCCTGCCAAAAAGAGGTCACCATCGAAAACCAGCCCCTCATGATCGATCAACGACTGCAGGATAAAGCGACAGGCTTAGCGCATGAATGGATCATCTTCGATGCCCACATCGATGTGCCCTTTCGACTGTCAAAAACGGCAGACGACATCTCGCAGAGAACCAAAGGGGGAGACTTTGATTATCCCAGGGCCAGAGAAGGAGGGCTCAACGCAGCCTTTATGGCCATCTATATTCCCCCTTACTATCAAAAGGGGGGAGCCAAGGAGCTGGCGGATGAATTGATTCTTATGGTGGAAGGATTCTCCAGCCAATGGCCCAAGAAGTTTGCCCCGGCTCGATCGGTGGCCGAGATTCACGCCAATTTTGCCCAAGGGAAAATCTCTATTCCCATGGGAATTGAAAATGGAGCTCCTCTTGAGGGCAACCTGGAAAATTTGGACTACTACTACAGGCAAGGGATCCGTTACCTGACGCTTACCCACTCGAAAAGCAACTCGATTTGCGATTCGTCCGGGGACCCGGAACACCAGTGGAACGGCCTGAGCCCCTTTGGTAAGCAGGTGATTTCGAGGATGAATCGCCTGGGCATGATGATCGATGTTTCCCATGCTTCAGACCAGACCTTCTTTCAGGTACTGCAGTTGTCTGCGGCTCCATTGATTGCCTCCCACTCTTCCTGTCGTCGCTTTACTCCGGGATGGGAACGCAATATGAGCGACGAAATGCTTTTGCAACTCAAGGAAAACGGAGGGGTTATTCAAATCAACTTTGGCTCTTCTTTCGTCAGCAACGACTACCTGCGCAACAAACTGGAAAGGGACCGGCACATTTATCAGTATCTTGATTCCCACGATCTTCAGGAGGCGGATGAGGCCGCCCAGCAGCATTACGAAGAGTATTCGCGAGAACACCCAATCCCCTATGCCGATGTTTCTGACGTCGTGGATCATATCGACCATGTCGTCAAGCTTATTGGCGTGGACCACGTCGGCCTGGGCTCTGATTTTGACGGCGTTGGCGATTCTTTGCCCTATGGACTCAAGGATGTGTCCGGGTATCCCAACCTGATCTATCATCTTTTGAAAAGGGGCTACTCGGAGACAGACATTGAGAAGATCTGCTCGGGCAACCTGTTGCGGGTATGGTCAGAAGTCGAGAGGATTGCCCAACAACTTCAAACAAAGGGATAGCCCCTCAGGGGATTCCTTTTTCCATCCCGTGAGCGGATCAAGTGATGTGACATCCTATGGCTGAGAAGAAACGTTACCTGAAGATCACCCTGCAGGGAGAGGTTATCGAAGGCCGTCCCCACCCTTCCTTCTTTGGCCCTAGAGACCAGCTCAGCCTGCCGCTCCTTTTGAAGCTGATCGACGACGCCCGGCGCCACAAAAAGGTTCAGGCTTTAATGCTGGTCCTGAAAAACGTTTCTGTCGGGTGGGGAGCAATCCAGGAGATCCATCAGGAGATCCAGCGCTTTCATGAAGCGGGAAAGCGGTCGGTTGCCTACCTGGAGATGGCCAACAACAAAAGCTTCTATCTGGCATGTGGCGCACAGCAGGTTTACGTTCCTCCCTCGGCAACGGTTGACCTTGTGGGCTTGCGGGCCGAAATGTTCTTTTTTAAAAACCTTTTGGCGTATCTCGGTGTCGAACCTCAGCTCTTTGGTTTGGGAAAATACAAGTCCGCCGGTGAGATGTTCACTCGGGACAGGATGTCCGAACCCTTTCGTTCCAATATGGACTCCGTTTTGACGGACCTCCAGAAGCAACTTGTTGACAAGATTGCCACTCGCAGCGAAGTCACCCCTCAACAGGTTCAAGAGTGGATTGACCAGGGTCCTTATACGGCACGTCAGGCCGCTGAGCTGGGATTGGTCGATGGCATTCTCTATCAGGATGAGGTGGAAGAACTGCTGAAGGGGCCCGAAAGCGGGCTTCGCCGGCTCTCCCCTGGGAAGCTGCGCGTAAAAGAGGGTTTGCTGAGAAAATGGATCACGTTCTACCGCCCACAAATCGCCTACCTGGTTGCCGAAGGCGTCTTAACAGAGGGTGCGGCTCCCCGAAGAGGAAGCAGGCGACCCACTCTGGATTCCGAAAGCCTGACCCAGTTTCTCCGCAACGTCCGGCGGCGCAAACGAGTGAAGGCTGTGGTCCTTCGGATCAATAGTCCTGGGGGTTCGGCGCTGGCCTCCGATCTCCTGTGGAGAGAGATTCAGCTCACCGACCAGAAAAAACCGGTGATCGTCTCGTTTGGAGACGTAGCCGCCAGTGGAGGTTATTACTTGGCCACGGCCGCCCGAGCTATTCTGGGAATGCCGGGCACATTGACCGGTTCCATTGGCGTCATCTCCGGGAAGTTTAATCTGGCTCAGCTGCTTGCCAAACTGGGGGTCACCGTAGATAGCGTGGACAAAGGCGAACGAGCCGGCTACTTATCCCCCGCCCGACCTTTTTCCAAAGGGGAAGCCGAGGCTGTTCAAGAGCAGATGCGGGAATTCTATGAGGAGTTGTTTCTCAAGAAAGTGGCCCAGAGCCGGGGAAAGTCGCCGGAGGAGATCCGCAAGTTGGCCGAGGGTCGAGTCTGGACGGGAGCACAGGCCCTAGAAAACGGATTGCTGGATCAGGTGGGAGGACTGGTCCAGGCCGTGGAAAGGGCGCAAGAAGAAGCCGGATTGCCAAAGAGAAAAAAGGTGCGGCTGGTGCACTACTTCAGGCGCCGTACCTTGAGAGACCTGCTTTCATTTCCTCTGCCTGGCGGCCTCTTGGACCATCATGTCCTGGCCTTAATGGCCGATGATTTCCGCATTCATTGATTGGCGGCGACACCTTTGGTCTTCTCCACAAGCCGGATCTCTCCGAGGGTCATTCCCTTGTCTACGGCCTTGCACATGTCATACAAGGTTAACGCCGCAACCGAGACAGCGGCCAGGGCTTCCATCTCCACCCCCGTAGCCCCTCGGCAGCTCACCTCACTGCGAATGAGGAATCCTTCTTCCTGAAGTTCGATCTGAACATCGACTAAGTCAAGATTCAGGTTGTGGCAAAGGGGGATCAGTTGGCTGGTTAGCTTGGCCGCCTGAATTCCAGCCAGTCTCGCCACTTCAAAAGGATTCCCTTTGGGAAGGCCCGCCTTGCGAATCACTTCTCCGGTTTGAGAGGACAGAAACAGTTTGCCTTCGGCGATGGCTTTGCGGCTAATCAGGTCCTTCCTGCCCACGTCCACCATTTTGGCGCGGCCCTGTTCATCCAGGTGAGTGAGTTTCGTCTTTTTTTCCTTCATCAAAGTCATTATCTAACAAAAGTACTTCCACTCGCTCGCCAGCTGGAAGGCATGTCACATCCGCTTCCAAAACCATGAGTGAATTGGCCGAGGAAAAGGCCACCAGATCCGCCGAGCCTCGGGTCTCAATGGGCTCCACCTCGAATTTGTCTCCCTTCCAAACGGTCCGGGCCTGCTTAAAGAACTTCCTCCCCGGCTTTTGCCTCGTCTCGGCGACCAATTCTCCCCACACCCTGGGCAAACAAGGACTTTGAAATCCCATCCAGCGACGAACTGCCGGCCGCACAAAGAGTTCGAAGGTGACAAATGCGGACACTGGATTACCGGGAAGCCCAAAGATCAATCGCTCTCCTTTTCGCCCCACAACCATCGGCTTACCGGGCTTGATGGCAACCTTCTGCACAAAGAGGCTGACCTCTTCTTCCTCTAGGATCCGATGCACGTAGTCGTATTCACCCATGGAAACGCCACCGCTGAAAAGGAGAAGGTCATACTGCAGGCCTTGCGACACCACTTCTCGAGTACGTTCTGGGTCGTCTGGAGTCACGGGAAAAACCTGCGCATCCAACCCCAGGTTGTGACACTGGGCCCACAAGGTGTGGGCGTTCGAGTTGCGGATTTGACCGAAGGCGGGCTTTTCTTCCACCTCAACAATCTCATCGCCGGTAGGAATAACGGCCACCGTGGGGGCCGCATAAACCTCCACCTCCTTGTGGCCAAAAGTTGCCAGGACGCCCACCTCTGCAGCACCGAGCGCTCTGCCGGAAACCAGAACCGTCTCCCCTTGACGGACTTCATTTCCTTGTGCCGCCACATTCTCTCCCTGGGTCACCGGCTCGAGCAACTCTACCGTCTTGGACCCGCCCGGGCGGGTCTTCTCGATCATCTGCACCGCATCCGCTCCCGGAGGCACTACCCCACCCGTCATGATCTGGACCGCTTGGCCCGCCTCGACCTGGGGCTGATCTGGACGACCGGCAGCCACCACCCCGATGACCTCAAGCTTTACAGGAGCCGTGGCGGTATCCTGACTGCGCACGGCATAGCCATCCATAAAGGACTTCTTGAAAGGAGGCAGGTCGAGGTCAGCCAATACCGGATGGGCCAGCACGCGGCCCAGGCTATTCCGCAGCGGCACGCGAACCACTTTCGGCTCAGGAACCTGGGCGAGAATTTCTCGAAGTGCTTCTTCGTAAGTTAGCATGGCCCTTGCCTAGGCTCCTTTAAATAACAATGGTTTCCTTGTGTTCTCCAAAGACATCCCTCAAAACATCGGCCATTTCCCCGACCGTAGCATAGGCCTCAACAGCCGCGATGATAACGGGCATCAGGTTGGATGATCCCCGCGCAGCCTGGCGAATCTTTTCCAGGGCAGCCGCGACTCGATTCGAGTCGCGGCCCTTTCGCAAAGTCTGGAGCCGACTGGCTTGTCGCTGGCCAACCTCGGGGTCAATGCGCAGAACTTCGATGGGAGCCTCTTCGCTCTCAAAGCGGTTCACGCCCACAACGATTTCAGCCCCTGATTCCAGGCGCGCCTGTTGCCCATAGGCCGCCTCTTGAATCTCTCTTTGCACATAGCCGGACTCGATGGCTTGGAGCATCCCTCCCAAGGAACGAATCTTCTCCAGGTAAGCTTCCGCCTCTTCTTCCAAATCTTGGGTGAGCTTTTCGACATACCAACTTCCGCCCAGGGGATCCACGACCTGGGAAACACCGCTCTCGCAGGCTAAGATCTGCTGAGTCCTGAGGGCCAGGAGCGCCGCCTGTTGGGAGGGCAAAGCCAGGGCCTCATCCTTGGAGTTGGTATGAAGCGATTGGGCCCCTCCCAGGACCGCCGAAAGGGCTTGCAAAGCCACACGCACCACGTTGTTTTCCGGACTTCTCGCAGTGAGAGTACTTCCCGCAGTCTGGGCGTGGAAGCGCAGCTTCCAGGACTCTGGGTGACGAGCTCCCAACCGCTCCCGCATCAGGCGGGCCCACATCCGGCGGGCGGCCCTGAACTTCGCGACTTCCTCAAAAAACTTGTTGTGTGCGTTGAAGAAAAAGGAAAGTCGAGAAGCGAAACTGTCGATCTCCAGACCGGCTTGGACAGCCGCCTGAACATAGGTCTCTCCGTTGGCCAGGGTGAAAGCGATTTCCTGAGCGGCCGTGCAGCCAGCCTCTCGGATATGGTACCCACTAATAGAGATGGTGTTCCAGTGAGGGACCTCTTTCGTACAGAAAGCAAAGATGTCGGTGGTGATTCGGAGCGAAGACGACGGAGGGTAAATGTAGGTCCCTCGAGCGATGTACTCCTTGAGAGTGTCATTCTGAACTGTGCCCCGAAGTTCGCTCCACTTCTCACCGTTCTTTCGAGCCACCACCAAATACATGGCCAGCAGGATGCAGGCCGTGGCATTGATGGTCATGGAAGTGGACACCTCGGACAGTGGGATTCCCTCAAAGAGCGTCTCCATGTCTTCGAGGCTGTCGATGGCGACACCCACCCTTCCGACTTCTCCGTCCGCAAGCAAGTGATCTGAATCGAGGCCGAGCTGGGTGGGGAGATCAAAGGCTACTGACAGCCCCGTGGCACCTTGGGAGCGGAGGTAACGATAGCGCCGATTGGATTCTTCGGCACTGGCATATCCGGCGTACTGCCGCATCGTCCAAAGACGGGTGCGGTACATCTCGGGATAGATTCCTCGAGTGAAGGGATAATCTCCAGGTTCTCCCAAATCCTTCTTGTAATCCACCGCCGCCGCGTCTTCAGGACGGTAGACAATCTTGGGTCGAGACTTCTTCTGTTGGGGGGTGGACCCTCCTGTTCGGGAGCTGATTTCCACTTTACATCAGGTCGAAGTTTGGTATCATTAATTTAAGGGTGAATTCGGATATTAGCAGAGCAAAGGGATCGGATTCAAATGCAAGGTGAGGAGCTGAAAGGACATCGAAAGAAACTCGAAATCGCCATCAATCAGACTCTCACCGAATCCCCTCAGGTAAATGATGCTATTCAGGCCATCCGAAATGTCGGTTACGATGTGTTCTTGATTATTGAAGCAACCATCGGCTTCAACCGAAAGGATGAATCCTCTTCGACCCCCAAGCCGCCGACCGTCCGTCTTAAGCTCAGCACCCACGACGAGAAGTTTCTCAAATCTCTCAAGATCGCTACCGACTGATCCGTCGAATTCTCAGCGGAAAATCGCCCACACTCGAGCCGGGCCACCCGATCCTTTTTCAATCTTGACGGGAGCAATCATGACCCAGGCTCTCGAGAGAGGGACCTTGTCCAGGTTGGCCGCATTTTCGATGTGATACGCGGCAGCTCCGTTGACGATGTGATGGATTGAAAAATCCGTGGCCAGACCATAATCCACGCTGAGTGTGTCGATCCCAATCCCCTTGATTTCACGGACCTCAACCAGAAAAAGGGCTGCCTCTTCCGAGAATCCGGGAAAGTGCAGTTGCCCGGAAGCGTCCTGGTTTTTATAGCGATCGTAGTCATCCCAGTACTGCCCCCACCCGGTCAGGGCGAACACGACGGAACCGGAGGGAATTGGCCCGTGTTGCTCTTCCCAGCTTTCAAGATCTTCCAGGGTCAGGCGATAGTCCGGATTGGCCCTGCAAGCCTCCCGAATGTCTACCACTACAAGCGGCGCTATGAGATCCTCCAGCCCAATCTGGTCAACCGACGGTTGTCCGGCTTCAAAGTGATTCGGAGCGTCCAGGTGGGTTCCCAAGTGTTCCGCCGTGGAAAATGCACCCGAGTAAACCCCATCAGCTTCCAGCGTAGACAGGATTTCAAAATGAAACGGCGCATAGCCCTCGCCTGGCCAATAGGGGTTTTGCTCATTCAAGGCATAGCCCAAATCCACGACCTCAACCTGGCCGCTGGCAATCTCGGCCAAGGTTGGCGGGGTCTGTGGCCCAGTGCAGGAGGTGAGAAGACAGAGAGGCAGAAAAAGTCTAGCCCGGATTATGCATAGGTTCTTGTCACGAAGCGACGAAAGCGACGACCTGAGTGCGTTGCGCCACGCGCGAGGGGTACCCGCCTGGGCGGGTCGGTCCCCGCAAACGTACTCCCTGTAGTACGTTGAGGAGGCCGACCGAGTGCAACGCAGGGTACAGACCGGGTACATGGGTAACAGAATAGACCGGGAACATGGGTAACAGTCTAGCGAGGGAT
>Ga0066376_10002771_pt1 | contig 16127 bp, 13 predicted proteins | sample Knorr_S15_td_Bot_FD_77009 | JGI IMG/M metagenome (GOLD analysis project Ga0066376, IMG submission 77009) | Marine microbial communities from Southern Atlantic Ocean transect - Knorr_S15_td_Bottom_ad_5009_LV_A | ecosystem: Environmental > Aquatic > Marine > Oceanic | place: Southern Atlantic... | reverse complement strand
GAGTAGTTTAACGTGGGGTGTTCCCGTTCCAGGTGACAGCGATCAAACCATGTACGTGTGGTGTGATGCTCTGACGAATTATATCTCTGGCCTTGGGTACTTTACCGACCACGAAGACACTACGTTCTGGGATGATGCAAATGTCACTCATGTCATTGGTAAAGATATCGCACGATTCCACGCCCTTATTTGGCCCAGTATGTTGAAGCACTCTGATGTCAAAACTCCAGACCAACTTCTGATACACGGATTCCTTACCAGTGAAGGAGAGAAGATGAGCAAGTCTACAGGGAACGTTGTCGTACCAGATGACATATTGGAAAAGTTTGGTGGCAACCCAGACCCGCTTCGTTTTTATTTGAGTCACGAGATTCCCGTTGGTAATGATGGAGATTTCTCGTGGAAGAGATTTGAAGAGTTGTATGACGCGAAGTTGAGAAATGAAATAGGAAATCTTCTCAATCGAGTACTCGTTATGCTTGTAAAAGAAGGAGGCATACTTGGCGATATCGGTGATCCAAGTTTTATTACCGCAAAGTATGAAGATTATAGTGCTGATATGGATTCATTTCGTCTTTCAGATGGATTACAAATAGCGGTGCAAATTGCATCTGATTGCAATAAATACATTGATGATCGAAAGCCCTGGGCACTCGATGATGCGGAGAAACTAGGCGTCTTATCTACTTTGGCAGAGGCATTACGTCATTGTGCCTTGGCTTTACTCCCATTTACCCCAGATACAGCCCAAAGAATCAGTGTGCAGCTAGGAGTGCCCTATGCGGATCGGATGCTCGATAAGGAATTTGTTATCACAAAGGAAATGCGGCAATTTGGAGGGCAAAAGGACTGGAAAAAAGTGGGGGAGCCGAGTATCTTATTTGCGCCTCTTTCGTAACGAAAACGGGAACGTCGAGAGACTACAGACCGAAAGCAGTGGCGAGGGGCGATTTATTTTCTTTCTTATTTCTATCATGTTTGATCCAATGTCCGATCTTGCAGGTGGTGGTATCGGTGACGATGACGATACAACAGTAGCGACAGATGATGCTGCTTCTACTCCTGCTCCAAAAAAGGCATCTGGCGGTGGAAAGTTCGCTGACGAACTCCACTCCGTTACTATTCACGCGCGTCAGCGCACGTTTTACATCGATCTCAAGGAGAGCTCTAACGGTAAGTTCTTTAAGGTTTCTGAAAAGTCTCGTGGTGGTCAGAAGACGACGATCATGTTCGACTCAGAGGACCTTGACCAGTTTATCAAGGCATTTGAGGAGATGAAGGAATACGTCTAGTCGATTGTAAAAAGCGGTGAGTGTGCCTCATCGCTTTTTTATATATCCAAAGTATCAACTGGTATCACGTATCCATTTACTTTCGGATTGCTAATCATCATAAACAACACGATCTTCGACGCTTCTGCTCTGGTAATAGGTTGCCCAGGGCGGAACGTTCTATCTTCGTATCCTTCGATAAATTCATAGGTTAGTGCTCTGTTTACATGAGGTTCGAACCAGTCTTCTTTGGTAACGTCCGAGAAACGCCCGGAGTAGTCGGTGTCATCAAATGGTGCGAGCTTGCTAGCGGTAAAGATAATTTTAAGTGCTTCTGCTCTGTTGATTTGGTCATCTGGCTTAAAAGTACCATCGTCGTATCCATCGATGATGCCGCGATCATATGCTGTGTAAATGATGCTACGCCTAAGCACAGTATCTTCATTTTCTCGAGGCCTCGGTTTTCTCCGTACATCGGAGAAACTAAACCCCTCTGTTCCATCACTTGTTTCGAGGGCGATACAACTACCAAGCAGTACTATCTTTAAGAGTTCATACCGGCTGATGTGTTGGTCTGGTCGAAAGATAGCTCCCTCATCTGTCCAATATCCTGAGATGATTCTCGGGCCCTGTTCACCGATTTTCGTTTCATGTAAGACCGTAACGTAGGGCTTACTCCAGTGGTCTTCGAGGTCATGTAACACTTCTGTGGGGCCTGCATAGTACAGGCAGGGGTTTTCGAGTGGGTCGCTTTCGAGCTCTACCTCTCTACCGTCTTCGATGCCATCTTGGTCGGTATCAGGATCGTTGACATCTGTTCCATATATAAATTCTTGTAAGTTGTTGAGACCATCTCCGTCAGCGTCTTCCTGCGCATCTGCACTCATATCACTCGCTAAGTTATGTTCGATCTCGTACGCATCGGGTAGTCCATCATTATCAGTATCTTTGCTATAGGCTTTCTCCAGAGGGAATGGGTCCTCTTTGTCATTGATGTTATCAGCGTCGGTATCAGGATTTTCGCGGTCTGTGCCAATGGCATCTTCCTCAATATTCGTAAGACCGTCGTTATCAAGGTCGAATGTCAAATCGTCACTTTTATCGAGGGGGTTTCTCCCTGCAGAAACTTCAGCGCCATCAGCCTCACCACCACCATCGGTGTCTGCATTGAATGGATCTGTTTCTTGACTGTCTACAATGCCATCTCCATTTTTATCTTCCTCAGTATTCAGCAATCCATCTCCATCGATATCGGACTCGTCGATCTGTGCCAGGCCTGTAATCGGCATAAGCAGAAGCAGAAGTAGAACAAATATTTTTTGTGACATAGAAGGTTGAATCTAGTATACCTCTATAAACGTCCTCTATGCCATGCTTGTCCGGACATGGAGTTTTTCCCTGGAGGTTGCAACGAGATGATGTGCAACTCAGTGTCTTTACACTGCACCGAAATAGATTCTTTTGTTTCTACCAGTGATGTTTCGAGGAGCTTCACCTCTTGGCCCTCAAGGACTACTTTCACACCGGGCCAGGGGACTAATGCTCGCACATGTCTATCGACTTCCTCTGCAGTCAGCGTTTCGAGGTCAAGGTTTCCTACAGATCGATTCATCTTATGACACGTTGTAACGTTTGATTCATCCTGCTTTGTTTCTTCCAGTGGCATTTTTAATGTGTGGACGAGAAGCTTAGCTCCCGCAGCCGAGAGGCGGTGTTCTAGGGAAGTTTGCGTCTCTCTTTCGTCGATCGGTGTCATCATCTGGCTGAGGATAGGGCCGGCATCGAGTTTTTTAACCATGCGTTGAATAGTGACGCCCGTCTCTGTGTCTCCAGCGAGAATCGCACTCTTCATTGGGCTGGGGCCACGCCACCTTGGCAAAAGTGATGGGTGAAGATTGACTGGCGCTATGCGTGGTGCATCCAAGATCTCTTGTTTGAGGATTTGTCCGTATGCGACGACCACAAGAATGTCATGATCACTATCTGGATAGTCTGTGTTGATATCCTGTGGTTGCAAGACTTTAATTCCTGCCTGCAGAGCATAGATTTTTACAGGCGACTCTTGGATGATTTTTTTTCTTCCCACAGGTTTATCCGGTTGGGTGATGACCAGTATTACATCGAATGCAGGGTCATCAATGAGTGCTTTTAGTGACGTCACTGCTATCTTTGGCGTGCCGGCGAAGATGACGCGTAGTGGAGCTTTAGACATTAGCAGGAGTATATCGGAAAATGGCTTGTAACGGATAATTGTTCACTGTTAACTGTTGATTACATGGGAAAGCGTCCTAAAATGTTGGCAAGTGTAGTACGGGAGGTTATTGCTCCTGTACTGCATTTATGCCCAAAAAGCTGCAAAATGGTTTCGATTACCGAGGTGGAGGTCTCACAGGATTTCTCCTATGCCACGGTCTACATTTCGGCTCTAGAAAAACAAGAAAAGGCACTTGAATTTCTAGAGAAGCAATTACCAACACTCAGAAGATCTTTGGGAAAAATCCATCGTAATCGTATTCCGGAAATTCGTTTTCGTCTCGATCCTCGTATAGATCGTGGAGGAAGAGTTGATGACTTACTCAAGACAGATCCAGGACTTTAGGTCATGCAAAGTTCTCTGCGCATTTTGCCGCCACACATTACAAGAATATTTTCGCAATAGAGATCACTCAAGAATTTTTTGTAAACAAAGTATCATCATACCCTTATGTTGAATCATGATGATGTACGCAGATCAGAAGAGCTCCTCTCCGGAGCGCAGCGTCTGCTCATCTTTTGTCATGCTAATCCTGATGGTGATGCACTTGGAGCTCTGCTTGGTTTGACTCTACTATTAGAAGCCGCGTACCCCGATAAGACTGTACTGCTTTTTTGCAAAGATGAATCTCCAGAGACCTTCCAGTTTCTTCCAGGGACCGAACGCATTGCTCATACTCCCATGGTAAAAGACGGTGATGCTATTGTGTTTCTCGATACGGCAGAACCGAAACTCACAGGGCTTCACGAATCCTATCCAGAACTTTTTTCTGATGCGTTTCCATCAATTAATATAGATCACCACCCTACGAATACGAACTTTGGACGTATCAATATGATCGATCCTGATGCAGCATCTGCCTGTGAAATTGTTGCAGAGATTGCTGATATTCTTAGTTGGGAAATCACATCGGATATTGCCACGTGCCTTCTGACTGGTGTGTATACCGACACTGGTGGACTGCTGCACAGCAATACGACCGTGACGGTCTATCGCACGGTTGCGAGACTTCTGCGTGCAGGCGCTCGCCAACAGGAGATTGTGAAACATGTCTTTAGGACAGCAAAACTATCGACTTTGAAACTGTGGGGCAGAGTGTTGGAAAAAATCTCTATTACGGACGAAGGAGGGGCGGTATCTGCGGTGACGAAAGGTGACTTTTCGGCTACAGGAGCGGACTACAGCGAACTCACTGGAGCGATAGACTATCTCAATGCTGTTCCTGGTATGCGCTTCTCGATGATTCTTTCCGAACGTGATGGGAAGGTGAAAGGTTCTATTCGCACACTTCGGGAAGATGTTGATGTTGCAGAAATGGCCAGCAAGTTTAACGGTGGTGGACATAAAAAAGCAGCCGGATTTGCACTGCCCGGGAAGCTGAAATCTGAAGTACGATGGAAAGTAGTGGAGGAATAGGTTTATTCTTTTTCCTTTTCCTCTTCCTCTTCGCTCTCCTTCTCAGGCTCTGGAGTGGGTTCATTTGCTGGGTTGTTATCTTCCTCGGTTGGCGTTGCCTGTGTTAGCGTTGCTGCAGGAGACTGTGTTGGGTCAGATCCTTCTGGAGTTTCATCAGTAGCATCTTTATCTTCTTCTAAGCGCTTTTCTGCAGCCTCTGTGACGTCGTTTTCTCCACGTTGCTGCGCTTGTGCCTCTTCTTCGGACTTCTTCTCTGCAGCTTCCTTAGCTGCTTTTTCGGAGTCGACGTTTCCAGAACTATCGACACCTTTCGGGATTAACGCTTCTCCGAGACGCTTTGCCTTCTCATCACGTTTTTGTGCCTTGCGAATTGCAATCACTTCTTCGGGGTTTGTTGTAATAATCAGCTCTTCCTGTGGACTTGCCACAATCTGAATGGCAACGTGTTTGTTACCAGCAAAGAACAACCCCTGACCAATGTCAGAGTTTAGCAACAGATACTTCTCACCGTCCGTGAGGTAGAACAGTTTTTGTAGATTATCCACAGCAGTAGGGGATTGTTTCAGCAATATCTGCAGTGATGCATTTGTAATAATCGGTTTTCCGAATGGAGAGTTTACGAAGTCTTCCACGTCCTGTGTAATGGTAGTAACTCCGAGGTAGTACTTTCGCGCACGCTTAATCAGACCATACAAGAACCGCGCAGAGTCATCGTATTGCATGAGGTTCCATGCCTCATCCACGACGAGGAAACGACGTTTAAGTTCTGCTCGTATTTGGTTCCAGAGGAAGTTTAAGACGATGTACATCGCGATAGGACGCAACTGATCTTCGAGGTCACGAATCTGGAACACCACGAGTTGATTACTCAGCTCTACGTTCGTTGGGTTATTGAAGAGTCCGGCGTAGCTTCCATCGGTGTACTTTTGAAGCGTTTTGGCCATATTTTCTCCACCATCGGTGGTCATAAGCACATCGACCAGCTCATGCATTGTTGGCGGTTCAATTTTGCCGGCATCTTCTGTTGTCATGTCGATACCTTTGAGTGCGTATGTATCCAAAATAGCTTTATCTAAAATACCGTCTTCAGATGGTGTCAGTGTGCCGAGCATGATCTTAAATAGTCCATGCAGAGTAATAACTGCTGATCGCAATACTTCTCCAGGCAAGGCATCTTCTCCACGTATGGCTTTTGGTAGATCGAACGGGTTGATGCGGAAGCTGCTTTGGAGTGACAGGGGAATGAATGTTCCACCCACTGTTTTACAGAGGTCTGCATATTCATTTTCCGGATCGATGACAAAGACGTCTGTTCCAAACATCATTGCTCGCAATATCTCGAGTTTCACCGCAAAGGATTTACCAGCACCAGATGTAGCGAATACTGTCGCGTTTGCATTAGGCAGGTCGAATCGATCAAAGATCACTAGGGAATCGTTATGGCGGTTGATACCGTAGAGAATTCCATGATCATCTGTTAGGTCAGAAGAGCTAAACGGAAAGCTTGTTGCCAGTGGAGCCGTGTTCATGTTGCGGTTGATTTCGAGTTCATCAATGGCAAGGGGAAGCGTCGAAAGCCAACCATGTTCCATCTGGAAAAAGGCTGGTTTGGTGAGAACGAGTTTTCCTCCAAGAAGAGACTCTACATCGGTCTGAATCTTTTTGAGTTTCTGTAGGTCATCTGCGTAGATTGTGATGTACATTCCAAACTGATAGAGCTTCTCACGTCCGCGGGCTAGAAGGTCGCGGAGTTCCTCCGCATCTTGTAGTGCAGCTTCCAGTGTTGGATCACGAACAATTCCACGCTGTTCTAAAATGCGAATACTCGATCGCATTTCTGCAACCTTCTTTCGCAGCATCTTCATGATCGCTTTGTTGTTGCTGGGGTAGATGAAATGTGCGATGTCCATCTGTGCGTCGAAGTTGATTGCCTGACTCAGCCAGTTTGGGTAGATGTAGTTTGGCCAGTTGTAGACGTACATTGTTCGAGCGTATTGATCATTGAGTATCAATTCCATGGAATGCACTTCCATACCAGCAGGTGCAATGAGATCTAGTGTTTTTTGCAACCCTTCTTCGTAATAGCTAATTGCTTGTAGTTCCTCTGCTGTGAGATCACGTTTCTTTGCAGCAGTCAGCGCATTGGTAGATTTTTTGTGGAGACCTAGCAAATCGTCAAATGCCTGCACGAGAAGTGAGGTAGAACTTGCCTTTGGGGGTTTTTTGTCTGGAGCCATAGCTCAATGCTTTTACTACATAGTAAAATCTATTAATTATAGCACAAAAGCAGGTTTAGCTCAAGAATTCGGGGGTTCGGTGATGAGTAGAGATTCTCTTAAAGAACAGGCAGTCCTCGAATATTGACAAAATATACTATTAGTTCAGACCGCGCTTCTTTTCAAAAATACTCGAACCTTTTCTTTTTCGCCAAGGCTTGCCCTCTTCGAGGATATTAAAGTCGGCGATTCCCGGTACATCTATTACGCGCAACCCCGCTATCAGTATTTCGCGGTTGGTTTCTACTGCCTGTAGCCTATCGACGACAATATCGAGTAGGGTTTCAAATCGTTTAATCATATCATCCGTTTGCTCCTTTTTTGTTTTGATTTCTGCGAAAAGCCCATTAGCGTTGGTTAACTCCTCCTCGAGCTCTGTCGCGCTCGAATAGTCTTGGTTTTTTAGAGAGGTTTTTAACTTTCGATCGATGTCTCGGGCGGTTTCTCTTTTCTCTTTGAGTTCAATCTTTTGTGTACCATTGAGAGCCGTAAGCTCTACAATCTTTCGTTCAGCCAGAATGCCGATATTACGCAAGGACTGTGTGTAGATATCTAGTGATGCTGAGCGGTTTGTACTGCGATTGAGCGTATCTATGATATTTACTTGCAGTATGGCCCCAACCTCACGTAATAGTGCAAAATTCTCATCAGAGATGCTGTTAGCTTGCCCTTTGAGGATATTGCCTAAGGATTTCATGCCAATGATTGCTCCTTGTACTGGCAGGAATATTCCTTGAGCGGTGTAGAGACCACTATAGATCCCGAGCAGCCCGCTCGGACGGTTCTTTTGAACGGAACGCTGAGAGAGAATATGCATTATAGATACCGATATTTTGGCTCCACTGACCCGTAATTTCTCTGGTTCTTCCTTTGAGCATGCAGTGAGAAGAAGACAGGGGACTAAGATAGCCGCAATTGATGTATTTCGCAGTATCATCATAATATTATAGAGTTTTTTGGGTTGAATAACAATAGAGTTCATAAATTGGGTGTATGAGTATATTTTGTGAACGGTAATTAGGGTGGACGATTGTGCATACATTTTGTGTTCAAGACATGTACATAATCTGTATGCAAGATCAAATATTGTTTTCAAGTGGTAATGTGAGTCATTAGTGCTAGAGTTACTGTAAATTCCTGAGTAGCAGTTTTGTTCACTCGCCCTAAATTTTTCCGTGTTTTCATCCCTCTCCAACACCGTGCAAAAGGTGCTCTCCTCAGAGTTCGGTATTGATGACATTTCTGTTGGGTGGGAGCGTCCTCAAGATAGCGCTCATGGAGATATCACAACTCCCGTGGCGTTGCAGATTTCCAAGAAGGTTGGTAAGAGTCCGAAAGAGATTGCGGAGAAGATTGTTTCTGCTCTTGCAAAGGAGAAGACAATAGAAAAGGCAGAGATAGCAGGACCTGGTTATGCAAACATCTGGTTGACCCCAGCTGCCCTCGTTGCAGCTTTGGGGTCTACCAGGCAAGCTTGCATGGCAAAGGTAAAGAGTGGTGCTCCAGTGATCGTTGAATATTCACAACCGAATATTGCAAAGCCTCTTGGTGCTCATCACTTACTGACCACACTGTTTGGTCAAAGTATTGCCAATATCTATGAGCATCTGGGATATGAGGTAATCAAATGGAACTACATGGGAGACTGGGGAACGCAATTTGGCAAACTCTCTATAGCAGTTTCAAAATGGGGAGATGGTCGGATCGCATCGCAGTACACTGTTGATGAATTACTCGACTTGTACGTGAAGTTTCATAACGAGGTCGAGAATGATGACACTCTTGAGGACCAGGCGAGAGCTGTATTTAAAAAATTGGAAGATGGTGATCCAGAGCTTCGAGCATTTTGGCAAGACATCATCACGGTAACCAAGTCTGCACTCTCGAGTATCTACGAACAACTTCATGTGTCGTTTGATACTGATAAAAGTGAGTCGTTCTATGAAGATAAAATGGAACCCATACTTGAGAAAGGAATTGCTTCTGGTGTATTTAAGGAAGGAGAAGGTGGATCGTTGATTGTTGAGTTTCCAGAAGAAAGCAACATGCCTCCGTATCTCGTTCGAAAAGGTGATGGAGCAACTCTCTACAGCACTCGTGATATTGCACAAATGCACTACCGTTTAGAAGAGCTAAAGCCTCAGGAGATATTGATAGTGACGGATATTGCTCAAAAATTGCATTTCGAACAGTTGGCAGCGACCTGTGAACAGCTTGGATGGGATATTACTGGCTTTGACAATGTTCTTGTTGGGCGTATGCGTTATGCAGATAAGTCCATGAGTACTCGTAAGGGAAACGTGCTCAGGCTAGAGGAGGTACTCACTGAAGCAGTCAGGAGAGCAGAAGAGAAGATCAAAGAACATGGTGATCACATTCAAGCAGATGATCCTGCAGAGCTTGCAAAAATGATGGGCATTGGAGCGGTTTCCTATGGCATCGTGAGCCAAAATAGAAAGCAAGATATTGTGTTTGATTGGGACAAGATGCTGAGCTTCGAGGGAAACTCCGCTCCGTATTTGCAGTACACCCATGCGAGAGCGCGTTCCGTTATTACAAAGGCTGGAGAGGTATCCGACCCAAAACAAGTGGAATCGCTCACAGAAAAAGAGCGAGGACTGTTAAATACCTTGCTCAAATTTGAGCATGTTCTCAAGGAAGCACGTACAAACAATATGCCGCATATCCTTGCGAACTTCCTCTTCGAACTCTGTCAGAGTTTTAACTCGTTTTACAACGACACTCCTATTCTTAAGGCAGAGGAGCCTACAAGAACATTGCGTGTGTACATGACTTTACTAACAGCAGACGTCTTAAAGACGGGTGCGCAACTTCTTACTATTTCTGTTCCTGACCGTATGTAATCATGGCCTACTATTCTACCGCCCGCCGGTCCTCTACCCCTCGCCCCTTTGTGGCATTTCTTCTAGTCGCTTCGTTTGGAATACTCTTCGCTGGATGCGGTGGTAAAGACAAAGTAGAGATTCCTCAAGCAGATGATTTCTCCTTTACTGCAGAAGATCTCGCTCGTGTAAAACAGTTAGCAGGTGACGGAAGTGGTGCGTTTATTCCTCGTCTGGAGATTGCTCCAGAGCAAGAAGGAGAGGGTGGTCCTCCGATTATTGATGTGGGTTCTATAAATAAATTTAACGCTATGCGTACAGCATCAGAAGGGGGGCAGGATATGTTTCGCGTCACGAACGCTTTTTTGAATGTACGTTCAGAGCCACGAGTCACCGCGTCCCAGATCGGCAGACTCGAGCGTAGTGAATCGATACAGGTCTTAGAGTTTATCGATGCTGCATGGGCGAAGGTGATGCTTGATGGTACGGAGGGCTATGTTGCTTCACGGTACATTAGTAAGCTTGTTTCCGAGACGCAGCTTTCGAAGGAGAAAAAGAAGTATGAGGGCATGTACTTTGTTGATTTTGGCTTCCTCAATGTTCGTAAAGAAGCTGATGCTAATAGCGACAAAATTGGTGAGCTTGCAGGGCAAAGTTTTATACGGCCGCTATCGAAGGATGAGGTGTGGGCTCGTATTCCTTTCAATGAAGGAGATGGGTACGTTGCGCTGCAGTACTTAACACCATTCCTTCCAAACTTCCTTGTGCGTCAAGGAGCTTTCAATCTCCCTGTTCTGCACTACAAACTTGCGAGTGAAGGAGTACTTGGTGTCATGGCACAGCACATTGATACCTTGAAGAATGGCGGATACACCATTTGGACGATGAGTGACTTCTATCAACTACTTCTACGACAAGAAGAGAAAGATGTTCGCTTAAATCCCAATACCGTGATCTTGGCGGTGTCGGATATCACCGCTGACAATGTAAAAGAGCTCTCCGATATCTTGCGTGCGAGTGGTGTGGATGCGACGCTCTTCTTGCAGGGGCGTTTTTTGAGTGGTGGTATAGATCTGAAGCAGCTCATGACGCTAATTGCCAATGGACATGACTTACAGACAGCAGGACACACCGGAGATGATTTACGGTCACTCACGAATGCCCAAGTAGAACTTGAGCTCTCTCAGAGTAAGCAGCTACTGGAACAAGTGACGAAGAAGAAGGTGATTGCTGTCGCGTATCCTCTGGGCGGCGTGAATGATCGTATTGCACGCAAGGCAGGTGAAGTCGGCTATTTGCTCGGTCTTTCCATTGCACCCGACGCAAGTTTCGAACGTACACAACTATTGCGGATGCCAAGCTTCGTGATGAAGGCATCCATTTCTACCGAAGATCTCCTCTCTATGGTTTCGCAATAGCGGCCACGGGGAAATACGTAACTCTCCAAAGGGGCGACCTCACAGTCGCCTTTTTGGTAACTACTTTACCTGAAAGTTCTGCAATCTCTGCAGTACCTGATCGGTTCCAGACCTTGTTGCTTCCATAGCTTGCTCTGCTGCTACCTTGGCGATCTTTGCCATCACTTCGTCACCATGCAGGTAGAAGTAGTACATTCCATACAAAAAGGCGATGCCGGGGATGATGGCGATCACTCCTTTGATAAACCCAGCACGCATACGGATCTTGTCTCGTCTGTCGATGCGCGCGAGGTGTCCAATGATGACGTCGAGTTTGTCATCTTTTGGCATAGGAAGTTTAGAATCCGCGGCGCCACTTGCGGAACGTTTCAAAGGCGCGTGTCAGATAGTACCGTGAATTTACCGGAACGTCCATACAGTGCGTCAGTTCCAGCATCTGTCCACCGAATCCGCGCTTAAAGAGTGTAACTCCTGCAAAGGGATGTTTTTTAGCTCCTTCAGGAGCGATACCCCAGAAACTGTACATATGGTCTCCACGTGCAATGGCATCCTGTATAGCTGTCCATTGTAACAGGTACGAAGCTGGGATTTTTCGGTGCTTATGGGTACTTGCCCCATGGTGGTAGCTCGTTTCTCCGTATGCATGCATATGAATGGAAGAGGCGATCACTTCTCCCTGGTAGTGAGCCTGATACATTGTGCACTCTCCACGCTTTGCAAATCTTTCTACTTGAGCCTTGAAGAACGTGTTGGTATACGGAGTAAAGCTATGACGTTTTCGTGTTTCTTCATGCAGCTCGATGAACGTATCCAGGTCTTTCAGAGGGTCTTTTGATCGCGTAATGGTTACACCATCTTTTCTTGCTCTGCGGATCAAATTTCGTGTGTTTTTGCGCATGTTCTTTAGGATTTCTTCTTCTGACGTTTCTTTGAGATTGATGTACCAAATATGTTCTGCAAGTAGATGCAGAGGGGCAGGACTCGATCCAGGGATCAATTCGGATCCTGCTTCCCAAAATGGACTCAGACGGATGAAGCAGCATTGTCTTTTAACCGCTTCTTTTTTCAGTGCCTCGATCAGTTGGGTTGTCGGTTGTCGGTTGTCGGTGATCGGACCATAAGGCACCACAAGATGTTTTCCTCTACGAGCGTTGATCACCAATGCTTGGCAGATGCCGACAATCTGATTATTCTCGATCATCTCTAATCGGATTGGCTCTTCTCCGATGTCGCGATACACTTCGCCCATCGTCCAGCTTTGCATAAAAGGACGGTACTTCTGCGTAGACAGAAAACTGTCCCAGGCGGCCGAATCAGTAGCTTCACGAATCTCCATTGCGAGGCATAGTAGCGGACAGGATCTTGATTAGTCTATCGGCTTGTTTCTCCGTCATCGTTGGATGTGTAGGCAATACTAGAATCTGATGTGCAAGTCGCTCAGCCTTCGGGCAAGATCCTGGAATATATCCTGATGCCTCTTGGTCTACATTACGCGGACACACAGAGGCACCCGTCCAACCGTCATCAAGATAGATGTTGACGCGTTTTAGTTTCGATCGAACAAGATCTGCATCAGAGACGAAGATGGGAAACTTTTGGAGTGGAAGATGCTCTTCAATACCGGAAGGAATATTCCAGTGATGCTCCGCGGCGGCTGTACTATATTTCTTCGAGAGCATCCGACGATGATCATTAATCAATTGAAATCGTTTGAATTCCCATCGCACCAGTGCACAAAGTGCAGAGGGCATTCGATGCAAAAGAGGGGACTGATACCCTGCCTTTTCTTTTTTCGTTATCACTGGTGCAAGTGCTTTGCATTTGGCAGCAATCAAGAGTATTCCCTTTCCAAGACCTAATCCGTAGATGGGTTTTGTTGATGCGTAGATCAGTGGGTACAAGAGTAATCTCTTAATTGAACACCACGAGAGCTCCGCGGCGCGCTGCTCTTCGAGCTGTAATATGGCAGCTACCTCTGTATTTTTGGTGATGATAGCACCGCCACTGATACCGGAGGCTGCTTTGTCCCGTCCAAAGCTCAGCATCAGAAAGTCGCCATACTGTCCGATACGCTTTGGGCCTGTCGCATCAGGCAGTACGTGTGCACAATCTTCGATAAGAAGTATCCGATGCTTGTCTGCAATTCCTCGCAGCGCTTTCATGTCGGCCACAATGCCAAAGGTGTGCTGCACGATAATGACCTTCGTGCGTGGCGTAATTTTTCCTCCTAACGCTTCGAGGTCGATATTCAGCGTTTCAGGATTAATTTCGGAAAAAATGGGGGTAAACCCTGCAGCATGTATGGCATTGGGTAGCGCAACACAGGTGAATCCTTGTATGAGTATTTCACTTCCTTGTTCTATGGGTAACGATCGCAAAAGAGCGAGCAGTGCTTCACGCCCTGTAGAAAACAAATAGCACTCGGCATCGAACCACTGGGCTAACGTTTCGCGTAACCAATCTCGTTCTTTTCCACTCTTCCAGTTCCAAAACAGACACAGCTGCTTAAGGCTCTGTATAAGATATGCTCCAGACACATGTGGGCCGAAGGTGTGATGGATAGGGGAGAAAGGCATTATGGAAGAAGTGCAAAGATCTGCTTTTCGTGGATTCTTCCTACACAAAGAAGAAGATCACCTTCGGATATTGTATCGATATCTTTGCTCATCTGCTCAACAGTTCCGTGGAAGCCTTCTGCAAATGCTGACCTGCCATGTTTACCAGTGAAAATAACGCGGTCGACGATCCCGTTGCTGGCCACTCCCAGTTCTCGGTGAATGCGATCTTCGTTTGTTCCTAGTTCTATGAGACCTGGGGTAATGAGAATTTTTCGTTCCATGGGTTGAGACTTTGCCCAAGCAAGACTGGCTCGAAAACTCGAAGGACTCGAATTATGCGTATCGTCCAAGATAGTTATTCCTCGTTCTTTGCGTACAGAGAATGTGTGATGTGGCGGCGTGAATGAGTGAAGGCGGTTGGCTGCAGTTGCCAGATCTATCCCGAGGTTTTTGGCAACAGCTATAGCAAGAAGGATATTGGTGACATTGTGGCTTCCACGTAGGGCGAGCGAGAAACTTTGCTGCTTTACTCTAAATCGGATGCCCTGCGTTGCTTCTTCTATGTCAAATGCTTCGAGGTCAGCATGCCCCCCTGTGCCAACAGTGACGACTGCACAGATACATCGGTCTACCATGTTTGCACACAGACTGTTATCACTATTAATGAATGCGGTACCGTTTTCTGGGAGACACTCAAGAAGTTCGCCTTTTGCTTGGCACAGACGCTCTTGAGATCCAAACAGGGCAATGTGTTGCGAACCGATAAAGGTCACTACTCCCATCTGGGGCTTAGTAATATCGCAGAGCTTTGTAATCTCCCCGGTTTTATACGCTCCCATTTCGACAATAATAATGAGATCCTCTTCTATAGAGTGTTTTGGAAGTTCTGTGAGAAGCCACTGAGCTACTCCCATCTCGGAATTGACGTATGCAGGGGTATAGAGGATGTTTCTTCCTTGTACGATATGAGCAATTAGCTCCTTAGTCGTGGTCTTTCCTACAGATCCGGTAATGCCGATAACGGTTGCATTGCTGTACGTGGATCGAAGACTCGTTGCCTTCTTCATAATGCGCTCCTTCATAAGTTGATCGACAGGCAGAAATGCTAACCATGCAATCAGGAGAGCTACGGGCTGGAGAAGAGGGATAGCTACCATCAACCATTGATTATTTACCAGTGACCAGTATCCAGTAAGACCAGTGATGAAGAGTGATAGTATGACGAGTATTTTCGCTTTCATCGTCCACACAGGATATCGCTGACGCTGCAATCCTACAGAGAGCACAGAGAATACAGTGAGTCCTATGAGGGTAAGATTTACGTTTCTGAGGAGTATTCCTACGATAAGGATCGCAGGACGAGTAATGCCGAGCAGTTGCCGCAGCATTCCAGCAGATCGTAGGTGCTCTCGCAGACGGTCGACTCGCCACTCCTTTATCTGCCAAAGACTGGCAAAAGTCAGTAAAGGTGACACTGAGGCCAACAGTAAAAGGCCAAATATCAAAATTTGATCCATGGCAGTATTCTAGCGTCATTTACCAATTACCACAGCATTTCCTTATTGTTTGCGGGTAGGGTACTTGAGTTTTTCTTATAAATGTGTCATAATATACTCGTTTTCCAAAATACATATGAAACATCCTCTCAAGCAAGCAGCAGCTTTATGCTCAGCATTCACCCTCGTGGTGGTCGCATCATCTGCGATCTATTCGAATGGACCTCTAAGAGGTAGCATAGTTGATCCTTATAACGATTACGTGATCGATGATGGTATGGGCGGAGGTAACTCAAGCGCAACCACAACCACAAGTTCAGATGATGGTATGGGCGGAGGTGCATCAAGCGAAACCACAAGCTCAACTGATAATGATGATGGTATGGACGGAGGAAGTAACTCAAGCGAAATCACAAGCTCAACTGATAATGATGATGGTATGGACGGAGGTGGCTCAAGTAGCACAGGTACAGATGGTGATGATGGCGATGATGGTATGGACGGAGGAAGTAACTCAAGCGAAATCACAAGCTCAACTGATAATGATGATGGTATGGACGGAGGTGGCTCAAGTAGCACAGGTACAGATGGTGAT
>Ga0066376_10002770_pt1 | contig 16127 bp, 7 predicted proteins | sample Knorr_S15_td_Bot_FD_77009 | JGI IMG/M metagenome (GOLD analysis project Ga0066376, IMG submission 77009) | Marine microbial communities from Southern Atlantic Ocean transect - Knorr_S15_td_Bottom_ad_5009_LV_A | ecosystem: Environmental > Aquatic > Marine > Oceanic | place: Southern Atlantic... | reverse complement strand
GAAGGGTAGCCAGATGGCCAGCAGCGCTACAGCGCGCGTGGACAGCGATCTTCTGGCCGCCCCCCCGTGAAAGAATCGGCAATGACGCTTACTTGAGCCTGGGTTCATGGCCGTCGACTTTCTTGTCGGAAAACATGACCACAATGAATCCAACCAACGGGCTCAAGAGTAGGGAGATCACGAAATAGACCCAGAAGCCCATCTTCTTGTTCCACCCGAAGAGGGCCACAAAGAAGCCCATGACGAACCATATGGGCGACATGACCATTTTGAAGTAGACGGGCATAATTGCCGTTAGAGGGGTGGCCACGATAACGAACAGGAACCACAGACCGAGGGCAGGAAGGCTGATGAACAATAGCAACTTCAGCAATACAGCTATCATTGATACGCTAACGCCCTTCTCCTCAGTCGGCCGGAGTAGTGTCCTGTCGCAGAAGTAACTTGCAAATTTTGGGGGACGAGGCGCCCCGGTTCCCGAAAGGTGAGGTATTTCTGCGACAGGACGCTATGAACCCGTTCATTGCAGACTACAGACGACACTCTCTGACCGTCGTGACAGCGCGATCTTGGTCAGTGCGGTCGGAATGAATCAATTCTGCTTGGCTGCCGTGGAAACCTTCTTGCTGTAGACCGGTCGCCAGATCTTCAGGTCGAGGGTGAGGAGCGTACCCCCACTTGCAAAGTGCTGGGTGAAGATCTGGCCCAACGTCGAAGTGGCTACCCAGGCTACGGCCGGCAGCGCCAGCATACCGGCCACGTGCCCGATGCCGGGTACCATTTTGAGCAGGCTACCCAGCCCGACCCTGCCAATGCCATCTGAAGCGACACTGCCGGTCAGTGCGGCGAGGAGCGACTTCGTCCATTGGCGGGAGAACGGCACACCGTAAATCTTGCTGAGGGAGTGAACCATCTTTAGCTGGACGGCCGCAATCGCCGATACGTCGGCCAACGGAACAGGCAGCAGTCCCGCTGCTGCCGATGCGGCCGCGTACCTGCTTACGGTGAGGGCCGCACGATCCAGATTCGACGACTCCTCGACGCTGCCGGTGTCGGCCGTGTCGGGTGCCTCAGGTGAGCTTTGGGACGTTGATGTCTCCTCGACCATTATTCACCCCCTAGGTAATAGGATTGACGGAGCCATATACGGCGTGACGGACTGGGTCGCCTGCACCTGCCCTAAAGATTGACAACAGCACGAGTGTGATCAAGCCTTTTGTGCAGATACCGTACACCAATGCCATATTGTCAGACGGCCACATCGCCGCTTGACAATGTCCCCTCTGGCAACGGAACGTCAGAGTTTGGGGATGAATATAGCATTATAATTCGACATTGCAATAGTGGATGCCTTTGCCTTGCCCGGGGCACTTCGCCAAACGCAACCAGTGCGGCCCAGAAGGCGAATCACTCGCGGTCTCGAGCCACTTGTCTGAATTCCTCTTGAAAACAGGCTCGATGGTCTTGGGGATCGAAAGCCTCCAAGTCGCCTCCACTCTCAAAGTGCCGAATGAGGACACTCCCGAGGGCATAGGTGAACGCTCCGGCGACAAAGGGCATCGAGGTCACACCGAGCAGGGTTCCCACACCGGGGATCATCTTGCTGAAACTTGCGGCTGCAAGGAGTGACGCGGTGTTGACGGCATAACTTCCCAAAGAACGGATGAGCCACTTCCCTCGCCTGGCCGAAAAGGAAACATCGTACAAGTCAGCCAGTTTTTGCATCATGCGGATTTGTACGGCCGTGATGAGCAGTCCGTCCAGCAAGGGCATCGGCAACAGGCCGTTACTGGAAGCCAGTAGGAGCGAGCGGTGCACAATGATCCGCCCCTCTATCGACCGCGTTGACAGCGCCATCTCGGCAGCATTCACCGAGTGCCCCCTGGAAACGGACGGCCCAAGGCCTGAGACCTGTTCCAACTCCGCTTCCGGCAGCGGATCTGAGGGTGCGGCGGCAGGAGGAATCGGTGCAACACCAGCCGCCGGGGCCTGATCTCCCAAGGCGTCCACCAGGTCAAATGCCCGGTTCAGCGAGTCCCCGGTAGCTTCTGGTTCCTCCCGGGGGCGGCTTGTGGAAGGAGACTTCTGAGGAAAGAATTCTGCCTGTAGTTTTTTCCGCTTCTTAGGCGGGGCCATGAGGATTCCAGTCAGAGAGACAGGTGACGGAGAATCGCGTCCGCAATCCGATCGACGTCGGCAATGGCACGCTCTGCCGCCTGCAAGGCGCGTTTATTGCTCCGAATGCTCCGTGCATACTCATACAGGTGCACCCCTTCCCGGTTGAAGTTTTCATAGACGGACCGAGAAGGCAACACTGCACTCAAACACCTCAACTCCTCGGGGAGGATCTCTCGAAAATAGTCGATGACGGTTTGAGGATTCGCGCGCGGATTAACGAAGGTCGGCAAGACTTGGAAACGTCCTTCTCTCTCCTGGTCGCGATTCAGGATCTCCTGGATGATCGGCAAGAGATGGTAGGCCAGGGCGGCCTCATCTGAGGTAGAGGCCCGCATCGGAATCAGCACCAGATCCGATATCACGCAGGCCAGCTTGGTGTGCATTTTCCCGGTGCTTTCTCCGGGGGTATCTATGATCGTGAGCGTCTCAGCCGATGTGACGGCATCGAGCCGCGCCCGCAACGTCTCCCTGTCGGTGTCAGGAATGTGGTGAAACGCCACGGACTCTTCCTGCGGTTGTAGGGCCAGCCGCTGTAACCACCAGGAATGCAGAGTTCCCTGCGGGTCAAACTCGATCAAAGAGACGTTGGAGAAGTGTTCCTGTAAGCCGCGCGCATACGCCAAATTGAGCGCTAGTATGCTCTTTCCAGTGCCCCCTTTGGTTTGTACGACGCTGATGATCATATCGTTCTCTGAGCTATCCTGCCGGACTCATTCAGGTCAACACCAAGACGAATACAAAAATAAAGGTCATCAACGCCGCGACAGCCAACCAGGCGGAAGAGCCGCTGCTACAGGCCCGCGAAAATTGTAACTCCCGCCTGAGCACTTGTAATTCCCGTTTCTGGCGTCGGCAGTACTCTTGATCTGACCCCTTGTAATCCATGGACGTTGGATAGTTACCGACACCCAGGTCGCTCGGTACTAATTCGGGTCCGGACAGGCGAGGGATCTGTTTTCATCTCCGCGTCAATCTGCAGGCGGTTGGAGTCACTCATCGGACACGAGCCTGCCGAGTTCCATCTTGATGATCCGATCGGCGTGGTGGAAGTAGCGGTCGTCGTGTGACACGACGATGACGGTCTTGCCGTTTCTCTTCAGTTCGTGCACCAGGTGCTCGTAGAAGTAGCTTCTGAATTCCGGATCCTGTTCGGCGGCCCACTCGTCGAAGATGTAGATCTGCTTGTCTTCCAAGAGGGACACCGCCAGCGCCATCCTCTTGCGCTGACCGGTCGATAGCTCCAGGGAAGTAAAGCACTCGTCGGCGTAGGTGGTCTTGCCGTCTAGTTGCATGCGTTTTAGCAACTCGTTGACCTTCTCCGGTTCTATATGGCGCAGGCCATAGAGCTTCCTAAAGAGGTGAAAGTCGGAAAATATAATGGAGAACAGCTCCCTATAGGCGTCAATGACATCGCTGTCCACAGTCACGCCGTCGATATTGATCGTGCCTCGCTGTGGCGGATACAGTGTGGAGACGACCTTGAGAAGAGTCGACTTCCCGCTCCCATTGCCGCCGACAATGAACAGTATCTCGCCAGCGTTGATCTCGAAGGAGAGCGGCCCAATCTTGAACCGATCGCCCGCACTCTCGTCTCCGTATGCAAATTCGACATCAGTCAAAGTGATCTTGGAGAACGAATCTATCCGCGCGACCGTATTCGGAGAACTCGCTCGCCGGTATTCGTCCAGTCTTTGCTCTAGGTTGAATATGTGCTCAGCGGCAATATTCGCCTTGGAATAGGCCGGAATGGAAGATACGACTACGCCCAGCGGCCCGATGATGAAGACGATCGCCATCGTGACCTCGGTGATGGTCTCCACGTAAGTAGGAATCAGCTGTGGCAGGAGGAATACGACCGCAGCCAGATGGGAGTAGAAGAACACCTGCGACAGGATATAGTTGCCGTTGTACAGGCGGGCGGTGTTCACTTTTGATTCTTTGACCACGCGCGATATCTCTTCAGTGTCGGCGTATAGATCGTCGCTCCGCTGTCGATTCAGCCTGACTTCCTGAAAGCCCTCGATCAGATGGGTCACATGTTCGTACAGCTCGATTTCCTTCTGCGAGCCATACTCGATTTCGCTCTTGGCGCGCTTGTCAGCACGCAGGTAAATCACGACCCCGCCAATCATCAGCAAGAGAGTGAGCAGGAAGGCGTATTTGGACAGAGAAATGATGTAGAGCGCAATGAAAAACACCATAGCCAGCGACTGGATAGTTGCGGTGAGATAGCCCTCCAGTTGCGACAGGACCGCGGTATCCTGAGTCAAGCGGTTGTAGATCTCGGCGCGACCAATCTGATCCAGCACGATCAGTTCAGAATTCCTGATCTTGTCCGATATACGACAGCGGGTTGTATCGAGGAGGGTCTCGAAAGTGCGCGTGGTGCGGTCGAAGGTATAGCGCAGGCAGAATGCGTACGTGGCTATCGCCATGGCAAACATGATGAAGTAGCGAAAATTGAGGTTGCCGTATTCGGCAGATTGGGAGGCCGCGTTGATGATGATCAGGATGGAGGTGCTGGCGAGTCCCGACAGCGCCGCCGTGAACACGACGTTGCGGCGAAGCTGCGGCGTCGTTTCCTGCCTTAAGAGGTCGATCAGTTTTGAGTTCATAACACCCAGAATACCATAAAACCCATAATAGAGGGACACCTCTCTCGAGGAGCGTAGAAGTACCCTGATTTTGAAGGTCGAAGCCTACCAGACCGGTGAAGCTATTCGAGTATGATCCAGACTACAATTAAGGACGAAGCTCTGTGGCAGCATGAATCGGACCAGCACAATCAGCGGTATTCGTTCTTGTACTCGAGCCTTCTCAACGCTTGCTTTCATTCCTTTGACGCTCCGCCGCTGGCTGTGCCTGTTGTGGAGGGCTGGACGCGGCTCTCAGTGTCGGTCACCGTGGGCCTGGGATCTGCCCATCCCTGGTTGCCCAAAATGATGGGCAACCCGCCTTCCCCCGCGCCAATGATGACCATCTTCGCGTTCGGCGACCTTGCCAGTTCCAGAGTTGCCTCGATGGCCTTCCACCTCAGCAGACCGTCTTCGATCCCTGCGGCCACCATGTCCTGAAAATCTCTGATCCCTTTGGCCTCGATGCGCTTGCGCTCGGCCTCTTTTATTTCCCGCTCGAGCCTGAAGTCGAACTCCTGGGCAACCTGCTCCTGCTCCAACTTTGACTCGATAGCCTCCTTGACCTTGTCGGGAAGCACGATATCGCTGATCAGCACATCCTTCAGTTCGATGAGCGCGAAGAAGTAATCGTACGCCTCCTTCAGGCCATCGAACTGCTTATCGCCTTCTCTGAATTCCTTAAGCAGTTCATTCTGAATTCGAGCCAACTCGTGGTAGGTTGCATTCAGACTGTCAAGAGTCGCGGTATTGCGGGTTGCCTGCTTTACGTCCTTGTGGACCGCGTCCATTGACAGGTCGCGCTTGACCTTTTCTATTTCTTCCGTGATCCTTTTAAGGTCCCGCCTCAGGTAAAGCCGCGCCTGCTCGTAAACTCTCCCTCCCTGCTCTAGGTCCGTGAACAGATGGATGAATCCGTCCTTCTTGACCCTGTTGGTCAGTTCTGAACCTTCTTCCTGCACTTCGTATAGGTACTTGAGCATAATCCGGACATTTGCGTCATCGTCGAAACTGTTAGCGACCTCCCCTTCGTACATCATGTCTGGGGTGGGGTGGGGCCAATACCGTTCATGGAAATGTTCGAACTGACGCAACTCGTGCTCCAGGGCCCGGTTAATATTCCTCTCGATCAGGTTCCTGGATGTCGAGTACAGCTCGGAAGGCTTGCTCGCCCCGATGACATAGCGCGTCGACGATTCGATTTCGGGAGTCAGGAACGTCCGGACATAATCCGGTCCGTGCTCCTTGTGCAGGGTGCCCAGTAGCCTCGCCTTGGGCTGATAACGCACCGTCACTGTCACCTGGAGATTGAGTCCGTCCGAGGTCAGTGCGCTCATTTCTAATTTTATTACCTGCTCCCTGAGGGAGTAGGTCGTTACCGTATCCCAAGGGAAGAAGAGTCTGAGACCTTCACTATAAGGGTGATCGACAACTGTGCCACCCATCAGTCTCCGAAACAGGACTGCGCCATGGCCTGCCGGTATGGTGACGAAGATCCGGGGAGACAAATAGGCCAGCATGAACAGAATAAAGAGAAATAAAATGACGATCTGCGGCGCCTTCTCCCGAATAGATCGTCTGAATCTAACCAGCATTGCCCTCACATCTCTCGGTAAATGGCCACATCTCTCGGTGAATGGCGAGGCCGCCCCTGTGCTGGTGCGTCCACCAAGTCAGCATCGCCTAGGCCTGGATTATTCATAAAAAGGTACAAAAAGGCAGTTTCCCTGTTCTTAAGTGGTTGGAAATACGTAAGTTACGTTTAAAGTTAGGTATGAGGCACATCACGCCAACCAGAAGGGGGAAACTGCCGTGGAGGAAGATAGGCAAAGCGTGCTTGGTTTCGCCAATGTCCAGGGCAAGAAAGTCGAGGCCGATTTCGAGACGGCACGGTGACCAGCGACGGCGGCGCCCTGTTTCTGCGCGTGGTCGAAACGGGGACCGGCGTCATCCGTCGTCTGGTGGACGCAGTGGGAGCACGCCTATTTCGACACCCTGCAAAACCAGCTGTTGAAAGTCGGCGCCCGGGTAGAGGAACTGCGCACCAAGGTGAAATTCCACTTCCCGTCGTTTCCGCTCAAGCAGGTGTATGGATACATGCTGGCCCGGTTGCAAGCCGCCTGGCCGTGACCGCGGGCCCGACCTGCCTGTTGATTTACTCGATGCGGTGGAGCCCATGAGGTCCGGCCTGCTCAAACTTCACCGGATGAGCCCGCAAGAGCAGCCGATTGGCCTCATCCGACGGCAAAACGCGCCACCATGGCCCAACGGCCCATTTCAGACCGCACGGATGAACTCGCTCCCGGCTGGTAACCGCATTCCAGCGGCCAGAAAACTGAGCCGACGCGGTTTTAATCAGGCTATTGAGGGTTGATGTCGAGCCAACGTTAGTGTATTTTGCAGCAGTGATATCCATGCTGTCAAATACTATTTTTCACCTGCCTTACCTGGCCGGGCACCTTGGGCCGCTTAGGTTTGCGTACAGCTTATTGGGCCGCTTAGGTTTGCGCCGATCAGTCCCTGTGGAATCTCCACGCGCGGTCGTCACAGCCGAGCCAGCGACGTTGCTATGGACCGCTGGCGACTTTGCCTGAACGGAGCGGTCCCGCCAAATGGAGATGGCATTCTCCGAGGGCAACCTCCCACAGGGGATAAGTAGTTTGTTTTTAGTCACTTACGTAGATTTTCCTCGACTCAGATAGTCTGTGTTTTCCGCCTACAGGCCCTGACAATTGCAGGCAGACGGAGGCATTCTGTTTTTGCTACCCGTGGGCTGTAGTCTGTGCCAGCCTCAGTGAAACTCAGGGACGGACAAGCTCAGAACAGGGCTCACTTCGAAATCACAAGAGCGCCTGCAGAGTGAAAGAATGACCCGCACCCGGATGTTCAGAATCGGACAGAACAAGCCGGATAATGGCAGCCTTGTAGGAATCCTTGTTTCGAAAGCATAGAGTTCATGCCGCCAAGAGTGAAGAGCGACCATGCACACGCACGAGCATGAGCATGAGCATGAGCATGAGAGCCGCATGGGGCCTGATTTCTCCTTCTCATCTCTTGTAGAAGTGCTCCGTCATTGGGCAACAACCCAGCCGCAGGACACCGCATACACTTTCTTGCTGAATGGGGAAGAAGAGGCTGGAAGCCTGACGTTTGCCGAACTCGACGCAAAAGCACGAACGCTGGCGGTGCGGCTCCTTGCGGACGTGGCGCCGGGCGACCGAGCCCTGCTTCTGTATCCGTCGTCCCTGGACTACGTCGTTGGCTTCTTCGGCTGTCTGTATGCGGGTATCATACCGGTGCCCAACTATCCCCCGAAACGCAACAAACCGGACCGCCGGCTCCAGAGCATTGCGAACGATGCAGACCCGGCTCTTTTGCTGTGCAATGGAGCTACGCTCGGCGACGTCGAAAAGCGAATCCATCACACGCCGGAACTCCGCAATATGCACTGGATAGCGACCGATCAGTTAGATGGAGTAGATCGGTCGACCTGGCACGAGCCCGATATTGACGCCGACTCCCTCGCCTTCCTCCAGTACACCTCGGGGTCTACCTCCGCCCCCAAGGGGGTCATGGTCTCCCATGGAAACCTGCTGCAGGTCCTCGAGGAGTGCGATCTGAGTTGGCGTTTCGCTCGCGGCAGCAGGATGGTATCCTGGCTCCCCATCTTTCACGATCTCGGCCTCATCTTCGGTATTCTCCAACCGGCCTACAACGGCATACCCAGCTATTTCATGACCTCGGTAGCATTCCTGCAGCAACCGGTCCGCTGGCTCAGGGCGATCTCGAAGTATGAAGCGAGCCACACCGCGGCTCCCAACTTCGCTTACGACTTGTGCGTGGAGAGAATCAGCGAGGAACAGCGAGCCGCCCTGGACCTCTCTCACTTGGTGGTTTCGATGAACGCGGCCGAGCCGGTACGGGCATACACGATGCGCCGGTTCGACGAAGTCTTCGCGCCTGCTGTATTCCGCTCGAGAGCGTTCTGCCCCGCCTTCGGGATGGCGGAGAGTACACTGAAGGCGACCGCGACCTGCCGCAGCGAGGAGAGCGTCTTCACGGAAGTCTATGCCGCTGACTTAGGACGGCATTGGGCCGTCTCCCCGGACAGTGCGAAGCGGGACGGTGTCGGGAAGATCGGCTCACGACAGACGCTGACCCTGGTCAGCTCGGGACATGCGGTGGGAACAACCAGGGTGGTCGCTGTCGATCCCGAGACCCGCGAACAGTGTCCGGAGAACCGGGTGGGTGAGATCTGGGTCTCGGGTCCGATCGTCGCAAAGGGCTACTGGAACCGACCCGAGGAGACCGCTGAGACCTTCGGGGGGCGCCTCGTGGGCTCCGACGAGGGTCCATTTCTTCGAACCGGTGACCTCGGATTCATCCGCGATGGAGAGTGCTATGTTACCGGACGTCTCAAGGACGTCATCATCATCCGGGGAATCAACCACTACCCTCAGGATATCGAGTTGACCGTTCAGGAGTCTCATCCCGCTCTCCGCCCGGACTGCGGCGCCGCGTTCTCCGTGGAAGTCGGTGGCGAGGAACGGCTGGTGGTGGTCCAGGAAGTCCGCCGGACATTCTTGAGAGACGCGGACCCGGTAGAGATCTCTTCAGCGGTGCGCAGAGCAATTCTCGATGTCCACGAATTGCAGGTCCATTCCATCGCACTGCTTCGGACGGCATCGATTCTGAAAACGAGCAGTGGGAAAATCCAGCGACAAGCGTGCAAAGCTCATTACCTCGAGAACCAGTTTCCCATCGTTGCGACCTGGAACCTGAAAGACGGAGGAGACGGTGGAGAATTCCCTGCAGCTCCGCCGACCGGCTTCACGACGGATTCCGTTCAACATTGGATCATGCAGTGGGCCGCCCGGAGATCCGGCCGTGACCTGGGCAGAATCAATCCTCGAGAATCATTCGATGCCTTTGGGATGGATTCGCTCTTGGCGGTTGAATTCGCCCACGATCTGGGCGCCTGGATCGGCACCGAGATCGATGAGACGATCGTATGGAATTACCCGACGATTGAGACTCTTTCGCTGTTCGTCGCAGATAAGATCGGCGACGGCAAAGAGAAGGCCCAACGGCGGATTCCGTGCGGACCCACTGGCCGAAGCGACCGCCCCCTGGACGAACTGAGCGAAGATGAACTGGTCGGCCTCCTCTATGACGAAATCGGGAGAAGCAGTTCGCAAGGATAAGATGACACCCCCCTCAAAGAACCCCGATGCCAGGACCGCCCTCAAGGATGCCGTGCTCGAGATCCGGAGGCTTCGCTCCGAACTGGACAAGGCGCGGATGTCTCCTACCGAGCCTGTTGCAGTCGTCGGCATGGCGTGTCGTTTCCCCGGGGGAGCTGGAGATCCTGAATCTTACTGGCGGTTGCTGCGTGACGGGAAGTGCGCCGTTGAAAGATTCCCCGAAGACCGATGGGACGTCAAAGCCTGGTTCGACCAGGACCCCGACGCAGCTGGCAGACTCTACACGCAACACGGAGGATATCTCTCCGATGTTGATGCGTTCGACCCCGACGTCTTTGGCCTCTCGCCTCGGGAATCCAAGGGCATTGACCCGCAGCAGCGGATGCTTCTGGAAGTTACATGGGAGGCGCTGGAGCGGGCCGGCCTGTCCGCTCGCAGGCTGCGCGGTAGCAACACGGGGGTTTATATCGGGATAAGCACCGACGACTACGCCCACTTGAGCTCACAGGTTTACGAATCGATCGATGCCTGGAACGGGCTCGGCACCATGCGCAGCGTGGCGGCGGGTCGAATCGCTTACACCTTCGGTCTCGAAGGCCCTGCCCTCCTCTTCGACACCTCTTGCTCCTCGTCGCTCACTGCCATTCATCAGGCGTGTCGCGACCTGCAGACCGGGGCCGTGTCAGCGGCAGTCGCGGGGGGGGTCAACCTGATCCTCACGCCCCGCATGACCATCACTCTCTGCAAGTTGAAGGCGCTTTCGCCGGACGGGCTCTGCAAGACCTTCGATGCCGACGCCAACGGCTACGTTCGCGGTGAGGGATGCGGCGTCGTGATTCTCAAGAGTCTGTCACGGGCGCGAAGCGACGGCGACTCGATTCTGGCGGTGATTCGGGGGTCGGCGATCAGCCACGACGGACAGAGTAACGGACTGACCGCACCCAACGGCCAGGTCCAGGAGCGACTGATGCGGAAGGCCCTGGAGGTGGCCGGCGTGGGCCCCGACCAGGTCCAGTATGTTGAGACCCACGGCACGGGCACTTCGCTGGGTGACCCTATCGAGGTACAGGCGCTCGGAACGGTCTATGGCGGCGGGCACAGCAAGGAGCGTCCACTTCGGATCGGATCGGTCAAAACCAATATCGGCCACCTCGAAGCGGCCGCAGGGGTAGCCGGCTTTATCAAGACGGTCCTTTCCTTGCAGAACCGCGAAATCCCTCCCCACCTGCATTTCAAGACTCCCAATCCCCATATCGCCTGGGAGCGGCTTCCTTTCAAGATCCCGGTGGAACTCGAAGCATGGGAGAGTCCTGCTGCAGGCGACGAGCGACGGGCGGCGGTCAGCGCCTTTGGCATGAGCGGTACGAACGTCCACGTGGTGCTGGAAGAGTATCGTCCCGACGCGGCGGCCGTTCCGGCGCGCCAGCGACCGTGGCATCTGCTCGCCTTGACGGCTCAGTCGGACACGGCTCTGGATTCGGTCGTCCGGGCCTACCAGCAGCACCTTCGAACTTCCGCAAAGCCGGCACTCGCGGATCTCTGCTACTCGGCAAATACGGGACGCACCCCGCTCGAAAAACGCGCCGTTTTCGCGGCTTCGTCCCACGACGGCCTGTCCGCCGCCCTGCAGGCGTACTTGACCCGTCGAGACGCCGGGGAGACACGGACCGCCGACGGCCAGTTCCTCTGCTCCCCATCTCATGTTCCACCCGTGCCACGGATCGGGTTTCTGTTCACTGGACAGGGAGCCCAGTACCGGCGAATGGGACGCGAGCTGTACGACACCCAGCCGGTATTTTCCGAGACCGTCGACCTCTGCAACGAAGTCCTGCAGCCCATTCTGGGCGTATCCCTGCATTCGCTCATCGACGGCGAGCCCGATCTTCTGAATCAGACGCGATATACCCAGCCAACTCTGTTTTCCCTGCAGTGTGCGCTGTATAGGCTCTGGGAGTCGTGGGGGGTTCGCCCGTACGCCGTGATGGGGCACAGCGTCGGTGAATACGCCGCTGCATGGGCGGCTGATGTGTTCGACCTGAAGCAGGGGCTTGCCCTGGTCGCCGAGAGAGCTCGCCTGATGCAATCGATGCGGAGCGACGGCGCCATGGTTGCTGTCCTCGGAGCGGAAGGAAGGGTTCGCGACATCCTGCCGCGGTTCCAGGGCGATCTCGAAGTGGCGGCCCTGAACGGTCCTAACCACGTCGTACTCTCGGGGAATGACGAATCCATCCGCCAGGCCGTCGAGATCTTTGAAGGTGAAGGTCTCACCTGCCGGCTTCTCAATGTCTCGCACGCCTTTCATTCCTCTCATATGGACGGTATGCTCGCCGAGTTCGACGAATTTGCTGCGGATGTGGATTTCCGGGAGCCTTCCATACCGATGATTTCGAATCTCACGGGGCAATATCTGAGCCCTGGTGAAATCGGTCACGGATACTGGTCAGCACACACCCGTCAGGCCGTCCGTTTCCAGGCGGGAATACAGACGCTGGCAGAGGCCGGTTGCCGGATTTTTGTCGAGATCGGACCCGCACCGGTCTTAACGGGAATGGCGCGCGCCGTCCTGGCCGATCCGGATATCGCCTGGCTTCCGAGTTTGCGTCCTGGTGGCTCCGACTGGAAGCAACTGCTCCTTTCAGCGGGAGAACTGTTCATTCGCAACGTGCCAATCGATTTCGAGGTAGTAGACCGGGACTTTGCCGCTGGACGCTGTCCTCTCCCGACGTATCCGTTTCAGCGCAGACACTTCTGGCTGGAAACGGCGCAGCCCTCGGCATCAGCGGCACCGATGACTGGACCGGGCTTGGCGGAAAACCCGATCGAGGATTGCCTGTACACCCTCGAATGGGTACCTGTCCGCGAGCTCGAACGGGTGGACAGATCGAATCTCCCAGGCCCCCGTGACTTGAGCGACCAGCTTCGGCCTCGTCTTCACGCCCTTTCCCAAGAGGGAGAAGTGGATCGAATCAGGCTGCTCCAGGCATCTCTGGATCCTGTTGGGCTGCGTTTCGTCGTCGACACGTGGAGGGACTGCGGTCTTCCCATGAGGACCGGCGAGCGGGTTCAGACCAAAGAAGCAGCTACACTGGCAGGCGTCGCTGCTGACCGTCTCCCAGTTTTCGGCTCGATCATCAACATACTCGAACAGGAAGACTTCGTCGCGGTCCACGGCGAAGAAATCGAGATCATATGCGACTTTTCCGACCGGGAAATCCCGGAAGACAGTCTTGATGCGCCTCAGGAGATAGAAGCAGAAGCGGCACTGCTTCTTCGGTGCTGTTCCTCCCTGAAGGACGTCCTCCAGGGAAGTGTCGATCCGCTCGAACTCCTTTTTCCTGATGGCGACATGACCCTCGTTGAACGTCTCTACGAGACGTCCGCGGAGTCTGCCCTGGTCAACGAGACCCTGTCCCAGGCCGTTGCCAATATCGCCCGCTCGGTGGATACCGGGCGTGTCCGGATTCTCGAAATCGGCGCCGGCACGGGCGGGACCACGTCGCATGTGCTTCCGGTGCTGGCCGAAGTGGAATGCCAGTATGTCTACTCCGACCTGTCCCCCGCCTTTTTCTCACGGGCGAAGCAGAAGTTTTCGGCGTACCCGTTCATCGACTACCGCACCCTCGATATCGAAACCGACCCGCAAGCACAGGGCTTTCAGAGAGGGACATTCGACATCGTTATGGCGTCCAATGTCCTGCACGCTGCTGCCGATCTCCGCGCCGCACTTGCGCATGCGAAGGAGCTTCTGGCGCCGGGAGGATTGCTGATCCTTATCGAGGTGACCGGACGGGCGCGATGGCTTGAATTGACCTTCGGACTCAGCGACGGCTGGTGGAACTTCCGGGACGCTGATGTTCGCTCCTGGGGCCCTCTGCTGACCTGCCCGGCCTGGGAATCGCTGCTCGGCGAGTGCGGCTTTGAGCAGGCATCCTCCTTGACGGGGGGATCGTCTCAGACTCCGCGTCAATATCAGCAATCTGTGATCCTGGCGCGTAACGGCGACAACCTTCCCATCCACTCGGCGGTATCTTGGCTGCTGTTCACCGACGATTCCCGGTTTGGGCGCGACCTGGTCCAGGCTTTCGAAAGAAACGAGCGCCAGTGTATTCAGGTCTATGCCGGGACGGAGTTCGAGAAACTCTCGAATGAAGAATTCCGCGTGAATCCGCTCGATCCGAATCACATCGACCTGCTTTTCGATGAGATGTCCGAACGCGACCTGGAGGGAATCCTGCACCTGTGGAATCTCCAGACGGTTCCCATCGAATCGTGTGAGGCCGAAGACTTGCGCGATGCGACCGGACTCGGATGCGCCAGCGTCTTGCATCTCGCTCAGTCGCTGCTGGCCCGCGACGTCCCGGAAGGTCCCATCTGGATTGTGACCCGCCAAGCCCAGGCTCTGCAGGATGACGGAAGAGTAAGCCCGCTACAATCGATCGTCTGGGGACTGGGAAAAGTGCTCGGGCAGGAGCATCCGGAACTGAGTTTCCGTCTCCTGGATCTCGAGCCGTCCGGAACCGCGGGCAGCGCGGATTCATTGGTTCGCTACATACTCGACGATGCCGCACCTGGAGAGGCAGAAACCGCGCTCCGGGGCGGAAGCGTACTGGCACCACGACTCCGGCGACTGAGCGGCGGCGGCGGCGGCTTGGAGCCGGTGCCGATCCGAGGAGAAGCGGCCTACGTCGTGACCGGAGGGCTTGGCGGCGTTGGACTCGAGGTGACGGAATGGCTGGTCCAGCACGGGGCTACTTCGATCGTTCTCATGTCCAGATCCGCCCCTGGGAGCAGCGTCACCGATCGCCTCGAATCGCTGCGGCGGAGAGGGGCGCGCATCGAGGTATTTCAGGGTGATGTCGCCGAGGCCGCTGACGTTACCCGGTTGATGGAGTTCGTCCGGTCGGACATGGGGCCCTTGCGGGGTGTGATCCACTCGGCCGGCGTCTACGACGACCGCCTATTGGCGGACCATCGATGGGAGCTGTTCGAAAAAGTCTTCGAGGCCAAGGTGATCGGCACGTGGAACCTGCATCGGTCCACGGCCGGTGACGAGTTGGACTTCTTCGTTTCCTTCTCGTCCATCGCTTCCATGGTCGGCGGTGCCGGCCTCGCTAACTACGTGGCCGCCAACGCCTTTCTGGACTCCTTTGCCGTCTTCCGCCGCAGCCTGGGGCTTCCCGCCCTCACGGTGTGTTGGGGACCGTGGAATCATGTCGGTATGGCCCAAACGGTCGGCGCACGCCGCCAGGCACGGTGGAATGCATCCGGCGTGTCGCCCTTGAGCGCCCGGGAAAACTGCAAGGCCCTCGAGATCGCCCTGTCCTCGAATGTCGCCCGCCTCGGTGTCCTGGACGTTGACTGGGGCAGGTTCCTGGATCACCTCAATGATGCCGGCCGCGCCGCCCAGTTTCACCATCTTCGGGAGGTCTCGTCGGAACGCAACGCCGCCGCGGAAGATTTTCTAGCGGAGCTCAGGGCCACTGAAGCCGCGGACCGACGGGATGTTGTCGTCCGACAGATCCGCTCTGTCGTGGCTGCTGTACTCGACGTCGCCGATGCCGAACAGCTTCCCGTGGACAAGGGCCTCTTTGAGCTCGGTATGGACTCTCTCATGGCTCTTGACCTTGTTAAACGAATCAACCTCGAGTACAGCTGCGAGTTTTCCGGAACGGCCGTCTTCCGCTACCCGACGATCACCGAAATCGCTCAGCAGGTCCTCGCAGAGATTCCGGCTGGCCGACTTTCCGCTGTCGATCGAGTTGCTGCCCCATCCCGCGATGGCTTGCAGGCAGCCGCGGGACGAAAGGCTGCCTCTGTCCCACGCCGGTCGGACCCGTGCGACGACGGTATCGCCATCGTCGGCATGGCGTGCCGTTTCCCAGGGGGCGCGAATACGCCCGAGTCGTTCTGTGACCTGCTTTTCGAGGGAGTTGACGCAGTCGTCCCCTACCCCAAGACACGCTGGGATATCGATGCGCTTTACGACCCCGATCCCGATGCGGCCGGCAAGATCGCGGCGCGGGAGGGAGGGTTCCTCGACGAAATCGACAAGTTCGATGCCGCATTTTTCGGCATCTCCCCGAAGGAGGCGGTCAGCCTGGATCCTCAGCAG
>Ga0066376_10002769_pt1 | contig 16129 bp, 19 predicted proteins | sample Knorr_S15_td_Bot_FD_77009 | JGI IMG/M metagenome (GOLD analysis project Ga0066376, IMG submission 77009) | Marine microbial communities from Southern Atlantic Ocean transect - Knorr_S15_td_Bottom_ad_5009_LV_A | ecosystem: Environmental > Aquatic > Marine > Oceanic | place: Southern Atlantic... | reverse complement strand
CAGGCGTATCGTTATATTTTGAAGACATTGCACCCATAGCATCAAACAATACTGATAGAGACCAGTCTAACTCTTCTCCTCCACCAGCAAACATGATGTCTTGCTTGCCCCAGGCAATCATTTCGGCAGCATTACCTATACAATGTGCGGACGTAGAACATGCAGAAGTAATCGCATAATTAACGCCCTTAATGCCGAAAGCAGTGGCCAGATTGGCAACGCTTGTCGAGCTCATTGCCTTTGGCACAGCATAAGGACCAACGCGTTTAGGGCCTTTTTCGCGTGTAATATCTATAGCCGCTCTTAAAGCAGAAGTAGATGGACCACCATTTCCCATGATAATCCCAGTCTTCTCGCTTGTTATTTCTTTTTCTGAAAGACCGGCATCTTTAATTGCATCTTCCATTGCGACATAATTATAAGCCGCACCATCCCCCATAAAACGTCTTACACGACGATCTATGCGCGCATCCAGATCAATTTCAGGCTTCCCATGAACCTGAGAGCGAAATCCAAGTTCGGCGTATTCAGGCGAGAAAGTTATGCCTGACTTACCTTCTTTTAATGATTTTAAAACTTCATCCTTGGTAGTGCCTATACACGACACAATGCCAAGTCCTGTAACAACAACACGACGTGTTCCATTAGAAATGGTCATAGTAAACCTTACCTTTCATTCATCTTTTAGAATTAGATGTTTTATAAAGTTTTGGGATTTTCAAACAAGCCGACTTTTAAGTCTTTGGCTTCATATATAACCTTGCCGTCTGCTTCAACATAGCCGTCTGCAATACCAAGCACGAGTTTACGATTTATTACTCGTTTGACATCAAGGACGTATCTGACAAGTTTCGTCTCTGGCAAAATTTGCCCTGTGAATTTCAAGTCACCCAAACCAAGAGCACGGCCGGAGCCTTGAGCCCCAGTCCAGCCCAGGTAAAAACCTACAAGCTGCCATAGAGCATCAAGTCCAAGACATCCTGGCATAACAGGATCATCTTTAAAGTGGCAATCAAAAAACCAAAGTGACGGGTCTATATCGAACTCGGCTTCCAAACGCCCCTTGTCATAGGCTCCGCCTGTCTCTGTAATAGAGGTAATACGGTCTACCATCAGCATAGGAGGTAAGGGAAGTTTTGCGTTACCAGGGCCAAATAACTCGCCCTCGCCGCACTTGAGAAGCTCTTCTTTAGAGTATTGCGATTGTGGTGTAAAAGTCATATCCATCATTTTTGCGTTAGAGTGTGACATGGGTCACAGTTATAAGGATTTTAACGCTGGATGACAATTCTTTTTAAAGAAAAATACTCTTAAAAGTCCACATGCGTAGATGCTTCTGAAGATATAAGGCCAGGATGCAAAGCCATTAGCGCCCGGTAGCTCTCCATTAAAGCAGCCATAGCAAGGGGCTTGGCAATAGCGTGAGGTAGCTCTGCAGTGTCACCGCAAGCAACAACCGCCAGCATCCGCCCTGCAGCCTTGGCGCATGCAACAGATTGCTCTGCCCCGTTCATAAGGTTTAATGCAGAGAAAAAGTCTCGGCATAAAGGTGTAATGGATTCTATAAGTTCAGTCGGAGGATCAGCAGGGCTGTCATTTGCCACCAGCCCCAGCCGCCAGTTGCTGCCAGCAGGAACACCCATCCTTACCGCCTCTTGTGTCATCACATAAACAATCATATCGATATGGGAGTCCTGATAAAACTCTTTCCCGTGATTTGCTTGTGTCATGCCGTATTTATAACCGGCATATGCACTTAAGCCACAAACAGCATCAGCAAGTGACCAGTCAGACGTTCCTATTCTTTTTTCTATAACAATATCGCATAATTCCTGTGCGGATATTTCAAAGGCCATGCATCTTGTCGCCGCATCCATAAACAGTCGAAAACCATCAGAACGCGGGATATTATTCCCCTCCCAATCCACGAGGTAATTGCTGACCATCCATAAAATAAATTCACAGAATGAGAATTCACACTCCCCAAATTCCTCCAAAACAGAACGCGCCAAAGCGCGCCCCTGCTCTGTCCTCGCATCAAGTTTCTGAGGATGGCTTATTGACTGATAAGGGATAACAGCATCTGTAGGCGCCACTCCCAAACTGGCCGAAAGCTTCTCAAAGCCTTCCGACATTGCAATATCTGGCTTTTCAAAAAGAAAACAGCTCTCGACATAGATGCCCGCTATAACCTCAAGGAACTCAATTATGTCATGCGTACGTATGTCGTCTTTTACCCCTAGGAGCTTTTCGACATGGTCGTGAATATAGGTGGCAAGCTTAGTTTTGGCTTGTGTTATATGCATAAATATATCTTTTGGAAAACCGTAAACAGGACGCTTATGGTTCGTGTTGATAAGTTTGTGGATAGAATCAATTCGCAGCAGGACGCCACTAATTAAGAGTCTATGTGTTTTAAGAGGATTACTCAATCCCCCAAAGGTATTTTTTTTCTACGAAGCCTTCATAGCCGGCCACGCTAACCTCACAATGCGTTTGTGAGCAATCCTCAATGTCGACTATGACGCCAGGCTCCACCCTCAATACAGCAATGGAATCGGTCTCGTTGTCATCGTAGACAAGTGTATATTTTTCTTTTGTTACTACCAGAGCCGTTGCTTTGGAAGACAAAAGTGCGGAATGGATCCACCCCTCTTCTCCAAAGGCATCCTGAACTTTCTTCCACTGGTCAAAATCATTAAGTATCTTAATTGGGAGCCTTTTCTTTAAATATATCCATTTTATCGGATAATTGGTTGACGGCCCATATCGCATATATGTCTCGGAATTTCTCAGAGACATATATTTTGTTTCCCGCATTTCTTCTTGCGCATAAGCAAATGACACGCAGCTTTGGAGAACCATAGCCATAAGAAAGAAGCAACTGATAAAATTTCGTAAGTACATCATATTTTTTTGGACAAATTAAAAGAACATCTCTAGTTTTCCTGATTTTGGTAACAATATCAAGACACGCTGGTAAAACTTATGGAATTTTCGGTCGCACCGATGATGGATTGGACGGACAGGCATTGCCGATACTTTCACAGGCTGCTTGCCCCAAATATTTTTTTATATACTGAAATGGTGACAACGGGCGCCTTGATCTTTGGTGATAAATCACGGCATCTTGATTTTAATGAAAAGGAATCCCCCCTTGCCTTGCAATTAGGTGGAAGCTCCGCAGAAGATTTAGCAAAGTCTGCCAGGCTTGGTGAGGACTGGGGCTATGATGAGGTTAATCTTAATTGCGGCTGCCCCAGTGACCGTGTTCAGAAAGGTCGATTTGGCGCCTGCCTAATGGCAGAGCCGGATTTGGTGGCAACATGCATAAAGGCCATGCAAGATGTTGTGAATATTCCCGTCACGGTTAAGTGCAGGATAGCTATTGATGAATATGAGGAAGAGCCTTTTTTATATGAGTTTATAAAGAAAGTCTCTGACATCGGCTGCAAAACTTTTATAGTGCATGCGCGGAAAGCCTGGCTCAAAGGGTTAAGTCCTAAAGAAAACAGGGACATCCCTCCCCTGAACTATAATCTTATTTATAAATTGAAAAATGATTTTCCGGAGCTATCTGTTCACCTTAATGGCGGCGTTAATTCCATTAAAGCAATAGACGAGGCAATTGATAAAGTAGACGGCATTATGATCGGACGTGAGGCTTATCAAAATCCCTGGTTTTTGGCAGAGATTGAAAAAACTTATTTTGAAACCGAACTCCCTAGGGAAGAATATATTATAACCGAGATGTCACATTACCTGAAATCAATGTTGGAAAGTGGAGAAATTCTCAGACCTCGAAACGTAACTAGGCATATGACAGGGCTTTTTAAGGGCACTCCTGGTGGAAAAGCATGGAGACAGGCACTCTCGACCTTGCCTGAATCACCAGATATGATAGAAAAGGCATATGAGGCATATCTCGCAAAAAATAGCGCAGTGCACAACAGCCCTTCTGCTTAAAAGTTTGTAATACTCCTCCAAAATAAGGTATTTTATAAGAAATATTTAAGGCTCTTAATTATTATGCAATGGCACAGGCTTGAACCGGAAAAGACGGAGAAATTGATCACGAGCATCGTAAATGCTGGTGGTCCTGCTCTGTTTACAGTAAAAAACAGTGAGGCGAAGTGTATGCGCCTGCCTTTCTTTGATTCTGTTCTTTTGTACAGAATCACAAACAATACCTGCCTTCCCGTTTTTTCTATGGACTTCCTAGGTAACGGCAAGGAATTCTTTTATATAGACGGTTCATTCTCCCCGTTTGAGAAAGTTCAACACCTTGCCACTCTTGATATAACCAGAGAAAATATGGCGGCATTCCTACAGTTTTATTTCTTTACGGTTATGCAGGAAGATGGCGAGATATACCCTGTTTATAAACATACTGCCCTACCCGATCTGGAAGATAGCAATTTGCACACCACCAAACACGATGTGCCCGAAGGCGGTTATGTCTTTGAAGTTGATGAAGATTCCAACAACGATTCCTTTCATGTTAAAACATGCCTGTATTATGATGGTAGCTTGATGTCCGGCAATTTGAGTGTCAGCAAACAAGGTCACGTTGAGATAGTCGGATTATCCCCCCTCTTTGGAGAGCAAAACGCCGAGAGTGCGTCGCTACCCTATAAAGAAACGTAAAGAGATAAAGATGAGTGACAACAAAGATTTAACTGTGAACCCTTTAAGCGGTAACTTCTCCACAAGTGGAGCAGATACCTCCATGCGCGGTTTTGCACACCCTAAGGAAAAAGCCGTTTTGGAAAACGCCAAGGAGATTTTGGGTAAAACTGAAACCGGCGCACGCCTTCTGGACGTTATGAATCATTATAAAATACCGATTCGTGTCATGTCTGGCCGCGAGATCACTTACACAACACCCGATGATTCCACCGTCTATCTTATGGCGCCTCCCGCTGTCACCAAAAGCTATGATGTGGTTGCCCTTACTTTAGGCTGCGGGATTCGTGATGTAGAGCAAGGAATGGTCGGTTTTAAACGGCCGGATAAAGATCTGGACCCCGTTGAGTATGCAGCCATGACTTTCTCCAAATCGCTGGATATAATAGTCAATATGTGCAAAATTGCAGATGAACTTAAGGAAAAGTTGGGATTTCAGAAACCTCTTGACATAGTTTACGAATTAGGGCATGGTAATATATACAAAGCTCAAAAAGCCAATGCAGACTATAACGAAATCGTAGATTTGTTTGTAGAAGGTGAGCGAAACGCAACAGAGGGACTTTTATAAGGAGAGGAATTATGGGTTTATTTGGAGGAGCAGCATCACAAGGTCAAACAGCTGGTGTGGCATTTGGGGACGCATCTAGCAGCTCTATTGCATCAGATCCTAGTGCTTTGGTTGATGCGATAAATGAGTTAGGACACATTGAAGAGCTAACAATTGCAGAAGCAGATCGCGAACATGAAGCGAAAAAGGATGCGCCGCAACCTTAAGTTTTTTACAACACCTCATTCTAGCCCGCGATTTGCGGGCTTTTTTGTGCTTTTTTGGAACGATCCCCCCGATTCCACCGTTTGCAGTATGTTAAGGACTTATAAAGACTGTTTCTTTATAATGATTTTGCATATGAAAGGAGAAATCTATGATTAGATCAGGACAATCTTATTTAAAGGCAAATGGTATTGAGGCTAGACCTAGAGCTATAGGAACAGTCAACACAAATACTATTACACCAAAACTAGGGTCGAAATTAAACCCTCGTTTAGGTTAAAAGCTTATAGATTCACCGCAGCCGCATCTGGCCGTTTCATTCGGATTAACAATAACGATGCGGCTACTACCAAGATTATCAGTAATATAATCAATTTTTGTACCGAAGAAGCGTAATCCGTCTTTCTTCGGTATAAATAGTTTAAGACCGCCCTCATATTCGATTACATCATCATCTTCACTGACATTTTCAAGGCTTAACGGTTTCATATCGTATTCATTTCCGCTACACCCCTTGCCTGTCAATATCATAAGCTTTATACCAACAGCATCGCTGAAAGATGTTACCTGCTCTTTCAGATATTCAAATGCCTCCGGCGTTACCATTACTTCTTTAGAAGTTAATCCGAACATACTTACCTCTATTCAACAGTATATCATGTAAACATATTAAGTTGTAATTTGGCTGTTTCAGCCATCATCGAAGGATCCCAAGTTGGATCCCAAACAATTTCGACATCTACATGCCTAACGCCCTGCAAAGGAAATATGGCATTCTGAACCCAGGAAGGCATTTCCTGTGCTACCGGGCACGCGGGAGAGGTCAGACTCATTTCTACAGAAACATCGTATTCAACAGGCTCTGTGTCTTTACTTTCGGCCTTTTTGAAAGAAACCTTATAAATAAGCCCCAATTCATAGATATTTACTGGAATTTCAGGGTCATATATATCCTTCAGAGCAGCCTTTACATTCCGTGCCAACGGGTGTGAGTCTTCAATCTCGAGCTCTGGAGGCTCAGCCATCTCATCATAATGGTCCTCCCCAATGGCATTTTTCACCATCTCTTTATCCGCTACATGTTTCACAATAACATCCTTTTTGCTTTCTCTAGGGCGTTGCAAAGCCGATCAACATCATTTTTATCTGAATAAAGGCCTAGCGAGGCTCTTATTGTAGCATCCACGCCTAAAATTTTCATTAAAGGCATGCAGCAGTGATGACCTGTACGTGTATAAACACCGTCATTATCGAGTATCATTGCGACGTCACTCGCGTGGCAACCAGCAATATTAAAAGATGCAATTGCACAACGCTCAGCCTTGTCAGCATATAACACCAGCCCATCAATTCCCCTCAATCTATGGTTTAAATACCGAAACGTTTCCAATTCATGCTTGAAGATGTCTTCCCTACCTCTATCAGTAATATAGTCTATGGCTGCCCCCAGACCTATCACCTCTATAATAGCCGGAGTTCCCGCTTCAAATCTTTCAACCCCATCTTTAAATGATGTGCGCTCGAAACTTACCTCATCAATCATATCTCCACCACCTTGATACGGGGGCATAGTCATGAGTACATCCTCTTTGATCCACGCCACCCCCACACCCGTTGGCCCATAAAGCTTATGCCCTGTGAAAACAACAAAGTCAGCCCCTAATTCACGTACGTGGATAAGCCTGTGGATAACTCCTTGTGTAGCATCTATTAGGACTTTTATGTCTGGATTATATTTCTTAGCTATTTCAGTAATTTGATGTGATGGATTAACCACTCCTGTCGCATTACTTATATCCACAAAACTAACCAATTTAACTTGTGGAGTAAGAAGAGCTTCGTACGCACCCAAATCAAGCTCCAAATCAGCATTTACCGGGATAGTTTTTATCTTAAAACCAAGCCTTTTTTGAAGGATTTGCCATGGAACTATGTTTGCGTGATGCTCCATTTCGGTCAATATAATTTCATCTTCAGAAGTTAAATTGTCAGCTCCCCAGCTACTCGCTATTAGGTTGATTGACTCAGTAGCATTCTTGGTAAATATAACCTCATTTACGGCGCCTCCTATAAACGATGCAACCTTGGCACGGGTTCCCTCGTAAAGACGAGTAGTTTCCTGCGACCATGTATATAGTCCGCGATGTATATTGGCATAATGTGTACGTTGTGTTTGTGTCATTAAATCAATAACACAAGATGGTTTTTGTGATGAACTGGCACTATCCAGATATGTTACGACACGGCCCCCTTGATTATGACTAAGGGAAGGAAAGTCATGTTTATACTCATTCATATCATTAGAATTTTTAGCAGCTAATTTTGCCATAATTGACTAACCGGCGTCAGAATTTATATCGGCAAGGAAAGAATCCAGATTTGCCTCGTAAGCGTTAAGAATATTTTCGTCGCTGATATTTTCTATCACATCTTCAATAAACGCTCTTAGTAAAAGTGCACGTGCCTGATTATCATTTAGTCCTCGGGAGCGCAGATAAAAAAGGCTTTGCTCATCTAGCTCTCCGCATGTTGCGCCGTGAGCGCATTGCACATCGTCAGCATATATTTCAAGCTCGGGTTTAGCGTCAATTTCAGCGGTTCGTGACAACAATACCGATTTACACAACTGACGGGCATCTGTTTTTTGGGCATCCTTTTCTACAAAAGTTTTGCCCTGAAAGACTACGCGCCCTTTATCGGCAGCTATATTTTTTACCGTTTGGGTGGAATGCGTATCTTCAGCATCATGCCGAACATAAAAAGTGCTATCCTGATGATTATTATTTTTCAATAAATTCAATGCTGTAAGGTGGCTTTCTGCGCGCCGGCCTTTAAGGCGTATGCTCACACTGTTGCGCCCAATTTTGCCGCCTTTATTCAACCAGAAAGCCCTATATAAACCATCTTCCTGAACACCGACATTAATATGTGATGTTAGAACGCTGCCGGTTTCCTGTTTGCTTTTAACATAGTGAGTCAGCTTTCCATTTGCCTCAACCTCAATAGTAACAAAGCTGTTGAGCCATGAGTTATCAGGACAGTCAAGTTCCTCAATTAATGTAGCCTCTACCCCGTTTTTTACTTTTAAGACAACACGCGGAGAATTCAGGCTGTTTTCATATGTGTTGTGTGTAAGGATATAACGGCCATTTTCGCTGATCTCATGGTTAATTACTGCGCAATCGGATAAAGACCGGCTCAAATCAAGCAGCGAATTACCGTCACTGCCCTCTTTTAGAGGTACCACCACATCTTCTTTGGAGGCATTTTGAACTGCCCCCTCTTCTATAGCCTCACCGTTATCTGCACATAAAAGTGACTTAGGGGATTGTAAATTAAAGCTTTTTTTTGAGATCGCCTTTCCCAGATCAGTATACTTCCAATACTCATCTTTTTTTCCAGGCAAGCCTTGCGCCAGAAACTTGGAGAAGCTCTCTTTCATGCTTAAATCAGTCGTTTGGTTACCATTTTCTTGAAGGTAAGCAGCATGAATATCGGAAATCGTATCAATAAACGATCCGGTATCAAGCTCTTCTGTTTTATCAGCACCGATTACACTCATGCTGCATCCTCGATGAATTCCGCGTACCCTTTATTTTCAAGCTCCAGAGCCAGTTCAGGGCCTCCTGTACGTACTATTTTACCGCCTGATAGCACATGCACTATATCGGGTTTTATGTAGTCCAGAAGACGTTGATAATGCGTGATAATCAAAAAGGATCTGTCTTCGGCTCGCAGGGCATTTACACCATCAGAGACAGCTTTAAGCGCATCAATATCAAGCCCACTGTCTGTTTCATCCATGATGGCTAATTTAGGCTCTAGCATAGCCATCTGGAAAACTTCATTACGTTTTTTTTCACCGCCGGAAAATCCTGTATTCACAGAGCGTTTCAGCATATCATCGCTGATCCCGAGACTTTGTTGCTTTTTCTTGATAAGTTTTAGCATATCCAACGAGTTAAGCTCATCTTGCCCTCTTGCTTTTCTAAGCGCGTTAACAGCCACTTTAAGAAAAGTGGTCATGTTTACTCCGGGTATTTCTACCGGGTATTGATAGGCTAGAAAAAGCCCTAAAGCCGCGCGCTCTTCTGGCTCCAATGATAAAATATCGACGCCGTCCAATTCAGCAGATCCTGACACTACCTCATAGCCGGGCTTTCCCGCCAAAACATATGAAAGAGTTGACTTTCCGGCCCCATTAGGCCCCATTACGGCATGAACCTCACCAGATTTAATATCTAGGCTCAAGCCATTCAGAATGATCTTTCCATCAACTTCTACAGCTAAATCTTTTATTGATAACAACATGTTAATATACCTATCCTACACTACCTTCTAAACTAATTCCCACAAGCTTTTGTGCTTCAACCGCAAATTCCATTGGCAAATGCTGCATTACATCCCTGCAAAAGCCATTTACGATTAGAGCCAAAGCATCCTCTTCACTAATCCCGCGCTGCTGACAGTAAAAAAGCTGATCATCACTTATTTTCGATGTCGTTGCCTCGTGCTCAAGATTTGCCCCAGGGTTTTTACATTCAATATAAGGAACTGTATGCGCCCCACAATTATTTCCTATCAACAAAGAGTCACACTGCGTGAAGTTTCGGGCGTTTTCAGCGCCGGGCAAAATCTTGACCTGCCCCCTATATGTACTGTCCGAGTTACCGGCAGATATACCTTTGGCAATAATACGCGAGCGTGTGTTTTTCCCGATATGGATCATCTTTGTCCCTGTATCCGCCTGCTGATAATTATTTGTGATGGCCACTGAATAAAATTCGCCTTGGGAGTTCTCGCCCTTGAGCACACATGAAGGATACTTCCAGGTTACCGCTGAACCAGTTTCAACCTGCGTCCAGGATATCTTGGAGTTTTTCCCCTCACATAAGCCTCTTTTGGTAACAAAATTATATATGCCACCCTTCCCGTTTTCATCGCCGGGAAACCAGTTTTGAACTGTTGAATATTTGATTTCGGCATCATCGTGGGTAATAAGTTCTACGACAGCGGCATGCAACTGACGCTCATCTCTCATGGGCGCAGTACATCCCTCAAGGTAGGATACATAAGAGCCCTTATCCGCAATAATGAGCGTACGTTCAAACTGACCGGTATTCAGCTCATTAATGCGGAAATAGGTAGATAGCTCCATAGGGCAGCGTACGCCCTCTGGTATGTATACAAATGACCCATCTGTAAACACCGCTGAATTTAAGCAAGCGTGCTTGTTATCATGGTACGGCACGACCGATCCCATATATTTCTTAACGAGATCAGGGTAATCCGCGATCGCATCTGAAATAGAACAGAATATTATGCCTTCTTTTTTAAGTTTGTCTTTAAAGGTTGTCGCGACCGATACGGAGTCAAACACTGCGTCAACGGCAACTCCGGCCAGCATCTCTTGCTCCCTTAGAGGAATACCGAGCTTCTCATAGGTTTCAAGGAGCTTGGGATCAACCTCATCCAGTGAGTTAGGCCTGTCCGTCATTTTAGGTGCGGCATAATAGTACGCATCCTGATAATCAATTTTAGGAAAGTTTACCTTCGACCAGTCCGGCTCAGGCATAGTTAACCAATGCCTGAATGCTTTAAGGCGGTATTCTAACATCCATTCAGGTTCATTTTTCTTGGCAGAAATGAAACGCACTATATCTTCATTCAAACCTTTAGGCGCTTTTTCTGACTCAATATCCGTAACAAAGCCAGCTTCATACTTCTCAAGCGACTTTACGGTTTCTATCGTATTTGCATCAATCCGGCTCATGCCAAATCCTTTAAACTAATCTCTTCCAAAGCCGACTTTACGGCCCCATTAATTTTTCCCCACCGGCCACTTAAATGGCAGCTACCTTCCAGAATACAGCTTCCCGTATGCGGGGTGGCGCATTGTGTAAGCTGTATTGGTCCTTCTATCGCCTCAATAACACGGGCAGCACTTATATCGCACGCATTTCCGGCAAGCTTATACCCACCATTGCTACCGCGCACAGAACTCACTATATTTTGTTTTACTAGAGCCTTCATCAACTTTGCAACTGTAGGCTCAGGTATAGCAGTTTTTTGTGATAAACCACGCGCTGTTTGAAGCTCCTTCTCCGCAGCAAGCCGGGAGAGAAGAACAAGTGAATAATCTGTAAGTTTCGATAGCTTCATAATTAAATAGTACCAATTTCGTCCGGTATATAAGCTTATATAGCTTGAAAAGCAAGGATTTTCTATTCAAAAATTAATCTTTTATCAAGCTACGTTTGATATTATTTCAGTATGACTAAAGAACTTTTTAAAATCGCCGCAGAAGACCTTACGCTTCCAAAGCTTGATGTAAGTGGGATCAAGGGTGTAACCCCACTAGAAGGCCCCAGTTACCAGTAATTTCGCCTAGCGGGTAGCCAGAAACTTTAACTCCGGGTTTTTCTGCTGAGCATCATCAAGATGCCATGCATTACGTGCCAAGAAGACCGGATCTTCATCATGGTCACTCGCAATTGCAGACCTGTTACTATCCGTAAATGTTTTTATTTTCTTAGGATCCCCCTCTATCCACCTCGCTGTATATAGATGAGCCTGCTCAAAGTGCACAGGGATATTATATTCTGTACGTATACGGTCAGCCAGCACCTCAAATTGCAAAGGCCCTACAACCCCTACAACCCAGTGAGAATCCATCAAAGGTTTGAAAACTCTTGCTACGCCCTCCTCGGCCAGCTGCTGAAGAGCAGCGCCAAGATGTTTCGCCTTCATGGGGTCATCAGGCATAACACGTTGCATAAATTCAGGTGCGAACGACGGTATACCAGTGAATGTCAGCTTTTCTCCCTCGGTCAAAACATCGCCAATACGCAAGTTACCATGGTTAGGAAGACCTATAATATCACCCGGGTAAGCCTCTTCCGCCATTTCCCTGTCTTGAGCCAGGAAAAGCTGTGGTGAGTGCATGGTCAGCATTTTATCCGTACGTGTATGTTTTAACTTCATCCCGCGCTTAAAAACACCACTACAAATTCGTGTAAAGGCTATTCTGTCTCTGTGTTTGGGGTCCATATTAGCCTGAATTTTAAACACAAAACCTGTAACCTTTTTTTCATCCGGCTCTATTTCGCGTTCCTCGGTTTTCTGAGCTCTGGGGCTTGGTGCAAAGCTCTTTAATCCGTTTAGAAGTTCACGTACGCCAAAATTATTAATGGCACTTCCAAAATAGACCGGCGTCAAATGACCTTCCAGATAAGACTTACGGTCGAAGTCAGGACATAACTCTCTTACCATTTCCGCATTTTCGCGTAATTGCTCAAGCTGCTCCGCAGGCAAATGTTTCTCAAGTTTTGGATCATCGAGACCGGAGCAGTCAATACCTTCAGTCAATTTGTCGCCTTTTCCACGATCAAACAATATAAGGTCATCGTTGAACAGGTCGTAACAGCCTTTAAAGTCACGCCCCATACCAATGGGCCAGCTTGCCGGAACGACTTCTAAAGCCAGTTTTTGCTCAATTTCATCCATAAGCGTGAAAACATCCTGACCATCACGGTCCATTTTATTAACAAATGTAATGATTGGAATGTTTCTAAGCCTACATACCTCAAAAAGTTTTAAGGTCTGTGCCTCAATACCTTTCGCGGAATCTAGGACCATGATCGCGCTATCCACTGCAGTCAGCGTTCTGTATGTATCTTCACTAAAGTCTTCGTGTCCGGGCGTATCAAGAAGGTTGAAGGTAATATCATCATACTCAAACGTCATGACAGATGACGCAACGGAAATACCGCGTTCCTGCTCGACCTTCATCCAGTCTGAGCGCGCACGACGCCTGTCCCCCTTGGCCTTCACTTCACCAGCCAATTGGATGGCACCACCGAAAAGTAGCAGCTTTTCAGTCAGTGTCGTTTTACCAGCATCAGGGTGTGAGATGATGGCAAAAGTTCTTCTCTTTTTAATTACGTTCTCAAGCGTCATTTTATGCCTTTTTAATCAAGTATTGTGTATAGGGCTAATATAACTGCACAGAAATTGCCAAGAAAAAAACCAATATAGGCTAATTTTAACCAGAAAAGTTTTGGTAGCAATATTCGCCTGCTTATATCATGCAGATCCTTAATAGCTTCCTCTGAAAACTTCGCAGGTTCATTAAAGATAGGCTGAAAGGCCTCAAGGTATTCTTTTTCTGACATGCGCCCAATATCACCGAAATGCAACATGTTTCGTGTGCCGTCAGGTTTATGCCCCCTTCTTCGTTTGGGATATATCGAAAAAATAGACATCAGAATCGAATAAATGGCAGTGCATATGGCCAGTATAGCTACTTTTTCCAATTCGTGACGTGAAAGAGCTGAAAAGGCAATGGGGACTATAATAGAGTTAAGAAGGATAAGCACTTGGGCCTTCTGGTCAGCCGTGCCGATTAGGTTATAAAGACGCTGGGTTGTGGAAGCAAGCAGTGTCGCCCTAAAAGCGGCTTCCCACTTAACTTTATCCGGTGCATCCATCAGGGAGGTGGATTTGCTGTCACTCATATTCATCTTCCTTATTCTCTTCAAAAGGGTTTTGCAGTGTTCTGTCTTCTATTTCGATGGCCCATATATCAGGGTCTCTATCAATTGAGCGCGATATATACGCATCTATTTCTTTTTCTTCCAAAGCCCCCTCTCCCATTGCATCCATCCACGATAGATCACCATCAAGGTCACGAATTTGCGTTAATATTTTAAAACCGTTTCCCAGGCCATTGATTTTAAGGAGTAAGGTACCTCCGGTAAGAGATCCTTTGTTAATATAATAGACACTTAAGCCTTTAGCTTGGCATTTTGCAATTTCTGCCTCAATCCAGACATGGGCTGGCAAACGGTCGTCCATATTTTCAAGACTTTCGCTTTCCGTAAAGCTCCAACCTGTAATCGACAACCTCATAACCAAGTTCTTCGGCTATTTTTTCTTTAAGGCGTTCTATTTCTTCACTTTCAAACTCAATCACTTTACCTGTTTCCATGTCAATCAGGTGGTAGTGATCCTTATGATTAAGCTCGTAGCGCGCAAAACTTTCTTTAAAATCATGCCTTATGACCAGGTCAAGCTCATGCAAAAGACCAATGGTTCTGTACACTGTGGCCATGGATATAGAGGAATCTATTTCCTTTGATCTTTCATATATTTCCTCAACGGACGGATGGTCCTCGGACTGGCTGAGGACATTAAGTATGATCTTGCGCTGGCCCGTCATTTTCAGGCCCGCCTTTACACATTCCTTTTCGAGATTAGTCATCAGTATCGTCCTTCTCGACAATGCTTTCTTTTGCTTTATTCGTATTAACAATTAACTGGTCCAGAGGCACAACCCTTCTTTCAGGGAGCGTAATAATCACCTTCGTACCTTGCCCGATATCGGATTCCAGCGTCAGCGTACCACCATGCAGCTCTATCATTGCTTTTGCAAGTGGTAACCCCAAACCTGTGCCCTGTTGTTCACGGGCATGTTGTGAGTCTGTAATCTGGCCAAATGGCTCAAGAGCATCCTTGATTTTTTCCTTAGGGATACCGATACCTTCGTCCTGAACAGAAATCACCATGTCACCATCAGGTTTGATAAAAGACTTTATGTGGATTTTACCGCCCTCTTTTGAGAACTTAATGGCATTACTTACCAGATTAATAAGAACCTGTCTGATCAACCTGGGATCGGACTTTAATCCGGGAAGGTCATCAGGAACATCGGAAATCATTTCGACCTTACTTGTGAAGGCTCTCGATGTCATCATGCGGGTAACTGATACAATAAGATCTCTGATATTATAGGGCTGCTCGTCCAAATCAACCTTACCGGCTTCAATTTTAGACATATCCAGGACTTCGTTGATAATTTCCAGCAAATGGCGCGCGCTGAGATGAATATCGCCCAGATACTCGCTATATTTAGGACTGCCAAGCGCTCCGAAAGTTTCATTCATCATTATTTCTGAAAATCCGATAATGGCATTAAGAGGCGTACGCAGTTCATGACTCATATTCGCAAGAAAACTTGATTTTGCATTATTCGCAGCATCAGCTCTCTCCTTGGCCATACGTAGCGAAACCTCCATCTGCTTCCGCAACGTAATGTCCATGATCGTGGCCACCTGAAAACGGCGGCGCTGGGACAACTCCAATGTGGCTGTTGTGAAGAGTGCATTTGCAACAGCACCATCTTTTCGCAACATTTTCATCTCCCCAGAAGACCTCATGCCGCTTTCCATCATGCGGTCATGGTTGCGAATGGCAACCTCCTGCTCTTCCGGTGCTATTAAAAAGGAGAAGTCCTCCCCAATAACGTCATCGCGTTTCCAACCAAAGGCGCGTACAAAGCTGTCATTTACACGTACGATGCGCCTGTGATGGTCTGTCACAACAATACTTACCTCCGACACGTCAAATATGGAGGTCAGCAAAGATATCGCATCATCGCGCTCACGCTGTAAAATAGAGTCATCAGCAGTATCAGGCTGGGCCATAACGTCAATCAAAACGGCATTGCCGGAAATATCCAGAATAGGATTTATCCAAAAACCATAAACCCTGACCCCTCCGGGAAAGCTTGGCAGGGCTTGAATGGTTACCGGCACCTTTTGTTTCATGCAAACTTCAAAAGCCTGCTCGAAATGCCGGGCATTTTCGCTGTCCATGAAATCAACTATT
>Ga0066376_10002768_pt1 | contig 16133 bp, 14 predicted proteins | sample Knorr_S15_td_Bot_FD_77009 | JGI IMG/M metagenome (GOLD analysis project Ga0066376, IMG submission 77009) | Marine microbial communities from Southern Atlantic Ocean transect - Knorr_S15_td_Bottom_ad_5009_LV_A | ecosystem: Environmental > Aquatic > Marine > Oceanic | place: Southern Atlantic... | reverse complement strand
GCTCGGGTTTCAGGCGAAGCGATGTCTGCGTCTTTCCTAAAAGCGAACGCAACCGGAGAGCGCAAGTAATGTTAGCTCTCCTCCGAATGTCCGCTTTCGGGGGCAAAGCGGACATTCGGAGGTCCGAGTTCGTTTTATTCGCATTGTGGGCCGTTTTAAGGCCCGTTGGAGCGCGTTTAGGGGCGATGATGGCTCGGTTTTTACCCTCCCTGTAAAAGGGGCCGCTACAAGGGCGCATATACCGTATATTTTGCCGTATACCATAAAATCTTGAATAAAAATTATTATTTTTCAATTAGATATATTAAATTTCCTTCGCCTTGTAGCGGCAAATTTCATTAACCCTGCATTCTGCGCAAAGCGGTTTTCGAGCCTTGCAGACATAACGTCCGTGCAGGATCAACCAATGATGAGCATGGGCTTTCCATTTATCAGGCGTGCGTTTCAGCAACCCTTTTTCCACCTCCAACGGCGTTTTCCCCGGCGCCAGACCGGTGCGGTTGGAAACTCGGAAAATGTGGGTGTCCACCGCAATGGTCGGCTCACCGAAGGCAACGTTCAACACCACGTTGGCGGTCTTGCGGCCAACGCCGGGCAGGGATTCCAAGGCTTCACGATCACGGGGCACCTCGCCTTTAAATTCGTCCATCAGGCGGTGCGATAGACCGATAACGTTTTTGGCCTTGGTGTTGAACAACCCGATGGTCTTGATGTAATTTCGGACCTTGGCTTCACCCAAGGCGATCATTTTTTTCGGCGTATCGGCGACCTTGAACAAAGGGCCGGTAGCCTTATTGACGCCGACATCGGTGGCCTGCGCCGACAGCACCACGGCGACCACCAGGGTATACGGGGTTTTCCAAAGAAGCTCGGTCTCGGGCTTGGGGTTGACCTTTGCCAGGCGACGGTAGAATTCATCGATATCGGCTTTTTTCATTCTCGGGTGCTGACTCTAATTGAGGCCCAACACGTCACGCATGGAATACAGCCCCGGTGCCTGGCCTTGGGTCCACAGCGCCGCACGAACTGCGCCACGGGCAAAGACCGAGCGGTCCCCGGCCTTATGGGTCAGTTCAATGCGCTCCCCGTCACCGGCGAAGATAACCGTGTGGTCGCCAGCGATGTCGCCGCCCCTAAGCGTCGCAAATCCAATATTACCGGTGGTGCGGGGGCCGGTGTGGCCGTCGCGCACCCGTTGAGCGACCTTGTCCAGGTCGACGCCGCGGCCCTCCGCCGCCGCCGCACCCAAAGCCAGCGCCGTTCCCGACGGCGCATCGACCTTGTGACGGTGATGCATTTCGACAATTTCGATATCGTAATCATCGCCCAGCACGCCAGCGACCTGTTCGGTCAGCCCCAACAACACATTAACGCCGACGCTCATATTGGCGGCTTGGACGATCACGGCTTTGTCAGACGCGCTGGCCAAGGCGTCTAGGTGATCAGCATCAAGCCCGGTGGTGCCGACAATCAACGACCGGCCCATATCCGCGGCCAACACCGCGTGCCTGGCGGTGGCCACCGGAATGGTGAAATCAATCACCGTGTCGGAGACCTGAAACAACGCCGCCGCGTCTTCACCGACCGCTAGTCCCGCCGCCTCGGCGCCGGCGATTTCGGCGACGTCCCGGCCGATCATGTCACTGCCCAGGGCTTCGGTGCCGCCGGCCAGTGCGCATCCGTCGGTGGCCAGAATTTCACGGACCAGCATATGTCCCATGCGCCCGGCGCAACCGACAATTCCGATCTTCATCACTTCTATCCCGTCCTTGGTATGCCCAAAACCTTCAGTTTTTTAGGCGACCCCGGGCCGGATTGCCAGAATTTTCCGAAATAAAAAACGCCCAGAGGGCGATGCGTTTGACCGCATCGCCCTCAAAGGCGTCATAATTGATAATGTTAGCTGGAGTGTAGGCCTACAGCGGAGGCGTGCACACCGCGACGCATTTGCCGCTTCCGTCAAACTCCATGGTCTTGCCGCTGAGCGGAAGATGGACCGGGGCCCTGACCGCTTTCTTAAAGGTCGCGGTGCGGGTTCCGGCGATAATCTTGCCGCCCTTGGTCGCCGGTTCATTGGCATGGGAGACAATCACGGATTTCGGCCGGAACATCGTATTGATCACAAAGGCGGCTTCCTTCGGCCCGGTGGTAAAGGTATCGCCAATATTCATGACCACCACTTCGGCATGATAATACCCGCGCACCACCGCGTCCTGTTCGGCCGTCATGCTGGTATCACCGGACAGGTAAACGACCAGCCCATTGGTGAACTGCAAGATATAACCGGTGGCCTGGCCGGCATAACCGGCGATCCCGGCGGCCTTCATGGCTTTGCCCATTTCACCGCCGATGAAAGCCGGGTTTACGCCGTTGGAGTGCAGCGCCGGCACGGTGGGAATCTCGACGCCGCCGACCATTTTGGTGGCGCCGAAGCGGACCAGGACGGAGTTCTTCGGATTTCCACCAAGGGTTCTCAGTTTTTCCCGAAAAAACGCCCGCATTTTACTGCCGACGACGATCTTGGCGTTCTTGGCCAGCGCGATGTTGACGGTGTTGGTGTTGGGCGCAGACGTGTGCCGGTCACCGATATAATCGCCATGCATATGGCTGACCAGAATCGCATCGATCTTGCCGAAACGGGGGTCATCGGGATCTTCAAAGATCATCGCCCGGTCGAGGCGGCAGAATTCACCGTCCTGGCCCCCCAAGGGCGTGATTTTCACGTTCTAGGACGAGGCGGGCGCCGCGACCGTTCCCATAGACAGGCCAATCAAGGCAGCCGCCAGGGTCAATAATGTCTTCTTCATCGTAGATGTTCCTCCCAATTTTAGAACTTTTTCAATTTAGAATTGTTTCAGGCTGCAATATGAATGGTATCTCTTTTAATTTCCAGGGTTTGTAGATAAATAATCAAACAAGATTATGTGATTTGAACCGCACGACGATTTCAAGGGAGAGATTATGACCTACAAAAGCGGCCGCCATTTTCTGCAAATACCGGGACCCACCAATGTGCCGGACCGCATTTTACGGGCCATGGACCGACCGACCATCGATCACCGGGGGCCGACCTTCGCCGACCTGGCGCTGGAAGTGCTGTCCGGGGTCAAGGGCGTGTTCAAAACCGAACAACCGGTGATCATCTACCCGGCGTCCGGCACCGGCGCCTGGGAAGCCGCCCTGGTCAACACGCTGTCGCCCGGCGACAAGGTATTGATGTTCGAAACCGGGCAGTTCGCGACCCTGTGGCTGCGGGTCGCTGAGCGCCTGGGGCTGGATGCGGAACTGGTTTCCGGCGATTGGCGTTCGGGCGTCGATGCCGCCGCCGTCGAAGCCCGGCTCAAGGACGACAAGGACCACACCATCAAGGCCGTTTGCGCCGTCCACAATGAAACGTCGACCGGTGTCACCAGCGGCATTGCCGCCATCCGTAAGGCCATGGATCAGGCCGGGCACCCGGCCCTGTTGTTGGTCGACACCATTTCCTCGTTGGCGTCCATCGATTACCGCCACGATGAATGGGGGGTCGACGTCACCGTCGCCGGATCGCAAAAGGGCCTGATGCTGCCCCCGGGGTTATCGTTTAACGCGGTCAGCGAAAAGGCGCGCGCCGCAAATGAAACCTCTGGATTTCCGGTATCCTATTGGCGCTGGGACGATATGCTGGCCGCCAACGAAACCGGGTTCTTTCCCTACACGCCGGCGACCAATCTTTTGTACGGCCTCAAAGAATCGATCGCCATGCTGAACGAAGAGGGGTTGGATAACGTCTTCGCCCGCCACGACCGGCTGGCGGAAGCGACCCGGCGCGCCGTCCAGGCCTGGGGACTGGAGGTGTTGTGCCAAAACCCTGGGGAACATTCCAGCGCCTTGACCGCGGTGCTGATGCCCGACGGCCAGGACGCCGACGCGTTTCGTAAACTGGTGTTGGAGCGTTTCGACATGTCCTTGGGCAACGGCCTCGGCCGGCTCGCCGGCAAGGTGTTCCGGATTGGCCATCTCGGCGATTTCAACGAACTGATGCTGGCCGGCACCCTGTTCGGGATCGAAAAAGGGCTGCGGCTTTCCGGCATCAACAGCGCCCAAGGCGGCGTCGAAGCCGCCATGGATTACCTGGACGGCGTCTGAGGACCATGCCGCATTCAGATTCCGACCCAGAAACGGTGTATTGCGCGCCGGCGGTGGGAGGGTTTTGCAGGGATTAGGGCGCCCGGTGGTGGGGTTCGGTGAAGTCAATGGTCGGGCCGAGCGGCACGATGCCGGTCGGATTAACGGATTCATGGCTGCCGTAATAGTGCAATTTGATGTGGTCTATGAACACCGTTTCCGCGACGCCGGGATGCTGGTAGAGGTCGCGGACATAGGCGGCAAGGTTCGGATAATCGATCAGGCGCTTCAGGTTGCATTTGAAATGGCCGACATAGACCGGATCGAAACGCACCAACGTGGTGAACAGCCGCCAGTCGGCCTCGGTCAGCGTATCGCCCACCAGGTAGCGGCGGTCCGATAAATGCTCTTCCAACCAGTCGAGGGTGTCGAACAGCGGCACCACGGACTCTTCATAGGCTTCCTGGCTGGTCGAGAACCCGGTCCTATAGACGCCGTTGTTGAGGGTTTCGTAGATGCGTTCGTTGATCGGGTCGATTTCGGGGCGCAGGGCTTCCGGATAATAATCGCCCGGCGTGGCGCCGATATTGTCGAAGGCCGAATTGAACATGCGGATGATTTCCGACGATTCATTAGAAACGATGGTGGCGGTTTTTTTGTCCCAAAGCGTCGGTACGGAGACACGCCCGCTGTAGTCCGGATCCGCTGCGGTATAGATCTGGTGAAAGAAGTTGGCGTTGTTGACGGGGTCGGGGATAACGCCGTCGCCGGGATCGAACGTCCAGCCGTCGGCGCCCATGTGCAAGTTCACTACCGATAACGAGATCATTTCTTCCAGCCCCTTGAGGACGCGAAAGATCAGCGTGCGGTGGGCCCACGGACAGGCGTAGGAAACATACAGGTGATAGCGCCCGGCCTCGGCCTTGAAGCCGCCGTCGCCGCTCGGCCCCGGCGCGCCGTCCGGCGTGATCCAATTGCGGAAACTGGATTCCTTGCGCACAAAGCGGCCTTTGGCCGCCTTGGTCTCATACCACTGGTCGACCCATTTTCCGTTTTGCAGAAGCCCCATGGTAATTGTCCTTTTCGGTTGTCCCGGCCCTAAAGCCGGGTGCCTATTCCTTCAAGTCCTCCCACAGCTCCTTGACCTTGTTGAAGAAGCCATGGGCTTGCGGGGAGTGGTGCTCGGTACTGCTTTCTTCTTCGAATTCCTTCAACAGTTCCTTTTGCTTTTCGGTCAGGTTGACCGGCGTCTCCACCATCGCCTGGATGAACATGTCGCCCCTGGCCGATGACCTCAAGATCGGCATGCCCTTGTTCTTGAGCCGGAACTGGTGGCCGGTGGGGGTGCCTTCGGGGATGGTGACGCGGACCATCTTGCCTTCCAGGGTCGGCACCTCCAAGGTGCCGCCGAGCGATGCCGTCGCCATCGAGATCGGCACCCGGCAATAGATGTCGGCGCCGTCGCGCTGGAACAGGCGGTGCGGCTTGAGGCTGAGGAAAATATAAAGATCCCCCGGCGGCGCACCGCGAAGGCCGGCTTCGCCCTCGCCGGCGAGGCGGATGCGGGTACCGTCCTCCACCCCTTGCGGGATATTGACGGAAAGCCGCTTTTCATGGTGAACCCGGCCCTGGCCGCCACAGTTGGAACACGGGGTTTTGATGACCGTGCCTTGGCCGCCGCACGCGGGACAGGCGCGTTCGACGGTGAAAAAGCCCGATTGCGCCCTAACCCGGCCGTGACCGTGACAGGTATCGCAGGTGACCGGCGCGGCAGCACCGGCAGCACCGGTGCCGCTGCATTCATCGCAGGCCGCCGACGTCGGCACCCGGATATCGGTCTTGTTGCCGTTGAAGGCCTTTTCCAGGGAGATTTCCATGTTGAAGCGAAGGTCGGAACCCTTGCCGGCGCCGCCCTGTCCGGCCTGGCGGCCGCCGAAGTCGCCGAACATTTCATCGAAGACATCGGCGAACCCGGAGGCGAAGCCGCCGCCACCACCGTGGCCCCCGGCGCCGGCCTGTTCAAAGGCGTCATGGCCGAAACGGTCATAGGCGGCGCGCTTTTGGTCGTCCTTGAGGACATCATAGGCCTCGGAGACGTCCTTGAACTTCTTTTCGGCCTTCTTGTCATCCGGGTTGCGGTCCGGATGATATTGCATCGCCAGTTTACGATAGGATTTCTTCAGGTCGTCGGCGCTGGCGTCCCGGGCAACCCCAAGTGTCGCGTAAAAGTCATCTTTAGCCATCGCGAAGCACCTTTAGGGGGTTGACTATGAGACGAACGCCTGCGCGGTTAACGGGACAGCCTGCCTAATTGGCCTTCTTTTTGTCATCGCCGTCGTCCTGATCGGCTTCTTCGAAAGAGGCGTCGCCGGACTCTTCCGCCTTGGCGTCTTTAGAATCCTCTTCCGGGGCGTCTTTTGCGTCTTCTTCCGGATCGACCTCTTCGAATTCGGCATCGACCACCGAGCCATCGTCTTCATCCGCGTCGCCGGAAGCGTCGCCGTCACCACCATCACCGCCATCGCCGGCTTCCGCCGCGGCGGCTTCTTCCTGGCTGGCCTTGTACATGGCTTCGCCCAGCTTCATGGAGACTTCCGACAAGGCTTCGGTCTTGGCCTGCAGGGCCTCGGGATCGGCGTCTTCGTCTTCAAGGGCGTCTTTCAGGTCCTTGACGGCGTTCTCGATGGCCTGGCGGTCTTCATCGGGAACCTTGTCGCCGTATTCCTTGAGGTTTTTCTCAGAGCCGTGGACAAGGGCATCGGCGGAGTTGCGGACCTCAACGCCTTCGCGGCGCTTTTTGTCCTCTTCGGCGTGGCTTTCGGCGTCCTTGACCATGTCGTCGATATCGCTGTCTGACAGCCCGCCAGACGCCTGGATGCGGATTTGCTGTTCCTTTCCGGTCGCCTTGTCCTTGGCCGAAACGTTGACGATGCCGTTGGCGTCGATGTCAAAGGTGACATCGACCTGCGGCATGCCGCGGGGCGCCCGGGGTAGATCAACCAGATCAAACTGACCCAGCACCTTGTTGTCGGCGGCCATTTCCCGTTCGCCCTGGAAGACCCGGATGGTGACCGCGGTCTGATTGTCCTCGGCGGTGGAAAAAACTTGGCTTTTGCGGGTCGGGATGGTGGTGTTGCGATCGATCAGGCGGGTGAAGACACCGCCCAGCGTTTCGATGCCGAGGCTCAAGGGGGTGACGTCCAACAGCAACACATCCTTGACGTCGCCTTGCAGGACGCCGCCCTGGATGGCGGCACCGATGGCGACGACCTCATCCGGGTTGACGCCCTTATGCGGCTCGCGGCCGAAAAAGTCCTTCACCGTTTCGGTGACCTTGGGCATGCGGGTCATGCCGCCGACCATGATCACTTCTTCGATTTCCGACGCCTTCAAGCCGGCATCCTTGAGGGCCTTTTTACAAGGCTCCACGGTGCGCTGGATCAGGTCATCGACCAGGCTTTCCAGCTTGGCCCGCGTCAGTTTGATGTTGAGATGCTGGGGGCCGCTTTGATCGGCGGTGATGAACGGCAGGTTGACCTCGGTCTGCATGGTCGACGACAGTTCGATCTTGGCCTTTTCCGCCGATTCCTTGAGCCGTTGCAGCGCCAGTTTGTCTTCGCGCAGGTCGATGCCGGTGTCTTTCTTGAACTCAACGGCCAGGTAATCGACGATGCGAATGTCGAAATCCTCGCCGCCTAAGAAGGTGTCGCCGTTGGTGGATTTAACTTCGAACACGCCGTCGCCGATTTCAAGGATGGAGACGTCAAAGGTGCCGCCGCCGAGATCATAAACGGCGATTATGCCGGATTCGTTTTTCTCAAGCCCATAGGCGAGGGCGGCCGCCGTCGGCTCATTAATTATGCGCAGCACCTCAAGGCCGGCGATCTTGCCGGCATCCTTGGTCGCTTGGCGTTGGGAATCGTTGAAATAGGCGGGCACCGTGATCACCGCCTGGGTCGGTTCCTCGCCCAGGAACTTACCGGCGGTTTCCTTCATTTTCTGAAGGATGAAGCCGCTGACCTGGCTGGGGGAATATTTTTTGCCTTCGATTTCGACCCAGGCATCACCGTTTTCGCCCTCGACGATGTCATAGGACACCAGCTTCTTGTCCTTTTCGGTGATCGGATCGTCGTAGCGCCGCCCGATCAGCCGCTTGATGGCGGACAGCGTGTTGCTGGGATTGGTCACCGCCTGGCGCTTGGCCGACTGGCCGACGAGCCGCTCGCCGCCTTCGGCAAAGGCGACCATGGATGGCGTCGTCCGCGTGCCTTCGGCATTTTCTATGACCTTGGCGTCCTTACCGTCCATGACGGCGACGCAGGAATTGGTTGTTCCTAAATCGATACCGATAACTTTACTCATCTGATCCTCTTTATTGTTGACCCCTTGACCCCGGCCGGCTTGGGCACCGTTTGCAAGGTCCTTACATTAATCCATTGGGTTCGTTTCGCGTTGCGAACAGTCCGGCGATATATATGTTTCAGCCGGGGGGTGCGCAACCGCCGTAGTGATATTTTCCATAAAAATATTGTTATTGGGAAACGCCGGAAAGCCAGGCGAAAGCGTCAAAGTTCCTCGTCAAGCTGTGTGCCTGGCTCTTCGCCCTTGTCTTCGTAGGCGGTCTGGCCTTCTTTGCTCGCCACGGTTTCCGGTTCTTCAGCGTTGGCGGCAGTTTCTTTGGCGCCGCCTTTGGAAACGCCGACCTTGGCCGGGCGCAACAGCCGATCCTTAAGCACATAGCCGGTTTCAACGACCTGAACCACGGTGCCGGGGGGTTTAGAGGCATCGTCCATTTCGAACAGGGCTTCGTGCAGGTTATGGTCGAATTTCTCGCCCATGGCCTCGATGACTTTAATACCGTACCGCTCAAACGCATTGTTGACCTCCCGGGCGGTCATCTCCAAGCCGACCATGATCTGCTCGACGGCGGCGTCTTTCTGGCGGGTTTCGGGATCGACGCTGTCCATGGCCCGATGCAGGTTGTCGCTGAGCGCCAGCATGTCGCGGGCAAAGTTGGAAATCGCGTATTTAGAGGCATCTTCTTTGTCCCGTACGGCGCGGCGGCGGATGTTTTCGGTTTCGGCAAGGGCGCGGAGCAGCTTGTCATTAAGGTCGGCGACCGTGGCTTCCAGGTCTTCTTCTTCCTCCTCGGGCACCTCTTCCGGGACGTCCCCGGGGCTCGTCTCTTCGTTCGACTCCGCCTCGACTGCGCCTTCTTCCGCTGTTTCGTCCGCCTCGCCTTCCGGCAATTTTTCGGCGTCGGGTTCCTGATCAAGATTGGTGTCCGGGGTCTTAGTGGCTTCGGCGCCCGGTTCGATTTCGTTATCGTTGTCTTCAGGGTTCATTGTACTCAGCTCTGTTGTCTGGGTGGATAAAGTCTAGCTTATGGTGTCCATAAGCTAGACTTTGTCCACTAGCAGGCGGCTTATCAATTTCGAGGTGTAATCAACCATCGGAATGATGTGCGCGTAATTAATACGGGTCGGGCCGATTACGCCGATGGCGCCGACAATGGTTTCCGACGAGTTTTTATAAGGGCCGACGATCATCGAGCAACCGGCCAGATTGAACAAGCTATTATCGGCGCCGATAAAAATCTGCACCCCTTCGGCGGTATCGGTGAGCGACAGCAGCTTCAACATCTCGCCTTTGGTCTCCAAAGCATTGAACAGGGTGCGGATCTGTTCCAGGTCGGAGGCGGCGGTGACGTCTTCCAGCAAATTAGCCTGGCCGCGAACGATCAACGAGCCTTCCTGGCTGTCACCGGCCCAGGTCGCCAGGCCGCTTTCCACCACCCGGGTGGTCAATTCATCCAATTCGGCCTGGTGAGCATCCAGTTCCGCCATGATTTCGTCATAGGCCTCGCCCAGGGTGCGGCCGACCAGGCGCGCACTGAGGAAATTGGTCGCTTCCACCAGGGCTGATGCCGGCAGGGCGCGGGGCGTTTGGATGACCCTGTTTTCAACGATGCCGTTTTCCGACACTAGCACCACCAGGGTGCGGCCTGGGCTAAGGTTGACGAATTCGATATGGCGAAGCGGGCTTTTGGCTTTCGGCGCCAGCACCAGAGACGCGCAGCGCGATAACCCCGAAAGCGCCTGCGTCGCATCCTCCAGCAGGCCTTCCAAATTGTTCTGGGTGCCGGCGCACTGCACATCGATGGCGTTGCGTTCTTTTTCGGTGAGGTTGCCGACTTCCAGGATGCCGTCGACAAACAGGCGCAGGCCGGCTTCCGTCGGCATCCGTCCCGCCGAGGTGTGCGGCGCGAACAACAGCCCGGAATCCTCCAGGTCGGCCATGACGTTGCGGATCGTTGCCGGCGACAGGTTCATGGAAAACCGTTTTGACAATGTCCGCGAGCCGACTGGCTCACCGGTTTCCACATAGGATTCGATGATCCGGCGCAAGATCTCTCGGGAGCGTTGGTTCAGTTCTGTAATCATCGGCCCGTTAGCGATAGCAGGGATTTGGGGGGAACTTAGGTTCGCAGCACCCGAGCGTCAACGCAGCAGCGTAAAAACAGCCTAATTCTTTACCTCACGGGGTGGGCGGGGTAGTAATCCCGACATGAATACCAAATTTACGGAAAGGCCCTCCGGGCGGGCCGCCGACGCGCTTCGCGCCGTCACCTTGGAGCCGGACGTCGCCAAACACGCCGAAGGCTCGTGCCTGACCAGTTTCGGCGACACCAAGGTGATGATCACCGCCACCGTTGAGGAACGGGTGCCCGGCTGGCTCCGGGATTCCGGCCACGGCTGGGTGACCGCCGAATACGGCATGTTGCCCCGGGCCACCAACACGCGCACCAACCGCGAGGCCAAGTCGGGCCAGCAATCCGGGCGCAGCCAGGAAATCCAACGCCTGATCGGCCGCAGCCTGCGCGCCGTCACCGACCTGAAGGCGATGGGGGAAATGTCGGTGCGCCTCGATTGTGACGTCCTCCAGGCCGACGGCGGCACCCGTACGGCCTCCATCACCGGCGCCTATGTGGCGCTGCGCCGCGCTTTAGAGCGCTGCGTCACGCTCGGTATTCTCGACACCGTGCCGCTAAAGGATCATGTCGCCGCCGTTTCTTGTGGAATTTATAATGGCGTGGCGGTGCTGGACCTGGACTACGCCGAAGACAGCAACGCCGACGCAGACGCCAACTTCGTCTTTACCGGCAGCGGCGATATCGTCGAGGTTCAGGGCACGGCGGAGGCCGGGCCGTTTTCCAGGGCGGCCTTCGACGAATTGATGGATCTGGCGGCCAAGGGCAACGCCGAATTGGTGGCGCACCAGAAAAAAGTCTTCGAGGCTTCTTAAGGCCTCCGACAGATGTCACGCCACTTCGATGACCCCACCCTGGTGATCGCCAGCCACAACCCCGGCAAGGTGCGGGAGATTGCCGCCCTGTTGGCCCCTTTCGGCGCCAAGGTGGTGTCGGCGGGGGAGCTAAACCTGGAAGAGCCCGAGGAAACCGGCACCACTTTTATTGCCAATGCGGAACTCAAAGCCCGGGCGACGGCGGAAGCCTCGGGGCTGCCGGCGCTGGCCGACGATTCCGGGTTGGTGGTGACTGCCTTGGGCGGTGACCCCGGGATTTATTCGGCCCGCTGGGCCGGGCCGGACAAAGATTTCGGGCTCGCCATGCAAAAGGTCGAAGACGGGCTTCAGGGCAAAGAGGATAGGACCGCCCATTTCGCCTGCGCCTTGAGCCTGTGCTGGCCCGATGATGGCCAGAGGGTCCATTTGGAAACCTTCGAGGGGAACGTGCACGGGGTGCTGGTATGGCCGCCGCGTGGCGACAAGGGGTTCGGCTATGATCCGGTATTCATGGCCGACGGCGACACCATCACCTTCGGCGAGATGGACCAAGATAAAAAACACCAAATCAGCCATCGCGCGGACGCTTTTAGGAAGCTGGTCGATGCCTGCTTCAGGAATTAGCCTTTATATCCATTGGCCGTTTTGCGCGTCGAAATGCCCTTATTGTGATTTCAACAGCCATGTCGCCGATAGCGTCGATCATCACCGCTGGCGGCGCGGGTTGTTAGCGGAGCTCGGTTATTTCGCAAATGAAACAAAAGGCCGGCAATTAACCAGCATCTTTTTCGGCGGCGGTACGCCTTCGTTGATGGAGCCGGAAACAACGGCGGCGCTGATAGAAGCCGCCAAGACCCATTGGCAGCCTGTGGACGGCCTTGAAATCACCCTGGAAGCCAATCCTTCCACAGCCGAAACAAAACGATTCCAGGCCTTCCGGGACGCCGGTGTCAACCGCCTGTCGCTGGGCGTACAATCGTTTCGGGACTCCTACCTTGGCTTTTTAGGACGCGGTCACTCCGCCGCCGAGGCCATGGACGCCATTCGCCTGGCAGCGGCGACCTTTTCCCGTTTTTCTTTCGATCTGATCTATGGATTGCCGGGCCAAACGGCAGACGACTTCGGCCAGGACCTGGATCAGGCGCTTCAATTGGCGAGGGGGCATCTATCGTTGTATCAGCTCACCATCGAGCCGGGCACGGCCTTTCACCGCGACGCCGTCGTCGCCGCCAATGAGGACACCGGTGCGGAAATGTACGAAATGTGCCAGCAACGCCTCACGGTGGCCGGGATGCCGGCCTATGAAGTTTCCAATCACGCCGGGCCCGGAAAGGAATGCCGCCATAACTTGGAGATTTGGCGCGGCGGCGATTACGTCGGCGTCGGCCCCGGCGCCCATGGCCATGTGACCGGGAATGCCGGAACCGATTCGATTTATCAGATCCACCAGCCCGAGCGCTGGCTCGCCGCCGTCGAGGCTAAGAAACACGGCACCGCCAAGCGCCAGGCCCTAACCCCCGATGAACGCGCCGAGGAAATCCTGATGACGGGCCTGAGGCTGACCGAAGGCGTCAACCAAGACCAATTTAGGGCCCTCACCGGCCTAGAACTTGGAGACCGGCTCGATACCGGCGGGCTTGAGAAGATGGTTGAAGGCGGATTTCTGGTCTCCGACGACGTCGGGGTCCGCGTCACCACTACCGGGCGTCTGTGCCTAAACGAGGTTTTGCGGCAGTTGCTGGTGGCTTAATTGATCGTCACCTGGAACATTTCCTGCGCCCGGCTGATGATCTCGGGACCACGCCGGCCGACCTTCATCACCGCCAACCCCCGCTCGGCAAGACCGCCGGGCAGGAACCGGAAAATGCCATCCCGGCCCCAAAATCCGCTGGGAACGGTAATCGCGGCGGCGGAAAAATTGGCGCCCTTGTCGGCCTGCGCCAGGACCATCGCCAACGCCGTCGCGTCATAGGCCAACGTCGCCAGCCGGGGCGGGGCGCGGCCATAGGCTTCCTTATAGGCGGTTTCAAAATCCATCCGAGCCGCCGGCGAAGGCGCCGCGAACCAGCCCCCTACCAGGGCCGGTTCGGCGCCAAGACCAGGTATGTCCCATTGCCCGGTGCCCAGCATCCGCACCTTGGCAGGATCGATATCATAAAACGGTAGAAGCGCGGCAATGGCTTGCAGCCGTTTGCCGCCGTCAGCCAGCAACAGCGCGTCAAACGGCAAATCGCCGATGGTCTGCAGTTTTTCCAGCCGCTTTAGGGCGCGCCTGGATACCTCGTCCTCGTTGCCTTCCAATTCCTTACGCTGCGCCAGAAGGGCGTGGCGGCGGGCGTCGTAATTGGCCAAAGCGCGAACGGCGGGGCTAAAATCGGTGGCATGAGGATCATAATACTGGACTCTGGAAATGGTGGCGGCGTTGGCGGCAACGGCGGCTTCCAGAGCACTGACCACGGTCTCTCCATAGATATTATCGGGCGCCAGGGCGGCAAATCGCCGCACCCCCTTGGCCCGGGCATAGGCGACGATCCGGCTGATTTCTGCGCTCGGCAGGAAGCCCATGGTGTAGGTGCCACCGCCGGCCACGGACCGATCCGACGAAAAGGCGACCACAGGCACGTTGGCGGCGCGGGCAATCGCCCCCGCCGCCCGCGTCGATGCAGACAACAAGGGTCCCAGAATCATCGCCGCGCCATCGCCGATAGCGGCGCTGGCGGCCGCAGTGGCGGCCCCGGGAGCGCCTTTGGTGTCATGCACCAATAACTCAAAACTTTTATCGGCGAAATTGAAAACCGCCAACTGCGCCGCGTTCAGCATCGCTTGGCCGAGTCCGGCGTTGGGGCCGCTCAAGGGCAACAACAAGGCCACCCGAACGGTTTCCCCGGACGCCGGCGGCACCGTGGAGCGAGACAGCGGCGCCAACGCCATTGCGTCTGGGTTCGAAGGCTGGATCAGGTACGGCGTGAACGAAGGCCATTGCTGGCCATTTTTCTTCGCCCCCCGGGGTGCAGATGGGGCGGCAGTTGAGGGAACAAGTGGTGGAACTGATGCGGAAGCATTCGGGGCTACAGTCGGGCCTTTTGCAACGGGCGGGATCCCCGTCACCGGGGGTGACGGTGGCGGTTCAAACGGGAATAGGATCTCTGGTTTTTCGCCGGGCCCGGCAACGGCGGGCATTGACGCCGGCAACCCTTGGGCCGGTGTCCGGGTCGCTTGCGATGGCGGCTGGGTGGCCTCAGGGCTGAGCGCACCTTGCAACCAGGGCGGTAATTGGGAAGACTGGCAGCCCCCCAGCAACAACATCACGGCGAACAGCCATGCCACCGCGTAGGGACGCGAAAAACAAATCAACAAACCGTTCATCGGAGGTAGCACCCTCTCCTTCTCCTGCGGGTTCACGGAAACGTCCCGCCGCGGTTCAGACGTTTGAGGGGCTGGCGGTCGTCGCTACCCCCATCGGCCATGCCCGCGACATTACCCTTCGCGCGCTTGATATTCTAGAACAAGCCGACGCCATCGCCTGCGAGGACACACGGGTCACGGCCAAGCTGTTAGCGATCTATGGCATTTCCAGGCCCCTGGTGGCTTATCATGAACACAACGCAGAACGGGCGCGGCCGGGGCTGATCAAACGGCTTAAAGGTGGCGAAAACGTGGCGTTGGTATCTGACGCCGGTACACCGCTGGTTTCCGACCCTGGGTACAAACTGGTTCGCGCCTGCATAGACGAAGGCATTGCCGTCACGCCGTTGCCTGGTGCGTCATCGGTGATGTGCGCCCTGGTCGTCTCGGGGCTGCCCACGGACCGTTTCTTTTTCGCCGGTTTCCTGCCGCAAAAATCATCCGCACGGCAACGCGCCCTCAAGGGACTCGCCGACATTCCGGGGACGTTGGTGTTCATGGAATCGGCAAAGCGCCTGGCCGCCTCCTTAAGCGACATGGCCCAGATCCTGGGCCACCGGGACGCCGCCATGACCCGCGAATTGACCAAAATGTTCGAAGAAGTCCGGCGCGCGCCTTTAAGCAAATTGGCCGAATATTATCAGGCTGCGGGTGCGCCCAAGGGTGAGGTGACCATCGTCATCGCCCCCCCTGACAAAACTGTGGCCATGAATGATGCCGAATTGGACCGGCTTCTCACCCAGGCGCTAAGCGAAGGATCGGTGCGCGACGCCGCCGATACGGTCGCCGTCATTAGCGGCCACTCCCGGCGCAAGGTCTATGCCCGCGCCCTCGCTCTAAAGAAGGGCGGGGCCTAGTGGACAAAAAACAGACGGCGGAAAAATTCGGCCGTTTCGCCGAAACGCTGGCGGCATGGTCGCTCAGGATAAAGGGCTTTCGGATTATCGCCCGTGGTTTCCGCACCACCGTCGGCGAAATCGATATCATTGCCCGGCGCGGCGGCCTGTTGGTTTTTATCGAGGTCAAAGCCAGGCGGAACATCACCGATGCGGCCGAATCCGTACGGCCGCGCCAAACCGGCCGCATCACCCGCGCCTCAGGTGCATTTGTGCAGGACCATCCGTCCTTTGATGGATTGGATGAGCGGTTTGATGTAATTTTGGTGTCCCCATGGCGATGGCCGGTGCATCTTGTGGACGCCTGGCGTCCAGAGTTTTAGAATAGCGATTCGCGTGCCAGAGCATCGACGCTGAGCAGGGCCGAACCGGATGACCGACGTTGCATGTTTTAATAGTTTCCGCCGACTCTCTCCTGTG
>Ga0066376_10002766_pt1 | contig 16135 bp, 12 predicted proteins | sample Knorr_S15_td_Bot_FD_77009 | JGI IMG/M metagenome (GOLD analysis project Ga0066376, IMG submission 77009) | Marine microbial communities from Southern Atlantic Ocean transect - Knorr_S15_td_Bottom_ad_5009_LV_A | ecosystem: Environmental > Aquatic > Marine > Oceanic | place: Southern Atlantic... | reverse complement strand
TCCCGGCAGGGAGTCCAGCGTTCCCCCTCCGACACGACCACCAGATTCCCGCGGCAGCACTCCGTCACTTCGCCGCGCTGGTTGTGCAGCACCACCTCGTCGTAGCCCGGATGGCGGGCTAGTCTCTCGTCGTAGATCCGGCGATTGGTTGTCTTGTGGTACAGAAACGGATCGCCGCTGTCCACCGGGACGTCGGCGACCACAGCGCGCCAGGCGCCGGTCTGCTTCGCATCAACCGGATCGCCGCTCACCGAGATCCTCCCGGACCGGGACAGCGTCAGCCGCACACTGTACCGTGGACCATTCAGGTCTCGCGCGTAACCAGCCAGTGCCCGGGCCACCTCGCCGCGGTGACAGGAATAGCCGAAATAGCGCGCCGACTCACCCAGCCGGTCGAGGTGCCGGTCGAGAAGATAATACCCTCCCTCCGCTTCGAACAGCAGTGTTTCAAGCAGGTCGAAATCCGGGCGCCGGTGGGTGACCACTCTCGCCTTGAGCAGACACTCCTCGTATTCTTCTGCCGGCGTCGAATAGTGGGTAATGCCTCCTCCAATACCGTACTCCGCCCGACCATTGGCCCGGTCGAGGACCACCGTGCGGATGGCGACGCTGAAACTCGCCTCGATCCCTTGCAGGCAGCCGTGCCCCGCCGGAGTCGGGGTCTCGCTCGCGGTGGCCGCAAGTGCATCCGTCGAGCAACCGCCCGGCGACAGAAACCCGATGCACCCGGTGTACACACCGCGCGGCTCGTCCTCCAACTCGGAGATGATCTCCATGGTTCGCACCTTGGGCGCTCCCGATACCGATCCGCAGGGGAAGAGAGCTCTGAGAAGGTCGCACAGTCCGATGTCCGGACGAATCAGCGACTCGACCGTGGAGGTCATCTGCCAGAGGGTGTCGTAGCGCTCGAGCTCGCAGAGGGCAGTCACATCGACGGATCCGAACTGGGACACGCGACCGAGGTCGTTGCGCAGCAGATCGACGATCATCACGTTTTCGGCGCGGTCCTTGGCCGATTCCCGCAGCGCCGACGCGAGTTTGAGGTCCTCCTCCAGCCAACGGCCACGGGCACTGGTCCCTTTCATGGGTCTGGCGGTCAGCTTGCCGTCCCTCAAGGAGAAGAACAGCTCGGGCGAGGCGGAGAGGATACTGAAATCGCCGACGCGCATATAGGCGCAGAACGAGGCTCTCTGTCCCAGACACAGATCTCGGTACAGGGCGCGATCGTCGCCGGAGAATGCCGCCCTGAGCGGCATGGTGAAGTTGACCTGGTAGGTGTCGCCGCTGGCGGCGTACTCCCTGATGCGCTCGACGGCGGTCTCGTAGGTCTGCCAGTCGAGCGACGGCTCCCACGAAGACAGCGCATATCCGGACTCCGGTTCCAGCTGTCCAGGCCGCACGGCGTGGCGCTGCCGGTAAAGGCCGAACCAGAGGAGGGGAAGAGGACTCACGGCCGCGGTGGTCCGCAAGGCGGGGTCGAGAGCGGAGGCTGCCTCGTAGGCGACGAATCCGGCCGCATGCAACCCGTCCCCGGTCACCGCTTTTTCCAGCGCCGCCAGAGCGGGGACCACCTCGCCCACCTGCCGGGCCACAATCCGGCCGCATGGACCGGAAAAGGCGTAGGAATGTTGCTGGGTGCCTGAGGAGTAGGATTCCAGCAGGACAGGGGGACCACAGCTCATCGGCATAGCTTGTTCGGTTGGAGGGGGAGGACTGATAATCGGCACGACGATCTCCCTCCCCCACAACGCTGGCGCCGAGTGCTTCTCGGCCAGCGGTTAAGACTCATGCTTGTCCGCTTCGACCACAGGACTGATAATATAGCGCCTGCATAAACAGTTGGCACCCGGACCCAAGGAATTTGGGACCCTGGGAATTACGCACGAACCCGCTGGAAGGAGTTGTGAGCGTCATGAAGATCGATCGCATCGAATCGTTTCTAATCGGCAACAGCTATGTCATTCGCATCCACACCGACAACGGCCTGAGCGGCGTCGGACAATCCGCCTGCTGGGGCTACCCGGAGGCCGTCCAGAGTATCGTCGGCGTCTTCGCCGACTACCTGACCGGCCAGGACCCCCTGCGCATCGAGCACCACTGGCAGCACCTGTATCGCATGGGTCCCTTCAGGGGTTCGGCGCTGGCCGGCGCCATCAGCGCCGTCGACATAGCCCTCTGGGACATCAAGGGGAAGCACTTCCAGGCGCCGGTGTGGGAGCTGCTCGGGGGGCGCTGCCGGGACCGCATCCGCCTTCACCTGATGGCCGGGGGATCCACGCCCGAAACCATGGCTCAGACCGCCAAAGCCGCGGTGGAGGAGGGCTTCACGGCGCTTAAATTCGACCCTCTGCCCGGCGGCTACCAGGACATGGCCACCGACCGGATGATCACTACCGCGCGCGATCTGGTGGCGGCGGCCAGAGAGGCGGGCGGCCCCGACCTGGACCTCATCATCGAGGTGCATCGCAAGCTCACTCCTTTGACCGGCCTGGCTCTGGCCGAGGCTCTCGCCCCCTTCAATCTGCTCTTCCTGGAGGACCCCATTCAGATCGACAGCATCCAGTCACAAGCCGACCTCGCCCGGCGCACCACCGTGCCCATCGGCAACGGCGAGCGCCTCACCACCATATGGGAATTTCGCGAGCTCCTCGCCGCCGGTGGGCCGCAATATGTCCGCCCCGATGTGGGACTGGCCGGAGGGCTCACCCACTGCAAAAAAATCGCCGCCATCGCCGAGTCCTATCACAGCGCCGTGGTTACCCACAATTTTCTGGGACCGCTAATCACCGCCGCCTCTCTCCATCTCGATGCCTCCATCCCCAACTTTGTCACCCAGGAGTACACCAAGGGAGACGAGGGCGACCACAACGCCGTGTACAAGGTCGCCTACCAGCGGGAGGGTGGTTACATACCCATCCCGGAGGTTCCCGGCCTCGGAGTCGAGCTGGTGGATGAGCTCATCGACAAGCGACCCCTCGCTTCCCTCAATAGCGGCAAGATCCCGCTGCGACGGGACGGATCGATCGCCTACTCCGTCTGACACTCAGGAACGATGACAGCGGATAGATGAATGATCCCGTCTGACGCTCGCAGGCGATGACGACGTATCGATCGCCTACTCCGCCTGACGCTCCCAGGGCGATTGACCAGGAGAGGAAATACAAAGGATGACAGAGGCCTTCGATTTCGGCGGCGACGTGGTCTGGCGCCCCACCCCGGAGTACGTCGACCGCAGCAACCTGAAAGCCTTCATGCACCTCCACGGGATCGCCTCGTACGGGGATCTCATGCAGCGCTCTACGCAAGACGTGGCCTGGTTCACCGAGGCGATTCTCGAGTTCCTCGATATCCGCTTCCAGCAGCCTTACTCCGAGGTCCTGGATGTGTCCGGCGGGATACAACAGCCGGTGTGGTGCAAAGACGGCGGACTCAACATCACCGCCAGCTGTCTGGACAAGTGGATGGAGGACTCGGCCACGGCCGATCGTCCGGCGGTGGTGGGCGAGCTCGAGGACGGCTCCGTGCGGACCCTGACCTATGCCGAGCTCTCCCGACAGGTCAACCGGTGCGCGAACGCCCTGCGATCTCTGGGGTTTGGCCGAGGAGACCCCATCGGGCTGTACATGCCGATGACCGTGGAAATCGTCGTCGCGCTCCTGGCCATTGCCCGCATCGGCGGGGTGATCCTCCCCCTGTTTTCCGGCTACGGCGCCGGCGCCGTGGCCTCGCGTCTGGCGGATGCGGGCGCGGTCGGGCTGGTCACCGCCGACGGTCTGCACCGGCGCGGCAGATCGATCCCCCTCAAGCCGGTGGTCGATCAGGCGCTGGCCTCCGTGCCGACGCACCGGCACACCCTGGTAGTGCGCCTTACCGGAGAAAGCGTGCCCATGACGGAGGGTCGAGACGTCTGGTGGCACGACCTGGTACCCGAGCAGTCGGCCGAAGCCGACTTCGAGCCCACGGCAGCCGAAGACCTGCTCATGATCATCTACACCTCGGGTACCACAGGCCGCCCCAAAGGAGCAGTGCACACCCACTGCGGATTTCCCGTCAAGGCCGCCCAGGACATGTGCTTCGGCACCGACGTGCACGCCGGCGACATGGTCTACTGGATGACGGACATGGGGTGGATGATGGGGCCCTGGCTGGTCATTGGCTCCTGTCTGCTGGGGGCCACCTTCCTGGTGTATGAGGGAGCGCCCGACTACCCGGGACCCGACCGCCTGTGGGATCTGGTGGAGCGCCATCGGCTCGATGTCGTCGGCGTGTCGCCGACCTTGATCCGCTCCCTCATCGGCCACGGCGACGAGCCGGTAAAAGCCCACGACCTCTCCTCCATTCGAGTCTTCGCCTCCACCGGTGAACCGTGGAATCCCGCCCCCTGGCGGTGGCTGTTCGAGGTCGCCGGCGAGAGCCTCCGCCCCATCATCAACTACTCCGGCGGAACCGAAATCAGCGGCGGCATCGTCATGGGCAACACCATCACGCCCCTTAAACCCGCCGCCTTTTCCGGCCCCTGCCCCGGTATGGCCGCCGATGTCGTCGACGAAAACGGAAGACCCCTGCGCGGTGGCGTCGGCGAGCTGGTCATCCGCGCTCCGTGGATCGGCATGACGCGCGGATTCTGGAAGGATGACGGGCGCTATGTCGAGACCTACTGGTCCCGTTGGGAGGATGTGTGGGTCCACGGCGACTGGGCCGCCATCGACGACGACGGTCAGTGGTACATCCTGGGGCGCTCGGACGATACCATCAATGTCGCGGGAAAGCGGGTCGGGCCCGCGGAGTTCGAGTCCGTGCTGGTCAGCCACCCGGCGGTGAGGGAGGCGGGTGCAGTTGGCGTGCCGCATCCGGTCAAGGGGGCGGAGGTCATTTGCTTCTGTGTTCTGGCCGGGGAATCAGAGGCGACTGACGAGTTGGCGCGGGAGCTGGTGGAGATGGTCGCCACCGAGATGGGGCGGCCGCTGAAGCCGGCTGCCGTGCTGTTCGTCGGGGGGCTGCCGATGACTCGCAGCGGCAAGGTGATGCGGCGGTTGATCCGTAGCGCATATGTCGGAGAGGACTTGGGGGACACCTCTGGTTTGGTGAATCCGGAGGCTGTGGAGGAGATTTGGGGGTTGGGCGGGTGAGGTCGGCTGTCGACGATCCGCCCGCTTTTCCGGCCCCTGCCCGGGGATAGCCGCCGATGTCGTCGACGAGGAGGGGAAGCCCCGGCGCGGCGGCGTGGGCGAGCTGATCATCCGCGGCGGGTTGAGTCGGGGTGGTTTTACTCGATAAGGTCGGCCAACTGTTTGTCAGTTCGTATAAGATCATTTACTACTGTAGAGATGTTTTTTCTTTTTCACGGCGATCTTCTCAACGAACGAGAGATTCCCCGCGTCAAGGTATACGGGGATGTACCAGCGGGCCGCCAACGGCCAGTCCGACAGGTCGCCGTCGATGACTATGCCCTGTACCGGCGGGGCGACGCCAACGGCGCCGTTGTGAGCTACAGCTGGAAAGCTGAGGAAGAGCGCGAGAAGAGCCTGGCCTATAGCGGAGGGAAGATCCATCGCCCACGGTGCGGACCGGTCAGCCACCGCAGCTACACCAAGTCCACGGTGCAGGCCGGTCGGCCAAGGCAGACCCCCGAGTCCACGGTGCGGACCGGTCAGCCACCTCGACTCCCCCGCGTCCACACCATCCCCTCCACACTCAAGCCCGGACCGAAAGTCAGCGCCACGCCATTGGCTGCTGTCCTGACCAGGCGGTCCAGCACAAAAAGAATGGTCGGCGATGACATGTTGCCGAAGCAGCGCAGCACCTCACGCGAGGTGGATAGCTTACCCGGCGGGAGGGTGAGGGCATCGGCTGCGGCATCGAGAATCGCTCTCCCTCCTGGGTGGATCGCCCACCCCTCCACTTCGGAGTCCGAGCGGCCCGTGGGCCCTAGCAGGCGGCGGACAAAATCGGGCAATACCTGTCCGAGAACTCCGGGCGTCTTCGCACTAAGCCCCATGCGAAAGCCTTCCTGCTCTATTCGCCAGCTGATGAACTCCGCTGTATCGGGCACTACATACGAGTAAAACCCGTCCATCGATAGCAGTGCCTGGCCGCCGGCGACGCGCTGAGCGCCGGTGATCAGCGCAGCCGCCGCGCCGTCGCCAAACAAGCTGTTGATGATGAGGTTTACCACATCCGATTCGCGGCGGAAGTGAAGGGTAGTCAGCTCCACGCACACGAGCAGAACAACGGCGGAGCCGTCTGCGCGGCAGATGGCATCGGCCATCTGCAAGCCGTGCAGAGCGGCCTGGCAGCCCATGAACCCGACCTGAAGGCGCTGGATGCTGCGTGAAAGGCCGAGCCTGTCCACCAGCTCGAGGTCGAGCCCGGGAGCGAAGAATCCCGTACAGGTAACGGTGATGAGGTGGGTGACATCCGACCGGGCAACGCTCGCTCCCGCGCCTTCGAACGCCTTCATTGCCGCCGTCTGTGCCAGGGGCACCGACTCCCGTTCGTAGCGCTGCATGCGCGCGGTCAGACCGGGACCGCCCTCAGCGCCGAACAGGAGCGGCTCGCCACCGTCGGTCGGGGTGTCTGCACAGGTGAAGGCAAAGTCTGCACAACAGCTGTGCCGATAGTCGATCTGCGCGCGGCGGTAGATCGCCTTCAGACGCCGTTGTGTCGCTTCCTCGCCGGCGTGGCAGGCGCTCATGAATCCGAGCGCCCGCTCTTGGCTGATCCGGAACCGTGGGACGGCTGTTCCCAGGGCCCAGACCACGCTGTGCGGCGATGTAGACATCTATCTATCGAAGGTATGGGGAGGAGTCGTAGTGATCGAAGATTACGAGGCCGCTTCTGGTATACGCAGCTGCCGATGGAGGACCAAGGCCGATCGCCTCGCTACGACGCGAACTCTCACTTTACCCCAGGCACTCGGTCTCAGGCACTGGTGGCACTCGACCTCAGGCCAACTCGTCGGCGTGCTCCGACACCTTGCGGAAGGCCTGAACGTACTGATCAATGGCAGCGGGCCGGTGGTGCTTGAACCAGGGAATCGAGTAACAGCGGTCTGGCAGGTTCTCGGTTACCGGTAGACTCCCCGCGGCCTGCCGCAGATCCCTGTCGGCATGGGCTATACGGGTGGGCTTGCCGTGGCCGTAGATGTCAGCTTCGTTGAAGACGGGATGGAGGTGCATGAGGGTATTGGCCCCGGGCCTGACCTGGAACCCCGAGCCCTCGATCTCGGCGGAGACGGCTTCGCAGTATCGCGCCGCCGGCAGTCCGCCCAGCTCATCGGGCTCGTACAGCCCTTTGGCCGCATACCACCCTCCCATAGTGCCACCAGAGCTGGCGGCCGGTCGGTGAGCGCGGATCCCGGGGACGCCCTCGAGCTGATCCCAGAAGTAGTTCATCGCCTCCTGGATGACGGCAATGCGGTCTTTGTAGGACTTGATCTGCACCCGTCCCACGGCGGACGAAAGCTGGTGCATGCGGTATTTGTACCCGCCCAGCGGCATCCCGGCCATGGCCTTGAGTTCGGGGTTGTTGAGAGTGGCGGTGCGCTCGTAGTGGCCAAAAGCGGCGGCCTGCTCGTAGATCTCGTCGTCGTCGGTCACCAGGAAGCCCCCTTCGCCGCAAGCCAGCGACTTTCCCGACATGATGGACATGGCGCCGACGTGGCCGATGGTTCCCAGCAGGCGCCCTTTATACAGGCCCCCCTGAGAGTGAGAGACGTCCTCAATGACTTTGATCCCACGCCGGCTGGCGATCTCCATGATCGGATCCATGTCGGTCGGGTGACCGCAGTAGTGGACGGGAATGATGGCGCGCGTGCGGTCGGTGATGCGGTGTTCGATGTCAGCCGGGTCGAGGGTGAGGGTTTTGGGGTCCATTTCGGCGAACACCATCGTCCCGCCCAGCGAAAACACCTGCAGAACCGAGCCCCAATAGGTCATGCTCTGGCAAATAACCTCGTCGCCCGTGCGCACCCCGCAGGCGTACATGGCGGCCTGGATGGCCGCTGTGCCCGTGTTGTGGCAGAGGACGTGTTTCATGCCGAACCAGGCGCTCAGGTCCGCTTCGAACTTATGCGTGACGTCCGTCCCCGACATCGCGCCTCTGCGCAGTACTTCCAGAACGGCCTCTTCGTCCTGGGCTGTTACAATCGGCCAGGTGAACAGATCGCCCGGTTCCGACGTAACCGCTTTTGGCCCGCCTTTGACTGCCAGCCGCTCGCCCTGCCCGTTTGTGCTCATTGCTATCTAACCCTCCTTCTTCCCTTCCAGTTTGCCCACCAGTTTCCGAAGCTGTCCAGTAGTCGGCGTGTTGTCTCGCTCCCAGACGTTCTCGATCACCCCGTCGCGGATGTGCGCCAGCCGGGGATACCCATGGCCGATTGTAAGGCGCCTGAAGTCGGATGTGGAAATGGTCGCAAGCTGATAGGTTGGATGCGTCGTTTCCCTGAATTTCCTCATTGCCGGGGTGTCCTCGGAGTATACACTGAGGCCGACGATGGGAGGGAGCTCGGGGATCTGGGACCAACGGTTCAGCTTTGGCACCGCGTTGCGACAGTGACCACATCCTGGGCTGAAGAACTCTATCAGATACTCCCCCTCCATCAGGTCGACGGTGGATCCCTTGAGGCTGAGGCCGCGCAGCCGCATGCCGACCTTCAGATCCGAGCTCCTGAGCCTGTCCATCTCTGGATAATACTGGAAGCCGGTTACCAGGACGGAGATCAGCGTGCCGATGGCGACGACCCGAAATGCTTTTGAACAAGCGACGGGCAGGCGGCTGGTCCCCCACCGCCACGCCACCAGCAGGAGCGCGAGCATGACGCAGTCCTCAACCGCGGCCTCTCCCGGGCTGCGCTCAGCCAGAGAACCGAAGCAGCCGCAATTCAGGTTGGCGTTGCTCTGCCAGGCGTAGATCGTCAGCGCCGTGAAGACGGACATGAGAAGCGTGGCGACCGGCATGATGAGTCTGGGCCGCCAGTTGGACAGCAAAGCGAGACCAACAGCGCACTCCAGCGGCGCGATCAGCAGACCGCCGGAGGCGATCCGATCCCACGCCTCGCGACCGATTCCCATGAGCTCTGCGTAGGAGATGATCTCCCAGAAGAACTGAATTGGATCCCAGGCTTTGGCGGCACCGGCGATGAGGAATATCACCCCCATTGCCAGTCGTGCATAGGGGGCGACAGCCGTCACTATGGCGGGGGCACCGGGCTTGACCGTCCCAGGTTTAGTAGTGCTCACGAGAGTCTGTTCCTGGTGCTGCGCCCTGTGTTGCGGGAGGAGCGGGAAGACTGTTAGAAAAATCCGCGATAGTGCCCTTGTATATACGCCGCGTAGCGGCCATGAGGTCCTTCATTTCCATCTCGAGAGCTCTGCCATCCCTCGCCCCAACAGTCCTGGCAAGGGCTCGCAGCTCTCCCGCGCCGGTGGGCAGCTTGGTGTCGGGCCGATCACTCGCCATCCGCATCCCCTTCTCCACTTCGCGAAAACGGTCGTAGTACATCAACAGCGACGCCCTCTCCTGAGCGGGAATGAATTCGCACTCGCCAAGCCGCTCCAAGACTCCCCTGGTGCTGGAAAAGCGTAGCCGGTGATGCTTGCCGCCAAACCGTAAAAGGAGAATCTGCGCAATAAACTCGATGTCCACAATCCCACCTGGCCCCCTCTTGATGTCGATGAGACGCTCTTTGCCGCGCTGGGGACGCGGCTCCATCCGCCGTCGGACCGCGGCGAACTCGGCGACCGTCTCCCGATCCAGGGGTCGGCTGTAAACGAACCCCCGGATCGCGCCTTCCACCTTGGTGCACAGAGGGCGGTCTCCCGCCACGGCCCGTGCCCGACACAGTGCCAGGCGTTCCCACGCAGCGGCCCGGTCTTGTAGGTAGCGGCGATAGGACGGCAGGCCTATGACCACCGGCGCGCTTCTTCCCTCTGGTCGCAGTCGGGCGTCGACGAGGTAGAGGTCACCCTCTTTCAGTACCCTCATCACCTCGTGCGCGACAGCGGTGAAGAACGCGACATTGTGCCGTCCACGTCCTGTGAGCCCCTCACCTTCGTATACGAAGAACAGATCGAGATCCGAGCCGAAGGTGAGCTCCTGACCGCCGAATTTACCCGCTGCGATACAGGCAAATCGAGCCTCTCTCCCCTGACGATCGCGCGGCCGGCCGCACCGCATGGCGACGCGACTCCTGGCCATGTCGTAAACCCGGCGCAGCACGTTTTCGGCCAACTCGGACAGACGCAGGAAAGTCTCGGGTGCCGTCGTCAGTCCTAGGAGGTCATCCGTGCCAATTCTCAGCAACTGCTGGTTGCGGTGACGGCTCAGGGCGGACAGATCCTCCCTCCCAGTCAGCGCGCGGTCGTCGACGGCATCGGGTATCGCTACCAGGCCGTCGAGCAGCCCGGGATCCCGTTGCAACAGGTCGGAGAGAAACTGGCTCGTGCCGCAGATAGTGACCAGCATTCGGCGAAAATCCGGATAGCTCTTCATCAGCTGAAAAAAAGGTCCGGGCGCGCCGTAGGCACCCACGATCTTCACCAGCCGAACCAAGCCGCGATCCGGATCCGGACAGGCCCCCAGAGAGAGGAGAAGCTCGTCCAGGCAACTCTCCAGATTCCGTCTACCGGAAGCCGTCGTCGTCCGCGGATCTGACAGCTCTCCCAGCAACCGATGAGCGGCGGAGGCATCGGCGAATCCCGTGTTCGCCAGCGCTGTCCTGGCCCGCGGCGAGCCGGGCGGATCCGACAGCAGCCACTCCATCGTGTCCCTGCCCGGATCGCCGTACAGCACGCCTTCATAGATCGCTCTAGCCCTGCTCAAATGCCCGTCGAGCACGCGGTCGAACTCCGCTACATCGCCCAGACCGAAGCACGCGGCCAGTGCGCCCCGCTCCTCTACATCAGCAGGCACTGCGTACAGTGGACGGCCTTCCCCAATCTGCAGGAGGTTCTCCAGCCGCCGCAAAAAGCGGTAGGCATGGCGCAGACCTTCCGCCTCACCGCGCTTGAGCGCGCCGTTACCTTCGAGTCGGTCGATCGCCTCCAGGGTGCCGCCGACGCGCGCCGCTTCATCGACTCGACCAGACAGCAGCTGCAGACACTGGACCGTGAATTCGACGTCTCTGATGCCGCCCGGACACAGTTTTATGTTGTTCCCCTTTTCCGGCCGGTCCTGAACCTCCGCTTCTATGCGTTCCTTGATCTGGCGGATTGCAGTGTGCGGATTGACAGCGAAATGAGCCGGGTAAACAAAGGGAGTCAGCATCTGATGGAAGCGTCGCCAGAGCTTCTGCGACCCGGCTGAACGCCGCGCCTTTATCAACATCTGCCGTTCCCACAATTCCCCGCGGGTCTCGTAGTAGATCCAGTGGCTGCGCAGCGACCTGACCAGTGGTCCCGGTTCTCCCTCCGGTCTAAGTCTCATGTCCACGCGGTACAGAAACCCTTCCGCGGTCACTTCGGTCAGGGCTTGGATCAGACGCTCACCCAGGCGATTGAAGAAGGTATTGTTGTCGACTCCAGTACCTCGGCGACTGCGCGTCTGCCCGTCCTCGTCGTAGACGAAGAGCAGGTCGATATCCGAGCTGAAATTGAGCTCTCGCCCTCCCAGCTTGCCCAGCGAGACCATGGTAAACCGGGCCGGCGCGCCACGCTGGTCACGGGGATGGCCGTACTGCCGGACCAGCCCGTCCAGGACCACCTCTAACGCGAGCTCAAGGATTACGTCGGCGAGATCCGACAACTCTCCGCCGACCTGGGAAACATCCTTGAGCCCCAATAGATCGCCGGCTCCCAGGCGAAGCAGTTGCCGTCGTTGCGCGCGGCGCAGAGCCTCCATCTTGTGCCCGTGCCCGGAGCGGGCTTCGATGTCGCGGCGAAGATCGGCGCGCAGCGACCGCTTGGGGACGGACTCGGCGAGATGGGGGGTCTCTTCCAGGAGCCAGTACAGATGTTCGGGATTACGGACGAGTATGTCGGTGAGAAAACGACTGTGACCCAGCAGGCTCAGGAGAGCATCCCGCAGCGCCTCCGACTCCGAAAGTCGCCGGAAGAGCGAATCCCGGGTAGCGGCGGCATCGGCAAAGCGCTCCAGGTGCAAAATGGCCCGGTCTGGCAGAGGTGTAGCCGCCAGCCCTGACAGAACCAGAGCGGGAAGAGGGATGAGGTTGCCGGCCGGTCCTGCGAGCCTGTCCAAAGCGCGACTGGCACCCGGCGGATCCCTGAATCCCAACTGCCCAAGCAACTCCAACGCCTGCTGCTGCCCGGCAACCAGGGCGCGTGCCGCCAGGTCGAGCCTCTGCTGTTTAGGTGACGCCGGACGCTCACTCACCTGGGTCGACCCGCTCCCATTCCGCTCCGCGGTCCTCTTCCAACCGACGGCCGACGTCTACACGGCATTGTCACCGGTTTCGCCGGTGCGTATGCGGATTACCTCGGTGAGTTCGGAAATGAGGATCTTTCCATCTCCGGTCTGGCCCGTCCTGGCGCTCTGCATGATGGCGACCACAACCCGCTCGGCCATCTCCTCGACTACGGCTATCTCGATCTTGATCTTCGGCATGAAATCAACCTTGTATTCGGCGCCCCGGTACACCTCACTGTGTCCTCGCTGACGGCCGAAGCCACGCACTTCACTCACTGACATGCCCACGACACCGACCTCGGAAAGCGCAGCCTTCACCTCGTCAAGGCGAAAGGGCTTTATGAACGCCTCGATTTTCTTCATGAGAGACTCTCGATCAGGTGAGGGAGTGTGTGTGCGGGGCCATGTGACCGGGTTCAGCATCCTCGAGGGTATCGCGCGAGGGAATCGGTCGGGCGCCGGCAACAGGCAGAGAGGGAAGATACGAAATTGGAGGTTTCGGCCCGACCCGTCAATCCGCACCCGATCAGGATCGGTGACTTCCCCTGTCACTGACAGCCCACGACCCCGGGTTCCCGCTTGCCTTCCTTGACAGTTCGCCCGCCTCATTGTACAATTTAACAACGTGTTTTTTTAAGCACTTAACGTGTTTTTCAACACCCGACGTGTTCTGGCCCTTCGCAGGCCGCGCCGGGCCCCTAGGAGTCGTTTTGTACAAGTCTTACTGGGGATTGCAGGAAAAGCCCTTCGAAAATACGCCCGATCCCAGGTTTCTGTACCAGTCTGCCGACACCATGGAAACCTACGCAAGATTGCTCTACGCCTTGAAGAGCAATCGAGGCGCCGTGCTATTGACAGGCGAATCAGGCTGTGGAAAGACGCTGATGGCTCGAGCCCTGATACAGGGGCTCGACCCGGAGCGCACCGATGTCGCCCTGCTGGCGAATCCGTGCAGGCACCCGGACGACCTGCTGCCCGAGATTCTGTTTCAGATAGGCGGAGATGAGCCACCGCAGGACCGCACTCAAGTTGTCCGTCAGCTCAATGCGACGCTCTACGACAACTTCTCCGCAGGCCGCGAAACAGCTGTCATCATCGACGAAGGTCAACTGCTGGAGAACCCGAAATTCTTCGAAGAATTCTGTGTACTCCTGAATTTCCAGCTCAACGACGCTTTTCTGGTGACCCTGGTCCTCGTGGGACAGCCCCTCCTGGCGGAGAGAGTGCGCAACTGCGCGAACCTCGACGAGCGCCTCTCGGCCAGAGGCGTGGTGCGCGCCCTAGAGAAAGAAGACGTCGGTCCCTACATCGAACTGCGCCTGAGTGTGGCGGGGAGAACCGCCCCGGCTTTCTCCCCCGATGCCGTCGAGATGGTCGCTCAGCATACGGGAGGTGTGCCTCGCCGGATCAATCACTTGTGTGACCTCTGTCTGGTCATCGGCTACAGCCGCAAAGTCGATGTCGTGGACGAAGACCTGGTATATCGTCTAATCCTGAACGAGGGCGAGAATCGTGTTTAAACCCCGACAGATGGTGCGATTGGGCAGAGAGGCACGCGGGGACGAGCCGGCGGCGGATTCAGTCAAGCCGCTGGTCGGAGGCCGCGTGCGCCGAACCAAGCCCAGCAGTGCCGCCGCGGATTCGCTGTTGAAGGATCTCGCGGCCGCGCTACCCCTCACCTTTGGCCCGGTGCCGGTCGAGGAAGCCGCTGTCAAGGAAGACCCGGCACAAGGGATGTACGAGCGTCTAGTCGCGGCGGCTCAGTGCGTCTACGACGCGGCATCCAATGAGACGAGACCCGATTCCGCCACCTTGATTGACAGCCTGAATGCGGCCATCGCGTCCCTGCGAGAGGACGACAGCCTGCTGACCGAATCGGTCAAACAACGCGACACCGAGCGCACGATGCCGGTGCAGACCGCTCAAGTGACCGCTCTCTCTCTGCGGCTGGGTCTGGAGATCGGCCTGGATGACCGACGTTGCCTGGCCCTGGGCCTGTGTAGCCTCGTACACGACATCGGCATGCTAACGCTTCCGGAGGATCTGCTCAGCAGCGCCAAACTGACATCCGAGCAATTCCAGCAGCTGCGCAACCACACGTACGAATCGCAGCGGATGATCGAACTATTCGGCAGCGAGTTTGACTGGATGGGGAAAGTGGTCGTCCAGATTCACGAGCGTCACGGCGGCGGCGGGTATCCCCTTGGTTTGGCGGGAGAGGAGATTCACGAACTCGCCCGCATCATCGGCCTGGCCGATACCTACGTGGCCATGGCCACTCCGCGCGTACATCGCGAGGCCAAGGTCACCTACAACGCCCTGCATGAAATCATGGACGTGCGGAGCAAGTTCTTCGACCCGGATAACATCAAGGCGCTCATCCGCGTGGTTTCCATCTTTCCCCTTGGCAGCCTGGTGAAACTCAACAACGGCGCCATCGGCAGGGTGGTGGGCGCCAACAGACTCTATCCGACGCGCCCTTTGATGGAGATGCTGATCGATCCCCAGGGCATTCATCTGAACCCCACCCTCATGATCGATCTGGGTGCGGAGCCCTTGGTCTTCATTGTAGCTCCGGCGATAAAGGAATCGGTTCTGACCGGTGCAAGCGAGGAGTCTGAGAGCATGACGTAGCGCCCTGCCGCAGCGTGTCTCAGCTCGGCTTCAGTCGATACTTGCCAATGCGATAGCGCAGCGTGTCCCGGCTGATGTGCAGCAGCTCGGCTGCACGGGTAACATTGTCGCGCGTATGCTCGAGGGCCGCTCGGATGACCTCCTTTTCGACATCCTCCAGAGGCAATCCCTCAGCTGGAAACTCGAGCTTGATCCGACCATTCGCGTCGGGCGCCAGCTCGGTCGGGCTGTCACCCCGCGTTGCCCGCCTGTCGATACTGAGATCTTCCGCGCCGATAATCTCCTTGTCTGACAGCAGGACGGCCCGCTCGATGACGTTGCGCAACTCGCGCACATTTCCAGGCCACGGATAGCCCTCCAATAGAGATGCGGCAGTGTCGGAAAACGATCGAGCCGGGGCGCCGTGCAAGGCAGCGTACTCTTCGAGGGTTCGCCCGGCGATGAGCAGAATGTCGCCCTCTCGGTCCCGCAGCGGCGGCAGATCGATAGGTACCACGTTCAAACGATAGTAGAGATCCTCTCGGAACCTTTCCCTCCTTTTCCGCTTCCTCCAGATTCTCATTGGTGGCGGCCAGGAAGCGCACCGACACCTGATGCTCCACTGTTCCTCCGACATAGCGGAAACGCTGGGTTTCCAGAACGTGGAGCATTTTCGCCTGCAACTCGAGCGGCATCAGGCCGATTTCATCGAGGAATATCGATCCGCCGTCCGCGGTTTCCATCAGACCTATCTTGCGCGTCTTGGCGTCGGTAAATGCTCCGCGCTCGTGCCCGAACAACTCGGACTCCATCAGGGCGGCCGGAATATTCGTGCAGTCAACGGTGATAAAGGGACCCTCGGTGGTGGGGCCTTGAGCGTGGACCATTCGAGCAATGAGATCCTTGCCGGTGCCGGTCTCGCCTCGGATCAACAGGGTGGCTCTGGTTCTCGCCACGCGATACAGCAGGCGGAAAACCTCCTGCATCGCCTTGCTTTCTCCAACTAGGGCAGGTACCTCTACTGGGGATAACATACGTTACACCAAAGGCATCCGGAAGAAACTCAAAAAACACCTTAAAACCTTGACCGCTACAGCCGAAAACTGCTTCCTAACTGCCTGGCGTGAGTCAAAATAGGGCCTTTGAATACCCTATACGT
>Ga0066376_10002763_pt1 | contig 16142 bp, 13 predicted proteins | sample Knorr_S15_td_Bot_FD_77009 | JGI IMG/M metagenome (GOLD analysis project Ga0066376, IMG submission 77009) | Marine microbial communities from Southern Atlantic Ocean transect - Knorr_S15_td_Bottom_ad_5009_LV_A | ecosystem: Environmental > Aquatic > Marine > Oceanic | place: Southern Atlantic... | reverse complement strand
GCGGGAGGAGTAATGGTCGCAATGGTGGAGAGCTTTCAGCGGACTGCCCTATGGGGCGGATACAGGGTCTGGCAGCGCAACAGAGACGCTTTCCTTCGTAATTGGCGGTTCGAGGTTGGCGGCTTGGCCGTCGAGCCATTCATCATGCTGATCGCCATTGGATTTGGACTGGGTGCGTACATAAGGGGCATCGAGGGGGCCAGCTATGCGGCTTTCCTGGCACCTGGAGTCATCGCCAGCTACGCGATGTTTCACGCCAGCTTCGATAGCACTTACGGCGCTTACCTGCGAATGGAGGCGCATCACGTCTACGAGTCCATTCTCTTCACACCTTTGGAGCCCGAGGATATCGTCATCGGGGAGGTGTTGTGGGGGGCGACGCGAGCTCTGATGTCCGCAACCGCTGTGCTGATCGTAGCCGTAGGTTTCGGGCTAATCACCTCTCCTTACTCGATTCTGGCGTTGCCGGTCGCCTATCTTATCGGACTTACCTTCGCGTCCATCGCGATGATAATGACGGCCACGGTCAAGAGCATTGGTGTACTGAACAACTTCTTTGCTCTCTTCATAATTCCTATGTTTTGGGTAAGCGGTGTCTTCTTTCCTCTAGACGGATTTCCAGATGTTGTGCAGAAATTCGCCTGGGCACTGCCTCTTACCTCCGCAACAGCACTGGTGCGAGGCCTGGTGGTGGGGGAGTTCTCTTTATGGATGTTAGTCTGGTTGGCCCAGATAACCGCATACATGCTGGTGGCACTTTGGCTGGCCTCTCGCCTGATGCGACGTAGGCTAATAAAGTAACGACCTGGAAACGCAGTGTCGTATACTCTCTGCCGTGGTTTATTAAAGTAACCCTGACCGACGGCTGACTGGCTGTGGCAATGGCCCTGCCCGCCTTCTCCCAGTATTTCTTGTAGCCAACACTCCTATGTCATGCGCCTGCGCCACTTGTTAATAATGCGCGCACCATATTGCGTCTACTGCAATTGGATGTCGCCTCTTGAGTTTGAGTTGCAATCGCCGGTGTGGAGGCACCGTTGGATGAACTGGGCAAACATCACCATGTGATTAGGTTCGACCAGCGGGGCTCAGGTCATGTCAGTAGTAGTGTGGTGGTTTTGGAGTCATTGCCTTAGTTAGGTCTAGCGAGATCAGGGCCGTTTAGCAAGGCTGGCTCTGTATAGGGAATGGGCGGTGAGAGTTATTAAAACTACGTCTGCTTTCCCCCAATAAAAAAATATAGGCCGGCAAGGCTTTTCACATTTGGCTGGCGCGATAGTATAATCCCAGCGAAATGCAATTTACAGGCGCGAGGGGATTATTGGCATGGCGAACTGGAGCGGCGATCCGGAAGATATTTACAGGTCACTGGGCGTGAAGAGAGTCATCACGGCATCGGGAACGACAACGGCGTACGGCGGGTCGAAGCTGCGGCCCGAGGTTATGGAGGCCATGAACAAGGCCGCGACCATGATGGTGAACATGGATGATCTCAATCGCGCGGCCAGCAAGGCCATCGCAGCCGCTACGGGAGCCGAGGCTGGCTTCGTTTCAGGAGGATCGGCTAGCGGGCTGGTCCTGCAGGCGGCGGCGGTTCTGGCGGGCTCCGATCCGGCGAAGATGCGCCAGCTTCCCAATACCGATGGCATGAAGAACGAGTTCATCATTCATCGCACCCATCGCTTTCCCTATGACCAGTGCTACGTTTCCGCCGGCGCCAAGTTCGTCGAGATCGGCGACGGACGGCGCTGCCATCCCTGGGAGATGGAGGCGGCTTTTACCGAGAACACGGCTGCTGCGGTGTACCTCTTCTCCAACTTCACGTCGCGCAGAGCCATTGCCTTTCCAGAGTTTTGCGAGATTGCTCACTCCCACGGCGTGCCTGTCGTAGTAGACGCGGCCTCTTACGTGCCGCCGCGCAGCCACCTGAAGCGGTTCACTCGCGAGGGCGCCGACATGGTCATCTACAGCGGAGGTAAAGCGGTGCGCGGTCCCCAGGGCACCGGAATTCTATGCGGCAAGAAGGACCTGATCGACGCGGCCTTTGCCAATGCGTCGCCTCATCAGTTCATCGGTCGCAGCGCCAAGGTGGCCAAAGAAGAGATCATAGGTCTGCTGGCGGCGCTGGAGATCTTCCTGGCTGAGGATGAAGACGCCCAGATGGCAAAGTTACGTGAGATGTCGCAGAAGGTGGTAGACGCGCTGGTGGAGGTGCCCGGTCTGCATGTGACGCTGGAGCACGACCCCTACAACTACCTGACGCCCCATGCGCTGCTGAAGTTCACGCCGGAGTGGCGTGGCCCGGAGCGGGACGACATCTGGCAGGCCATGGCCGACGGCGACCCACCGGTTTATTTACATAACATCCACAACCCTGACGAACTATCCGTCGATCCCATCAACCTGGACGACGAGGAATTGGGGATTGTAATTGAGCGGCTGCGGGAGACGTTGTTGGGGTAGGGGTTAGATGGATAGCACGAGTTTTAAAGTCGACAAGAGTTAACATTGGTGTTTTCAACGTCCAATTCATCGATGGTAATAGTTTGAAGTGTGGGAAGGATATTATCGGGAGAAGTTCGGGTTATCAACAGCGTATCCGGCACTAAATTACGTGTTGACGGGTACATATTCAAACAAGATATGTTGTTGGATTGACTTTATTCGCTGCTCTCTTCATGGTGATTATGATCAAGATGGCTTTCAAGTCTGACGATTAACTTCTCGGAGTCCTCAAGGTTTTTACTGGTCTGCTCGGCTAAATCTTCGGCTTCTTCGTAAGCCTGATTGGCTAACTGCAGGCGCTCTTGAACTCGTCGGAGTAGTCTTATCTCCCAATAAGCACTAATTGGTGCTATCACGGCGAAATAAGCTATGAGGCCAAATCCAACCGAAATTGCCGCCGAAAAAGCGATATTACCAACGCTCGCAAAATCGATCTGGGAGCCTTGTAAAATACTTTCCACGAGGAACACTGATGGCTTCAAGGCTTTTTCCCAAATCAGGTTGAGCATTAAAGCTGCGATGCCGACACCGATAATACTTGGGGAGGCAGTGTCGATGATGGCCGCCTTGTTTCCATCGACAATATTGGCCCGCACAAGCAGTGGGGTAGTGCCTATGTAGGGGCGGACTTCCATTTCGGCTTCGTGAAGAGTGTTGTTGGGTAGGGGATATCACTGCAATAATTTCCCTAGACAATCCCGACGTGTTAAAATATCTTGGTATGACCCCGAATAGCTCGGGGTTTAGTTTTGTAATTTTGCTTTAACAGAGCCCAGGAGTGAGATCGAAATGGATGTCCAGAACGTCAAACTCGAAGCGCGGACCGTTATTGGCAAGAAGGTCAAGAGGCTTCGCAAACAGGGAATTCTTCCAGTTCACGTATACGGAACGTCTGTACCGCCCGTTGCATTGCAGGGTGATCTGCGGATGTTCCGGAAGCTGATTCCACAGGTTGGCACCAACAGGCCGGTGTCGATAGAGGTGGAAGGCCAGGAGGGCCAGGACCTCTGCTTCGTGAGGGAGATTCAGCGTCACCCGGTCACTGAAGACCTCCTGCACGTCGATTTCATTCGTGTCGATGTGACACAGACGACCAGGGCAGAGGTGCCGATTACCTTAGTCGGCGATGCTCCTGCGACCCGACAGGGCGGCACGCTGTTGCAGCCTTTGCAATCCATCCTCGTAGAGGCTTTGCCGATGAATATACCGGCTTCTCTTGATGTGGACGTTACCGGTATGGATGACTTTGAGAAGGCCATATACGTTCGGGATGTCGCTGTGGGTGCTAATGTAACCGTCATCAGCGATGAGGGTGACATGGTTGCCAGGGTAATCCCACCGCGTGTCGAGGCCGAGCCAGTGACAGGTGGAGAGGTGCTCGAGAGCGAAGAGGAAGGTACCGATGCTACGGCGGAAGCAGCAACTGCCGAAGGCGGAGCTTCAGAAGGTTAGAGTTCGAATATGCAGAAAGGGCCGCACTTATGTGCGGCCCTTTTTTTATTTCAAAAACCCAAGGCTATTAGTCTGGAGTTAGGCTACCCGGTGTGGCGCCAGTGCCTGCATGTTGGGCGTGAATCCCAGGCCAGGGCGGTCCGGAGCCAACACGTAACCATCGGCCACCTCTAGCTGCTCATCAAACATGATTCCCCACATGGGATCGGTGGAATCGCTGTAGTATTCCAAAATCAGGCCGTTGGAGATGGCTGAAACCAGGTGGATGTGCACCTCCTGCTTGCCATGGGGCGCGATAGGAAGGTCCTGAGCCTGAGCCAGCGCAGCAACCTTCATGAACTCGGAAATGCCACCCATGATCAGCGCGTCAGGCTGAATTATGGCCGCGCAGCGATTGTTTATAAGATCGCGGAAGCCATATTTGGTGTACTCATTCTCTCCGGTTGCGATGGGAATGGAGGTGGACCTGCTTATCAGCCTATGGCCTTCGTAGTCGTCGGGATTCACGGGCTCTTCGAACCAGTAGACGTCGTACTTCTCGGTCTTTCGGGCGATCTCGATGGCTTCGTAAAATCGGTAGGCGCAGTTGGCGTCCATCATCACCTTTACGTCCGGCCCGACAGACTCCCGCACCACTCTCACTCTCTCGACATCTTCGTTGATGGTCGCGCCGCCTATTTTCATCTTGACGGCCTTCGCACCCAAGCCTACGGCTTTTTCCATTTCTATCGCCAACTCTTTTAGGCCCTTGCCCTCCTCGTAGTAACCGCCAGCGATGTAGACAGGCACCTTGTCTGCAAAGCCTCCCAGCAGCTGATGTACTGGGCGTCCTGCCACCTTGCCTTTGATGTCCCAAAGGCCTATGTCTATGCCGCTGATCACCCTGGTGCTAACGCCGCGCCTGCCAACAAGCTTCGGCTGCCACATGGCATCCCAGATACGCTCCGTATTAAAGGGGTCTTGGCCGATGAGGTATTGCTTGAAGTGGTCCATCATGCTGACGCCGACCTCTTCAGATCCCTGAACGCCACCGTAGTAACCGTAACCCGTAATACCATCGTCAGTCTTGATTGTGACTACGTTTAGGCCCGAAGTAGGGTAGGTATACATACCATTTCGAATAGGCGCGTGCCTTTTCCAACGGTAGACTTCAATGCTGACGTCCGTAATTTTCATAAGTCCCCATTCCTCCACTAAAAGTTACAGTTTTTGGGAAAGCGTCGGTATTTTAGCATAGCTCGAATATTGCAAAAGTCTAAGAAAGAGTAATCCTAATCCATAAGACTAATTTCAGGGCCTGTGCTAGCGTAATTGATAGGCAAGACTGGCCGTAAGCAATTGGGAATATGGCCAAGAGAATTGTCGTCGTATGGGAGGAGGCAGACGAATGTCGATTCGTCCTGTAATTGTAATTACATTCTTGGCTGTGCTGATAGGCGCTGCGATTGGTGGTGGCACCTTGCTTGGGCGGAGCCTGAGTGCGTCCCCGCCGGCCAGTGTCGTGGTGTCGCCCCAGCTTCAATCGCCGACAGGTCAGTTTCCATTCACTATGCAGGGCCTCCTGTTGGACGAGAATGGCGATCCGGTATCAAACAGCTCGCACTCTCTTACATTCGCGATTTACGATGACGCTGACGTGAGCGCCGCCCTGTGGAGTGAGACGAGGACCGTCTTTACTTTGGACGGGCTGTTTACGACAGAGCTTGGCGTTGATAAAGAGATCGAATCTGACATCTTTGCTAACAACTCCAGGACCTGGCTGGGCATAAGGGTTGAATTCAACCCGGAACTTAGGCCTCGCGTAAGAATGTCCTACTCTCCATACGCCATTCACGCTGTCACTGCGGGAAGTCTTCTAAAGGTTCCTCCAAGCCCTGAAAGGGTGGCAGTGCTTCGCTGGTACGAAACCAATGAAACCGGAATAGGGGTTGATCTTGATGACCGGCCCGGTGCCATCGCTTATGACGGCAAATTCATGTGGGTGGCAAATCAGGGTGATGACGATGTTTCGGGCGATGACGCTGTAACCAAAATCGACGCGTCTACCCACAAAATTTTCGCCAATTTTTCAGTTGGCACGAATCCCAGCGCCGTCGCCTTTGATGGTGAGAATATTTGGGTTGCCAACTTCGCTAGCAACGACCTTACGAAATTTAAGGTTGATGGAACTAAGAAACGAACACTTCCGGCCGGTGGACCTGGAAAGGGTGTGCGGCCTGTTGCGCTTGCCTTTGATGGGGAGTTCATGTGGGTGGTCAATGAAGGGGATGGCGAAGTTGTGCTGTATGACGTAAAAGAAGAAACTATTTCGAGAACGATAGTGGTGGGTGACAGCCCATCCGCCATTGCATTCGATGGAGAGCTCATGTGGGTTCTTAATTCGGGAACTCGCAACGTCACGCGCGTAAACGCCAAGACAGGCGTAGAAGTAGACAGAATCAAAGCCGGTGACGGGAAGGCTGCACTGGCCTTTGACGGAACCAATATGTGGGTAGTTAGCGAGAGCGATAATTCAGTAACGAAGATCCGTGCCAGTGATGCAGAGATATTGGGCACCTTCGACGTGGGAGGGTCTCGGCCCATTGCCATAGGTTTTGATGGTCGTTCTATCTGGACAGTGAATCGTAACGGCAACAACGTGACCAAGCTCAATTTGTCCGATGGAACTATTATCGGCACTTACGACGTTGGCCGGACACCTGTAAATATCGCATTCGATGGCGTCTATATGTGGGTTGTTAGTCAAGAAGACGACAAGGTGACGATAAAATAAATGAGATTTCTTAAGCATGTCGTGACCAGTCGTCGGCAAAGAAGGCATGTTGCTGTCGCCATATCTGTGGTGGTTGTCGCGCTGGCATTTAGCGCAAGCTTTGTTGCAGCTCAAGAGTCAAGAATTTTCTTACCGTGGTTTAATCAGGCGAACGGCGGGGGATGGAGTTCTAACGATAACACAACTGTACGAATTACCTTTGGTCAGGCCGCCGTGGGCAGGACAAGTTCCGATGATTTCGATCTCAAACTTGGCTACTATAATGGCGTCCAAGCCGGCGCATCTGCATTTGCTGGTCGTGTCCAGGAACTAGCTCTTACTCCGCTACCCACTGCTACGGGTACACTACCTCCTACGATCACTCCTGTTCCAACGGAAGTGCCATTAGAGGAGACAGCCACAGCCTCGGGTGTCGAAGACACTCCCACACCGGAGGCGCCGATTGTTGAGGAAACGCCGGAGGCGACACATACGCCTGAACTTATTTTAACCTCGACCTCTGTGCCGCCCACACTGGCTCCGGCAGTCGTGACACCGGCCGCAGATTTGCCTACAAACACGCCAATTGTGATTGTAGGCACCACTCCGCCTGAGCCTGATACTGAGCCGGCAGCGACAGCGACGCCATATATTATTGTGGTCACCGCGCCGCCAGCAGATACGCCGACACCCACGCCGCCGTCGTCCGGAGGCGCATGTGGCGTGCCAGAAAATGGTGGGTCTGGCCCTCTCGACCTTGGTATGTTGATGCTCCTGATAGCCCCTGTGATGCTTTGGAGATTTGGAATTAAGCCATGATGATTTGGAAAAGGCGGGAAGCTGTCCTTCTGGGACTGCTACTGCTGATATTGACGGTCGCCGTTGGGGCAGGCGCGTCGTTGGCATTTAATGGTGGGCAGGACTCAGCCAAGATAATCCCTGACCTGCAAGCGTCGCCAATCGAGTTCCCAATTTCGGTACAGGGTATCTTGTCGGATGAAAACGGTAAAGCTGTTCCCAATGGCTCTCATAACATTACCTTCTCAATTTACAATGAGGCCTCGGGCGGAACGCGTCTGTGGGAAGAGTCCCAGAGTTTAGTCAGCTCAGGCGGGCTTTTCGATACCCTGCTGGGGAAATCCAAACCCATAGCCCCGTCAATCTTGAATGATTCGCCGGAAACCTATCTTGGCATCAAGGTCGGTAACGACCCTGAACTGGGTCCTCGGATTCGTCTGGCATATGCGCCTTATGCAATCCAGGCCGTTGCGTCCTACGATTCTGATACCTTGGATGGTTTCGATTCTTCAGACTTCGCTCTAAAGGGTGAGGTGCAGTCATCAGGTAGCGTTACGGTCGCAGCATCTTCGTATGGCCCCTTATCGTCAGGTATCTTGGATGATGATGGTAACGTTGGCAGTTTTGCGTCGATGGCAATCGGACTTGATGGCTTAGCCATTATCAGCTACTACGACGAGTCGGGACGTGATCTAAAAGTTGCCAGGTGCTCGTCTGTCGACTGCTCAAGTGCCGTAGTCAACTCCGTGGACACCGATGGACTGGTCGGCATGTACTCCTCGATTGTTATCGCTGAAGATGGACTGCCCATCATTAGCTACTTTGATGACTCCAACGATTCGGTAAAGGTAGCGCACTGCGATAACTCATTGTGTTCCCGGTCAACCCTGACGACGGTAGACACTGACGGGGTTGGTCAATACACGTCGATCGTGATTGGCGATAGCGGCATGCCTGTGATCAGCTATTACGACAAGGACAATGATGACCTGATGTTCGCGGAGTGCGAGGATGAAGACTGCGAAGATGTCAACATCACGAGAGTGGATCAGACGGGCGACGTTGGCACTTACACGTCGATGGCGATGGGAATTGATGACCTTCCGATCATCAGTTACTACGACGAAACGAACGTTGCTCTTAAGGTGGTTCACTGTAGCGAAGACGACTGCGACTCCTCCACCATCACCACCGTCGACAGCTCTGGTGGCTCGGGAGAATACACCTCTCTCGTTATTGGGGTTGATGGATTCGCGATCATCAGCTACTACGACGCGGGTGACGAAGACCTCAAAGTGGCCCATTGCTCCAATACGAACTGTTCTAGCTCAAGCATAACTACTGTAGACAGCGTAGGGAAAGTAGGCCAATTTACCTCTATTTCCATTGGAGTAGATGGCCTGCCTCTCATTAGCTACTACGACGAAACCGCTGGAAACCTGAAATTGGCTCACTGCTCAAACGTCTCTTGCAGCTCTACCGACAGCATTATGACTGTAGACTGGCCTGGTCAGGTGGGGGAGCACAGCGTGAATGTGCCGAGCATTGATGGCCTGCCAATTATCGTCTACTACGATGATACCTCTGGGGCTCTGAAGTCCTTGCGCTGTGCGAAAGTTGGTTGCGCCATTCCATAAACGGAAACAGCACGATTCGGACGTGCGCCGCCCAATACCCAGTTCGCCCACGCTTCATTGACACGGCTCACAAGGCCTGATGTATGATGACCGTAACGAAAGTTTTGGCAGATGTGTACCGATATCCTCCGATGCCTGTTAATTCATTGGCCACTGAAATCAGTTTGCTTATCCACAAGTCGTAACGTTAGGGCCTTAACATGACCTCTTACAGATATTCCCGATGGGACGGCAGCCAACAGATATTCGGCCTTGATGAAGACGACATCATGGAAAGTCTGGCCGATGACATTCTCTCCAATGGCGACCTCAACCGGGCACTCCGGAACATGATGCAACGGGGCATGAAGGACGATAACGGCCAGCAGATGCCAGGCCTGCGTGACCTCCAAGAGCGACTCCGTCAGCAAAGACAACAGCAGCTTGAACGATACAACCTCGACTCCCTCATGGATGACCTCAAAGAGAAGCTAAAAGAGGTCCTCGATACCGAGCGTAGTGGTATAGAAAATCGGCTGCGTGACGCCCGTCAGCAGCTTGACGAAGCAGGCGATAGCGCTGAGCACCTGCAAGACCCCATGAAGATGCTGGAGGACAGGGCTGAGCGTAACCAGGAGAAGCTGGACGGCCTTCCGGATAGCATGGGCGGCCAGATACAGGAGCTTCAAGACTACGATTTCATGGATCCCGAGGCACGACAGAAATTCGATGAGTTGCTGGACATGCTCAAGCAGCAGATGATGCAGAACTTCTTCCAAGGGATGAAGGACCAGCTTCAAGACATGAGCCCCGAGGACATGGAAGGCCTGAAGAACATGATTCAGGCACTCAACCAGATGCTCCACGATCGGGCCACGGGCGAGGACCCTGACTTCGAAGGCTTCATGGAGCAGTACGGTCAGTACTTCGATCCCAACCGGCCTGCCAGCCTCGACGAGCTTCTGGAACAGCTTCAGCAGCAGATGGGTGCGATGCAGTCTCTCATGGACAGCATGTCGCCGGAGATGCGGAATGAGCTTGAGGGCCTGATGCAGTCGGCTATCGACCCGGAGTTCATGAACGAGCTTGGCGAGCTAGCCAGCATGATGTACGACATGTTCCCCTTTGATGACAAGGCCAATGAGTACCCATTCATGGGCGACAAGTCCATGACACTGGACCAGGCCATGGAGCTCATGGGCAAGCTGCAAGAAATGGACAAGCTAGAGCAGCAGATCCAGCAGGTCATGCGTAATGGCAACGTAGAAGATCTGAACCCCGAGAAGGTAGAAGAGCACCTGGGAGAAGAGGCTCGGCGCAACCTTGAACAGCTGCAAAAGGTAATCCAGCAGTTGGAAGAGGCTGGGTACCTCAAGCGCAAAGGAGACCGCCTTGAGCTAACTCCCAGAGGTATGCGCAAGCTGGCCCAAAAGGCTTTGAAAGAGGTCTTCTCAGAGCTGAAGAAGGACAGGGTTGGTCGACACGAGGTCTACTATCGCGGCGATGGTGGCGAGAAGACTGGCGAGACCAAGCCCTACGAGTTCGGCGACCCCTTTGACCTGGACCTGCATAGGACCCTCTTTAACTCGGTCTTACGTGAAGGCCCCAAAACTCCCCTAAAGCTCAGTCCTGACGACTTTGAGATAAACCGCACTGAACATATGACGCAGACGGCCACGGTGCTGTTGCTAGACCAGAGCCGCTCTATGGGCATGTTCGGCAGCTTCTCGGCGGCCAAGAAGGTTGCCCTGGCGTTGTATTGGCTCATCAAGAGCGAGTACCCTCGGGACTACTTCAACGTCATTGGCTTCTCCGACTACGGCATGGAGATCAAGACAGATGACCTGGCGGAGCTGACGTGGAACGCCTGGGTCTCGGGCACGAATATGCAACACGCGCTGCTGCTGGCTCGAAAGGTCCTGTCACGGCAGAAGGTCGCCACGAAGCAGATTCTCATGATTACAGACGGGGAGCCTACTGCTCACCTGGAGGGAGGCCGTGCGCAGTTCAGCTATCCGCCTAGCTGGCAAACGCTGGACGAGACGCTAAAAGAGGTGAAGCGCTGCACCCAAGAGGGCATAACCATCAACACCTTCATGCTGGAGTCCAACTACTACCTGATGGACTTTATTGACAAGATGACGCGAATCAACAAGGGCAGGGCCTTCTACACGGACCCGTCACAGCTTGGGAAATACGTGATGGTAGACTACCTCAAGAGTCGTCGTAAGCGAATCGCATAACGATGTTTCAAAAGTCGACCAGGTGTTTATATATGAAAAATCCCCACTAAAAAACACCGAGGCCTAGATGCGCCGTTTTGTTCCTCTTCTTGTCATCTTGGCCATTGTTGTCACATTCATCGAAACAGCGTTCATCCACGAACTCTCCCACCTGGGTCTGGCTTACCTCCTTGGCATCACTGTCGTTCAGTTCTACTGGCTTGACCCCGTCTTGAATGTTCCCAGCGTATATTTTGAGGTCCATGGCGGGTCTTGGCAGCTTTCGGTCACCCAGTTCGGTGGTGGCATCGTCGCCGGAACCGTTTGGGGCATTTTGCATGGGCAGCTCCTTCGCAGAGGTTACCTGGACCGCAGCGGGGCCTGGTGGGCCTTTGGCGCATGGCTAGCCATTCTCACCGTGTGGCAGTTCGGACAGGGCCTCATTGAAGGTGCGCTGCATGGAATGTATATCGACGGCACGCAGCAACTCGGCAGTACCAGCCGCATGATGCAGATCGCTTTCATGACCATGGGTTTCCTGCTGCACGTCATCACTGCAAAAGGCAGCTTGCCCGGTTTGCGAAGCAAGGTGTTTAGTTCAAATCGGCACTAGGGCCCCGTGCCTAGCTTGCGCTCTGTTAGAATATCGGTGCTATGACAACTGACTTGAATACGCCTAGCTGGTGGGGCGGAGAGAACCGTGCTTCGGGCCGTCCATCTCTTCTGGGCCTCATCGACAACGGCACCATGGATACTCAGACCGCAGCGCTGCTCTGGCTTCTTGTCGACCGTGGCTCTTCGATACTCGCCGCAGCGGGACCGCAGCTAGCGGGCAAAACCACTCTACTCACCACGCTTCTGGACCTCATGCCATCGTCTCTGGACTCGTCTCGTGAACAGGTGCTAACTCGCGGAAAAGAAGAGGACTTCTCTTTTCTAAAGCGCACCGTGCCGCAGGAGACGTACATTCTTGTGGCGGAACTGAGCAATCACACTCCCGCATACCTGTGGGGAGATTCTGTGCAAACGCTCTTCCATGCGCTGGATGTTGGTTACGCCATGTTGGCCACTATGCACGCAGACGCTCCTGAAGAGGTGCTGGACATACTCCGCGACTACCCCGTTTTTATCCCTAACAGCCAGCTTCATCATGTGGGAGTAGTCGTCAACTTGGTGCTGATGTACGGCGAGCACGAGCTGAACCACCGGGTGAGTGGAATAACTCTGATTGAGCCTGGGCCGTCTCTGGTTACCCTGATGGACTGGAATGCCGATGATAATTCGATCGCATTTCTAACGAGTCGAGAGGTCATGGACGCGTTGGCCAGGCATGTGGACCTGTCGTTTGAAGAACTGTCGGGCGAGCTAAAACGGCGGCACGACGCATTGCAAGAGCGACTTACCGTGGGCGACCTGACGCCGGCGGCGGTGGTCCAGATGGCTGAAGCCTATAACTGATCCGGCCTTCCGCCTACAATCCCTACGTTGCCCCGTTCATATGTACCATACTTAAGTAGTCCCATTGAACCTACCGTTTCCCCTCCACCTGCCTCACAATCAAAGAAGAAGACAACAAACCGGAAACCCCAGTGGCCTGCGCTGTATGCCGGACCTGTTGGCATGGCGAAGACTAGGCTTGCCGGGCTTCCAACTAACATAGACTGACAAGATCAGGGGTAATGAGGAGAAATCATGACGAGATGGTGGCTAATAGGCGGAGGAGCCTTTCTGGGCATTCTATTGATTGCCAGCTTGGTATTGGCCTTTACTCAGGACGAGGAGTTGCTGCCACTAGGCACAGCTGAGGCTGCCGTTCAGGACTTTCTCAATGCTGCGGAGACTGACAATTTGGAAGTCTCCTATGGTTACCTGTCTGAAGAGCTAAAGGCTGCATGCAAGCTCGAAGACTTTGTCTCCGACAGTTCCTACCGGTTCCAACGGATTCAAGAGTCCCGTGTCACCTTGGATAAGACCAACGTTGTAGGTGACATTACCTTCGTGTACGTCAAGATTTCCCAGTACTACAACCAGGGGCCCTTTGGCACATCGGAGTCCCTCCATAGCGAGCAGTTTGCCTTGAAACAGGAAAATGGCCTGTGGAAATTCTCCAAATACCCTTGGCCATACAACTTCTGCAGGTCTGCCGTTCCCGTAAACGTGGTGCCGAGGGTGGAGCCAACGCCAGCACCGACGCATGTGCCACTGCAGGCGCCTACCGCTGAGCCAGCGAGAAAACCAGCTGCGCCTTAAAAGTTAACTAATGGCATTTTCGAAGATTCAAATGCCACTCTCACCTTACATTGGCATCGCGAAACGAGAAGGAGTTTAATTCAATGTTTGGGATAATACCGATTATAGTATTGCTGGTCATCGTAGGTCTCATAATCTACGGTGTTGCGTCCTGGCGTAAGCGAGAGCAGGTCACTGAAGTCGATCCTGGAATAGGCACGGTTCGCCGTCTCTACTTCTACACGGTGTCCTTTGTCTCCCTGATGATGGCAGTGAACGGCGTCATACTGATGCTGTGGTTTGTCTTGCGCGGGATATTTGAAGGCGCGGCTATCTCTTCAAACAACGCTGCACTGGCTGGCGGCGTGTCTCTAATAATTGTCGGACTACCCCTCTGGGTATTTCACTGGAGGCTCATTCAGCGCTACGTCACACAGCTTCCTGTGGAGAGCCGCTCCCTGCTTCGTAAGCTCTACATGTACCTGGTGCTTACCGTCAGCGGGGTAGCGACAGTCGTAACGGCTGTAATGGCGCTCAACAGCGTCTTCGGTTTTGAGGATTCCAGTGCCTACACCTTCAGCGCACTGCTGATCTGGGCTGTGGTCTGGCTATTTCACTGGCGGATCGAAGAGACCGAAGGGCAGTCCACGCCGGACACATTGGGAATCAGGCGTCTTTACCTGTACGGTGGGGCACTGGTAACCCTGGTGATGCTCGCCTCAGGCCTGGGTGGCGTCATATTCATGGTCATCCAGGGTGGTTACGACGCGCTGACCTCCGCCAATACGGTGATATCAGGAAACGCAGGCCTCTGGCGTAAGTCCTTTGCCATGGCCCTTTCCGTTGGAATCATCGGTGGGTTGGTCTGGGGCTTCCATTGGCTCTACCTTGCCCGCAACGATTCTGGATCCGCGCTCAGGCAGGTATATCTCTATGTGTTCGCAGTCTTGGGTGGCGTTGTCACCATGCTTGCGGCGCTAGCAATTGGGCTGAACGGGGTTCTCATCTGGTTGCTTGGCGCAGCTGACGACCCTCTCGCCACGCACTTTCGATTCATCCCGGGCGTTATAGCCACATTCGCGATCGGAATTGGTCTATGGGCCTACCACTGGATGGTGGTGCAGAGGGAGGCCAGGACATCTTCGCAGGAGGCGCGAGACGCTCGTCGCACGTATGTATATATCGTGTCGGGCATTGGGCTAATAGCAGTATCCCTCGGGGCGTTCATTCTGGTGGGTACGGCCTTGGAGCTGGTGATAGACAGCTTCACTCAGACCATTAGCGGTAGCGCTGGCTTTCGCAAGGAACCTCTGGCCCTCAGCATAACCTTACTGGCGCTGGGAGGGCCATTGTGGGGCTACTTCTGGGCTGCTGCGCAGCGGATGGTCCGAGAGGGCGGCGCTACGGAGCCGCAATCTCTGCCTCGTAGAATCTTTGTCTTTGCAGCTTTGGGCGCTGGAGTCTTGTCCCTTCTTAGCAGTGGCAGCACGCTGCTGTTCCTGTTCTTGCGGGACCTGCTGGAGGGCAACCTTAGCATTGGAACCATCGATAATCTAATCGATCCTATTGCAATTATTGTTACCGCAATTATATTCGTGCCCTACTACTGGAACGTTTACAAGCAGGACAGGGAGTCCGCATCCGCGGCTCCTGGGGCTGCAGAGACACCAGTCGCGCGAAAAGACGTTACGGTTCTGGTGGCTCCCGGCGGAGATGATATGGTTAGAAGGCTACAGTCTGCTTTGGGGTATCGAGTTAACCGCGCGCGGTGGAACGATTCTGATGCCACTGTTGCGGCCCTGTCGGACGAGGAGTGCAATCGGTTAGCCTCACAGGTGGCCTCTGCCTCTGGCAGGCGAGTGATGATAATCCCTGGCAGTTCTGGCGTAAGGGTTGTGTCTTATGAGTAAGCTGTGCGAACCTCAGGCTTGGATCCAGGTATTCGGACCAACAAAAGGCGAGTAATCTATGAAACTGCTACATATAGAGCAGCCCGCAGTCTGGGTACTGAGTAACATTTTTGCAATTCCCTGGTGATGAGTGATCCCTGGCCTGCTTGGTCTGATGGGTTCCTCATCAGCCGGGCTGGCCGTGGCACCCGCGTTGCAGGTGCTTACGTGGCCGCTGTTGGCTTTAACGGGTCTTACGCTGGGAAGAGGCTGGTACGTCGAGCTTTCTCAGGGTAAGGGGTGGCGTTCCCCGTGGTCCAGACGTTCCACGGCAATACTGTTTATCAGCACTGCCACCTCGTTGGTGGTTTGGGGCCTACGTTTCGGCGGACTGCTGGGAGGCAGCCCCTTCTAGCTAAACCGTTCCAGGCCAAATGCGCCAACGGAGAGGTCCGTCTTGCCAGTAGTGATAATGTCTGATGTGGCCTTGCCCATGCCTGGACTGATGAGGATGCCCTTCTTGCCAGCACCCGTGGCCATGTAGACATTGTCCCACCCCGGCGTCTTGCCCACGATGGGCAGCCAGTCGGCAGTCACCGGTCGCAGGCAGGCCGTGTGTTTTGCGATGCGAGCGTTGGCCAGTGATGGCATGGTTTTGATTGCGCCGTCAAGCAGTTTC
>Ga0066376_10002762_pt1 | contig 16143 bp, 15 predicted proteins | sample Knorr_S15_td_Bot_FD_77009 | JGI IMG/M metagenome (GOLD analysis project Ga0066376, IMG submission 77009) | Marine microbial communities from Southern Atlantic Ocean transect - Knorr_S15_td_Bottom_ad_5009_LV_A | ecosystem: Environmental > Aquatic > Marine > Oceanic | place: Southern Atlantic... | reverse complement strand
GCTCTCCTTTGTGTCGACAAGGGGATCTGCCCAAGGGTAATACCAAACACCGAAAAAGAACATCAAAAACATTCCGCAGATCTACGTGGACCGTCCACTAGTGCTGTCCGGCGCAAATGAGTCGGTGTCACGGGAGTCGAGGCGCCCGGTTGCGCAAGGCGCGCGACCGAGGAGGGTTGTTGGACCCTCCGAGAAAGCGCAACGCAGCGCACCGGGATGGATCGGCGGCCGTGTGCCGACGGAATTGCGCCGGCCAGCACTGATAGTATCTGCTGTATCATGACATCGGCTGTATCTTCACCGCACGACCACCTGAATTAGGTCCCCCTGCATCATCGAGTTGGCGGTGACGTAGCGCGGGGATCGCCTCACATCTGACGGGGCTCTTCCCGCGGCGAGAGCCCGTCGGCATCGTTGATCTTCGCTCCCGTTGGCGGCGACACATCCCCCATCAGCAGCGGGTCGTCGGTCTCGGTCATCCACCGCTGCAGCCGTTGGCGCATCTCCTCCAGCACCGATTCCATGTCGGCGCGACTGGCGAGATTGTTGGACTCGTTCGGATCGAAGACCAGGTCGTAAAGTTGCTCGGCATCGACCGGACGTTCCCGCCAGCCGTGATCGAGCCAGACCTCCTTGGCCGGACTATCGTCGCAGTTAGTCAGGACGGGCAGACCGCGGTCCCCGTACTGGCGGATGTATTTCCACCGGCGTGTCCGCACCGCGCGCTGCGGCTCGTACGACGCGTGAAAGGTGACTTCAGCGAATACCTCCTCGTTAATCTCCTCTCTCTCGCCTTGAATCAGAGGCATCAGCGATTGGCCCTCGAGCCACGCCGGGTGGTCCAGGCCATCCACCAGATCGCACAATGTCGGGAACAGGTCGAGGTGGGAGATCAGAGCGTCGCAGACGCGCCCGCCATCGAAGCCCCCCGGTCCCCGCACGATCAGCATGACCCCCATGCCGTGATCGGTGAGATGGCACTTCATCCCGGGAAAGGCAATGCCGTGATCGGTGGTGCAGATTACCAGCGTGTCGTCGACCAGACCATTGCGCCCCAGCGCCTCGAGCACGCGCCCGTGGCCCTCGTCCATCCGCCGGGCGCTCTCCTTGAAACCAGCGGTCATCTGCCGCGTCTTCGGCGTATCCGGCAGCGGCGCCGGCGGCAGCGCGTAACGCCAGTCCTCCGGCGGCATCTCCGGAAACTTCAGGTGCGTCTCCGCATAGCCGACATCGAGGAAAAAGGGGGCCTCTGGTCCGCTGTCGAGGAAGGCGGCAGCAGCCGTAGACACGGCATCCGCCCCTCGCGACTCCGCCTCCAGGGCCTGATCGTAGCCGACGGTCTGGGCGCTGGCCGCCACGTGCTGCATACCGGCAAGCACGGTGCGATACCCCGATCGCTTCAGCACCTGGGCCAGGTGATGGTCGCAGTCGTGGAGAGCGAAGCCGCGGTGGGCGAGCCCCAGCATGCCGCTGCTGTGAGCGCACTGGCCAGTGAGCAGAGCGGCTCGGCTCGGCGAACAGGTGGGCGCGGCGCAGAACGCCTGGCGGAAGAGCACGCCTTGTTCGGCCAGCAACTGGATATGCGGTGTGGGTACGGCGTGGCCGTAGGGCTGCACGTAGCGCCCCGTGTCGTGCGAGTGCAGGTAGACTATGTTGGGTCGACTCAAGAACGCTGCCTCCCTCTGTTTGTCTGGCACACGACCTCCTCGGGCTGCTCGGGAAATCCCTTCACACCCCGGGAGCCGTCCATCTGGTATATCCGCTTGAGTGGCCTGGCCTCAAAGGCAAACTCCACGAGTTTGCCCGCCTCCAGGGCCCGGTCGGCGTTGGTGCGATCGACGGCGGCCACTGCCAGCTCCCGGAGCCGCGCTTTTTCGGGCGCGTCCCCAGCCCGATTGCGCACCTCGTGTGGATCCTGTTCGAGATTGAAAAGCTGCTCCCTGCCGCCGTTGGCCAGATAGATGTATTTCCAATCTCCCATGCGCACCATGATCTTGAAATCCCTCGTGCCCGGAGATCCGTAGTAGCCGGCGTAGGACTCGCGGGGGGTCTGTTTGCCGGCGATGACGCCGAGCACGTCCACACCCTCCCGGACCTCCGCTTCGCCGGCAGCACCGGTGGCGATGGCGAACAGATCGGTCAGGCAGACCAGTTCGGGGCGCCGTTGATAGCGCGGGAGTTTCGCCGGCCAGCTCACCAGAAAGGGAATCCGGCACGATCCGTCGAAGTAGCACTCCTTCTGCCAGGCGTCGTGGTCACCCAGCATTTCGCCGTGGTCGGAGAAGAAGGCGATAAGCGTGTCGTCGCCATCGGCCCGCGCTTCGACGGCGTCGAGGATGCCGCCCACGCAGTGATCGATGTAAGTGATCTCGCCGTAGTAGCGCGCCTTCAACGACCTCGCCCGGGCCGGACTGATGTCGTCGGCCCAGATGGCGTGATTCATCCACGTGATCTGCTCGTCCATGTGATCGACGGCAATGTCGCCGCAGACCGGATCGGGCATGCGGTCAGGGTCGTACATCCGGTTGTATGGAATCGGCGGCGCCAGCGGCGGATGGGGACCAATCAGCGACACGAACCCGAAGTAGGGTCGGTCGTCCTCGACCTGCACCTGCTCGACGGCGCGAGCAGCGGCCCAGGCCTCGTAGGTGATGTCTGCCGGCAGCGGGCTGGTCTGCGGCATGTAGTACATCTCGGTGCGCTCGCCATGGAGTTGCTCCACGTAGTCAAACTGCGGGTGCTCCCGGGCGATAAAAGCGGCGAAGGCGTCGCCCCGTCGACTGTCCGGGTTGCCGAAAATCTCCTCCGCCCGCTGCAGATCTTCATACCCCAGGTTCGTATGCCGGCTGTGAAACTTGCCGATGCCGAAACTTCGGTACCCCAGCTGCGCCATGCGCCGGGCCAGGAACGGACCGCAACGCTCTTCCATCTCCTCCGGCTGTCCGTCCACCAGATCCTCGCCGCCATTGCAGAACACCCCGTTGGTCGGCGGCTCACATCCCGTGCGTATGTTGTAGCGCGCCGCCACACACACCGGGCAGGAGCTGTAGGCGTTAGTAAAAGCGACACCGCGGCGGGCGAGGCGATCGAGATTCGGCGTATAGATGTGTTCGTTTCCCAACGCCGCGATTGCGTCGAAGCGAAACTGGTCGGTCATGATGTAGAGGACATTGGGCTTGGCCACGCGAGAATGCTCCGTATCTTGCTGTGAACTCTCTGGATCCGACAAGTGGCATAATGTGTCCCTACCTGAGTTCCGCTGTCAATCGCCACACGGCCGTGCCCTGTCGGGCTACAACAGCAGCTCTTGCAAACCGGGAAACAGCTCCCGCTGGAAGTCCCGCGCCGCCTCCCGGCCGTGGAACTGCAGGTCCACGGCGTCCAGAAGGGTCTCGAAATCCAGCGGCCGATGACCGTGTCCCCCCTCGCGCACGGCCCAACCAAGTCGGTCGTCTGCTCCCAGCATCTCGTACACGGGCCTGACGGCCTGACACGCGGCGTATGAGCCTGGGGGGTTAGCGCCGTTGTCCCGATAGGCCTCGGTAATCAGCAGACCACGGGGAGCTACCAGGGCATGCAGGAAGTGCTGGTCGTAGGGCAGCTCCTTGTCCCGGTGCTGGTACTCCGCCCACTCCTTGCCGAACCAGAAGATACTGCCCACGCGGATGAAGTCGTCGATTACCTCCGAGCCCTCGCACTTCCAGTGGTTGAGGCCTGAGCCGCCTATCCCGGAGTCGTTGGGATTGGTCAGGGCGATGCGTCGATCAGTGGCTCCGGCCAGCAGTACCGCCTTGCCGCCGCGCGAGTGACCGGTGACGGCTATCTTGTCGCTGTCGACCACGTCGATCTGACTGAGGGCATCCACAGCGCGATGGTATCCCCACGCCCACGCCGCCAGCGCGCCGAACTCCGCGTCCCGAAACTGGCGGTACAGACCGGTATTTCGGTAGATCTCCTTATCGTCAGCGGCCATGACGGTGCGGTTGAACGAGGCGGCGATGTTACCGCGGCTCAGCACCTGCTCGACGACGGCGTCGTTGAAATAGCGCCAGCACCCGTCGCCGTTCAGGACGACGGGAAACGGCCCCTCTCCCTTCCCCGGCACCCACACCTCCAGCATGAAGGAGTGCCGCCCGCCTCCGGGAAACGCCGTTTGTACCTCGTAGGTGCGGTAGCCGATTCCATCGGAATCCCTGATCGCGCTGCTGCACAGGGGGACAGCCTCTGTCTCCCCGCCCGCGACCGGTAGGCCGCCGTACTCGTGGGGAATGATGGCGGCCAGAAGCTCATCGCGACGTTCCTGCCACGCAAATGCCTGCACCGGCGTGCCATTGGCGAAGGTCAGCAGATCGGGTAGAATCGGTTCCATCGAATGCTCCTCACTCGGAATGATCCCATCTTGGCCTGACATGGCCAGGCTGAACAGGGCGTTGGGTAGGATATAGGACCTTGCGCGTGGGGGATCAAGGGGAGAGGGGCAGACGTCTTGGAACTGGTGGGGCCGCCGTGAAAAATCGATACCGTGCCGATTGGAGAAACAGCTTGACGACGGTGCGTCGATGCATAGATTTAGAAGTGGCTAATAAATATATTGCCAACCGAGAAACCCGTTGTTGGCGGTCGCTCGACTCACGCGCCGTCCCGGTAACAGGAGCCCCATGATCGATCCCGCATCAGCCCTCGCCGTCGCCGCCCTGATCGGCCTGGCCGCAGCCGTCGTCTTCCTGCCCGGCCGCGGGCTCTACCCGCGCTGGCAGTATCTGCACCGCATGACCGAACGCATCCTCCTCGAGGACGCCGTCAAACATCTTTACAACTATGAGTACCGAAATCAGACGCCTACCGTGGAGAGCCTGTCCGGGGCTTTGCAGATCCAGGGGGGGAGAGCGGCGCAGCTCCTGATCCGGCTGGAGTCCTCGGGGCTGACGAAGACGGCGGAGGAGGGGCCGCGCCTCACCCAGCTCGGTCGCGAGAACGCTCTGCGCATTCTGCGCGTGCACCGGCTGTGGGAGCGTCACCTGGCCGAAGAGACCGGAATTGGCGACGGCGACTGGCACCGGGAGGCGGAGCTGCGCGAGCACGACCTCTCCCCGGATGAGGTAGACCGTCTCTCCGAGGCCATGGGCGACCCGGTCTACGACCCGCACGGCGACCCCATCCCCACCGCAACCGGTGACATCGCCCCGCGACAGGGGCGTCCCCTGTCCGTTCTGCACGAGGGGGAGCGCGCGACCATCGTTCACATCGAGGATGAGCCGGAAGATGTCTACGCCCGACTCTCTGAGCAGGGCCTCTACCTGGGTCTGCCAATTCAGGTGACCGAGGTATCGGACGAGCATGTTCGGTTCATGGCCGAAGGCCACATGATCGACCTGCCGCCCACCATGGCGGGAAACGTCTTCGTCACCCCCCTGTCCTCGCAGCAGGAAATGGAGGGCCCCTACGAAACCCTCCACGATCTGGCCTCGAGAGAGCGGGGGCGGGTGGTTCGAATCTCGCCCGCATGCCGGGGGTTGGAGCGGCGACGGCTCATGGACCTGGGCGTCATCCCGGGGACCGTCATCGAGATGGAGACCAGAAGCCCGGGTGGAGACCCGACGGCCTATCGAATCAGAGGTGCCCTGATCGCCTTGAGACGGAAGTCTTCCGAGCATATCATGATCGCCAGAGATGTGAAGGAAACAAAGGAGATAAAAGAATGACGGCAGCTGCTGAATCCGGCTGTGAGGCCTGCCCCGCCCATCACACCGGGAACCTGATAAAACTGGGCGTCAATATGTCCAGCTGGGATTTCGTCGTGGCCCTGGCGGGCAACCCCAACACCGGGAAAAGCACGGTCTTCAACTCCCTTACCGGCCTGCGCCAGCACACTGGCAACTGGCCGGGCAAGACGGTGGTCAGAGCCGAGGGGGGGTTCAGTTATCAGGGCAGCCGCTACAAACTGGTCGATCTGCCCGGCACCTACTCCCTTCTTTCCACCAGTACTGACGAGGAGGTGGCGCGGGACTTCATCCTCTTCGGCCAGCCGGATGTGACCGTCATCGTCGTCGACGCCTCCCTGCTGGAACGCAACCTCAACCTCGTCCTTCAGGTTCTGGAGATCACCGATCGCGCCGTCGTCTGCCTCAACCTGATCGACGAGGCCAAGAGGCACGGCCTGGCGGTTGACGACCGGCGCCTGGCGCGTGATCTGGGGGTCCCGGTGGTGCCTACGGCGGCGCGACAGAAGACGGGGATTCCCCTCCTTACCCAGACCATAAGCGAGGTCGCCACCGGGAAGGTCGTGTGCAAGCCGCACCGGATCGAGAACCATCCCCCCGCTCTGAAGCGCACCATCGACCAGCTGGCCGGTCAGGTCGTGACCGCCTTTCCCGATCTCGCCAACCCTCGCTGGGTCGCCCTGCGCCTCCTCGAGGGGGACAGGCGCATCACCGAGGCCATCGGCACGGGCGAGATCGGCGATCTCAATCAAACCGCCATTGTCGGCGACGGCTCGCCGCTGTCCCCGACTGCGCAGGAGGCCACCTGATGCCACCCCCCAATCCGACAGCAGACGCAATCGTCTCCTCCGCCCGCGACCTGCGCTGGGAGGCGGGCGGCAACTTCCACGACACCCTCATGGAGTCCATCTACACCGATGCTGCCCGCATCGCCGACCGAGCCGTCAGCCGCACCGGTGAGCAACCCCGATTCGACCTCGACCGCACCATCGACGGCCTGGTAACCAGCCGCTGGCTCGGCTTCCCGATGATGCTCCTCATGCTGGGCGTGGTCTTCTGGATTACCATCGAGGGTGCCAATGTCCCCTCTGCCATGCTGGCGACGCTTCTCATCGGGGATCTGTACCCGGTTCTCAGGGATTTTAGCGCCAGCATCGGCTTGCCCTGGTGGATGACCGGCCTGCTGGTGGACGGTATGTATCTCGCGGGGGCCTGGGTCGTGGCCGTCATGCTGCCACCCATGGCCATCTTCTTTCCCCTGTTTACGCTTCTGGAAGACTTTGGCTACCTCCCTCGAGTCGCCTTCAACCTCGACAACCTCTTCAGGAAGTCCGGCGCGCACGGCAAGCAGGCCCTCACCATGGCCATGGGGTTCGGCTGCAATGCCGCCGCCATCGTCGCCACCCGGGTCATAGACAGCCCCAGAGAGCGTCTCATCGCCATCATCACCAACAACTTTGCTCTGTGCAACGGTCGCTGGCCTACTCAGATCCTCATAGCCACTATCTTCATCGGGGGGCTGGCGCCCGCTCACCTGGCGGGATTGATCTCGGCGGCCTCGGTCGTCTCCATCGCCGTGCTGGGTATTCTGTTCACCTTTGTCGTATCCTGGGGACTCTCCCGTACCGTGTTGAAAGGAGAGGCCTCCGCCTTTAGCCTGGAGCTACCGCCCTACCGGCCGCCGCGAATCCTGCAAACCATCTACACCTCCGTCATCGACCGGACCCTCATCGTCCTCTGGCGCGCCGTCATCTTCGCCATTCCGGCCGGCGCCGCCATCTGGCTGCTGTCCAACATCACCGTGAGCGACGTGAGCCTGGCCGAGCACTTCATCAACTCGACCGGCTCCTTCGGCTATATCATCGGTCTCAACGGCGTTATCCTGCTGGCCTATATCGTCGCCATCCCGGCCAACGAGATCGTCATCCCCACCATCCTCATGCTCACCGTTCTGTCTGCCCGGATAACCGGCGTGGGAGACGGTCCCGGGGTGATGTTCGAGCCTTCGGAGAGTGTTTCCGCCGATGTCTTGAGGGCGGGCGGCTGGACGCTGTTGACCGCTGTGAACCTCATGCTCTTCAGCCTGCTTCACAACCCGTGCTCGACGACGATCTACACCATCTACAAAGAGACCAAGAGCGCCAAGTGGACGACGGTTTCAGCCCTTCTACCCGTCGCCCTTGGCCTCATCGTCTGTTTCCTGGTAGCACAAATCTGGCGCTTGCTCGCTGCTTAAAGGGAGCTTAGAAGATGATCAGCGAGTCGGTGCAGGACTACCTCAAAGCGATATACAAACTCGCCAATTCGCCCGACACCGGCGACGGCGCGGTCACCACCTCTCTGCTGGCGGAGAGAATGGGTGTGTCGGCGGCGTCGGCCACGAACATGATCAAGAAGCTGGCCGACATACGCCTGGCCGAACACATGCCCTACCAGGGCGTCGAGCTGACCGACGCCGGGGAGAAAGTCTCCCTGGAAATCATCCGCCATCACCGCTTGCTCGAGCTCTACCTGTCCGAGGCCCTGGGCTTTGCCTGGGACGAGGTCGACGCCGAAGCTGATCGGCTCGAACACGCCATATCCGAAGACTTCGAGGATCGCATGGACAGAGCCCTTGGCAACCCCAGGGTGGGGGCCCACGGTGAACCCATCCCCTCGAAAGACGGAGACATAGTCATCCCTCACTACCTGCGCCTATCGGAGCTTTCCGAGGGTGACCGGGCCTGGATTCGGGAGGTCAGCGACCGCGACCCGGAGATGTTGCGCTACCTGCGCCAGCAGGGGCTGGTCCTGGGCGCGCGGGTAGAGGTGCGGGGAAAGGCCCCCTTCCACGGTCCCCTGGTACTGTCCATCGGGGATGACGCCAGCAAGCACATCGGCATGGAAGTGGCGGCGAGCGTGTTTGTCGACTTAGAGGGCGCCGAGTCGTCCACCACGTGACCACCCTCGCACCTTAAGTCGCCCTGCCGCCGCGTCCCGCCCTCGCCTTCACCCCCCCCCAGCGACTCCCCAGCCAAATGTCAGCGCTGGCGCGGTTTGCCGTTGGACTTCGCCCTCTGCTGCTCTTCCATGCGATCTCGCAAGGCGGGCAGAATCCCATCCAGATGATCGACGAGAAACTGGAGGCGGCTGTTCTCGCTCGTCATCTCCAGTAGCTGCTGTCGTTTTCGCGGGTCGGGGATCGATCTGGCCGCGATCGCGAAGGAGGCTTGGGACTCGGTTGTATTCGCGTCGGACGCCCGAGATCGCCCTGCGGGCTCACCCGGGTAGATGCTGCTGCTGACAAGCTCCTCCAGCTGAGAAAGTCGTTCGCCGACCGCCCTGAGGAGCGCGGTATCCTCCTCCTCCTCGACATCGTCGAAATACTCGACCCGCGCCGTCGCGTACGCTTTGGCGTCAAAGGTCTCGCGGGTGAGGTAACGCCGGCGACCCGTGCCGACGATATCGAAAGAGCCGTCCGGGTATCTCTCGCCGATCTCCTCTACCACCACAGTACAACCGATGCTCTCCACCCCTTCACTCGTGACCAGCGAAATGCCAAAAGGGCTGTACTCGCCGTCTGGGGATGGCTTGCAGTCGGCGATCATCTCCTTGTATCTCGGTTCGAAAATATGCAGCGGTACGAGCTCGCTCGGAAAGACCACGATCGACAGGGGGAAGAGAGGGATCAGTGCCATACGTTGATAGACCGGGGTCGATGCGCTAAGCTTAATGCATGCCTGACATGACTGAGTATTTCATCCCCGCCTCCGAGGAGCACCTGGCGCGCGAGAGAAGCAAGGCCAGAGAGCTTCGTCGCTCGCAATGGTGGAAGAACAAAACCGGACAGGGGAACTGCCACTACTGCGAACGCCGCTTTCATCCGCGGGAGCTGACCATGGACCATGTAGTGCCCCTTGTGCGCGGGGGACTCACCGCCAGGTCTAACGTCGTGCCCTGCTGTGGCGAGTGCAATGCCAACAAGAAAGACCTCATCCCGGTCGAGTGGGAGGCGTATCTGACTGGCCTGCAGTCTTTAACCGATTGACGGCCGGCGATGGAAAAGACGGGACGCTCGTCCGGCTTGCGGCAAACGAGCAGTCGATCTTTCAGTGATAGTGGGTGATACCGCTGATCGCATCCTCCACTTCTCTGGCGACCTCGGGGGACACCCTCGGATTGAACGGACCGCCCTCCCCGCCCTCCACATCGGTCCATGCCCCGAGATGCATGGCCTCCACTACGGCTGAGTAGTTGTATTTTCTTCCGTCTCGGAAACGAATCTCCTCCAGTGCCGTCAGCTCTTTCTCGATCTTCAGGGAGCTGTCGTAATCGCCGCGTCGCTGGGCGTTGTTGATCTCATCCGACGCCCTGACGAAAGCCACGTTGATGCCGGACGTATGCCCCTTGCTGCCCCTCCTTGCCGGCTCTGTTGAGCGGTCGCCGATCCCCCACATGACCAAGCCGTTGCCGGCGCCGATGCTCTCTACCAGTGGCGCGACATCATCGGCATCAGTGCCCACTTTGACGCCGATGAAGTGGGCCGAATCATTGATAAGCCTGGCGGCGGTAGAGGCCTGGTTGGGCTGCCTCAGGTAATAGAGAAATCGCGCCCCGCAGTCGCCACCGTATTTCTCGGCGAATTCCATGAAGGTCGGATAGATCCCCTCAGGATCGCACACGCCCGAAATCGGCATCAGGAGATATGCGTCGGGCGGGTTCGCCAGGTTGGACTGGGCTGCCACGACCCGGCCGGCGTCGGCGATCGGGTTCGGGGCGATGCCGGAGATCAGTATCCCCCCTCTGCCGGCCATGCGATCTCCCGTGAACTCCATAAGCCGGACCTGGTCCGCCGTATCCACATGGTGGATGAGACTGGTGCCCGCCATGGCAATCACCCTGCGCCGATCTCCCTCGAGGCAGTTGTTGTCCAGCAGATAGTCGATATTTTTTCCGTGGGCCTCGTAGTCGATCATCGAGTTTCGAAACGGGATGACCGGTACAGATATGACCGAATCCATCGCGTCGATCAGTTCTTCACGTCCTATGGGCATGCTCGATCTCCGGTGTGTGTTGTGAAGTGCCGCTTCGCGACGGCACCACAGGGTCAGTAAAAAAAAGAGTATCCGAACCGGCGCGGGGTGTCAATTCGACCAACGGGTGACGCCGCTCCCCGTTCCAGGTACAGGACCTCAACGAGCTACCGCAAAGGGGCCCATCTGCCGGGGGGGAACTCCGCTCAGCAGCCACTGGGCCACCACCTGACCGGTAATCGGCCCGAGAAGAACGCCACTCTTGTAGTGTCCAGCAGCGATGAAAACGCTCTCCACCCCATCCCCCAGGGGAGCAATCACGGGTCTGCCCCGCCGTGGCTTGGGGCGCAAGCCTGCCCTCTGGTCCATCACCTCGGGCGAGAGTTCCAGGATCCGCTGGAAGAACCCGGTAATCTGAGTTGCCGCCGCCGGCGTGGTGTCGGTGGCGAAGCCCACATCCTCCAACGTGGCGCCGGCGGCTATCTGCTCCCCGCAAGGCACGGCACAGTACCCGTCATATCTGAGCACGTGGTGGATCTCCCCCCCTCCGCGAAACCGGCAGTGCTGGCCGCGGATGGGGCGGACACGTGCGGTCACCCCGGCCAGTTCGCCCAGCTGAGCCGACCACGATCCCGCCGCCAGGACCACCCGATCAACGCCACAACGCTCAGTTCCTCTCCGGGTCTGGAGCCGGACCCCGACCTCGTGGTCGCCGATGGAGTCGAAGCCGGTCAGCCGAGTACTGAAATCCACCTGAAGTCCTCCGCTTTGCGCCGACTGCAGGAGCGCGCTTGCCAGTAATTCCGGATCCACGCGGTGATCGCCGGGGAAGAACACACCGCCCAGGGCGTCTGCGGAGATTCGGGGCTCCAGGCGGCGCAGGCTCTGAATGTCCATCCACTCGTAGCTGCATCCGCGCTTGCGGCTGAAAGCCATGACCTCCCGCGCCTGATCCATCTCCGCCTCTGCCATCACCAACTGGATTCCGCCGAGGCGCCGAAACCCGACATCCACACCAGTCTCCTCCAGCAGTCGGGCTGCCAGCTCGCCGTGAAGCGCGTGGCCATCGCGATGAAACCTGCCGTAGGGATCGTCGCCGCCGGTGATGTGGGTGAGAACGCCGATTGAGGCACGGGAGGCGTCGGACGGGGAGGGGTCAGCGTCAATAAGTCGAACTCGCGCCCCGCCCTGGACGAGGTAGTAGGCGATCGCCCTGCCCACGATCCCCGCCCCAACTATCAGAACCGAGAGCCCGGTGCCAGTCCCCCCGCTCATCGTCACCTCTTTTGCAGCTACTCCGTAACCTTGGCGAAGGGGGGCGGGGCTATCCAGCTGATAGACGTCCCGGACCCAGGGGCTGTACTCCGGCGCCACTCACACCGTTGAGGCTGTTTAAGCGCCGGCGGTCACAATGGGAGACAGATTCGTCACTGGACAGGAGCGCGGCCCTCTGACGGAGTAGCCCATGTCGTTCAGGATGCAGGCGATCTCCGCCTCGAGCTTGAGCAGGAAATCCCGCTCGTCGTTGCTCATGACCTGCCGCGATGGCCCAACGTCAAACCCCCTCAAGGCCACGCCGGTCTTGAAACCCTCGGGGAAATTCACCCCCAGCAGCATGTGGTTTATCAACGGAAGGATCCGGTACTGCAGCACTCGCGCCCCCTCGATGTCCCCGGCGCGGGCCTTCTCGTACAGCTCCACGATAATCTCCGGAATGATGCCCGAGGTGGCGATGGTCCCGCCGTTGGCGCCCATGATGACCGACGGCAGTAGGATCTCCTCGCAGCCATTCAGCACGACGTAGTCGGGCCGATGGGGGCGAAGTCTGTGCATGGTGTTGATGATACGGGCCAGATCGCGGCTCGAGTCTTTGGTGCCGAAAATGCGATCGAAGGCGAGCAGATCCTCCATCACGTCCAGGGGCAATTCCTGGGTGAACTGGGGGATGTTGTAGAGCAGGATGTCCAGCGGCGAATTCTGGGCGATCTCGGCGAAATACTCGTACAGGCTTACATCGGAAATCTTGTAGTAATAAGGGGGAACGAGTGAGATGGCATCTGCCCCGAGATCGGCATAGAACTCCGCCATCCGCAGCACATCGCGGATGTTGGCCTCGCTGGCGCCGGCCAGGATCGGCACGCGGCCCTGGTTCACTTCGGCGATGAGACGCACCACCTCGCGCCGCTCCTCACTCGACAACCGCACGAACTCACCGGTGCTGCCGTTGGGATACAAGCCGTGAATTCCGGCCTCGATCAACCACGAGATATAACGCTCCATCTCTTTGTAGTTGATCTTCCCGGCCTGATCGAAGATGACGATGTTGGGACAGAGAATGCCGCTGAATTTCCGGCTTCTCTCGGTCTGACTCCCCGCAACCGGGGACGGCGAGCCCACCGCGCCCCCGCCACCGGCTGTCCCCGTGGCGCTGGAGGAATCGGGCACGACTTCGACGTCGTGCTCCCTCAGGTAATCTCGTGCCGACGGGGTTATCTTCGACCGCGGCGAGATCTGCACCTGGCGTTCGCGGTCACCCAGTCTCTCTTCCAGAACCCGTGCCGTCACTACGGCTTCGTCTATGCGGACCATATCGCGGTTTCCTCTGCGGCTAATCGAGCCGACGATGGGGAAGCGTAACCTCCATGGCCTCGAAGGGTTGCCCGATCAGGTGAGCCGCGACCAGCTCACCGTGTTTCCTGGCCTCGGCGGCGCCACTGTCCAGAGCGATCTTCACCGCCCCCACGTCGCCTCTGATCACTCCGGCGGTAAGAAAGTACCCGACCTTGTAGCGACCCTCGTGGACGACGTCGGCGCTCTTCAGCATCACGTCCATAGCGGTGACCAGACCCACTGTGCTTCGCGTCTCGAGAAATCCCATGGCCAGGTGGGAGTCCCGCCAGGTTGGATCCGCCGCTTCTACGGGTGAGTCGGCGTGGCCGAAACAGGCCATGACGGCAGGATCAGGCCGGGAAACCACCCGGCTTCCATTGATTTCTCCCACCCGCGCTGCCGCCGTCTCGCCCGCTTTGACGGCGGCGGAGACAGCGTCCAGACTTCCCGTGACCAGGGCACCGACGCGCCCGCCACTGCCGATTGTCAGGCGGACGATGTCAATGTCCGCTCCCTTTATCATGCCGTCATCGGCACTGACGGCTCCGGCGTACCCCGTCGTCTCCACCACCCCCAGAGCTCCCACCGCCTCACCCTCGCCGGCCGGTGGGGGTGGAAACAGGGCGCTGAGGCCTTCGGATGGCTGCGGCAGCACGAGAGTTGTCACTCCACCTTCTTCCGCGTCAGCCGCCGCCGATGCTTCTTCCCGCCCCGCCTCCACGGCAGCTCGCACCGAGCCCACATCGCCGCACACGAAGGCGTGAACCAGGGCGCCGCCGATGTAGGTCCAACCCATTAGCTCGACATCCGCTCCCTTCACCATCGCATCAGAGCCGGCAATGAGGGGGATGAGTCCTCGTGTTTCCAGGATACCCAGTCCCCGCTCGCCGACCACCGCTGCTGCCGGTCCCGTCACCGCATGTGGCATGGCCGCCAACGCCCGCGGCTCTGGCTGGGGCACCACCTTCGAGGTGATGATGTCACCATATGGCGCCGCCTCCTGGCGTCCCGCCGCCACGGCGGTCTGCACGGCGGCGGTATCGCCATCGATCAGCAGGGTGAGCCATCCCGAGCCGATTCCATGCCGGCCGCAGATTCGCACCTCCGCCGCCTTGAGCATGGCATCGGCAGCGGCGGCGAGAGCCACCATGCCGCGACATTCGAAGATTCCTAAAGCTCGTTGGCCTAAGGCTCGTTGATTAGACACGAAGGACCCTCAGCTCCCGTCGCTGAAAAGGTGCAGAACTTCCGCCGCCGGCTGCGAAATCACCGTCGCGCACAGGAAGTGGTCGTACCCCCCCAGGCACTGCCGTCCAGCCTCCAGGGCTTCGCCCACAGAGCTGACAGCCCCTTCTATGAGGGTGCAAACGACCCGATTGTGTACCGTCAGGACTCTACTCACTTCTACATCCGCCGCCTTGACCATCCGATCATTGGCGTCCACATGGACACCGTAACCACGAGTCTCCAGGATACCGAGGGCCGTCTCCCGCTCGGGACTGGCGCCTTGCAGGGGAAAGTCGATATAAGTTGCGCAGACCTCATCGGGTCTGTTGAGGGCCGCCGTCACCACGTGATCGCCAATCTCCCTAGCCGCCTGCTCGCCGCTGCGCAGCGAAATGGCCACATCGCCGGCCTCGCCCACGAAGAAGACGGTGGTAAATCCCCCGATTGATTCCCAACCTAGCAGACGCACTGAAGCGGCTTTGCAGGCGGCGTCGGCAGCGACGATGATACCGGCCACCCCTTCCACCTCGATAAGCCCCATGGCGCCGCCTCTGTCAGACACTGATGTCATGAGCTGCCCAGGCGGGACATGATCTCCTCCGTGATCCGCTGAACGAGAACCTCCAGGTCGACAGCGGAGCCTCCTCCCTCTCCCGCGACCTGCCGCAACGTGCGGTCCCGATTACATCCTCCGCAGCCACAGCCCGACTCCTGTGCGCCCGGGACAGGCGAGGCCGGCAACGACTGGCCCCGCTGAACGGAACACTCCTCGCAGGTCGAGGGCTCGACGAAACCGGACCCGAATTCCTCCGTCTTGCAGCCAAAGGATTTGCCGGGGAAATCACATCGGCCCTGCTGGATCAAGCTGGTGCCATCAGTTACGGGGCGGATCTCCTGAATAGCGTCACTCCCGTTGCCCGGCAGGCTGTCACTCCTCCCGACCGCCGTGCTTCCACCGGATGACGGCGGACCACTGACCGCCCCTCCCGACAACAGCGCCGCCCGCTCCACCCGCGTCACCCGCAGCCGATGATCCCTGATGAAGTCAAAGCCCGTCGGCGTAATCACCGCCCGCGTACAGATATGGACATCCGTCTCACCGTCATGCCGGCGCCGGAGAACCTCCTCCGTAACTACGGAGTCGACTATGTGCAAAACCTCATCCAATCGAAAAAACCCTTCTAAACGCTTCTACATCTCCGGATCCTGGGCCTCTATATCCTGGATTGCCCAGGAATCTGCCTAACCAGGAGAAACCCAGTGCCCGATCCCGCAAGCGAGAGCACCTCGGGGGCGGGAAGACAGGGGCCGTCCCCCCGGTCGAGAAGGACGCAGTCCTTCTCGAATCCGGCGCATGACTCACCGTAAAGTCAGTCCCTCCGAAAAGCGCCGGTCGACTCACCGAAAGATCAGTCCCTCCGCTAAGCGCCGGTCAAGCGCCGGCCACCTCTCGAACGTGATCGCCAGGTCTGGCGATCACGTGGACACTGCGCAACTCTCCCACCCGTTGCGCCGCCTCCGCGCCCGCATCCACCGCCGCCTTCACCGCCGCCACGTCGCCATCGACCAGGACG
>Ga0066376_10002761_pt1 | contig 16151 bp, 13 predicted proteins | sample Knorr_S15_td_Bot_FD_77009 | JGI IMG/M metagenome (GOLD analysis project Ga0066376, IMG submission 77009) | Marine microbial communities from Southern Atlantic Ocean transect - Knorr_S15_td_Bottom_ad_5009_LV_A | ecosystem: Environmental > Aquatic > Marine > Oceanic | place: Southern Atlantic... | reverse complement strand
ATTGTGTTTTCGCGTTTAGATACAAAGATGGTTCAGTCTGTAACGCTTCAAGATATTGGTTTGCTGCAGTATGCGGATCGCCTGTCGATATTTGAGTGATCGAAGCGATAAGTAATGAAAGTGGATCCTCCTTTTGTGTTGTCTCAACAGTATGCTCAGGCAAATTAGAAACAATCTTCTTGTATGAACGACGCCGTTTTGACTGTCGCAACATATACAACAGATCGTATTCTGTTCGTGCAACGAATCCGAGTGCTGTAAGAGCGATCGTGATTGAAAAGCCAGCGATGTACCCAGCAAAGTGAACAACATACGCTGTGTTTGAGGAATCTCCGCCTGCGTAATTAGCAAGAAGACCAAATGAGTCAAAAAGAACAAAAAACAACACGAAGAGCATGCTTGGTAATTCATACATGCCAATAATAAAAAAGATTAGTAAGACCTTAATGCGAGAAACTGGAGCAAGGACAACAAACGCTGCGGTAACAGCACATACAGATCCACTTGCGCCGATCACTGTTCCTTCTGACATGGCAACGTACATCGCGCCACCTATCGCACCAGAAATTAGATAAAGAAACAAGAAACCCATATGCCCAAGTCGATCTTCAATTGCTTTTCCGAATGGCAGTAAGAAGAGCATGTTCCCAATGAGATGTATCCAACTCGCATGTAGAAATTGGTATGTAAACAATGCAGAAAATTGAAATTGAACCGTGGATAGGACGCAACTATCCATAAATTGCGAGATATCTTGGACAACAATATTTGTTGATTCGGTTCCCCCATTGCGGTTTATAGACCATTGGACTGCAAATATCAGGAGATTCACAGCAATAATGACATATGTAACAGTGGGGTGCCGTTTGAGCGGCAAATCGGTGCCAATTGGAATGAGCATTTGGACATTGTATGCTTGGAATTGTTTTGAAATCTGTTAATATTTAATACAAAGCGATGCTATCGGGTATTGCGCGGTAATTTATTTTTCACGAGGAGTCCCTACATGAGTAGTGCACTGAACGAAATGCACATTGATATCGGTCTAGTCAATTCAATCGTAGCCAGATCTTCTCTTTCATTTATCGATGGGGAAGAAGGCGTACTTGAGTATGTTGGATATGACATTGACACCCTCGCAAGGCAAAGTACGTTCGAGGAAACGACTTATTTGCTTTGGAATAGAAAACTGCCTAGTCGGTCTGAACTAGATAAATTTACACTGCAAATTCGTAGTAACTACGCCCTAACTGAAACATTGCTAGACATGATCGTTTCGATACCCCGAGACGCAAGTCCAATGCATGCATTGCGAACATTGTGTTCAGCGTTATCCCTTGAGGATCCTGGAGCAGACGATCACTCTACTGCAGCGAATGAACGTAAATCTATCGCGATGCTTTCGAAAATGCCTGCGTTGATTGCTGGTTTTGACCGCCATCGGAAGGGATTAGACTTTATAGATCCCGACCCAGAAATGTGTTTAGCAGAGAATTTCCTATACATGCTTAATGGTGAACGGCCAACAGAACAGATGGCAAAAGCGATGGACGTATGCTTGATACTCCACGCTGATCATGGATTCAACGCATCAACGTTCGCTTCTCTAGTCACTATTTCAACCCTCAGTGACATGTACTCCGCAGTTACAACCGCGATTGGCACACTCAAGGGGCCATTGCATGGCGGTGCAAATCAAGGTGTTATGGTCATGCTGCAGGAAATCGAAAGTCTTGATGATGTTGAAGAATATGTCATGAACAAATTGCAAAACAAAGAAAGAGTGATGGGATTCGGGCATCGTGTCTACAAAGCGTATGACCCTCGAGCAACATATTTGAAGACTTTTTCTGAAGTCATTGCAAAAGACACTGGCAATTTAGATCTATTCCAAATGAGTAAAGCCATAGAAGAAATCATGGATCGTGAAGTTGGAGAAAAAGGTATTTACCCGAATGTAGATTTCTATTCGGCTACAACATACTTTTCACTAGGTATTGATCTTGATCTCTTTACGCCATTATTTGCAATGAGCCGTGTTTCAGGGTGGACAGCACATTGTCTTGAGTATCTAGAAGACAATAGACTCATTCGGCCGAGGTGCGATTATATTGGTCCCCACGACCAAGAATATATCTCAATATCACAACGATAAGTTCTGACATCCGTTCTTCGGTGTACAAAAATTAGTGGGTGCACAACAGTTATTGGGTGTACAACAATAGACGATCGTGTGTAAGTAGTAATACATCGTTCAGATCATCATCGGTAAAGTCTTTGATAATGACTTGACTTGGTTGCCATTCTCTTGGTTCACCGCCTGAGAAAATCTTTGATTGAAAAATCTTAAATCCCATTGCGTAAAGCATGCGGCCAGCTTTAGTAAAAGAAAATATTTCAAACATCTGTTCACCAGCATCGAGTGAAACCATGTCGATAAATCCATCGGCGTTGATATCTCCTGTTGCAAGTTCGTGTTGAACCCTTCGATCGTTATCACTTCGCCAAGACTGCACCTCATTTAATGAAATCCGAGAGCCGGAAATTTGAATGATCGCAAATCCGGCATCACCGATTGAAATAATGTCAATTACGCCATCGCCAGTGAAATCACCTGTATAAATCGGGCCAAGAGAATAGCCGTTAACGAATAAGCTGTCTGATTCATGCCATTGATTTGTTTTGTCCTGGTGCTCGATCAGGACAATTCTTTCATTCTCTTCATCAGCAACTAAGATGTTTGTTCCGCTCTTCGCGATTGAGATTAGATTTGAGGCGCCATCCTCTAGATTAATTTGGGATATGACTTGCCACCCTGGGCTTGTTCCATCTTCAGGATCCATTTCATACCGTACAGCACGTATAAAATTGTCAGTAGCAATGAGCAGTTCAGGCTTGCCATCAAAGTCAATGTCTAGAACGGAGGTGTTCTCACCAGTAGCCTCTCTCACTAATCCATATTGTCCCATTTCTTCGCCATCGAGAACTACGAATTCATCTTCAGTCGCTTGAAGCATCTTCATAGGCTTGTCTCTTGTTAGGAGCAAAACGTCCATCAGTCCGTCTTGATTTGCATCAAATCCTATGATTTCATCTGGCCCTCGACTAAGTGAACCAAGTTCGATGGATTCGATGACTCCCGAATCATCGATTAAGTCAATGACATAGGATCTCTTTTGCTTTGAAATCACAGCAATTCTTTGCTCGTCTCCAAAGTCAATTGAAGATAAGGAAATAGGGGTGTTTCCAGCTGTGAACGAAATAGGCTTTGGAAACGGAATAGAAGGCCCAGCGATGACGGATCTTCCAACAACGCCTTCTTTTTCACTAAGAACAAATAGATCTTGAGTTCCATCTTGGTTGATATCGCAAACGGCAATTGCGTCAACACCTGTAAGCGTCGGAGAAGAAATGCCGGACGAAAGCCCTTTTCTTTCCTGTTGTGTGTATACAACGATGGTGTTGTCAGTTGGATTTGTGGCAATCAGATCAAGAAGTCCATCTCCGTTCGTATCAACGATCAATTGTCTCCGTTTCCCAGATCCAAGAAACGGGTAAATTTCGATCGAAGCGTCTCTGTCCCCATCGGAATTGATTGATTCTTCTGCTACTTCGTATATGACAATTCGTCTTGAAGTTCGTTCTATCACAGCCATCTTTGCTGCGGGTTGATGAGGCAAAGAGACAGATTTGAATTCGCGAAGTGGGGGCATTTCAAATCGTAACTGTGGACCCATCACACGAACTTTTTGATCTGATTGGCAGAGCCAGAGCCGAACTGGTTCGCTACTGTCTGGGACGATTCCAACAATATCTTGTAGTCCGTTCCCGTCGTAATCTGAAAGATAAAACGTGATGATGCGATCGTCAGTTGCAAGAATATGTGGTTTGCCTAGCGAGTCGCCATCAAGTGTAAATGTATGAATGTCTCCATCAATAATTGTGATTAATTCAGGAGACTTATCTCCGATAAGATTATTGATTTCGAATGCATCTCTGTTTGCTGATATCTTTCGAAGACGATGTGTGCGAGTTTTACGAAAATCACCTTCTTCTTGTTGTGACAAAAATACGATGTGTGTAGGGTTTGCAACATAGACAATGTCCAATTTTCCATCATTGTCAAAATCATGGATGGCAAGTGAAGAGACTTGATGGGAAACCATGATCCTCTTCTTCTCGAATCTCCAATGTTCTGGTATTTCATTTGCGCGAGATACTTCTACTGTATCGCTTGGTGAAGCATCTTTTTTTTGAAGCAACAAATCAATTCTGCTCTTACGATTATTAATCACAAGAACATCTTCTAAACCATCACCATTTATATCCGCTGAATAGACAGGCCCGGGATTGTCTCCAAGTTTTATAACTTCAAGATCGTTAAATCCAAAATAGTTTCCCAAATTCGGATCTTCTATTGTTGCTAGGCAGATGCCTAGAGTTACTACAGGTAATGTGAACATGAGGTTTTCCTAATCTGATCAGAACAGGTATGCTATCAGCAAGTACGATTGTATCGTGCATGTCCTGAGTACTACTATGCGTACCAATCGATCCTATTTACTTCCACTAATTCTAGTTGCTCTTGTTGTTTGCAATCCAATCGCATTGAGCGATGTAATTCAATTGCGGGGAGGTGCTGAATTACATGGCGAAATTGTAAAACGGAGTGCTACGAATCTCTGGGTAGATATTGGTGACTCGATTATAAAAATTAGCGCTACAGAGGTGGTAAAGGTATACCAAGAGCATTCAGATAACGAGGAACAATCATTAGATACAAGCAAGCTATATCGCACATCGATTGATTTGCCTGAACGGAGTGCCAAAGCACAAGCAAGTTTGGTGGGCGCCTCCGTTATCAAAGTATCAACCCCAAGAGCGAGTGGTTCTGGCGTGTTTCTCAATGAAGAAGGGTATGCAGTCACCAACGCACATGTTATTCAAGGTGAAACGGATATCAGAGTCACTGTTTGGATCCCTCAGCCAGATAAGACCCTTAAAAGAACCACGATAGAAGACGTTGTCATTATTGCGGTCAACAACCATCTTGATTTAGCACTACTGCTTATTAGTCATCCCGATGAAACAAATTTTGACTATTCAGTTCTTGAATACGATGAATCGATCCAAGTTGGGCAATCAGTGTTTGCTATTGGAAATCCTTTGGGTCTCGAACGAACGATGAGCAAGGGTGTAATCTCAACAAAACAAAGAAGTTTCGATGGTTTAACTTATATTCAAACAGATGCAGCCATCAATCCTGGGAACTCCGGCGGGCCATTGTTTAACAACAAGGGAGAGGTAATTGGGATCACAAATATGGGAATTACTGCCGCAGAATCACTCAATTTTGCAATTCCTACGCGATATGTAAAAGACTTCATTCGGAATAGAGAAGCTTTCGCTTATGATGCAAAAAACCCGAATTCTGGGCACATCTACCACAGCCCGCCAACGAGATCAGAAGAGGGGACATCAAAGGAATTAACAAGTGAATGATGTCTCATTGAAGAAAATAGTTTTACTGCCGAAATAAAGGAGTTTCCATGTTCATCATCACAACCATAGCAATGTCTGCATTCATCCTTTCTGATGTCCTAATCGAGGATGCGCTCCCGGATACAACGATTGCAGTTGTCTCAGTACAAAATGCACAAGACCTGTCAAACAAATTAGAAGCCATGGGGGTGTGCGACACAGTTTGCGAATTTGCTCAATTAATTACGAGCAGGTACACCGATGAAATTGATTTAACTTCTTACTCCAGCATGTGTCAAAATCTCTTTGACGTAATGGGATTAGAGAAGGATGCATTGCCAGATTGTCCTTCTGGAATGGTACAAGCAGGGGTATACCCTGTCGTTGATTATGAAGCTGGGTCCGTGAGCGTCGGTCTCCTTGCAATTGCGGAGTTGGGTAAATCACAGTGGTCTTCGATCATTGACAATTCAATGACGGACCTTGCAAGTGAATTGAACCTGCAAATAGAAGAGGTAGATCTCTCAGGCGAATCTGTCTGGATGTTGTCAACAACTGCTGATACTTCTGTTGGAGATGTAGATTTATCTGGAATTGATCTAGAAAGAATGTATATCGCTCTCCATTCGGGCTACCTCGTCGTCGGAACAGATCCTGATGGTGTAGCTTCTGCAATCGGAGTGATTAACGGGAAGGAAGAAAAGGACTCACTCGCCAATAGTGAGCTGTGGACAGAACTCACATCGAGAGTAAAAGACAATGGGGATGCTTCAGGTGCAGTTCTGCTAACGAACTTAGCGGACACAATTATGCAAATGGATGACAGTGGCATGTCGATGATGATTCTTCCTATGATCAAATCCTTTGTAGGAGATGTCGATGGAATTATGGAAACAGTTGCATTCGATTCAACTGGAAACACAGCGTTAGATGCGACTTATACGATTTACATGAGCGAAGGCAGGAACGGACTTCTTGGTCTTATCTCGGAAGAAACTGCTGATGTAGAAATCCCTTCCTACGTAACAGAGGACACACTCTCCTATTCACAAATCCAAATTGACATGGATAAAGTTGTGCCTTTCCTCATGCAAACCATTTCATCAAATCCAATGTTGGCGATGCAAATTGGTCCACAAAGTGATCAAATCGAGCAAATGCTGCAACAAGCATTTGCACCACTTGGATCTCGAGTCCACATGCTTTCAACTGGTTATTTACCAGTCGACAAGGAGAGTTTGGGATATCTGGTCGCAATTGAATGCGTCGATGAGCCTGCATTTAACGATTTTCTTGCAACAGTCATGCCAGGTATGGGTGCAGACCCTATTGACTTTCTTGGCTACCAAATATATACCACCGATCTTGGCGGTGGCATGATGTTGCCGATGGATTTATCTTTCTCATTTACAGTTGCAGGTGGATATGTCTTTATTGGTTCAACCCGACCTGTCCAACAAGCATTGAGATCGATTGCAAACCCAAGCAATTCAACCTATGCGAACAACGACAACGAGGCTTTGCAATACATTTCTAGAACCGGTGCCACTGGTTGGGGATATGCCGATCCTGCGAAGAGCATGGAAATCCAATCCCAAGTAATGGGCGAGGTTTCTGATGACATGTTTGCAGACATGGAAGCGTTTGATCCAGAAATGGCTGCTGAAATGCGAAAAGAATTCGAAGATAGCCAACGGCAACAAGCTGTTCTAATGAAAATGTTCTCCGGTCTATTAGGACAAACATCTTGGATTTTGAAGACAGACAGCAATGGATTCACTGCTCATGCTGTGATGCTCTCAGCGACAGATAACTAGGTCCAGCCAAGTTGAAAGAATATTGCAGTAAACACTAGGTCTGCAATGACAATCGTGACCACGGTCTGCACGACAGTATCAGTGGTTGCTTTCCCAACCCCCGCTGCGCCACCAGTAACTTTGAATCCGTTGTAACAAGCAACTGATGCGAGAATTGTTCCAAACACAGCGGCTTTCAACAGACCCGTGGTGAAATCCGCGATAACTACTTGATCCAGTGTATTTGCCAAATAAAGTTCATAGGGAACATCGAGCAATTTTATCGAAACAACTCCCGCTGCAACAATTGCGATGACATCTCCAATTATTGTTAATAGAACAAGGCTGAGCACTGTTGCAATCACTCTTGGAAGAGCAAGAAATCTAATCGGATTGAGGGCTTGAGATTCAAGCGCTTCAATTTCTTCGCCGACTACCATTGTTCCTAATTCTGCAGCAATTGCCGCTCCTGCAAAGCCAGTCAGTACGATTGCAGCAATGAGGGGGCCAAGTTCACGCAAAACTGCCACGCCAATGATGTTCGCAATTTTGTCTGTCTGACCAAATGCAGCAAGCGGAGGTTCCATCTGCAGTGCCAGAATTAGTCCGATGCATCCGCAGACCAGACAGACAATACCGACTGATCGAGTTCCAATTCGAACAATCTCTGCAACTAATGCTGCTCGACCAAAACGAACATCCTTACGTGTTAACGATTTCAGGAACCATTCAAGGACATCAACTAACAAGCCGGTAATCCCACCGATAAACTCAAAAATTCTTAGCCAGACATCACCCCAAGTTCCAATTAAACGAATAAAGAAATTTGGCTCATCAGGATGTCGCAGTTTATGATTCAAGGGCGTCATCTCTTGTTGGATGAATTGAGAATATTTGATCAAGCCTCGCTAATTCAATAATTGACTTTACGCCATCAGATAAACAACAAAGCACAAAATCGTTTTCTGCTCGCTTCGACAGTTGAAATGCTTCAATGAGAGTTGCAACTCCAGAAGAATCCATATATGAAACAGCCTCTAAATCTACAATAATTTTAGAAGGTGCCTCTATTAGGATTTGCTGAAGGACTGCTCGTAATTCGCCTGATTTGCTTAAATCAATGTCGCCTGATGGCACCACGATGGTGGTGTTTTCCTCGACCTCAACATTAATTTGAAGAATATTGTCACCCATGTGTCCCCTCACATTTTACTGATTTCATATGAGGGTGATTCTTTCTTTTTTTGGATAAAACTAATCGTACTCCGCCAGATTCTCTTTTGCTCCAATTCGATTCGTCCATGATTGTTTGTATTAAGTGAACGCCAAGCCCACCAGGACGAATGTCTTCTAATTCTCGAGATCTAATTGATTCAAGGTCAACATGCTCAGTTTCGTCATCAAGTTGAATATCGATTCTTGTGGCTGGGGTGATGTGGGTTGTGACTTGTAAAGTAACTCTTCCACTCTTATCCAATTGATACCCATGTTTATGGATATTTGCCATCGCTTCGTCAACAGCCATTGAAATTTGTCCTGCATCTCGATCGCTGAACCCGCATTGCTTAGAAGACGTCGACATGAGCCTTCGGATAGTCTGGAACCATGCAGGAGATATAGGAAATTCAATGGTGAATTGCGTGGTAGTACGTTCTGTGTTCATACCAAGTTTTCATGGTACCCTGCCTAGTTCTCATGAGCCCCGATCCATCACAAACTTCTGAGCATAAAGGCGTTGAGACGATCCTAATATTGGATTTTGGAAGTCAATATGCGCAGTTAATTGCTCGAAGAGTTAGAGAAGCAGGTGCATTTAGCCTTCTTGTTTCACCAGAAACTCCAATCGAAGAACTACAAAAGCATAATCTTGCTGGAATTATTCTTTCTGGAGGTCCCAACAGTGTGAGTGAATCTGGAGCACCTCGGTGCGATGAACGTATTTTCGATATTGGTGTACCGATCTTAGGCATCTGCTATGGAATGCAATTGGGCTGTCAGATTTTGGGAGGTCAAATTGAAGGCGCAAAAGCTAGAGAGTTTGGTCGGTCAACTTTAAAGGTGAATGACAGCAGCGGTTTGTTCCGCGGAATTCCAACAGATACAGCTGTATGGATGAGTCACGGTGACCAAGTTGATCACCTCAATGAAGACTTCGAAGTTCTTGCGACTACAAGTACATGTCCAATGGCCGCAGTTGCTCATGAAGCAAAATCTTTTTATGGAGTTCAATTCCATCCAGAAGTTACCCACACACCACACGGTGTCGAATTGCTTGGCAATTTTCTCTACGAAATCTGCGATATCAAGGGAACGTGGCGTATGTCGGATTTCATGGATGAGCAGACTTCCAGCATTCAAAATGTAGTGAAAGGGCAACGCGTCATTTGTGGGTTCAGTGGAGGCGTCGATTCGTCAGTTGTTGCTGCACTACTACACAAATCTATCGGTTCTCAACTTGTCTGTGTCTTTGTTGACAACGGTTTACTTCGAAAGAATGAACGGGAGTTTGTTGAAATAACTTTCAGGGATCACTTTGAGATCGATCTTCGTGTTGTAGATGCAACAGAAGAATTTTTAGGTGATTTACAGGGCATCACTGATCCTCAAGAAAAAAGGAAATTAATTGGGCACCGTTTCATTGAGGTGTTTAAAGAAAGCGCTGCACAACTTCAGAGGGAAACCGACGAGCCAATCACATTCTTAGCCCAAGGGACGCTCTACCCTGATGTGATTGAATCGGGCCATGGATACAGCGGAGCAGCAGCAAATATTAAATTGCATCACAACGTGGGCGGGCTTCCAGAAGAACTGGGCTTTGAACTCATCGAGCCACTCCGCGATCTTTTTAAAGATGAAGTGCGAAAATTGGGAGAAGTACTTGGCCTACCAGATGGCATCATTTGGCGACACCCATTCCCCGGTCCTGGGCTTGCAGTTCGTTGTTTGGGTGAAATTACACCTGAAAAGTTAGAGTTGTTGCGGAATTGCGATGAAATCCTCCTTGAGGAAATTGTTGCAGCAAACCTGTACCGAAGTACCGATCAAGTCTTCGCGGTTTTACTACCAATCAAGTCCGTCGGCGTGATGGGTGATGGCAGAACTTATGAATCTGTAGTTGCTATTCGTGCTGTTGAAACGCAAGATTTCATGACTGCAGATTGGGCAAAAATCCCATTTGATGTCCTCGCTTCAATCAGCAGCAGAATTATCAATGAGGTGCCCGGTGTTAACCGAGTCGTTTATGACATTAGTTCAAAACCACCCGCAACGATTGAATGGGAATAGACATTTTTAACAGTTACGCCAGAGCAGCGAAGATCATTCGACCTGCAGATGTTTGAAGAGAATTTGTAATCTTAATTGTTACTAATTCTCCTATGCTCTCGCCGCCATCTTCCACAACAACCATTGTTCCATCAGGCAGAAATCCGATTCCTTGGGAGGGGCTTTCTCCTTCACGAACTATATCAATCTTCATCTCAGCACCGGGCACTGCTTGCGTTCTTACAGCGATTGAAAGATCATTTAAATTCAAGACCGTTACCCCTTCGATTTGACCAACTTTTTGCAGGTTAGAATCTGTTGTAAATATTCGGTATCCACTTGATTTCGCTAACTCTAAAAGTGCTCGATCAACACTTTCATCAAGGGCCAGTGCGCTTTCGATTGTGATGTCAATCAGACCTGAATTACGGATGTTCGCTAATATAGTCAACCCACGACGTCCACGTTCTCGTTTCAATTTGTTACTTGAATCTGAAAGGGTATGCAATTCATCAATAACAAATTGAGGGATCACCAATGGTGCATCGACAAACTGTGACGAAGTTAGTTGTTCAATTCTTCCATCAATTAAGATTGATGTATCAATGAGAAGGGGGCGAATACCACGGACTTTTCTAGTGAATTCAACATACGGCAAGACGAGACGTAAATTATCTTTGGTCGTAAAAACAATACTGATAGAAAAGTAACAAAGCGTAATGCCTGCAACTAATTTAAGGAGGGTGAGGTATTGCAACGCTATATCGCCTTTTTGGAGCCCCCAAGAATCACCAATTAGATCGATCAATAGACTTACTGCTAGGGCTGCAAACAGACCAACAACCAAACCGAGGTAAACGCCTAGTACAGCAGAGAGTCGCTTGTTTGGAGTGATGATATCGATGACTAGAACAATGACAGCAAAAGCGATTGTGGAAATTAGTGGGCCTAGATGATCAATGATCACTTCATCAATTGGTCTATTGACGGCATTCAGTCCGGCGATAAAGGGGAGAATTGCGGCAGCAAACATGAAGGTGATGAAAAGCAATCGGATAGTCAGAATCACCAACCGTTTCGTACTACGTTCTCTTTCCTCTTCTACTTCAAGAGGAGATGGTTTATCCGGTAAATTTTTGCCGTCCATATGTGAAGTGTACAGCTCTTTGCATCGATTTTTAAGGACACTTGGTATCATGCTCGTATTCAGAGGCATGAAGGACGGTCGGCCTCATAGACGGACGTCCCGCGAACCTGGTCAGGGCTTGACGGCAGCAGCCATAAGTGGTGTCGTTCGAGCTTTGGGTCACCGGCCGTCCTTCTTGTCTCTGACACTGCCATAGGAGGGCACTTTGAGCTACACAGTACTAGCAAGGCGTTATAGATCATTAACCTTTGAGGAAATCGTCGGTCAGGAGCCAATTGCACGCACCTTAAGGAATGCAATTGACGCCGATCGAACAGCACACGCATATCTATTCTGTGGGACTAGAGGGGTCGGCAAAACCTCGATGGCTCGTATATTTGCACATGAATTAAACATCTCTCCAGATTTGCAAGAAGAGCAAAAAATTACAGAAGCAATTTTCCGCGGTGATGATCTTGATGTAATTGAAATTGATGGAGCATCAAATCGTGGAGTACAAGAAGCACGCGACCTCATCGCTTCCGCTGGCCTATCACCAAGCAGATGCAACTACAGAATTTACATTATTGACGAAGTGCACATGTTGACAACACCTGCATTCAATGCGCTTCTAAAAACAATGGAAGAGCCACCTTCACACGTAAAATTTATTCTGTGCACAACAGAACCTCACAAGGTTCCAGCGACGATCCAAAGTCGCTGCCAGCGATTCGACTTTAAAACAATCCCATCCGCCAAAATTGCAGATCACCTTACATACGTTTTGAAAGAAGAAGGGGTTGAGGCAGATCCTGAAATCGTTGCTGAAGTCGCAAGATTAGGCGATGGTTCAATGCGAGACGCTCTTTCAATACTGGACCGTTTGCTTGCTGGCGGAACGACAATGATTACTTCTGAAGAGATGTCTGATTTGCTTGGCTTGCCATCGCAGAAAACCGTCTACGCAATTTGCACCGCAATAGCAAATAGTAATATGTCTGAAGCATTTGCTTCAGCAGATGAATTGATTTCTACGGGAATTTCGTTGGATCGAATACTTGAAGTACTAGCCAAAACAATGCGTGATGCTCTCATTACTCGAGTATGTGGAGAAGACACTGCTATTCTTGAACTATCTGACGAAGCCCGGTCCCGCACAATCGAAATCGGAAATCAACTCGATGAAGCAACCATCTCTCACATGATTGCACTCTGCGATGCTACAAGTAGACAAGTACGCCGAGGAGGTAGTGGGAGAGCTATTTTTGATGCAACGATCGCAAGGTTGTGTTTGAGCGACGAAGTATTAGAAGCAGGTAGCGTTCTTTCAAAAAGCAAAATCGGCTTCACGAAAAAAAAAAGCAAGACTCTTAACCCTCGCGTAGATCGTGTTACCCAACCCGTTGTTAAAGAAATTAACCCAAACCCACAATCGACTGCTCCTAAAGAAGTGACATGGGATGCGCTGCTTGCCGTTATCGCAGTAACACCTGGCTTAAAGAAAATTGCTTCGTATCTGATTTTAAACTCACTCGACTCTAATCATCTTGTTTTAGGTGTCTCTGAGGCAGGCAGAGAAACCTTGCAATACATCGTTGCTCAACGGAAAATGATTGAAGAGACTATCAGCATTTTTGCTTCAAGGAGAATCACAGTCGAAATCACAGCTTCTGAAGTTACAGATAGGGCTACAAAAGAGGAAGACACGCTAGAACTAATCGAAGGTAACGATCTCGTCAACACTGCACGAGACTTATTCGAAGGTACTGTTGTCAAAGTTAAGAGTACTGAGGAGAAAGATCACTGATGTCACTTAGAGATTCCAAGGGAACACCTGAACCAGTTAGACGCCTTCTAGATTGCTTGACATCTTTGCCTGGAATTGGAAAACGTAGTGCTGAACGACTTGCATTTCATCTTATTAAAGATGTTAACAATGATGCAATTGAACTTAGTAAGGCAATTTCTGATGTTAAGTTTCGCGTTGTCTGCTGTGACATCTGTAATAACATTGCTGATGGAAGTCCATGTGCAATTTGTTCAGATGAAAATCGAGATGCATCGGTTATTTTAGTTGTCGAGCAACCTCGTGATCTTATAAGGCTTGAATCTACGGGGATGTACAAGGGTGTTTACCATGTCCTCACGGGAAGAATCGACCCACTTGCAGGCGTCGAAGCATCTGATTTAACCGTTGACGGTTTGATGAATCGAGTCGATGACCACAACAACAACGCACGCAATATTCAAGTCACTGAAATTATCTTAGGTTTGAATCCCAACCTAGAAGGCGACAGCACATCTTTATATCTTGCATCAGAATTTTCAAAACGTACTGTTTCGGTGACTAGGCTTGCACGTGGTCTTCCCAGCGGTTCTCAAATTGAATATGCAAACACCCAAGTCCTTGCGGATGCGATCGCTGGTCGTCAAGGAATGTAATAGGGGCATATTTTGTCGAATTTTCGGACAAACCAAAATATACAAGCAGGTCAACATACCCACCTTGCGCCAAGAATTATCCAAACAATGGAAATCCTTCAGTTGTCGTTGCCAGCGCTTGAAGAAAAAATAATTCAGGAACTTGAATCAAACATTGCACTTGAACTAGTAGAACCAGATGTAGAGGAATCTTTGCCTGAGGATGGTGAAGCCAGTTCACAAGAAGACGCAATTGATACTGCCGAAGACATTGACACGCAATTTTCTGACCTTCCTCCAAGATCTTCATCCCAAGGTGATGGCAGAGATCCAAAATTAGACGCAATGGCAAACATCCGTGCAAGACAGGAGAGTCTTTCTGAGCAATTGTTACATCAGTGGAGTTTCGCTGAAGTTGATTCTTCAATTAAGGACCTAGGCATTGAACTGATTGGGTTAATCGATGCGGATGGGTTTCTAACCTATACGGATACAGAACTGTCTACACATCTCCATCAAGAAATCGATCTTCGCCCATCAGAGGAAGAACTGAATTGCACTATCCTTGCATTGCAACAATGGCTTGATCCCCCTGGCATCGCAGCTAGATCACTGCAAGAGTCATTCATTATCCAAATCGATTCCTTCTTTGATGACGATCCCATATCTTGGGCGGATGTGCGAGTATTAATTGAGTCTCACTTAGATCAACTGATAGAGAATAGATTGCCTCAAGTTGCAACCGAAAGTGGTCTTGGATTAGAACGTGTTAAGTTCGCAATGAGCAAAATGCATGAGTTGACTATTAGCCCTGGCAGAATGCTCGCAGCAGAGAGCGTCCTGCCTGTAATCCCTGATGCAATTGTTGAATTTGATGATCGTGCAGATGAATATATCGTTGCTATTTGTAACGGAAATCTGCCCACCATCCGTATTTCGAACGCCTATGAAAAAATGTTAACAGATACACATTCCGATGAATCGACTCGAAATTTTATTAAGCGTAATTTGAATTCTGCTCGATGGATCCTCGAAGCGGTTGGTCAACGAAAAACTACATTGCTAAATGTTGTCAAAATTGTTGTCGATCGGCAACGAGAATTCCTAGATCAAGGTGATGCTTTTTTACGACCACTCCCGATGATCGAAGTCGCAGATATGCTTGGAATTCATGTCGCGACAGTCAGTAGGGCAGTTGCTGATAAGTGGATTCAAACACCACGCGGGATATTCCGTCTAAGACGCTTCTTTTCAGGTGGTTACGACAGCGACCAGGGGGGAGAAATGAGCTGGGAGGCAGTAAAGACTAGGCTTAAAGAGATCGTAGAGGCCGAGGACAAGAAATCGCCTCTCAGCGATGAAGCGATCGCGAAATCATTACGTACGCAGGGAATCGAGATCGCAAGACGTACTGTCGTCAAATACAGACAGCAACTGTCTATCCCAGCGGCAAGACTTCGCAAAGAATATTAGATGGATTGAATTTCTTTCGACTTTTCATCACACTTTGTATCAATGGATGCAATGTGCGATTTGGTAAGTGATTCAACTTCGTCTTTGTGGTGCTTGCCATCATCTTCTGAAAATGCATTGTCTTTATCTTTCACCATCGAATCGATATGTTTCATCGCATCGCGGCGTTCATTACGAATCGTGATCTTGCTTTCTTCAGCCATCTTTTTAATTTGATTGACAAGTTGTTGCCTACGTTCAGCTGACGGCGATGGGATATTCAACCGGATTAGATCCGACTCTGCTTGTGGATTTAGGCCAAGATCTGCAACTTCTAGTCCCTTGATGATGTCACTCTTTGACGACGGGTCGTATGGCTTGATAACGAGCTGTGTCGCATCACTCACAGAGATCGCAGCGATATCTTTTAAATCAGTTGGGCTTCCGTAATAATCGATCTTGACGTATTCGATTAGTGAAGTGCTAGCGCGACCAGTTCTTACACCATGCATCTCCTTGTCGAAATATTCGACTGATTTATCCATTTTAGAACGGCACTCTTTCGTTAATTCTTTCAAGCTCATAATCCTTGGATCCCTCATCTATTAATT
>Ga0066376_10002758_pt1 | contig 16157 bp, 12 predicted proteins | sample Knorr_S15_td_Bot_FD_77009 | JGI IMG/M metagenome (GOLD analysis project Ga0066376, IMG submission 77009) | Marine microbial communities from Southern Atlantic Ocean transect - Knorr_S15_td_Bottom_ad_5009_LV_A | ecosystem: Environmental > Aquatic > Marine > Oceanic | place: Southern Atlantic... | reverse complement strand
GTTAGCATTATTAGAAACAGGTGAAGATTATGAACAATATCCATTAGGAGAAGATGAAAATGGGGAAGAAATAGAGATAGATAATTCACGATTCATGGATAAATGGGGATGGAAATTTGTATGAGGATGGCTCCCATTCGTTTTTTTACCTAAATTCTAAGATTATGCGCGGAATAAAACAACTTTCTCCTACATCTAAAATAGGTTTGCCAGGAGATGATGATGGAGATGAATAAAACTTTAATTGTTTCAACAGGAGATACTCCTCAGATTTTATCAGAATATCTTTTTGACTCTATAAAAAAACACAAAAAGCTTTTATTTGATAAAATTATTATTATCACAACCCTTCATGGGAAAAAATTAATTGATAAAAGATTAATCAAAGGAAATATCTTAAAAGAGTTGAGTAAAGTGTTAAAGTTGGATGTTGATAAGTCAATCCTTGATTCTATAAGCGTTGAAGTCCTAAAAGATCATAAAGGGAATTCTCTTCAAGATTTAAGGTCTAATGAAGATGCATACAGTGAAGTATACCAATATTTTAATATTGTTAAATCATATGTTGAGAATGAACAAAATAATATAACTTTTTTGATATCAGGAGGTAGAAAGTCATCAAGTATTGGTTTGGCTCAAGCAGCTATGTTCTATGGTAGAAGAGGAGATGAAGTTGTGCATGTTTTAGTGCATCCCTCTAAATTCAATGATGAAAATTTTTGGTTTCCAACAAAACCAAAAGATAAAACCCATCAATTAACAGTATTTAACCTTCCTTTTATTGCCTTAGGAAAAATAGTAAGGGGAGCTGGTATTGATTTATCCAATGTAAATAATATTACAGCTTTAATACAAGATGAGATTGATGCAATCGCTCCTTTAGAAAGTATAGGAATAGATCATAATAATGTGATTATTGAAGGTTCTCTTTATAAACTTAGCCCAAAAGCTTCCTGTATTTTTCGTTACTTTGCAACAAACCTAATAGATAAAAATTCTGATAATTATGTTACACATAATACAATGATCAATGATTTTGATTCCAAAATTGCAAACATGTACTATGGCGCATTTAAGATTAAGGAGGGTAAAGGACAACACCAGATAAATTTTGAAGACAGATTAGAAGGATACAGAAATATGAGTACACTTGATATTCGCGATGATAAAGATAGGTGGTTGAGAGAAGCAAAGTCAGTATTAGGAAAAGAAATTGAAAATAAGGTCAATAATCATAGGTATTCAAAATTTTTAAATTTTAAACAAAAAGATGGAGAATCTGGCAAAAGATTTGGTTTCAATCTTGATCCAAAGATAATCACGTTTACCAATTAAAATAAAAAAACTCACAACGTTGTGAACCGTGACTTTTTATTTGAAATTGCATATTCTAGCTAGCGCATGAATTTTGCAAAATATATTAACTCTAGAAAAGATATTGCTCTTTCTCCTTCCCAACAAGAAGCAGTTGCTAAATTGGATATTTTCTTGAATTCAAATATGTATCAATGTTTTGTATTCAGAGGTGCAGCAGGATCGGGAAAAACATTTATCAGTGCACTTCTTAGAGAATTTCTTCCTAGAAAAACGTATATATTTACTCCAACTGGTCGAGCCGCTAAGGTTATAAAATCAATGATAAAAGATAAAAACAAAAGAGAGAAAGTCTCTACAATTCATCATGGAATCTATACATGGGATCACGATTGGACTAAATATTCTGAAGACAAACTACACATTCCAGAGAACCTGGAAAAATTAAAGACCTACTTTACATTAAAATCGAATAAAGACTCATATGATGTTATATATATTTGCGATGAATCTTCTATGATATCAAATCGAAAAAATCACAATTCTAGCATAGAATTTGGAAGCGGTTACCTTTTAAATGATTTATTTGATTATGCACAGAACAGAAAAATCATTTTTGTGGGGGACAATGCTCAATTAACTCCTATTAATATGGATAGTTCTCCTGCACTTGATAGTAAATATATAGAAGAAAAATATCAAATTCTTACAATGGAATATGAACTAACTGAAATTATGAGACAAAAACAAGATAGTGGAATACTTAAGAATGCTATAGAGATTAGAAAGAAAATTTCCAAAAGACAGTACAATAGAATAGAATTATCCAGCTCTAATGATGTTAAAAAAATCACTCCCCAAGAGGCGATTAATGTATGTTCAAAAAATTATAACCCATCAAGGTTCGAAAATTGTATGATGATTACACATACCAGAAAATTATCTCAAGAATATAATTTTAAAATTAGGGAAGAAATATTTCCTGAGGCTATCAATAAAACATTTATTGATGGAGACAGATTGGTGTGTGCAAAGAATAATTACCTCTATAAAATATTTAATGGTGAGCTATTAAAAGTCAAACAAGTTTTTGATGATGAAGGAGATAAAATTTCACGGTTCATTAAACTTTTTCCATCAGAGAGAGAGAAAGAACAGAGTAAGCTCAAATTACAAGAAGATGGTCGGATTCATGTTGAACTTATATACAGAAAAGCTAAATTGGAATATTATGACGCATATGGAAGTACAGCTAATATTGAATCTTTCTTATTAGAAAACTCAATTGATAAGGAAGAATTAATTCTTCCTGAAATTGAAGAAAGAGCGGTTTATGTTGAATTTCTGATAAGACACAAGAAAGAAATAGACAAATATAAAGAAAGACATAAGAGAGAGCATATTTCTAATGCTCAAATTAGAATGGCTATTGAATCAGGTGCAATAGCTACAAATCCAGTATCCGATCCTTTTTTAAATGCAGTAGTATGTAAATATGGTTATGCGCTTACCACACACAAATCACAAGGTGGAGAATGGAAAAAAGCAATGATAGATTTTGATACCAAATTCTGGAACAAAGAATCAGAAGAATATTTCCGATGGTGTTACACTGCTATAACTAGAGCTAAGGATGAACTTAATCTTATTAATGTTAATCGATTAAATTAATGTCAATTATTCCACATCTTCAAAAAACTCACAACGTTGTCAGTCACAACTTTTTACTTGGAATTGGTTAAATAGCAGAAAAGATGAGGAAACATATGAACGAAATAATTTTAAAACTAAAACAATCTTTAAAGAAAATGATATTGGGTATTATGAACTCAGATAAGAAAAATTTTATGAATAATTGTAACAACTATCCCTATGATTATAAGTGTAATTTTCTTCGTGGTTATTATAAAGAAGAAATGCATATAGAGGAAACAAATTTTGTTTATCAACTTAACCCTGAACAAGTAAACGCTATGTTTGAAGCGGTGGTAAATGTGACTCATTTATGTGATACATATTATAAGAATATATCATTGGATGAAGGGAAGGAGATGTCGACTCAAACAAATAAATATCTATCTATTGAAGAACTAAAGATTGAATTAGAAGAAAAGGGAAAAGAGGAGAAATAAATTATGTCATATTCTGGAAATGAATCTTTAGATCAAATAATCCATACACTAAGAGAAAAACTTTCTTCGTTAAAGAAAATGTTATGGGAAGGTCAAAATGTAGAAACATTGCATGGGACAGTTGAAATGTTAGAAGTTTTAATTATGCGTTATGATAGAAAAGAGATTGTTGATTTAACTGAAGGGGCAGCGAAGCTGCCCCAAGGAGGAAATAAAAAAAAGAATTCCAATGAATAGATTAAAAGAAATAACACAATATATGTTTCAAGTAAATACAATAAAAATGAACAATATGATTGTTCAAAAAATTACCTTCTTTTGGATATTCAGTATAGGGGTATCTAATCTAATATATAGTGGAGAACATTATGGTTTCTTCATTGAGGTTGGACCCATGCAATTTGAATTTGCAGTGAGATACTTTAATCATGAAGGTTATGAAGATTATGAATAATTGTGATGAGTATGATAACAAAGTAGGTAAACATAGTTTATGGAGATTGTTTCCAAGCAGGGTGAGGCATTGGGCTCAAAGCACTCTCCTAAACTATGCGTCAAATTATAAACTAAGAGATTCGTTTTTTTGTGAACGAGGAGAAACCCAATGAAAAAGAAAGAAAAAAATTGATGAATTTATACTTATTAATATATGAAAGATCAAATCATTATAGCAATTTGAAAGAACTGGATGTCGCAATGAATAATACAAAAACAGAAATACAAGATTGTATTTATCTTTTTAATTCCGGATATGATCTTTCTAGAAAAGTTGCTATAGTACAATCTTCACGTGGTGAGAAGCGTTTTGGTGAAATGATGGAAGCATTTTATGATAAAAAAATAATTGGACAATATTTTTTTACTAGATATACCGGTATATACGAAGAAGGGACTGTTCTCGGATGGTTCGACCCAAACGAGCTAGATAAAATGAAAGAAATGGTAATAAAATCATTCCCAGGTCTTAAAAATCAGTTACTAGAAGAAAAGAATTTTGGAACTCCACTGGAATTGTTAGAACATGAATTCAAGGATATTGTTGGTCTTGAAAATGTAAAAACTGATTTAAAGGATTTTTATTATCATTTAGAAGTTATTAAGGAAAGAAAAAAACATAACCTTACCGATGATCCAATTTCATTGCATGCTGTCTTTAAAGGAGCTCCTGGTACTGGAAAAACAACAATGGCAAGGATTTATGGAAAACTGTATAAAAGCCTTGGAATTTTAAGCAAAGGACATCTTGTAGAATTAGATCGAAGTGATTTAGTAGGAGAATATATTGGACACACTGAAAGCAATACCAAAAAGAAGCTAGAAAAAGCGCTTGATGGAATATTATTTATTGATGAAGCTTACAGTCTTAAATCCGAAGATGGTTCGAATGATTATGGAAAGATTGCCATGGAAGTTATTTTAAAATTTATGGAAGATAAACGAGATAGAATTTCAGTGATAGTAGCAGGGTATAATGATAAAATGGATGAATTTTTGGATTCTAATCCAGGGTTAAGATCTAGATTTACCAATTTCTATAATTTTCCAGATTATACTCCAAGTGAATTAGCAAAAATATCCAAGATAATGTTGGACAAAGACCAATACCAATCTCCTCCATTAATGCAGCGTTATATGATTAATTTCTTTGAGCAATATAAAGAAGGTTCAAATCCAATCTATTTTGGTAATGCGCGTGAGGTTAGGAATGCATTTGGTGAACTCAAAAAAATTCAACATAAAAGAATTTATTCTACCACAAACTTTAAGAAAAAAGGAAAAGATTTTTTTGTAAAGATTACCAAAAAGGATATAAAAGAATTATTTAATAAATATGGATTCGAATTTTCAAATACAAGTTTACTATCGAAATTAAATAAAGACCTTTTTGGATTGCATAAAAGAGATAAAAAATGATATTTGAAATAACGCTCGTCATTGTAATGATAATTATGATAACAACTTATGTGAGAGTAAAGAATTGAATGTTTAATTTATTTCGGATAAAATGGATGATTAGGCAAATTTTTATATAGATATGAAAAAAAAACAAAAAACAGCAGTAAAAAAATCTGTTAAAAAAACACAGACAAAGGAAGTTCGTAAAACATCCCTTCGAGGGAATAAAAATAAAAGAAGAACCCCAAGAAATTTCAATTATTTTAGTTATAGGCCATTAGAGTTGAAGAAGATTTTTGGGAACGAAATAAAAAACAGTGAAAAAAAACCAATCCTTAGAAGAATTAATAACAAGATAAGAACATTAAAGGTTTTCTCTCGTTTTTTGAATGAGATTCATGATATTGATAGAAAGAAACTCTCGGAATTTAATCGTCAGTCATCTTTTGTAAAATATATCTTAAAACACCCTGAAGATAAATTCCAGCTTCCTTTAGGATTTTTTCCACAAGTTAGGGGTAAAGAATTGGATGAAATTCCTGATCGTAATTTAATTGAAAGATATGCTAGTAGATCTAGAAAACAGCCAAATAGATTAGTAGAACCTGAAGATTATTTTCCATTAAAAAAAGATGATATGTTCGATGAAATTACAAGTTTAGAAAGGCAGAAAGAGGGAAAAGCTCCTCTCAAAATGTCTGAAGAAGAATTAGACTTGACTCATTATTTTAAATACATAAAAAGCTATATGGTTGATTTTTTTATTCGTAGACAAAATAATTTGTATGAAAGAGAATATTCTTATGGTGATTTACCTTTGCTTGCAGAGCTAGATATAGTATTTAATCGACTACATGTTAAACTTCAACCTGATTCTAATTTATCATTAAGAAAAAAGACTATACCTGCTACTCTTACCTCTACAAAAAGATTCTTGCAATGGAAGCGTTCTAGAGATTTTATACAAACAAGGAATAATTTTATAGATGATATTTCTAAAGAAATAGAAAGATCTGATCCTCCAATGGATCATCTAAAGATTAATGCAGAAATATTCAAAAAAGATTACAACAGTATAGAAACCTTCTTTAATAAACCTAAATTTCGTTATTATCATCTTGTAATACAGTTTTACTCTATTTTTAAAAATTATGAATTACTATATGAGTGGTATGATACCTTTTTTGATGATATTTGTGATGGTATAAATAAAAAACATCGTAAGGGTTTATTGTTTGATCAAAAAGCAATAAAGGAATCAATTTTCTCAGCATCAAATGCAGGATTTACCTTTATTAAAATAGATGATAATCTGATAGAAAAGTCTAAATCTAAAATACAGTATTACAGTGTGTATGATCCAATCACTTTAAAAGAAAACTTAAATCAGCATCAATACCAACTTGGATTACCTTCAAAAGCTACACAACATCATTATAATCAAAAAACAATGAAAGTTGTAGAAGGAATGATTGATGCTGCAACACCTATGCTTGAATCAAAATTAATGCCTCTACATGCAGTTCTTGATTGGAAAAGAGATAACAATCTTAAGAAAAAAAATCTTAAAAAAGGTAGAATTATTGTATTTCTAAGCTCTGGAGAACTTTCCCATTGGGGTTATCTTACTGGCAAAGATAAACGGTACAAAGATGGAACTGTCTATAAAATTGTAAAGAGTAAAACTCGTCCTGGTAATCTTTACAAAATTCACATGAATGATGAGGGGGAGAGATGGTTTGCTGTTGATGAAAAAGAACCAATTAAAATAAATGAAACGAACAAAAATGTTTATAAAAATGAATATCTTTATAATTTCTTTAACAATATTTCTGCATTTGATTTTTTAATTAGTTTTTCTAGGCAGTCTAAAGCATTGATAGAAAACTTATTTCTTTTTTTTAATCATGATCCAAAGGCAGAATTGCTAGAGGATTTTCGAAAACTTTATAAACGAATTGATCATAAAACTGGTCGTACTCTAGGATCAATTCTCTCGGAAAGAAACAAAATACTTGAAAGATTAATTGTTCAATATCCTAATGTGACCAAGGAATCATTGTTAGATTCTGGCGTGCTTTTTAATGAGGATGAATATGATAACTTAACTGATAAAGAGAAAGATGACCTGATGTTAGTTGTAATGAAGGGAATAAAAACAAAAGTAGAAAGAATGGCAAAGGAGACAGAAAATTATGTTGAGTATATAGAAATGCAAATGAGAGGTTTTTTAACAGGGTCACTTTTAGATATTCAATCCGGGACCGTTGACGATATCATAAAAATTATTAATAATCGTCTTAATGAATTTGACGACAATGAAATAAATCTTTCTACAATTCCTAAAAAGCAAATTTTTGACCTCGATGAATTAAAGAAAATAACTAAATCACAACTTCAAACAAAAGAAGGGGAAGATTTTTATATAGATACACCATTTGATAAAATAAGTATGAGGGAAATATTCTCTAACCTAATAAAAAATTCAGTCGAACATTGCTATAGAAAGAATCCCAAATTATCTATAGATATTAAAATAAATTTTAGATTTTCATCAGAATTGAGTAAAGAAAATGCCTTTGCAATTTTTGACGATAAGTCTCTTATTATACCAGAGGCTAAGGAGGCTATAGATTTTGGAGATTACGATAATATGGATGAAATCAATAAATTGCTTGGTGGTGGTTCAGATGGATGGGGAGATTCAAATTATTTTTTATTTATTTCATATTTTAATAATGCAGAAGAAGATATAGCTATGACAGAGGAAGACTTTTTCAAAGAAGGCGTAAAAGGGGACGAAAGCGAAGGAAAAGGAATAGGAATGAGTGAATTGAAAACTTTTGTAAAAAAATATGGTGGTAATGCCTATTTGGATGAAAAATGCGAAGAAAGACTTGGGAAAAAAGGGTTTCGACTTATGATGGCAATTCCTTGTAAATTAAGACCATCTAATGATATAGATATTGATTTAGATGAAACTTATTTATTAAAAAAAGACTACTGATAATGGAAAAAAATGGATAAAAAAATCTTATGGATTGAAGATGATCACATCGCTGTTTCGGATTATCTTCCAACGAAAGATGAATTTGCACAATATTTTGATGACGAAATAAAACGAGAAGATGTTATAGTAAAAGATAATGTTTCGGATTTTATACATTACTTTGATAACTACAAAGATAAGATTTTCGCAGTAATTCTTGATTGGGAAGTAAAGAAAGAACCAAATTCAAAAACACTTTCTGAGGAATCTTCTCGGAAGATGCTTGAAGATCTTTATAATATTAATTTTGAAAGAGAAAGATTTGCTCCTATTGCTATTTTTAGTGGTCTTTCTCTTCCAATCTTGGAGAAAGAGTTGGTTGATATTCTCCTTTCTAAAAATAATGCTATCAAAGCTAAGTTTAGGGGTGGTAATCATCCAAAGATAGAACTTTTTACTAAAAGAAAAGGAAGGATGAGGGAAGTCTGGGAGTTTTTGGAAGGTCATTACAAGAAAGAGAAAGAAGAAGATGAAGAAAGACTAAGAATTCAAAAAGAAATAGATGATAAAGCTGAGGAAAAACGAAAAGATTCAGAAAAAAAAATGGAAGAAAGAGAGAAAGATGAATATCGTGACAAAATGCTTGATCATATTGAAGTACACAACGGTAAGAGAAAAGTAAATCAATTATTTCAAGACATAATAGAAAGACGAAATGATAGAAGTAGTAATGTAATTAGTTTAGGAGGTTTTTGGCAATTAGTTGAAATTATGTTGGACGATTTACAATTTCATAATGGAAGCCCACTTCAGGCCAATGAAGATTATGATAAACAAAGTTCAATATGTAAAGTTTATTATCTTTCCAATGACCCTATATTAAATAGAGATCTTGTAAGTAGATGGCCAATAGGGAAGGACAATAAAGGCAACCCATTAGTAGGAAAAGGCCACATCAGAAACAGTTGGCATAAAGACTGTGATTTACAAACTTCGAAGCTAATTGCTTGCAATGACTCTGTTATATACTCCATGCGGAATCTCTACGAAATAAGAAATAAAGCAGGTCATCAAGCAGGGAAGCAAATGACTTCAGGATATCCTCATGAACATAAACAATTTGAGGCTGCATACGAACAACTTAAAGTTGTTATTGATTGGTATTGTTTTCAAATAGGAAAATGGAATAAGAAAGAAGTTCCAGCAGAAATTCAAGAAGAATTAACTAAAAATAATACTACTTTACAGAAAGCTGCCGATGATGAAGATGATGGTATAGATTTTAACGAAAAGTTATCAGAACTTAATGATTTAAATAAAGAGGCAGGTGGAGTTGAAAATCAGATTCTTGCTCAAGCACAAATAGATGCAGCTGATGCACAACTTGAGGAAGAAGTTGTAGAAAATGAAGAAGAAACTGACAACGTTGCAAGTTAATTCTTTTTTACAAAAATATATTAATTTCTAATGCATGCAATGAAGAATAGAACAAACAACGAGATATAATAATGGAAACTTTCAAACGTTTAAGCGATAAATTATGGCAAGCAGCTGATCAACTTAGGGCTAATTCATCCCTCACTGCTCAGCAGTACAGTCAACCGATTTTAGGCCTTATCTTCCTTAAATACGTATCTGAACGTTTTGAACGTATGAAACTCAAATTACGTCATGATTCAGGAGAAAAACATATTCATAAAAATGAGTATTTAGCTCGTGGTGTTATTTATGTCCCAATAAAAGCAAACTATGATTATATATTGAATTTGTCAGAAGGACAAAATCTAGGTGAAGCAGTCAACAGGGCAATGGAGTTAATTGAAAAAGATAATGAAAATTTGGTAGGGGTGTTGCCAAAAGATTATCATGAGTTAGACAATTCATTATTAGCAGAAGTATTGCGTATTTTTGATGATACTAGTTTTGCAAATATTAAGCTCGATTTATTTGGAAGGATTTATGAGTATTTCTTAGGAAAGTTTGCAATGACCGAAGGTCAGGGAGGAGGAGAATTTTATACCCCTCAATCCATTGTAAAATTATTGGTAAATATTATTGAGCCTTATCAAGGGAAAATTTTAGACCCTGCTTGTGGAACAGGTGGAATGTTTGTGCAATCTGCACAATTTATTGAAGCTCATAATCAAAATCCAATTGATCAAATCAGTATCTATGGACAAGAGCTAAAGACGGAAACTTTAAAGCTTGCTCAAATGAATATGGCTGTCCATGGATTTGAGGCAAATATTAAACAGGGAAATACTTATTATAATGATCCTTTTAATTGTGTAGGAAAGTTTGATTATACTATTGCAAACCCACCATTTAATGTGAATGGTATACGTAAAGAAGAATTAGAAGACGATCCTCGTTATCCATTTGGGGTACCTAGAAATGATAATGGGAACTATTTGTGGATTCAAAATTTCTATAGTGCATTAAGTAATAAAGGACGTGCTGGGTTTGTTATGGCAAATTCTGCAGCAGATGCTGCTAAATCTGAATTAGAAATCAGAAAACAACTTCTTCAAACAAAATCAGTTGATGTTATTGTTAGTATCTCTCCTAATTTCTTTTATACCGTGACTTTACCTGTAACTTGTTGGTTTTTAGATAAGGGAAAACCAGCAGAACATAAAGACAAAGTCTTATTTATTGACGCAAGAGAGATTTATCGTCAAGTTGACCGTGCACACCGTGATTTTACATCAGAAGATCTATCATTTTTGACTAATATTGTACGAGCATATAGAGGAGATGAATTAGAACCTGGATCTGAAGAAAAAATTTTAAAAGAGTTTCCTAATAATAAATACAGAGACGTGAAAGGATTATGTAAGGTAGCAACCTTATCAGAAATAGAAGCTCAAGGCTGGAGTTTGAATCCTGGAAGATATGTTGGTGTAGCAGATGAAATAGATGATGGAATAGAGTTCCATGAAAGACTAGCAGAGCTTAATGATGAGCTCAATAGTTTAAATAAAGAAGCTGATAAACTTAAGAGTCAGATTAGTAACAATGTAAAGGAGTTATTAATTGACTGATTGGACAGAAATTAAACTTTCAGATATATTTGATTTTTATAATGGAAAGAGCATCAAACCTGGTGGCGAAGGTATATATAAGGTATATGGCTCAAATGGAGTAATAGGCGGATCTCCTGAATATAAGTATGAAAGATCAGCGATTATTGGTAGAGTAGGAGCGTATTGTGGATCAATAGAATATTCATTTGATAAGTTTTGGGCTTCAGATAATACTATAGTAGCTAAGGCAAAAAAAGAACTATTAAATGATTTTTTTTCATATTATTTACTTAAACATTTAAATCTAGGAAGATATGCAGGAGGTGCAGCCCAACCTCTTTTAACGCAAACAGTAGTAAAAAATATAGAAACTAAAATCCCAGAGTATAATGTCCAACAAAAAATAGCCACAATATTATCAACTTATGATAAACTCATAGAAAACAACACTAGAAGAGTCGAAATCTTAGAAGAAATGGCACAAAGGATTTATAAAGAGTGGTTTGTAGACTTTAAATATCCAGGGCATGAAAACGATGAGCTAATAGAAAGTGAACTAGGGATGGTTCCGGAAAAATGGAATATAAAAAAAATTGGAGATTTAATTTCTTTAGAGTATGGTAAACCTTTGATAAAAAATAAAAGAATACCAGGAAATGTACCTGTTTATGGATCTAGCGGAATTATTGGCTATCATAATTTTGCATTATCAAAAGGACCAAGAGTAGTTGTTGGAAGAGCAGGAAATGCTGGACAAATACATTTTAGTAGTACTGATTTTTTTTCTGTTGACTCAACATTTTATGTCAAGAGATTGGATAAAAATCTTTCTCAACAATTTTTATACTATCTATTATTACAATTGAACTTAAAAAAATTAATTTCAGGTTCTGCCGTACCTGGAATTAACAGAAATCATATATACTTATTAAAAACTGTTTTACCTGAGAAAAAAATATTGCAAAGATTTTATGATCTAATTGTTCCAATTTTTAACAAAAAACAAACTCTTTTAGAAAAAAATAAAATTTTAAATGATACTAAAGACTTTCTATTGCCAAAACTAATCTCAGGAAAAGTTGATGTTTCAGACTTAGATATTGATGTAAAAAATATAAATGATTAATCCAAACTTAAGAAAATTACAAGATCGTGCAGCATTACTTTCCGAAGATCAGTTTGAATTTGAATGCTTACAGTTCTTTAAAGATTTAGAATGGGAGTATGCCTATGCAAAAGAAGAGCAGGAATCTGACTCTTTTTTAGGACGAAAAAGCTTTGAAGAGGTGGTATTAGAGCAATATCTCTTACCCAGCCTGCAAAAACTAAATCCAAGTTTATCTGAATCCAATCTTCAATCAGTGATTAAAAAACTACTCGAAAATAAAACAAATGTAGAGGGTATGGTTCAAGCAAATCGATCTATCTATAGACTTATAAAAGACGGTGTTAAAATCACATATAATGAAAAAGGAAAACAAAAAACAAAGATGGTAAAAGTGATTGATTTTGAACAACCAGAAAATAATCATTTTCTTGCAGTAGGAGAGTTTAATATACGAGGAAATTTAGGTAGAAAACGTCCGGATATTGTAGGGTTTGTAAATGGATTACCATTGATTGTTGTTGAGTTAAAAGCCATTGATCAAAAGATTAAAAAAGCATACGATAATAATCTAAAAGACTATAAAACCACAATTCCATATTTATTTCAATACAATGCATGTTTAATGGTATCTAATGGCGATCAAGCACAAGTTGGAAGTGTTACTAGTGGATGGGAACACTTTAATATGTGGAAAAAGATTAATACTCAAAAAGAAAAAGCCAATCCGGTTCCTGAAACGTTATTTAAAGGGATTTGTGACAAAAAACGCTTTATTGATATTTTAGAAAATTTTATATTATTTACGTTAGATGAAAAACATAATCTGATCAAAATATTTCCAAAAAATCACCAATTTTTAGGAGTCAATGCTGCAATCAAATCTTTTAAGAACCGCAAAGAAAATCAAGGAAAGTTAGGGGTATTTTGGCATACTCAAGGAGCAGGAAAGAGTATATCGATGGTATTTTTTTCTGAGAAAATACTACGAAAAATTCCAGGAAATTGGAAATTTGTAGTTGTAACAGATAGGGATGAATTAGATAAACAGATCTACGAAAATTACTTAAATCCCAGTTTGATTAAGAAGGTAGCAGTAAGGGCAAAGTCTATTGCTAATTTAAGAAAACTGTTATCTGAAAATAATCGATATGTTTTTACATTAATTCACAAATTTCAACAATCTGAGAAAGAATTAATGCATCCAGTCTTAATAGAGCAGGATGATGTCATAGTGATGACAGATGAAGCACATCGTTCTCAATATGCAACACTTGCAATGAATATGCGTTCTGCCATGCCAAATGCTAATTTTCTTGCTTTTACTGGCACTCCTTTGATTGATAAAGATGGCAATAATGAAAAAACAAGAGAAGTTTTTGGAAACTATGTTTCTACCTACAATTTTGCTGAATCAGTCGAAGACAAAGCAACCGTTCCGTTGTATTATGAAAATAGAACACCAGAAGTAGAAATAATGAACGAAAAACTTGATGAAGATTTGAGTGATCTAGTTGATACATTTGAGCTAGGTGATGCTGAAGAGAAAACATTAAATAGACGTATTGCTAAGCAATATCATATCATCACAAGAGATGAACGATTAGATAATGTTGCTAAGGATATTGTTAATCATTTTATTCATAGATATCAACAAGGAAAAGCAATGATTGTTTCCATTGATATTCCAACATGTGTTATTATGTATGATAAGGTTCAAATACATTGGAAAAAGACTTTGAAAAAATTAAAAAAGACTAACCCTGAATTATATAAATTTCACGAGGAAACAGATATGGCAGTAGTTGTATCTCAGTCACAAAACGAAGAAGAACGATTAAACAAAAAGGGAACTACTATAATTCCTCATAGAGAGAGAATGATTACAGAAACATTAGATAAAAAATTTAAGGATAAAGATGATCCGTTGAAAATTGTATTTGTTTGCAGTATGTGGATGACAGGGTTCAATGTGCCTCCTGTGTCAACCATTTATCTAGACAAACCAATGAAGAATCATACATTAATGCAAACCATTGCTCGAGCAAATAGGGTATTTCCAGGGAAGGACTCTGGTCTTATTGTATCATATATTAATCTGTTTAGCAATCTTCAAAAAGCGTTGGCAACATATGCAGATGGAGAAGGCATAATTGGTTCCCCTATAACAGATAAAAAAGACCTAAAAGATCTTCTTCTAAAAGAATTAGAAAAAACAGAAGCTTTGTTAAGTAAGCATGATATTAATCTCAATATGATTGATTTTACCAATATTAAACTAATACGACTTAAACTTCTTGAGTGCAGAGAGAATATCTTAAGTGCTAAGGATGAATTTAATCACCATGTTAACAATGTAAATTCAGTTTATAAAAAATATATGCCCGATATATTGGACGGTAAGGTTTATGCAAAAATACGATTTTTAAAAAAATTGAAGGGCAGTATTGACTCATTAAACGTTGATATAGACATAACTAAAGAAGAACAGAAAATTGAAAATCTTCTAGATAGATCTATTAAAGGGTATGAAATTAATAAGATCATAGGATCAGATCTTGTAGACCTTTCTCAACTTGATTTAGATAAGATTAGAAAATTATTTCATAGCAAACAAGAACGTACAGCTATTGAAATTCTAAAAAACAAATTAGAAAAAGAAGTTAAATTGATGATTTGTTTTAATCCTTCGAGAATAAGTTTGTTTGAAAAATTAGAAAATTTGATTGAAGAATATAATAGCGGTAGTCAAAGTTTGGAAATTATCTTTAAACAATTACAACAAATAAAAACTGAGGTTCAAATTGAGCAGAAAAAATTTATAGAGGAAGGGTTTAATTGCGAGGAAGAAAGAGCAGTTTATGAACTTCTTGAATTGGAGTTAAAAAATTTATCAAATGAAGATAGAAAATTATTAAAAAAGCACGCAGAAACTATCCATAAATTATTTCTTGAGAAAATTCAGAGTTCTATAGATTGGAGAAAAAAAATTCAGAAAAAAGCTCAATTAAGGCACACAATTATTATGCAAACTATTAACAATTTTAGAAAAGATTTACCTGCAAATTATCTAACTGACAAAATTTATGATTATTACTATAATTTGATATCAATAGAAAATGGATAAAATTTCATCAACATTGGTAGGAGTTGCAGGGGAATACTATGCAGCCGCAGAATTAACGCGCAGAGGCGTAAATGCAAGTATAACCCTTAGGAATACAGAAAGTTATGACATTATTGCTTCAAACCCAAAAAACGGAAAAATATTCAATATTCAAGTAAAAACAACTACTAATAAGAATAATAGCTGGATTTTAAATGAAAAGTCTGAAAAGAATGCTGCAAAAAATTTTTACTATATACTTGTCAAATTAAATAACGACAACAAGAGGCCTAATTTTTTTATTGCACCAAGCAAAAAAGTTGCAGAATATATTTCTAATGATCACAGAGAATGGATGTCAGGATTAAAACGTGATGGAACACCAAGAAAAGACGGTACAATAAGAAAATTTAGAGACTTTAAAAATAAGTATTTAGAAAGATGGAAATACTTCTTAAGGTAGATATAATTTGCGCATAATATATATTATGTATAATTGATGACATGGATAAAAATAGACTAGTAAAACAAACAAGATGTGCCCTATTGCTCTATTTGGTAGCAATATTTGTAGCAATGCCCCTTTATG
>Ga0066376_10002754_pt1 | contig 16178 bp, 16 predicted proteins | sample Knorr_S15_td_Bot_FD_77009 | JGI IMG/M metagenome (GOLD analysis project Ga0066376, IMG submission 77009) | Marine microbial communities from Southern Atlantic Ocean transect - Knorr_S15_td_Bottom_ad_5009_LV_A | ecosystem: Environmental > Aquatic > Marine > Oceanic | place: Southern Atlantic... | reverse complement strand
GGACACACCGGCGGGGTACGACGCCGGCGGAGCGATGCTGGATATCGCGGTCGTCCTGCTGCCGCACATCGCCAATTTTGACGATTTCGATCCCCTGCGCAGGGAGCCGTCTGTTTCGCTCCGGTACGTGACTGGACCGGCAGGTCTGGATGCTGCCGATCTGATCGTGATTCCGGGGACCAAGCGACGGCGGCAGACCTGGGGTGGCTGCAGGAAAGCGGGCGGGCGGACGCTATTGTTCGGCTCCGCAAGGACGGCAGGCCGGTGATCGGCATATGCGGCGGCTATCAGATGCTGGGTGAACGGATATCCGACCCTGAGGGACATGAGTCGCGGTTCACGGAGGCGCGTGGACTGGGCCTTCTCCCGGTAGTCACGGAGTTCAGTCCTGATAAATCGACCGAGCAGGTCCGGGGCGTCGTGGCCGCGGATCGGGGCTTGCTCTCGGGCGCTATGGGGTTGCCGGTGAGCGGGTACGAGATCCACATGGGGCATACCCGCGTGGAGAAGGGTCAGGAGGCGATCAAGTTCTCTGAACGTTCACGATCGCCGGCCCAAGGGTTCGATGGCTGCCTCGATGGCGACAGTCTGACGCTGGGAACTTACATGCACGGGTTATTCCACAACGACGAACTTCGACGGGCGATGCTCCGATTCCTAGCGTCGCGTCGCGGGATCGAGATTGAAGAGGATCGTTTCGCAGCAAGCCTGGATAAGGAGTTTGACCGGCTGGCGGATCTGGTGACGGAGCACCTCGGCATGGAGCTTCTTTTTGACATCGTGGGTCTACCACGCAAGGCTCCCCTTCCCGCGGGAGGGACTGTATGAATCCCCTCTCCCAGCGGGAGAGGGTGAGGGAGAGGTCCATCGGTGCCTGAACCTGATAAAACTCTGACGCTCATCATCGGCGGGGCGCGCTCTGGCAAGAGTTCACTCGCTGAGCAGATGGCGGCACGGCACGACCGGGTACTTTTCCTCGCAACGGCACAGGCGAGTGACGCCGATATGGCGGAGCGCATAGCCGCGCATAAAGCAGCTCGGCCCGATCACTGGGACACTCTCGAAGAGCCGCTGGATCCGGCAGGGGCGCTGAGCGGAGTCTCCGGGAATTACGACGTAATCGTGATCGACTGCCTGACCGTGTGGGCCGCCAATCTGATGCTGGCGGACGGGTCAACGAAACCGGACTACGACACCCGAAGTGCAGCCCTCCTCGACGCCTACGAAATCGGCGACACAAGCTGGATTGTGGTGACAAACGAGGTCGGCATGGGCGTCGTGCCGCCGAGCGAGTCAGGCCGCGCCTTCAGAGACGCACTCGGCCGCGTCAATGCCCATTTCGCCCGTCGCGCCGATCGCGTCATATCCATGACGGCCGGACTAGCGCTGGACCTGAAGGCCCTCGGCGCAGTGCCTTGGAACGACTTGGGGGACGAGCCCGCTCCCTAACCGTAAGGGCTGTTCACCGGTGCGCCGCCACCCGGGCCATCGTTGCGCAGGCCTTTGACGTACTGCTCAAGCGCCCGCCCCGACAACCCCTGTCCGGCCGCTCCATTCATATCGGTACGACGCCACTTCCGCAGGCTGATGACCTCTCGTGCCGGCTCAAGTCGTGAACCGAGTCCGTTGTATGACACTTCGGCGACGTATATCGAACCCTCAGAATCGACCGCCATCGCGTGCGGCGATATGAACTGATCTGGCGCCTGCCCCGACATCTCGTTGCCGATGCTCACAATCTCGTTCAGATCACGGTCCAGCACGGCAACCCGCTTGCCAAGGCGGAGCACTCCCTCCATCACCAACGGCGGCCGACCCTCTGCCACATAAATATTTGTGTCCTCGCCCGTCCCTGCGAACAACGCCTGCGGCTTGTGAACTCGTTTCTCCAGGATGAACTCACCGTCCACCGTGAACATCTGCAGCCGGTAGTTCTCACGATCAGCCACAAGCACGCGGTCTTCGCCCACCATGCAGATGTTGTGCGGCAGGGCGAACTGGCCCGGGCCGCTTCCTGACTCTCCCCACGACATCATGTGCTTCCCCGCCGCGTCGAAACGATGGACGGACGAGTTTCGATAGCCGTCGGACACAAACCAATCGCCATTACGGGGGTCGATCGCGACGTGGGTCGGGCTGTTGAAGGGTCCTCCAGTGTGGCGCGGCTTATCCACGCCACGTTCGCCCAGCGTCAACAGCACCTCGCCGTCCGAGGTGCGCTTCTGCACAAAGTTGGCGTTATCCGCAAGGTACATATTGTCGGCGGCGTCGAACGAGATGCCGTGTGGAATATCAAATTCGCCAGCGCCCCAGGCATCCAGGAAGTTGCCCTCTTTGTCGAAGATGATCATCGGCCACTGCCCGCGATTGAAGACATAAACGCGGTCTTGCGAGTCCACACCGACTGAAGTGGCCTCATGCAGAAAAAAGCCGTGCGGGACAGCAGGCCAACCGACAACGGGTTCATATGTCGTCTTGGTGGTCGCCGGTTTCACCATCTCTACTCTCCTACGATCCGGGTAGTCAGGACCGGACGGTCTTCAAACAGTTACTGGATGTGTGGGTATTCACGCATAAATGATGTTCATTCTCACCACGAAAGATCGATAGCCACAAACCTAAGCTGATTTGTAAGCAAACATTTTCCCTGTGGTAGAGGCTGCGGAGGCTCAAATGGCAGATTCCAGATTCGAGATCCTGAGCGTGCTTCGCTCATTCGACGAGAGCGGTCGCCCCGCTCCACCGGCGGCGCAGATTGCTGCGCTCTCACGAACGCGCATGAAGGCTGCGGAACTAACTCTCGGTGAGCTTGCCACGGCCGGCGACATCCAGTCCGCCGGTGGCGATAGTTACGAGATCACCGCCCGCGGCAAGACCGCACTGGCCCGAGTTGAACGCAACGGCGCTATCTAGATAGCCGCTCCCGATCGTGAGGTACTCGGACGAACTACCCGAGCGTCTATTACAGGCGTCACTTTCGCGCCACTTAGTAGGAATTCTGCAAGTCGTGAGGTAACTGCCGTACCTCAACGCTTGACAGCCCTGCGTCCGCCAGCTTCCGTCTGGCTATGCCATCGTCCTACAGTTGCCGAGAACCCTCCGTGTCTACTGACGATTCCAGTGAGCAGCCGGGCGAGCATACCCGGGGTGTGCGCTTGGGACCCTAGCGATAAACTGCCGGACATCTCGATTACCTGATTTCCAGAGAGGCCGGCGTGGACATCCCACTGACCCCAGAACAGATCACGGCCGATTGGGTCGGAGACGCCCTGGCAAGGGCCGGGGTCTGCGATATCGGCGATGTGGCGGCGGTACGACCTGACGCGGATTCCGTGGACGTACCGAGCATCGTCGGAAATGTCATACGACTGCGAATTGAGTACAAACGCGAGATATCCGGCAGCCCCCTGACGGTGATCGCTAAATTGCCGACTCGGTCGGACTCGATCCGAAAATCTGTAGCCGCGGCCGGTGTCTACAAAGTTGAATCGGATATCTACGCGCTCTTCGCCGCCGAGGCCGCCCTCCCGGTTCCGCGCTGTTACCGAGCCGCCGGGTCACCAGATACCGGCCTGTACTCGTTCCTGCTCGAAGACATTTCTCCTGCCCACGCGTTAAGTCAGACGGATGCGTGCGATATCGATATGGCCGAGAAGGTTGTCGTGGCCATAGCCGAAATTCACGGCCGATTCTGGGGTCGAGTTGACCTCCCGCGTGCGACGCCGGGGGCGACTGTCGAATTAATCAACCGATTGGAAGGCGCCGGTTGGCCAGCATTCATGGAGCGTTACGGACACCGACTCAATCGAACGTTGAACTCGTACCGGTTCATCCTGAACAATCGTGAACTGGTAACGACCCACGCGACGGGCAGGCCAACTACGGTCGCTCATGCAGATCTGCATCTCGAAAACATACTGTTCACGGAGGATCCTCGGCGGCCGGTAGTGATAGTCGACTGGCAGCTTTCACGGCCGGGCCTGGGGGCGCAGGATCTGTCTTACTTTCTCGTGAGCAGCCTGGAACCGGAGTCGCGCCGGGCACACGAAGATCGACTGCTGCGCCTGTATCACCGGAAGTTGGTTGAAGCTGGCGTGGAAGATTACGACTTTGATCGTCTGTGGCTCGATTACCGCGCCACGACCGTCAGGCTGCTCCCTCGGCCAATCACCATGGCGGGAGGGATGGATGGGGAGTACATCCGGCCCGATCGGGAGGCGTTGATAGACACGATGTTCGAACGGGCCGACGCCGCGATTCTTGACCTGGACCCGGTAGATGCGTTGCGTGAGGCTACGGGTTTGACATCAAGGCCAGATTGATGGAATTTGTGCTTCTCAAACACGTTTCACGTAATCACATTTCGCAATCGGGGAGAGCATCTTGGAACAGTACAGCCAGATCCAATACGAGACTGATGGCCGCCTGGCCTACGTCACGCTCAATAGACCCGAGAAGCTAAACGCGCTGACCAACACCCTGCGCGCGGAAGTGATGGACGCCATGCGTGAGGCCGAGCATGACGACGAGGTGGGCGTCATCATCCTGCGCGCCAACGGACGCTCCTTCTCTGCCGGATACGATCTGTCTCAGGCGCGGACAGAAGGCAACAGTGATCTGGCCGGTCGATCTGGCTTGCCGGACACCGGTACCACACACCCCGGGGACAATCAGTGGGCGCGTAGCGTGGTCATGACCAACTGGATTATCTGGGAGCTGGCGAAACCCGTCGTGGCCCAGATCCAGGGCCACTGCCTCGCGGGCGGTACCGAGCTCGCTACGGTCTGTGATTTCCGAATCGTCGCCGAGGACGCGCAGATCGGCTATCCACCGGTCCGGGCGATGACCACGATGGACATGATGTGGACGCCGTGGTTTATGTCGCCGGCCAAGGCGCGGGAGTTCGCGTATATCGGCGACTCGATCTCGGGTACTGACATGGTCACCGCGGGGTGGGCGAATTACGCCGTTCCAAAAGAGGAACTCGGCGACTTCACCGAGAAGTTCGCCCGGCGCATGGCGCACATCGACAACGAGATGTTGATGTACTCCAAGCGGGCGGTGAATCGCCAGTACGAGACGATGGGTATCCGCGAGGCACTGCACTCCGGCACCGAGATTCAGGCCCTGTCCTCGGCGCGCTCCGCCGCTTCAGAGTGGCGTCGCCGGGTTCAGGAAGAAGGCCTGAAAGCGGCGCTCGAGTGGCGTGATGGACCGTTCCGCGATTTCCGGGGCGCGTACGCCAGCGCGCCGAAGGATCGTCCCGTCGCCGGGATGGAGTAGTTAGAGGCTGTGTACCGGGTCGTGTCACGGCGCATCTAAACTGTTCCACCCGAAGGTGAGCCGACATCGACACACCGAATAAAAAAGAAACAGAGACCCTTAAATGCCCGCTGTAACTGTCGAAAACATCCTTGAACTGGAGCGCGTGGAGCGTCCTGCTGCGGAGTCGCTGGAGCGCCCGATCGTCAGTATCACGACCGCTCCGTCCGGATTTGAGGGTGAGGGCTTTCCCGTTCGCCGCGGGTTCGCAGGAATCCCGCAGGAACAGGTTGACCCGTTCATCATGATGGATCAGATGGGTGAGGTGGAGTACCTGGCCGGTGAGGCCAAAGGCACGCCATGGCACCCCCATCGGGGCTTTGAAACCGTCACCTACATGATCGACGGCGTGTTCAAGCACAAGGACTCGAACGGCGGCGGCGGGCTGATCACGGACGGCGATACGCAGTGGATGACGGCGGGCGCCGGAATACTGCACATCGAGGCGCCAATCGAGGAGATGGTCCTCAAGGGCGGGCTGATGCACGGCATCCAGCTGTGGGTGAATCTCCCCCGCGACAAGAAATGGTCGCCTCCCCGATACCAGGACATCCGCAGCGGCAACCTGGCGCTTCTCTCGTCGCACGACGGCGGCGCGCTTGTGCGTGTGATCGCCGGAACTATCGGAGAACACCAGGGCCCGGGCGTCACCCACACGCCGATCTCGATGGTCCACGCCACGATCAGTCCCGGCGCTCGCCTGGAACTGCCCTAGGAACCTGACTACAACGCGCTCGGCTATGTGCTGGCGGGCGACGGAAGCGTCGGAGCGAACCGCGACCCGATACAGATGGGGCAGGCCGTGGTGTTTGGTCCCGGCGGATGGGTCGGCTTCGAGGCCAACCAGAAACAGGACAGCAAGACGCCAAATCTTGAGGTGATGATTCTCGGCGGTCAGCCGATACGGGAACCGGTCGCCTGGTACGGACCGTTCGTCATGAACACGCAGGAAGAGCTGCAGCAGGCTTTCACCGACTATCACGCAGGCAAGCTGGGCTCGATCCCTGCCGAAGACCTGCCGCACGCCGGAGCCTCAGGCCCCCGGGACGACTGAGTCCCGGGGCACTCGATCTCAAAACTGGCGTATGCTCGCCATCCAGAAGACGTTCAAATAAGAGGTGAACCATGCAGGCAGTCAAAGGCCCGGGCGCTGATCCCAAGTACTACGGCGTTGTTATGGAACCAACAGCAAGACGCCTGCGTGTGATGTACAACGGCGAGGTGATCGCAGACAGCACCAACGCGCTGTTGATGTTTGAAACGCGCCACCGTCCCGTCTACTACTTCCCGACCGCCGACGTTCGAATGGACCTGCTGGAATCGACCGATCACGGCACCACCTGACCGTGGAAGGGCGAGGCCAGGTACTGGTCTCTCAACGTAAACGGACAGGTTTCCGAAAACGCTGTCTGGAACTATCCAACGCCGATCGATGAGTGCCCGGACATCGCCGATTACGTGGCGTTCTACTGGGATCGGGTGGACGCCTGGTACGAGGAAGATGAGCAGATTTTCCAGCACGCCCGTGACCCGTACACACGCATCGACTGCCTGACCAGTTCACGTCACGTTGAGGTGCTGGTAAACGGCGTGAAGGTGGCAGATACGAGCAATCCGATTCTGCTGTTCGAAACCGGACACAACACCCGCTACTACATACCGTCGATCGACGTCGATATGTCTGCGCTTGAGCCCTCCGATACCAACACGATGTGCCCTTACAAGGGCCCGGCGCGCTACTGGAGCGTAAACGCAGGCGGAGAGACGTTCACCGACTACGTCTGGCAGGTATCGGCACCGCTACCGGAAGCGTCAAAGATTGCCGACCACCTGTGCTTCTACGACGAAAAGGCCGAGGTGCAGGTGATCGTGGACGGGGAGCCGGTTTAGCTATCCGGGACGAATAACTCGGCGCGCTGTATCATCCGCCCGTGCCAAGCGAGCGGGTACAGAGGCGAATAGAGACGCTCCTGGACGAAGCGGATGAGGCAATTTCCGCCGGGGACTGGACGCGCGTGCGCACGCTCTGCGACAGCGTCCTCCGGCTAGATCCAGCCAACGCAGACGCACAGGCGTACATCAAAGCGTCAGAGCAAGACACCGGCTTGCTTACGGGGACCGACCCCACGCATGTGTCACCACCTCCAATGGGAGAGAGCCCAGACCATTCAGAGGATGAGGGAGTAGCCGCTCATGATTCGTATGCGGGGTGGGCGTGTGCTGGAGGCGCAACCGGAATCCATCGTCGGGCACAGAAACATCCCACCTGGCCAGGACGGAGTGTCATGGCCCTATGCCTGAACGGGGATGACACTCTTCCGGTCGGAGGAGCACGCGAGGGCCTGGTCGAAGTACAACCCAACTGAGGCTGATAGAACGATGCCATTGGCTGAGTACGTCTGGTACTTCGACACTGAATATCATCGGCAACGGCTCGCTCCGGACTATTTCTTGAAACGTATAGAACTTCAGGACGAACGAGATCGTCAGCGAGCCGACATGGGCATGTGACGTGAGGTGACCACGGGGTCGGGCCGCTGACCGAGCGGATCCTGGCGCGACGGGAGATTCTGCGGGCGTAACGCCCACCCGCTGCTATGATTGCGAATGAGGCTCCCTATCCTGATATTTTGGGGGGCCTTTCGTTTTGGAAGCCAATACCTCGCAATCGCCCACTTTGGCCCGGAGCACAGATTTGACCATCCGCGATCAGATGCAAGACGCCCTAACAGGGCACGGGGCGGACTTCGTAGAGATCCGCCTGGAAGAATCAGACTCATCACGCATCCAGTACAGGGCGCGTGAGATTGAAGAGATCGGCCGCACCTCCGGCCGCGGGGGTTCCGTAAGGGCCGCCGTGAAGGGCGGATGGGGCTTCGTCAGCTTCAACGACACCGACGACCTGAAGTCCCGCGTAAAGCTGGCCGTTGAGCAGGCACGTGCCGTTGGCGGCGAAAAGACGACCCTGGCGGAGACCGAGCCTCAGGTAGCCAATGTGCCGCCGGTGCTGATGAACGATCCCGCAAACGTCTCTCTATCCGACAAGAAAGACCGGATGGATCACTACAACGATCTGATCTGGTCCACACCCGGCATCCAGAGTTCCACCGTGATCTACGGCGACAACCGCAGGCGCGTCCACTACGTGAACAGCGAGGGCGCCGCGGTCGACCAGGAGTTCGTCCACGTAATCTGTTACATCTCGGCGGTCGCCCGAGAAGGCGGCGATGTGCAGCAGGCCGGTTTCTCCATCGGAAGTCTCGGCGATTTCAGCCTGATCGATGGCCTGGATGACGAGGTCCGCGCCGTCGGCAAACGTGCCGTTGACCTGCTCAAGGCACCCGGTATCGAGGGCGGCGATCGCACCGTGATCCTGGACCCGGTGCTGGCAGGGGTGTTCGCACATGAGGCGTTCGGTCACCTGTCGGAGGCGGATCACGTTTACGAGAGCGATCAGCTCAAAGAGATCATGGTGCTCGGTCGGAAGTTCGGCCAGCCGCATCTGAACATCATCGACGGTGGCGCCATCCCGAGCTTGCGCGGCTCCATGGAGTACGACGACGAGGGTACGCCAACCAAACGTACGGATCTCATCCGGGACGGCGTGCTTGTGGGTCGGCTGCACTCACGTGAGACCGCCGCAAAGATGGGCGAAGCGCCTTCCGGAAACGCCCGCGCCATCAGCTTCAACCATCCGCCGATCGTCCGCATGACTAACACCATCATAGAACCGGGCGATGCCTCGCTTGAAGATCTTCTTGAGGGCGTCGACGACGGTGTTTACGTTCGTAACTGGTACGGCGGCATGACGGAGATGGAGATGTTTACCTTCTCATCCGGCGAGGCCTACAGGATCCGGAACGGGCGCATCGAGGAAATGGTCCGCCCGGTGAAGTTGTCCGGAAATGTGTTCAAAACGCTGCACCAGATCGACGGGATCGGTAACGACCTCGGCATGAACCAGGGCGGTGGCTGTGGCAAGGCTGGGCAGAGTCCCCTTCCGGTCTCCAACGGCAGCCCGCATATTCGAATCCAAAACTGCCTGGTCTCGGGAGCGTAGCCGGTGGCCGATCTTCTACAGAACGCAAAAGACGCCGGATTCGAACAGGCCGAGGTCTACCGGATCACCAGTCAAAGCCAGCCGATTCGATTCGAGGCGAATCGGCTGAAAGAGGCCACCCGGCGTGACACGTCCGGGGCTGCATTACGCGTAATTCAGGACGGCAGGCTGGGACTGTCCGCGACGACCGATCCTGCAGCAGAAGGCGAACTGCCGGGACGGGTCAAAGAGCTGACGCCGTTTGGCGCTGAGGCTTCATTCGAGTTGCCGGGACCCGGGGATTACCCGCAGGTCCAGATATATGACGAGGCCATCGAGTCGCTAACTTTTGATGCGATGGTCCAGACCGGCCAGACGCTGATCGATGCCGTCCGCAAGGACTGGCCGGATCTGAACTGCTCGGCCAGTGTTTCGCGCGGCGTGCACCGGCAGAGCCTGGTCAACACCGCTGGACTAAACGTTTCATTTCCGCAGACCTCCTACTCGGTCGGATTTGGCGGCGAACTGGTCCGCGGTGACGATATGTTGTCCGTATGGGAAGGCTTTGGCGCTTCCCTGATGTTCACAGACACAGACTGGATGATCGAATCCCTGATCCAACAACTCGAAAGGGCACGTAACACCGCCGATACGCCGACCGGCCAGGTCCCCGTCATCTTCACGCCACGCGGTGTATCGGCCGCACTGCTCAGGCCCCTTCTTGGTGGGTTCAACGGCAAATCTGTCATGACCGGTAGCTCTCCAATCGGGGATCGACTCGGCGAAAAGGTGATCGACGAGCGGATCTCCATTTTTGACGACCCGACGATAGACGGTGCGATCGGCAGCCGCCCATTTGACGACGAGGGCATCCCGAGCCGTCGCATGGCGTTGATCGATCACGGTGTCGCGAGCAACTTCCTGTACGACCTGCAGACCGCAGGGCGAATGAACGCCACCAGCACCGGCGCGGCGGGACGCGGACTTTCCACACTCCCGGGTCCGGGGACCAGCGTCCTGGACGTAGCACCCGGCGACACGCCGTACGAGGATCTATTCCTCGGCATCAAAGAAGGCATCCTGGTCGAACGCTTGCTGGGAGCCGGGCAGGGCAACGAGATGGGCGGCGATTTTAAGGCCAACGTCTCGCTTGGATATAAAATTGAAAATGGAAAAATTGTGGGCCGCATAAAGGACACGATGATCTCCGGCAACGTGTACGACGCACTGAGCAAGCTGGAGGCGGTGTCTGATAAAGCTGAATGGGTCTACGGCAGCCTGCGCACGCCGGCGATCCGCTGCCTTGGCGTAGAGGTGGCGGCGGCGGGCTAGGCCGCCGGCCCACAGGATGGGCTGCAAAGGAAATCCGACTTGGGACTGCCCGAATTTCTACATAAAATCGAAGACGAGACGGAAGAAGTCGAAGGCGCAGAATCGATCCCGTACTCGACTCTGTCCGAGTTGTCCGAGATCGGCAAATCAGACGCCCAGGAACTCACAGAGTATTTGAGTTTCTGGAACCCTGAACAGATCCGCGATCTGTACGCGCGCCTGACCTCGCTGGTTGAGGGCAACCTCCAGGTGGAGTTTGACTCGATCTTCGTCGAGGGACTGGATTCAGACGACGACGTGACGCGCTCACTCTCGGTAACCGGTCTCGCCGAGAGCACCCACCCCTCACTCTTGCGAAACCTTCTCCGCATGTTGCGGAACGACGACTCGGAAGATGTCCGGATCGCCGCCGCGCTCGGGCTGTCACGCATAGCAACGCTGGCACACGAGGACAGGATTCCCCCGCGTCAGGCGGTTGATCTACAGGCGATGTTGACCGAGTGCTTCAACGATGAGTTGGAGACTTCAGACGTGCGTCGCCGTGCGCTGGAAGCACTTGCGATATTTCAGGGCGAGGCCATTGAGGCATACATCGAGATCGCCTACGAAGAGGGCGAGGATGACGAGGAAGAAGAAACCCACATGCGCGAGTCGGCAATCCACGCGATGGGCCGCAACAGTAGTCCCAGGTGGACCGAGATCATCGTGGAAGAGTTGGACAATGCCGACGCCGCTTGCAGGTTTGAGGCAGCGATCGCCCTCGGAAATCTCGGAAACGAGGAGCATATCGGGTACCTGATTGAGCTGATGGACGACACGGACATCGAAGTCCAGACGGCGGCCGTCCGGGCGATCGGGTTTATCGGCGGAACCCAGGCACAACGAACACTCAGGAATCTTCTTGCAAGTACCGAGCCTGCCGTTGTTGAGGCGGCAAAGGAATCGCTCCGGTACGTCGATGTCGAAGACATGTCTATGTTCGAAGAGCGACCTCAGACGGTCGAAGAAGTGACTGAGGAAGCAGATCCTTTCCTCCCAGAGGACGAAGAGAACCTGTACATCGACGACGTTGACCTGGAGGCGCAGGGGTTCCACTCGCCGGGTCAACGTGACACGAGCCTGGACTGGGTAGGCGAAGAAGAGGACTGGGACGACGACCCGATGACGATCACGGACGAGGATCTGGGGTCTTAGCGTCGGTTAGGAGCGCAAACCAACGCTGAAGCTCCAACCGAAACCACGCTGAGGCTCTCGAAAGGCGGGCGTCTCAGGCCATCGCGCCCCGTCACGCGATCGCTATCACACTTGTTTTCGCTGGAAACGCTACCGGCCGGCTGTAGTGCGTTACTGACGAGCCGGTTTCTGGTGAGGCGACCGGTTGCTGCACCACGAATTCGGCAAAGTTGGCCGCGTTGTACGCAACGAACGCCGGAGATAGCCGTTTGATGTGCATATCGACGTCGGCATTAAAGTCGAGCAGCGCAATCGGACCCGTGTCCACCTGCCACTGCCAGTGGGTGTCGTTCGCATTCATCGTCTTTATCGGGAATTCGATCTCCGCCCGAAGTGATCCATCATCTGACGTCAACTCAACGCGCCCAACCAGAGGCGCCCCCGACATCGACGCCCGGACGATCTTCTCCATCCTCAAGCACCGTGCCCTCCGCCTCCACTAGTCGGGGCGTCACGTCGTTGAAGGTGCCTTCCCAGAGGCCCTCCTCACGGAAGCGCGCCGTGTGATTAGAGTAGGTCCTGAAGATCACGTACTCCCGATCGGAAAAGATGCCGTTGAAGTCGTAGTTGTTCCGGTAGAAAAGGTTCTGCGGAGCAAAGGTGTCCTCTGATTTGCAGGAGGCAAAAAATAAGTAACGGGTGGACTCACCCGAACGTGTATCGGTGATCGTGGTTCTTGACTCCACCTGGAGCCGTGCGTTGTTGCTATAACGGCCGCCCGGCGAGAGGAAAGTGACGAACGATCGGCCATAGTCCAGTACCTGCATCCGGTTTATTACTCCTTAGCCAGATCGTATGTCCGCAAGATCAAAGGCATGGGCGGCCGCCCCGACAAGGCTGACATCATCGCCGAGCGGCGAAACGTAAAGCGGAACCATGCCCTTGAAGTGTGGCAGGGCCTTGTCTTCTATCAGCGTCTTCAAGTCATCCCAGTACGGTTGCAGACTGCCGGTCACGGCGCCCCCCACAACCAGGTACTCCGGGTCGAGCATGTTGAGGATATCGGCGAATCCTGTGGCGACGGCGTCGATCACGCTATCCACAATCTCTTTGCCGAGAGCGTCACCGTCTGCCGCCGCCTCAAAAACGATCTGCGCGCTCACGGCCTCGGCATCGCCTCCCGCCATATCCAACATCGACGAAGACCGCCCTGCATTGATAGCGGTCGTCGCAGCACGGGCGATCCCTCCGCCAGACGCAATGCCTTCAAGGCAGCCGTCGCACCCGACGTTGCAGGACTGTCCGCCCGGGCGAACCAGCAGGTGACCGATCTCTCCTGCATGGCCGCGCGCGCCGGTAACCATCTGCCCGTTGGCGATAATTCCGCCGCCGACCCCGGTGCTCAGGGTCACGTAAACAAGATGCTGTGCGCCTTTGCCGACGCCATAGCGCGACTCCGCAAGCGCCCCGAGCGTGGCGTCGTGTCCGATGGTGATCCGTAAATTCAACGACGCCCTCAGGCCGGGCTTCATCGTCATGTCGTGCCAGCCGGGAAGGTTCGGGGGATGAACATAAATGCCGCTGTGCGGGTTGATCGGACCGGCAGACGAAATGACGACGCCGCCGACCTCGTCGCTCGGCACGCCGGACGCCACCTCTTCAAACAGGGCCCTCAGCTTCTCTTCCGCCTGCGGCAGTCCAAGCTCGGGTTCTGTCGGACAGGTGCCTCTTGCAACTAACGTCCCACTGCGATCTGCAAGCGCGGCGCGCATGTTAGTGCCGCCGATATCGCCGGCGAGGACGTAATTGATTTGGCTCGACATGGGCGGGATTCTAACGGAGCGAGTGGGGAGAGTAGATGGCGCCGCTGATATCATTAAGGGCCGCAATCACCCCGCCATTCTCTTCTGCGAGAGAACGACGTTAAGGAAACCTCCCGAACACCCCAATGGAACAAGCCTTCACACACGGTATAGACCTCTCGCGCGTGACGCACCGCCACGGGCAGTCTCCAGATCTTGAACCGAAGCGCCAACGTGCCTGGGAACGTCTGGATGACCGGGAACGTCGCTACGTCGTATCGGTCTACAACAAGCCGGTCACCGATTGGGATCTGCCCTTTTCCGAGGTCAGCAGTGCGTACGAGCGCGTGCTGTATGTGCTTGTCACAACGGACAGGGCGCTGAGCGCGGAGCAAATCGCATACCTGCTGATCGCCCGACACTATCGCAACGCCGATATCACTTCGATCAGGAAGCAACTCGCTATCGGGGTTCGACAGGAGCATCTCCGGCTTGTCGGCCACAACCGGTACGGGTCCACCGAGGACGCCGACGAAAAACTCAAGATGATCGAGCAACAGTGGCGCGCCAGGCGCAACGCGTCGCGCGTCACCCGCGTGGTTCAGGCAGCTCACGCAGCCGGGATCGAGTCACCAGATCTCTCGCTTGGGCCGCCCGAAGACGAGCGGTCAGAAGAGACAGCGCCAGAGTTGGCGCCGGACACTTCACTGGAAGAGCGATTCCCGGGCATGACCGGTGAGTTTGAGGGCGACCCGGAAGGCGGCGACGAAAGTGGCGTAGCCGAAAGATTTCCGGGAATCTCCGTAGAGTCAGACGCTCCCGAGCACACCGACCAGCCCTAAAGCGAGTCCCGATAGTCCTCTCCGTTGTCCTCCGGCGCGTAGCCAAGGACTTCTCGGGCGTGGTCGATGTCCCAGAATCGCCACTTGTTGTCCGAGACGCCGTAGAAGATGTCGAACTGCAGCGATTCAACCTCAAGACAGAGATGAATAAGCTGAAGCACGTCCCGGTGGCTGCACCACGTGGCGAGCTGTCTGACCTCGACCGGGCGGTCTGCGCGGTTCACTGTCCCGATGCGCAAGCAGGCGACCTCAAGTCCAAAGTTCTCTGCGTAGTAGGCGCCGGTCGCCTCCCCGAACGCTTTGCTGATCCCGTACTGGCCGTCCGGCCGGATCTGGACCGTGTGATCGATCTGAGGGATGTTGTCAGGATCCAGCCCCTCGTAGTCGCCGACACGAATCCTGCTGTACGGATCGTCGAGTTCGTGCATGCCGACGGCGTGGTTAGAACTTGCATAGACCACGCGCGTAACCCCGGCATCCCGGCAGGCCTCGAACACGTTATGGGTGGCAATCAGGTTGTTCGGCAGCACGCTATCCCACGACGCGGCCTGGTTTGAGTCGGCGCCCATGTGGACCACTGCGTCAACGCCATCAAACGCTTTTCGGACGCTGTCCATGTCTGAAAGGTCACCCACCATGATCGGGACAATCGGATCGCTCGGCGCGCCAACATCAAGGCCCGAAAACTCGTATCGATCACCAAGTTCGCGGAAAAGAGCTCCTCCGATTAGCCCACCTGAACCGGTGACCAGAACTTTTCGTACAGGAGTCATATACCGCCTCTGAGTTGCTTTGCTGAGTCGATTCGGGCACGGCCATCGCACCGTCACGGCAGGCTAGGATAGCGGCCTCGTGGCCCGTGGTCGAAGTAAGACGGAGATCCATTCGCGCCCTTCGGCGACGTACAAGCGTCTTACCAGTAAGGGAGACCAGTCCCGGGCATGGGGCCGTCCACGCCCGTGCAATAGGTCCCCCGCCACAGCCAATCCACCGTAGCCGTGCATCAATCGAAAGCTTCGGATTAACCATCTTGAAATTCACGGACGCCGTCATCGGCACGATCTTCATCGCAGTTGTTGCAATAGGCGTTGCCGCGTTCACATGGGTTAGCACGGATCTTTTCGAGGACAGCCCAGTCGGTAGAGATTCCGATCTCGTCTCGATAGCGCCACTCTCGACCCCTCGCGGCGACCACACGACGGTTTTGCTCAACGATGGACGTGTGCTTGTCCAGGGCGGCGGCGATGGAGAGACGATCTCGTACATTACCGCCGAGATTTACGATCCCACATCCCGGACCTGGAGCAAGGCGACGAACCTGGGGACAGCGCCGCGTGACCATCGATCGCTGGTACGCGATGACGGACGGGTTCTGATTACCGGGGGTGTGGATCACTTCGGAGTGACGTTCACCGCAGAGTCATACAACTCGGCGACCGGCGAGGTTCCAGGCGGAGCGGGGGATGCGAGCGCTGAGGGCGATCCACTCGATGTCTCTGTTGTCCGATGGACGCGTGCTTGTGACCGGCGGAATGACCGCCAGGTCGCCGTCCGGTTTCACCGATCTTTTCGATCCTGCGAGCGGTAGATTTGAGCCCGGTCCCGATCTAAACGGCGCCCGCGCGTGGCACACCGCAACGGTGCTCCCGGATGGCCGTGTGCTGATCG
>Ga0066376_10002753_pt1 | contig 16182 bp, 15 predicted proteins | sample Knorr_S15_td_Bot_FD_77009 | JGI IMG/M metagenome (GOLD analysis project Ga0066376, IMG submission 77009) | Marine microbial communities from Southern Atlantic Ocean transect - Knorr_S15_td_Bottom_ad_5009_LV_A | ecosystem: Environmental > Aquatic > Marine > Oceanic | place: Southern Atlantic... | reverse complement strand
TCGCCCGGATGGGGCGTATCTCGGGTTCCACAGTAAGATCCTCCGATGCGGCAGTTTGAAACCTCCTATGCAGGGAGAAATCAACCATTACGCAGCCACGCCGTTACGGACCTTTTCCTGGCAAACAGAATTTATCCTGGGCGGTCTTATCTGCAATGACCTCTGGGCCAACCCGGGATGCACGCCGATGCCGGACCCCCATCTGAGTCAGCAGTTATCGGACATGAACGCCCGCATCATCTTTCACGCGGTCAACGGGGGCCGCAGCGGCAATGAATGGTCGAATGTCGCCTGGCAGTATCATGAGTCAAACCTGCGGATGCGCGCCCGTGCAGGCGGCCTGTGGATCGTGGTTACCGATAACGCCGCGCCTACGGATATACCCTGCTCCGCGCCTTCAGGTGTTATTAGCCCGGAAGGCGAGTGGGTCTGCCGTACGGAAGCGAATGGCGAAGATTTTTTCATGTATACGATATCTCTATAACAAGCTTAAAGGAAACCTATGCCAGACCAACCCAATATCCTCTTTATCGTCTCCGATCAGATGGTCGCGGCACTCACCGGGGCCTATGGACATCCGGTCGTTCAGACTCCGCATCTGAATCGTCTGGCGGCTGAAGGTGTCCGGTTTGATGCGGCGTATACGCCCTTTCCATTGTGCGCGCCCGGCAGAGCCTGTATCATGAGCGGCCGTCACGCCTCTGAGATCGGCGCATGGGATAACGGCGCCCTGCTGGCCGCAGACCAGCCGACGTTTGCTCATTATCTGGCTGATGCAGGGTACGACACCGTATTATCCGGCAAAATGCATTTTATTGGACCGGATCAATTACATGGTTTTAGACGACGATTGACGACGGATATTTATTCATCTGATTTTAACTGGGTGAAACCGGAATGGATTCGTCTCAAAGAAACCAGAGGGCAGGATTGTGAAGACGTGATGAATGACAGGCCTGGTTACAATGCAAAAGGATACACAGGCGATGGGATACAGATCGGGGCATGGCATAATGCGCTGAGTTATGATGAAGAGACGCACTTTCGAGCCATCGAATATCTACGGGCGCACAGTCAAAAAGCAGACCATACCCCCTTCCTTCTCTGTGCCTCCTACCATCATCCTCACGAACCGTTCTGGCCGCCGCAACATTACTGGGATATGTATGAAGGGGCAGACATCGATATCCCTTCTTTTCCGGATGACCTTGATGCGTGTCAGTCGATGATGGACCGTAATCTCAATGCCTATCATGGGACCCAACGATACGACCTGAGAGACCCCGATGGGCTTTATCGATTACGTAGGGCTTATTACGGTCTGGTGTCCTATATGGACCATAAGGTGGGTGAACTTCTGGATGCCCTGGAAGCGACCGGAGCTGCTGATCACACGGTCGTCGTTTTTGCCAGTGACCATGGCGATATGCTCTGTGAACGGGAGATGGTACAGAAGCGCTGTTTCTACGAGTGGTCCTGCCGCGTGCCGCTGATCGTCCGTTTTCCCGATGGCTGGAAAGCCGGCACGACCTGCACCACGCCGGTTTCGTTGATTGACCTGCTGCCGACCTTTTCCGAGTTAGCACGTGTGAACAATCTGTTGCCCCATGACGGCAACAGCCTGATCCCGCTGCTCAACGAGCCCGATGAAGACCGGTGCATCTTCGCCCAGGCGCATGAGGCCGTGGGCATGCCCTGTATTATGGCGAGACAGGGCCGATTCAAATACAACTATATCCACGGCTACGACCCCCAATTATTCGACCTGGATGCCGATCCCGGTGAATGGGAGAATATAGCTTCAGATCCGACGTATAGCCAAACAGCCGCCGGGATGCGCCGAATGATTCTGGACCGGTTTAAACCTGAGCAAATGGCGGAAGCCAATCTGGCCAGCCTGTATCGTCGCCGACTCATACGGGATACCATGACCTGTCACGGACAAACCTGGGCGCACTTTCCAGATTATGACTACCGCCGCGGGGCTATGGATCAGTACTTGAGATAAAAGATCTGGTGACTTTCAACTTCGCATCGCCTGTTGTGATCTTTGGTGATATTTGAGATAAAATCCATGACTTCTTATGGTATAGATATGGTATAGAAAGGAAATCGATCCATGCGTTTTTTGTTTGTATGTTCTTTATGTTTATTGGCGTCAACTAGCTTTGCTCAGGCGCCGGTGGTCTATCTGGTCTCGTTTCCAAACGCGGCGCATCATGAAGCCGAAATCACGGTCACCTTCAAGGATATATCGGATGATACCCTGAAAGTGCGAATGAGCTGGACCTCCCCCGGAAGATATGCCTTGCATGAATTTGCAAAAAATGTCTATAACGTCCTCGCGGTAGATGGTAAAGGGAAAGACCTCACGGCAACGAAAGTAGATCCTCATCAATGGAATATTACGGGGCATAACCGTACCGTAAAGGTCAGCTATACCATATTCGGCGATCGGGCGGATGGGACGTACATGGGTATCGATCATACGCATGCCCACATAAATATCCCCGCGACATTCATGTGGGCCAGAGGCATGGAAGACCGACAGGTAGAGATCCAGTTTGAATGGTCTGATTCAACCTGGAAAGTCGCTACGCAGCTAAAGAAGGGCAAAAATGCCTCGACCTACACCGCGCCTGATCTCGCCTATTTTATCGACAGCCCGGTAGAAATCAGCGCGTTCGATCTGCGCACCTGGGAGGTGACATCCGGAAATAAAGAACAATCCATCCGGCTGGCCATACATCACGACGGGACCGAAGCGGAAGTCGATGCCTATACGCAGCTTGTCCAGGCCGTTGTTGTCGAGGAGACCGCGATTTTTGGTGAATTACCGACCTTCGACTTTGGAGAATATACGTTTATCTCCGACTATTTACCCTATGTCATTGGCGACGGTATGGAGCACCGCAATTCCACGATCCTCGCATCCACCGGCAACCTGGAGGAAAACTATATCCGCTTGCTCGGTACGGTTTCACATGAATTTTTCCACTGCTGGAATGTGGAACGCATCCGGCCCCGTTCACTGGAGCCGTTTAATCTGGAAGCGGCCAACATGTCGTCGGAGCTCTGGTTTGCCGAGGGGTTCACAAGCTACTACGATGATCTTGTTCTTAAACGCGCCCATATCATCAGCCTCGACCGATATGCCAGTGGCATTACGAGATCGTTGAGCGTGGTCCACAATGCCCCCGGCAGGAAATTGCGCGGTCCGGCCGGTATGAGTCAATTCGCCCCGTTTGTGGATGCCGGGGTATCCATAGATCAACGTAATTTCTCGAATACATTCATCTCATATTACACCTATGGCGCCATGACGGGGCTGGCCCTGGACTTATCGCTGCGGAAAAGGTTTACCGGGGTGACGCTGGATGAGGTAATGAAAGAGATGTGGACACAACATGGTAAATCGGAAATCCCGTATACCAATGACGATATCGAGCGTGTACTTGGGGAAGTGACCGGAGACCAGGCATTTGCAAAGACCTTTTTTAATCAGTATATCCACCGGCATGATCTGGTAGATTACAAGGACCTGCTCGCTCAGGCAGGACTTTTACTGCGGGAGGCTTATCCCGGCAAGGCATGGATCGGTTCGTTATCCCTTTCGTATGCCCGCGAAAAAACCAGAGTCACCAGTCCCACCTTGATCGGCACCCCTATCTATCAATCCGGTGTGGATCGGGGAGATGTAATTCATCAGATCGATAGTGAAGCCATTTTAAGCGAAGAAGATTTAGATCGAATCATAGAGAACCATGCCCCCGGTGATACCGTCACCATTAAATTGATATCGCGAGGTGTGGATAAAACAGCCCAATTGATCTTCCGCGTCCATCCCGGATTAGAGGTCGTCCCCTTTGAACATGCCGATAGGGAAGTGACAGAGGATATAGAGGCCTTTCGCCGGCAATGGCTGGAGACCCGGGTGCCCGGTAATGGGGAAGATTTACGGCGTTATTGTCATACCTGTAAACGCGCCTATCCGTTTGCTCAGGAATACTGCCGGTATGATGGTGACCCCTTACAATTAACTTCAAAACAATAGAACATGACAAGAATCGCCAAGGGTGTCATGGTCGTGCTCTCAAAGGGATATTTCGGAACAACTTGCTTCCAAGCCCAAAAAACCCTATATTAGTCGAACATTCATTATAGAACGTCTTCCAATATCAACACCAATTAGGAGAACATCGCATATGGCAAGGGGCAGCATAAAGAAAATCATACGTGATCGTGGATTTGGGTTTATTGCCGCCGAAGATGGTCGAGAGATTTTCTTCCATCGCTCGGAGTTTCACGAAGCTGAATTTGAAGATCTGCAGGAAGGGAACAATGTAGAATTTGAAGTCGAGAAAACGGATAAGGGGGCGAAAGCCACTCGGATACACCGCACTGAATAGCGATCTTCCGGGCTGACGATCCGTTTGTCGATCCGATATATATTCTATTATAGGAAACTGTACCAAAACCGGGGCTGGACCTGGTGATTTTCATCAAGCGCGCCACATAACGGTCCGGAGGATCTGCCGGACAGTGAGGGCGACTTTTGATATATACTTGACGATCCAGCCTGAAATCCTTAGCCATATAATATACCACATCCAGGCCGTTCATTTCAAGAAGGCGGCCTGGATGTGGTATATTATACCTGCTAAAATTGCCCACCCAAAGGTCTCAGAGGATGCACGGAAAGCCTATCCGGGCTTTGGGCTCCAAGAGTCGATCTCTGCGTTGTGTACCCCTGTTGAGCTACGTACGTGATCGGCATGGGACATTATTCAAAAATATGGACCGAAAAACCCTCGACGCCTTAACGACGCTTGACCTTCATCCCGGTACCACGATACACGAAGTAAAAAAAACCTACCGTGAGTTGGCTTTAATATGGCATCCAGATAAGGTGCCGGATCAGGTAAAAGACCGGGCCACGAGAAAGTTCACACAGATTAATGGTGCCTATCGATGGCTGGTTGAAAATCCAGAGACCTTGAAAAGCTCTCATCGTAAAACATCGGACGCCCACCCCTTTACCCGATCGTACAAAAGGCCCTACAACTCAACAGACGCCTCCTCTAAGAAAACAGACTCAGGATCTTCCGACCCTGTTGTCCAACGAATTTTATCAGCAGCACGAAGATGGAAAACAGATATGGATGAAGGGGTATATATTTATCCGGATATCGATCTCGACAAAGCCTCCAATTTCATCGCTCAACTTCACGGACTTAGGGTGTTTAATGACCTTACCCTCAAGGCAAGGGATCTTGTCATATTCTATGATATCGACGGCTCCGGCGAGGAGGGGATGGCGCTGACTCGGACCAATCATCTGATTAATAATAATGAGATGACCCTTTTCTCCATAGACGACCTGGTTGATGTACGCCTGAAAGATGCCCTGTTTTTCTGGTGTGAGATTTCCGTTCGGCGGCGAGGACAGCGGTCGTTTGAACGGGTAGGTTATGCCGAGAAACAATCAGGAAAAATGCTGACCGATATTATCTATCAATTGATTAAAAACAGTCCGGCATCATAGGAAGATCCGAAGGGGGAAATACATGGATGCCAGCTCTAAACGTCCATTCCCGGCCCTGACGCCAGCTCAGCGATATCATCTGGACGTGAATGGATACGTAGTCATTGAAAATACGTTATCTGAAGACGAAGTAAGTCGGATGCTGGAAGCCTTGTACAGGTTGCAACATGACTTACTGGCGCCAGGTGCTTCTGTCGTAAGGGGTTGCCGCCTATCCTCGAATGAACCCCATCATCAGCATTTTGCCCATATTCTGGAAACGGATGCGGCAATATTCGAATATTTGACTCATCCACGTCTGGTGGGTATGGCCGAAGAACTCGTAGGCGGCACGGTAAGATTGGAAGAGTCGGAGGCCGTCATGAACCGCCGCACACCGGATTACGATCCGCACTCCCCTGTAAAATATGGTTTTCATCTCGGTACCCTTCCGGATGTGGGCACTTATACGGATCACGGGTTGTACCACTGTACTTTTGTCAAAACATTGACCAATTTGACGAATTTAGGTCCCGATGACGGTGGCACCGTCGTGATTGCCGGCAGTCATAAGATCCGTTGTCCCAGAGAAGATATCATCGCCTGCGCCTATGAAGATCCGTCTCTCGTTCACCAGGTGGTGGCACCTGCCGGGTCTACGCTGCTGTTTGGTGAGGCGTTGATCCACGCCTCAGGACTTATCCGAAGCGACCGTGAGCGCGTTATCCTTATAGGCGGATATACGCCCACCATGTTTCAGGCATGGAATGGCCAGGAACCGAGTCCGGCTTTCATCGAACGGATACCAGAACATCTGAAACCACTCATATCCGGCAGCGACAGATGGCAATGGCAACGCCGATCCCGGCCCCTTGATATGCAGGTCGAAACGGAGGAGAATTGATTTATGAAGGTCCTTGTAGTAAACCCGGCGGAAGTTCGCCAGCTTCTTTTGATGAATGAATGTATACCAATCATGGAACAGGCCTTGATGAACCTGGGACGGGGAGAGGGCATAAATCCTCTGCGGCCGGTTATGTTTCTGCCTGAAAAAGTCGGCGCTCTGGGCATGATGCCGGCCTATCTGGGTGAGCCACCGGCCATGGGAGCTAAAATCGTCAGTGTGATGCCCAAAAACTACGGCACGAAATACGACTCGCATCAGGGTGTCGTGCTCCTATTTGAAAATGAGCACGGCAGTCTGCTTGCCATGGTGGACGCCAGTGAAATCACTGCGATACGCACAGCGGCTGTCAGTGCCGTAGCCACCCGCCTCCTTGCGCGTCCTGATGCAAGCGATCTGGCCATTATCGGCTCAGGCGTTCAAGGCGCAAGCCACCTCGAGGCGATGCTTCTGGCACGCCCGATAGATCGGATCCGAATCTGGAGCAAAACGGGGAGTAACAGCCAGCTTTTTTCGGAACGCGAAGGCGCGAAATTTACTCGTCATATCGAAGTGATGCCATCGGTCGAAGCCACTGTAGATGGCGCGGACATCATTTGCACGACGACCATGGCGCCTCAGCCTATTCTGATGGGAGACTGGCTGGCACCAGGTGTTCATATTAATGCGGTCGGTTCCAGTATCAAATCAACCCGAGAACTGGACACGGCCGCCGTGGTTAAATCCCGGTTATTTGTAGACCGCCGGGAGTCGACTTTGAACGAAGCGGGTGATTTTCTATTCCCCAAAGCCGAAGGCGCCATCGACGATGATCATATACAGGGCGAATTAGGTGAAATACTTCTGGGACAGATCGAGGGACGAAAAACTGTAGAGGAGATTACCTTATTTAAATCACTCGGTCTGGGGGTTGAAGATATCGCTTCAGCCTTTCATATTTACGAGAAAGCGCAACAGTCAGGTACCGGAACCTGGATAGATTGGTCATCATGATCCCCATCACCATAGAAGCGATTGAAGAAGCGCGGACGCGTATAGCCGGCGCAGCTATTCGTACCCCCCTGGTACGGTTAAATGTGGACGATGCCCCCGCAGAGATCTATTTGAAACTGGAGAATCTGCAGCCCATCGGATCATTCAAAATTCGAGGCGCGGCCAACGCCATGCGTCAGGCAGATACTGCCCTGCTTGAAAAAGGGGTCTGGACAGCCAGCGCGGGCAATATGGCGCAGGGCGTGGCCTGGTGTGCCCGACAATCCGGAATAAAATGTACGGTCGTTGTACCGGAACATGCGCCGGAAACCAAGTTAGACGCAATGCAACGTCTGGGCGCCTCCTTTGTCAAAGTGCCGTTTCAGGAATGGTTCGAGATCATTCTATCCAGTAAATACGAGGGTATGGAAGGTCTGTTTATTCATCCAGTTTCCGATCCGGCTGTTATTGCCGGAAACGGGACGATCGGCCTGGAGATCATCGAGGATTTACCTGAGGTGGATGCCGTAATTGTGCCCTATGGCGGCGGCGGACTCAGTTGCGGGATCGCCTCCGCCTTCCGGGGAAGAAAGACGAATACGAGCATTTACGCCTGCGAGGTGGAAACGGCCGCGCCGCTGGTCCGTGCTCTGGAAGCAGGAAAGCCGGTCGAAGTCCCCTACACGGCCACCTTTATAGACGGTATGGGCAGCATGAGTGTTTTACCCGATATGTGGCCTATGGCAAATCGATTGCTTGCCGGCTCTCTGGTGATTACCGTATCCGAAACAGCGGCTGCACTAAAATTGTTGGCGGAGCGTAATCGGATTATTGCAGAAGGCGCTGGCGCCGCGCCTGTAGCTGCGGCTCTCGCCGGACTCGCCGGGCCGGGAAAAATAGTGTGTGTCGTCTCGGGGGGAAATATCGACCTTGCTAAGGTGGCGACGATAATGCAGGGCAAAGTGCCTTGATACCGATTCATACGCATAAAAGGCGCCACAAGGGCGTTTTAGAGGCCGGCGGCGATACTACCGTCGTCTCAGGTCAGAGGCGGCAAGGGAGATCATATCCTGTTCGGATGAAGATTGGTTCTCTCTGTGGCATTATCATGTTGATTGGGATGGCCAGAGAAATAGAAGCTGGCGTCATCGGGCAGCACATCTTCAGGTACACTGTATAGCATTTAAGAATTTTTCAACACAGCTTCAACATTATCCACCCCCTTTTCAAATCTGGATCTATCTGGACCTGGAGGACGCAGGGCAGGATGCAGTTTATATTCATACGGGAAATCCGCAAACGCCTTTCCCATGCCATTCTGTGTCCATTGGCACGCCTTTACCTTCCATGGGCTCGTTCGTCTCTAGGACCCATGGCCTCGGAGACATACGAGCCTTCCGAAGCTTGAATACCATATTTCTATTCTCCCCCGATATCGGTTTGCCTCTGGATTGATGAAATTCCCTTTAGTTAAACCAATTGCCAAGTGAAAGACATGAATAAATTATCAAAACAAATTAAAATAAAATATCTTTCCAATCATAAATCATAAATTAAAAATCAACAAATAGTATTACATCTGTATACCGCCGCATACGGGAATAGATAAGCCGGTCAGGTAATCCGATTCGGAAGACGAGAGGAACGCCGCCGTACGGGCGATATCATCCGGTTTCGCTACCCGTCCCATGGCCACCTGCGATGCAAAATCTTCTAACATCTCGGGGCGATAATCGGTCCCGGTAATGCCTTCGGGGGCAAGTGCATCAGCCATAAAATCGACCCGTTCCGTGTCGGTCAAGCCAGGACAGATGGCATTGACATTGATCCCGAATGGGCCGACTTCCTGCGCAAGAGACTGGGTAAACCCGATGATGGCAAATTTTGAAGTGCAATACGCGGCATATTTCGCGACGCCCTGTCTACCGGCCGTGGAGGATATGTTGATCACTTTTCCCCCTTGTTCATGGTCTATCATCTCCCGAACAACAGCTCGGCAACAGAGGAAGGTTCCTTTTACATTCACCCGTTGTAGGTGATCCCAGACCTCTTCCTCAAGGTCGACAACGGGCACCCGATCCTTGCCCGGTCGCGATCCGGCATTATTGACCAGAATGTCGATATGACCAAATTTATCTATTACCTCATCCACCATATTCTGCACCTGGACCGCATCGGACACATCTGCTTCAATTGCCAGACTACTTCGCCCCAGAGTTGCTATTTCTTCAACAACGGTGGCCAACCCTTTCCATCCATCAGACGGACCGCTGTACGGAACTTTGACTACATCATTTACAACCACATCCGCCCCATCTGTCGCCAATCGTACAGCAATCGCCCGCCCGATGCCGTGTTCACCACCGGCTCCGGTGACCAGGGCGATTTTACCGGTCAGGTCAGTCATGTCATCTCCTCAAATTAGGATAAATGTCTATACGGAAGACTTAATCATCAGTGAAAAAAATAAACAGTTATCTACATAATATGGCAATAAAAACAGCTTAAGGATAGGATGGATATGTGCAGCCATAGTCATATCAGCCGGTTCGGGTTGCACCATATCGAAAAATGTTGAAGTCCCGGCCGCCTCGCCCGAATCAGGTTCCTTCACATACGACCTCGTCACCGAATATCAGCAAAGTCATCCGAAGTATATCCTTCACGAAGGAAAAATGAGTGGCTTGTGCATGGAAATTCTCCGGCCTCTGGAAGAAGAAAGTGGGTTGCGTATTGGGGCACAAGAGGAATATTTACCCCGTTTAAGCGACTGCAATGGCATCTTGAGCAGGGGAAGATCGACCTGTTTACAGGCATGAAAAAAACCCGAAGATCGTGACCGATACGCCCTATTTCTGGAACCGCCCATTTATACCGTCCGAAGCGTCATAGCAGTCAGGACTGACAACCAAACCAGTGTCGAGAAGATACAAGACCTGTTCGGTCGAACGGTCATGGTTCCGGATGGCGCTGCAACAGTACAGTATATGCGTGACACGTATCCGAATATTACCGTAGATGAAGGAGGCGATATTTTCACGTGTTTGAATAAACTGATACGAGGTCGCCATAATTTCATCGTTTACCATGACATCGGTCTTTTCGGCGCCATAAAAGAAAAGGCATTGCAGGACCAAATCACGATTTTGCCCATCGTACTGGATGAATACCCTCATTATGTCGCTGTGCGCAGGTCCCTGGCATCTGATATGATACAACAGTTGAAAACGGCATTGATTGAACTACGAACCAATAGACGCCTGGAGACCATACGCGCCCGTTATATGGATTCTGGAGGAACTATGGAAATACGAATGAGTGCAGATGTGTTCTCATCCTCTGTATCGTGATGGGCCTTCCCTGTATGGCCCATCACGATTCGATGCGCACCCAAAGACCGCTTCCGAAAGGCATCCTTATTTTTGAATCCAGCTCGCTTCGGTCATTGGGACGCTGAATTGGATATCGATTTTGCAGATCATGAGGTAGATGTCAAAGATGCGTATATACAGTATCAATGGGCTCATACGTATCATCGATCAGGGCAGTTCAAAGAACCTTTCAGCCAGGAACGGCTTACCAGTTCCCGGTATACCCTTTTTATGGAGCGGGCCTTGCCGACGCTGCCGGACGCGTTGCCTACAGGCAGTGGCCTTCGTAAAATAGGGGGGCCTGTCGGGCTATGGCAACAGATGGCATGTGACCGGTGGATTCTTCGGTCAGGATGTCGGTGATAATACCGGAGTTGACGAAGGCTATGCATTTCACCACAAAGGCCACCGGCACTGGACTTGGCCTGACCTCGGCTTTTACCATCATTCAGAGGCATGAAGGCGTCATAGGTGTTGATTCAAAGGTCGGACAGGGTGCGACCTTTGAAATATACCTACTTGCTTCTTCTCACCAGGACAAAGCCGAGGAAAAAGAACCTGATGAGGTCATTGATATTCCAAAGCAAGAAGGGCATATTCTGGTCATGGACGATGAGCCCATAATATGCGTTTTAATTGAACATATCCTGAAGGAAATCGGGTGTTCGGTTACCAGCACAAGTCGTGGTGAAGAACTCATCGACCTTTACAGGCAAGGTCTTGATTCAAATAAACCCTTTGATGCGGTTATTTTAGATCTGACCATTCCAGGGGGGCCAGGTGGTAAAGAAACGATAGGGCAACTTCATCAAATAGACCCGAATGTTTAAGCGGTCGTATCAAGCGGTTATTCTCATGATCCTGTTCTTGCGGAATATGAAAAATATGGGTTTCAGGGTATGGTAAAAAACCATTTCAACCTGCAGATCTAAGACATGTTCTCCGAGAAGTTATCCATAACAAAAACAGGTTATAGATGGGCCTTCATACCGGCCATTGCTCTTTTCTATACCCCATATCCCAGAACATCCATTCATACCGGCTCGTTGTTATAAAGTGATGTAACATCTGCGCTCTGTCCGATTCCGGCAGACTCATCGCCGCTTCATTTGTAATATCCATCACGGCTTCCACACTTTCGGCAAAGATATCACTGGCATAGGTGTCGATCCATTTCTGGTACATGACATCCGGCGAACCTTTTTCAATCAGCGCTTTGCCTACTTCCCAGTATATCCAGTAACAGGGTAACACCACCGCCAGTACTTCATGGAATGGTCGCGCATAAGCTACAGACAGTAAGTAAGAGGTATACGCCTGACAGGTGGGCGCCATGGGCGTCCCCCATACATCCGCTTCCGTCAATCCGAACGCCTTGAAAAAGTTTTCCTGCATCGCCCTTTCTTCTACAAGGCATCCCCTGGCATGTTCATTAAACAGGATGATTTTCTCTTCATCCGGAGCTTTAGCCGCGGCAAGACTCAGAGATCGGGCATAATCTTTCAAATACAGAGCATCCTGAACCGTATAAAATTGAAACACGGTTCTGTCCAGCTTCCCTGTCGTTAATCCTGTGATAAAGGGATGAGCAAGAATATCGTCATAAATCGATGAGATATGATCCCACATTACGTCTGTGATATTCGTTCCAATTGACCTTCGGGCCATGGCTGTTTCCTTTGATCTACAACGCGCTTCGGACGGTTTTAAATGCTGAAATAAACGCTTCGTTTTCATGGGGCAACCCGACGGATATCCGCATATATCCTTCCATGTCAAAGGCTTGGCGGACATTTACTTTTCGTTCCGCGAGTCGATTGACTAAAGATTCGGCCTGAGAGCCCACATCCACGGTTACAAAGATCGTCTGGGTCCGAAGCGGCTGGTAGCCCATGGCGACCAGTTCCTTATACAGATAAGCTTTCCCTTCTTTCGCGACTTTAACGGATCGTCGGACATGGGCCTGATCCTCTAAGGCGCCCAGGGCAGCGGCTATAGACAGGGTGTTTTTATTCAACGACCCCACACTGTATGCGGTCAGCCGATCCAGAAGCTCTGGTTGGGCGATGCCATAACCGACACGCACACCACCGAGACCGTATGCTTTTGAGAACGTCCGCGTCACGAGCAGATTATCCAGTTCTTTGGTTAAAGGAATCATAGATCGGTATTTCGGATCGTCGACGAAATGGATATAGGCCTCGTCGACACAGACGATGGCGTGTCCGGGTACTGCCCGAATAAATGCCTCGAGTTCATCAGCATCGAGCAATTGCCCGGTGGGATTATTCGGATTACACACATTGACGATGCGGGTATTCTGATCAATGGCCTTCAGCATCGCCGGTAGGTCCAATTGCCAATCCTTGGTAAGCGGTACCCTTTTTACGTTACCCCCAAATTTCTCCGTACTTCGAGGCACCGAAGGATAGGAAGGGGCGCCGGTAACCGTATTGCCCGCTTGTTTGTAAAATGCAGCCAGGGTGAGGGTCAATAATATCTCTGAGGAACCCACGCCGGTGAATATCATGTCCGATTCGACCCCATGGTGCTCGGCCAGCGCCTCTTCAAGCTGCATATGAAACGGATACCGGTTCATACTGAACATCTGACCGGCTACCGCCTCGATTGCCCGTGGCGAGGCGCCCAACGGATTTTCGTTGATGGATAGTTGCACAAGCATGGGATCGTCCAGGCCCACGCCGTTGATATACTGTACCTGCGGGGTATTGACGATTTGTGCCGCTGCTTCCAGGATCGGGGCTGCTAAAAGGGACACCCCTGCGCTTCCTATCAAAGAGGTGCGTATAAACTGTCGCCTGTCCATACCTGAATGTTCGGGCATAATAACCCCCAAATTGAACGGTGATTGAGTGATTGAGTGATGGTTGAATTATGTTTTTTTATTTTTTGATTGATCTGGTAGAATAAGGGGTGAATTTACTGTTTTGTCAAAGAGTTCTTTATTATTTGTCAAGCTTACGCCCAATACCTTACATCCCACACATGAGTGGGCTCCTGCCCTTTAAAGCGCTTGCATATCGTGGTAGAAGCTTGCTCCTGTGGGCGATATATGCAAATATTCATCCGCATGCATAACATTAAGATATTATATTAGAAAAGTAGCGTATAGATTCCCCTTAACCACACCATGCGATATCCTCAAGGAGTTATAGATGCATACTATGGATTATCAGGCGTTTGATCGGGAGATATGGGATGCGGAATTATCCGATTTCGTTCCAGGGGTGATCTATGATATGCATACCCATATGTGGTCGGAGCAGCATAAAGGGGGGTTGAAAACTCCGCCTGGTGGTTTGCGACTGGAAATAGATTATCAGGATCATCTGGACTGGGCGAAGAAGTTATATCCTGAACGCAAGATGCACTATCTTATTCTCGGTACGCCTATTGCCGGGGGGATGGATATCGAGCAACATAATATCTGGATGGCGGAAGAAATTAAAACAGATCCGGAATCTGCGGTCAATATGCTCGTTACACCGGACATGACACCGGATTATGTGGCCGAACAGGTAAAACAGTATCATTTTATCGGGCTCAAGCCCTATCGAATTTTTGCGCCGGATATGACCCATTGCCGCATCCACGAGTTTTTACCTGAGTCCTTTATCGAGGTGGCAGATGATCTGGGTCTGGCCATCACGATGCATTTATCAAAACCTAACGGACCGGCCGATCCGGATAATCAAAAGGATCTGGCCTACTTTACAAAACAATACCCACGAGCGCAGTGGATACTTGCACACTGTGCACGCGCGTTTAATGCCTTTATGATGGAAGAGGCGATTCATTTTCTGAAGGATTTGCCTAACATCTGGTACGATACGTCTGCGGTCAACGATCTCTACTCACATTATTTACTGATGAAATTCGAAGACAGAACGCGTGTCATGTTCGGCTCAGACAACATTGTGGCGGGCTGTGCAAGAGGTAAATATATCACCTATGGTCGTGCGTGGACCTATTACCGGGGAATGAAGGAAAATACGCCCCATTGCGATCCCAGGTCTACACTGGTGATCTATGAGCAACTGCGTCAGGAAAAACAGGTGGCGACGATGCTAGAATTGACTACACAGGAGATAGAGGATCATTTCGCCGGAAATGCAAAGCGATTCCTTACCCGGGTCAGAGCAGGCAGGAAAGATTGAGGAGCGGCAAGTGAAAATACGGGATGGATGGGTGGAGGGATGGGGGGAAGATGGACAGATAACATATTCTTATCCATATTATCCTAATAGGAGCCTAGATGCGTCAATTTACCCGTGCACCCTATTATACCGGTCCAGACGATCCCGAACGGGGTGAGATCCGTGGACCGATCCTTCTGGATGAGACCATTCAGATAGAAACCGTTGGAGGACATGATCAGGATTATCTGGCAAAAAAAGATCTAAGAGCCGGGGCGGTCATGGAGGTGGACACACCAAGGCATTCCCGCCCTGGGGGGCCATTTTATATTGATGATATTAAACCGGGGGACTGGGTGGCTATTGATATTATTGATATGGATATCGGTCCCTACGGATTTTATCGTAATGGCGGTCCCCATTGGGGGAGTATTCGTTTAGTTGCACCCGTGCTGGATGGACTGATTCATTTCCCGCCTGACTTCGTTGTACCCATCCGGCCGATGATCGGCTATATCAGCCTGGCCTCGGTCGGCGCGCATCAAATAGACACTGGTGGTAATATGGATTTCAATGCGGTCCAGCCAGGCAGCACCATACATATACGAGCTCAAAAAGCAGGCGGTTTGATGATGCTCGGCGATGTGCATGCGCGTATGGGAGATGGCGAGTTGACCGGAACAGGGGTAGAGATTGACTCGACTGTCACTTTACGCGCCCGCCGGTCCGGCGGTTTTCCCTGCAGCAGTCCGGTGGTAGAAAAGACCAGGATTATTGAAAGCCAGGAAGAGTTTTTGACCAGCGGTAAGGGTGCAGATTGGGAAGAAGCTGTCAAAAATGCCTGGAGCGAAATGGTTGCGCTTATATCAGATCATTATGATACCACCGCAGAATATGCGAACCTGATTGTGGGTACCATCGCCGATGCCCGTCCCGGTTATGCCGCAGGCATGATGAATAGGCGGGGTGGCGAAGGAAAAGGGTATGTCACCTGTCAACTGGCGATAACCAGAAAATTAACACGCACTGGTGCGCCTTACGAACCCTGATGGAATTAATCATGTTTGATACTGCTTTCTAAACACTCGGACAGGTCGATTACATGTGGCCACCGACTCTGACTATTGGATGGGCGAGAACGGTGTTGGTTTTAAAATACGATTTGCAACATCTGCGACCAGCGGTCCGTTACGTTCACTCTCTGCTTTGGCTTCAATCCAGGCCGGGTCGCTCATAAATGCATCCCAGGCTCTT
>Ga0066376_10002752_pt1 | contig 16186 bp, 9 predicted proteins | sample Knorr_S15_td_Bot_FD_77009 | JGI IMG/M metagenome (GOLD analysis project Ga0066376, IMG submission 77009) | Marine microbial communities from Southern Atlantic Ocean transect - Knorr_S15_td_Bottom_ad_5009_LV_A | ecosystem: Environmental > Aquatic > Marine > Oceanic | place: Southern Atlantic... | reverse complement strand
GATCCCCTGCGGTTTCGTCTCCCGCCAGACACGGCCTCGATCCCACAGCAGGCGGCCTAGCATGGAGTCCAGGTCCTGGAGATTGTCCGGCTTTTCCTTGGTTTTGAGTGGGGCTCCTTTGACCACCTGCTGGTACTGATCCTCGAGCTCTTGCAAGCGAGTCGCCAGCCGGTAGTGCTGAGCTTGCCAGCTGCTCTTCGTCTTTATCGTGATGCTGACCAGGCAGAGGTACCAACAAGCAACCCCAAACACAAACAGGGCCATCACCAGGTCGAACCACCTCCAGACCTTGGAGGTGAAGCCAAGACAGACCAGGAAGGTCAGGGTGACAAGGATGATGACAATAAGCGGTAGGGTCATGGAACTCAACCTTGCAACACACAGATCATGATACGACCAGGTGGCCGCGTGGTGATTGGATTGTCGCTCTCAGCCTGGGAATGGGACATTCCCTGCCGCTTTCTTCGTCAACCGGAGAGCCTAAAAATGCTAGTTATTTCAAGCTGAACGATAATAGGTCGGCGTCGTGCCAATGTCAAGTTTTATCGGCAGGGGCAATAGATCATAAGTTACTGTCATTTCAGGATTTGTGGCATTTTCCATAATAGGGTCCAAGACTGTCGGAGCATTCGTTCAAGTTTGTTGATCAAGTACCCGAAAAGTCTGACATATCGATATAACCTGAATGACCTGTACGGCTTAACTGGCTTCGCTAACCTGCCTGGCTTTCCGGCTGGTATCGCCACATCACGGGCTGATGAAGTTTAGAAGCGGCACCATACCCAGTACCTGCCCTCGATTGTGAGACAAACAGATGCGGCAACACCCAATTCAGATGCAATGGAAATCTCGCGGCGGGTTGAGTCTAGTTCTCGTGCTGCTCGCCACTGTCGTCCTGCTCATGCCTGGTTGCTCTCGGTCATACTATCGTCGCCAGGCGGACATAGCGGTTACGAGCCTGATTGATGAAAAGAGCCATATCAGTGATCGCTGGGGACTACCCGGTTTTAACATTGCCGTTGACTCGCGGTCTCGCATGAGTACTTCCCAGGATCCGGATCGGCCGCCCATGCCAGTGGATGATCCTGACTCTCATGAGCTGATGCTGCGGCCTGCCGGTTATGAAGGTTACCAGCAGTGGCTTAAAAACGGCACAACCGAGGAAGTGGAAAACCCCCAGTGGCGCAACTTTTTGCCGTTGGATGATGACGGCGTGTTGCACCTGACGGCCGACCAGGCAGTGGCACTCTCACTGATCCACTCCACCAGCTACCAGAGCCAAATGGAAACGCTCTATCTTTCGGCACTCGATGTCAGCTCTGAGCGATTCCGATTTGACACGCAGTTCTATGGCGGCTACAGCCCGAGTTATTCATCGTTGGGGGGCAATGGTTTTGCTTCCAGCGTTTTTGACTTAAGCACGCGTGGCATCCAGGCCCGGCGGGCACTTACCTCTGGAGCCGAAATGGTCATTGGCCTTGCCAATTCCCTCACCTGGCAATTCAGCGGGCCGGACACTTACAGTGCCAACTCGGTAATTGACATTACTCTCATCCAGCCGCTTCTTCGGAACGCCGGCAAGGACAGGATCATGGAGCGTCTGACAATCACCGAACGTGCCCTGCTGGCAAATGTCCGCCAGTTTGAGCTTTACCGCCGGGGTCACTACATGAACATAATCACCGGCAGTGGCAGCCAGTCTGGTCCAACTCGGCGTGGTGGCTTCCAGGGAGCGTCCGGGCTGGACGGATTCTCCGGGGTCGGATCCGGTGGCTTTGGCACCCGGGGTCGGGGTACCTTTGGCGGTGGTGGTGGTGCCACCGCCCCCGGCAACGCCGGCGGATTCATCGGAATGTTACAGACTCAGCAGAACATGCGCAACCAGGAAGCGAGCGTCACGGCGTTACGTAGCAGCCTGGCTCAACTGGAGGCCTTCCGGGATGCCGGCCGGATTGACTATTTCCAAGTTGAACAGCTGCGCCAGCAACTTTTCACCAGCGTCTCTGGCCTGCTCACTTCTCGCCGCAGCTACCAGGATGGACTCGATAGCTACAAGCGGCAACTTGGTCTGAGCCCCGATATCGAAGTCAGTATTGAAGGTGGATATCTCGACCAGTTCAATCTGATTGACCCCCGTATCCTGCCAATCCAGCAGCAAGTCGCCGATATTCAGAACGCGGTGGGTGACGTGATCGTGGCGATCCTGCCTGTCGTGGAGGATGGAGAAGTACCACCGCCACTGGTTTGGTCCGATGAGCTTGCCATGTCTTTAGCAACTCTCAGAGTCCACGTGGTGGCGATGAGCCAGCTGCGGGGCCAGGTCCTTGAAGCCAACGTGGTCTATGCTCGAGAGGATATCGAGGCCATGGAGCAGCTTATTCCGGAACGCCAGTCGGACCATGATGCACTTATCAGGGCCGTGATGGAAAAGGCCGAGCGGGAGAATATTCCATTTGATACCAGTTTGATCAATATTGATAACCTGACGAGCCTACCGGCAGTACTCACTGAAACGCTTGATGATTCGGTCAGTCGCATGACCACCAACCTGGCTCCCAGCGAGAAGATCCTGGAGGGTATTGACCTGTTAATGGAGACGGGCAAGGATCTCCCTGAGGCACAACTGTTAACCGCACTGCGGACCGCCGCCTTCGGTCCACTGCCTAACCTGCTGACCGAGTTGTCGGCCAACGTTTTGGAAGTCTCGCTTGTCCAGGCAGAGGCACGGTCCGAGACGGTGATGTTGATCCCGATCGAGCTCACGGCTGAGGACGCCCTGGAAATCGCCCGCCTGAATCGGCTCGACTGGATGAACACGCGAGCATCCCTGGTCGACTCCTGGCGACTCGTCAACTTCAACGCCGATTCCCTGGAGAGCAACCTGGATATTGTCTGGTCCGGGGACATCCGTACCACGCAGAACAATCCCGTCCGCTTCCGGGACACCACCGGGAACCTGCGTGCCAGCCTGAGGTGGGATGCTCCCATCACACGACTACAGGAACGCAACACTTACCGGCAGTCATTGATCGAGTACCAGCAGGCTCGCAGGCGGTTTTACCAGAACGAGGACACCATTTATGCTGGCCTGCGAGCTGCCTTGCGATCGGTAGAACTGAACAAGATCAATTTCGAGATGCGTCGAGCCGCCTTACGAGTAGCGATCAAGCAGGTCCAGTCCGCTCGCTTGCGACTGCAGGAACCACCACAGTTGGGCCAGGGTGGCCAGGCAGGTACTTTCGGTCCCACCACCGCCCAGAACCTGATTAGTGCGCTTAGTTCGTTGCGGAATGCCCAGGATGACTTTCTCAGCGTCTGGGTTAACTGGGAAGTGCAACGCGGATTGCTCGACCTGAACCTGGGAACCATGCAGTTGGACGAAAACGGCATGTGGATTGACCCTGGCCCAATTGTTCCCGAGAATGGTTTTCAGGTTGAACCTCCCATGGGGGACGGTGCTCCCTGATCGTTCTCTGGTGGCTTGCTGCGAGAAAAATCCCCGGAACTTCTCTACCAACGCGGTGTTTTTAGCGTTGATGTTCCAGCTACCGCTTTTCAAATGGTATGATCAAGGGGTCTGTTCCCTCCTGCCTTGATGCAACCTAATTCCTTCCCACCGTGACGGAGCCACCAAGCATGAAATCCTCTACACGTATTTCACGTCTCTCCCGTCACAATTGCTCCTCCCGTGGAAACACCACCATCACGCTCGTGATCGTCGCGGTCATTGCCTCAGTAGCTATTTATTTCGGCTGGACGATGGTGGCCGGGATATTCACCGGCAGTGGTGACGAGGTCGTTCAGTGGCAGTTCACCTCCGTGGAACGTAAGCCGTTTCAGCATGTGGTCATCGAGCAGGGTGATATCGAGAGCTCGAGTAACGTGGAAGTCGACTGCAACGTGCGCTCCCGCAACAGCAGCGGCACCCAGATTATCTGGGTGGTCGCCGAGGGCTCGCGGGTGACTGACCCGACCCTGGCAACCGTTTCGGGAATGGTCACCGCGATAAGCGAGCGGGTTGGCGACAGTTGCACGATCACGGTGGAGACAGAGGATGGAACGAAGGTGGATCACCAGGTCGCTTTTGCTGGTAGCCGGGAAGTCATGGTCAAAGTCGGCGAGGAAGTAAGCAGTGGTGCCAAGCTAGCTGGGGATAAGCTGGTAGAGCTGGATGCCTCGGCCCTGGAAGATGAAGAGAACCGCCAGCAGATCGCTGTCAATCAGGCAGTTTCCGCAGTCATCTCGGCCAACGCGTCCGTCGAGAAGGCGGTGATTGCTCGCAAGGAATACCTGCAGGGAACCTTCAAGCAGGAAGTACAGCTGATTCGCAGCGAGATCCTGGTTGGAGAGGAAAACGTTAGCCGTGCCAAGGACAACTACCGCTTCTCCACGCGGTTGGCCGCCCAGGGCTTCCTGACGGAACAACAACTCAAGGCCGACGAGTTTGCTGTTCAGAAATCCCAGATTGACCTGGACCTGGCGAACGGCCGACTTGAAACACTCGAGGAAATCACCCAGCAGAAGATGCTGGTCGGTTTTGATAGCGATATCAATACCGCCAAGGCCTCCCAGGATACGGCCGTGAAGAACCAGGCCGAGGAAGTTAGCGAGCTGGAACTGATTCGCCAGCAAATCGTGAACTGCATGATCTTTGCCCCAGCCGGTGGCCAGGTTGTGTATGCCAATAAACAGAGCAGCCGCAGCGGGTCGGAGTTTATTGTCGAGCCGGGAACCATGGTGCGGGAACGGCAGACTATTATTTACCTGCCAGATACGAACAAGATGCAGGTCAAGGCGAAAGTCAACGAGGGGCGAATTGCTTTCGTGCGAGTCGGCCAATCGGTCAAGATCAAGGTTGGAGCCCTGGAAGGACAGGAACTTGATGGGATTGTCGCTAAGGTGAACCCGTATGCTGAAACATCGAGCTGGTTTTCGACTGGCGTCAAGGAATTTGCAGCCTACATACGGATCATCGATCCTCCAGCGACGATCCGTACCGGGATGTCGGCTGAAGTGAGCATTTCCGTCAAATCCGAGGACAACGCCCTGCAGGTTCCAGTCCAGGTGCTGCACGAAGATAGCACCGAGTTCTACTGCCTCGTGCGGACTGACAGCAGCGAAAATACATTCAGCGAAGCCAGTGGTAGAAAAATTTACATTGAAGTTCGGGAACTGGAGTTCGATACCAGCAATGAAAAAACACTGGTTGTTGTGGGAGGACTGGAGGAAAAAGAGAAAGTGGTTCGTAACCCGCGGCTGCACGAGGATATTCTCAATCGCCTGGTTTACCAGTATCGGGCCAATTGGTTGCTTGAGCAGCTTGATGCCAATAAAGACAATCTGCTGAGCCTTAATGAGCTTGCGGCGAACAAGTTCGGTACCGTGCTGGAGACCATCATTGATCCTATCATGGTCGTCGACAGCGTCGAGGAGGGTGAAGAAAAAGGCGACGGCAAGCTGAATCGTGAGGAGCTGGCCGTGTTCGTCGAGGATGGCGAGAGATACGTTAACTTCAAAAAACAATACCTGCTGGCCACTGGTGCCCAGCAGCTGATTAATAACAACAGTGAGAAAGATGAACTTGACGAGGCCGATTTCGACAAGCTTGCTGCAGAGGTCAAGGCAGGCTCGGAAGCAGGACAATCGCTCAAGTTGATGGTCGACAAGTACAAGCAATACAAGATCAAGGAATCGATGATTCGAGCGATTGGCCAGGTGTCCTTCGCTGACCTGGATCTGAACAGCAACAAGACGATTGGCTGGTACGAGCTCAATCGATTCCTGCAGACCGCCACCTACGTGAATGATTCGGCAAAGCCACGCGGTGGTGCAAATGTGGCCCAGGGTGCTGGCGGGGCACGACCTGGCGGTGGAGCTGGTGGGGCACGGCCTGGCGGCGGAGCTGGTGGTGGGAACATTGATCCGAGCCGGATTGTCGGTTTCATGATGGACCGCCTGGACACGGATAAGAATGGTGAGCTCTCCAAGGAGGAGATTGACGCTTCCTCTGATCCGGAACGCACGCGAGCATCCGATACCGACGGTGACGGCAAGATAACCAAGGCCGAGATGCTTGAGTCAATCAAGAAACGGATGGCAGCTGGCGGCGGTGGCGGTGCACGACCTGGCGGAGGTGGAGGTGGCCAATGACAACTGCTGCGGTTACGGCTACTGACCTCGTAAAAGACTACGTTCTCAAGAGTGAAACGGTCCACGCCCTGCGCGGAATCAGCTTTGAGATTCCGCAAGGCGACTATGTCGCTGTGATGGGACCTTCCGGCTCGGGAAAAAGTACCCTACTTAACCTGCTTGGATGCCTCGACCGTCCCACCGCAGGAGCACTCCTGCTGGGTGATAGTGACGTCTCGGAGCTGACCGACAATGAGCTCTCGGACATTCGAGCCCAACGCGTGGGATTCGTTTTCCAATCGTATAACCTGATCCAACAGCTCAATGTCGTTGAAAACATTCAGGTGCCGCTCTACTACCAGGGGAACATTGGTCGCAAGCAAAAGCAGCGCTGCAGGGACTTGGCTGACATGGTCGGCCTGGGTGACCGCATCAAGCATCGCCCCTCGCAGCTTTCTGGTGGACAACAACAGCGAGTGGCAATTGCCCGCAGTATGGCTAACGATCCCTACTTCATCCTGGCAGATGAACCGACCGGTAACCTTGACTCAGTTACCTCCAGCGAGATCCTCGACCTGTTTGACAAGCTCCACCACGAGGGTCGAACGATCATCCTGGTGACCCACGAGGACGATGTCGCCGCCCGGACCAATCGGATCATTCGGTTGATGGATGGCGAGATAGAATTTGACAAACGAACTAAGCCAATCAGCTCTGATCCGATGGCAGCCCCAACCGGGGCGAAGGAGCTCGATGTCGAGGACGACATCATCATCGGTGCCAGCGACGTTCAGCAACAAGCCGAGTGAGGAGAACACCGCTGATGGGCATGATTTCTGGTTTGTGGCGAACCATGACGCTCGGCACCAAGAGCTTGCTGCTGCATCCGATGCGCTCCGCCCTGACAGTGCTCGGAATCTTCATTGGCGTTGCCAGCGTGATCTGGCTGCTGGCGATTGGCGAAGGAATTAGCCTTGAGGCGCAGCGACAAATTGCCAGCCTCGGTGCTCAGAACATCATCGTTCGCACGGTTAAACCGCCAGCTGAAATCCTCGGCAATGCCCGCGTGGCGTCCTACGGACTGCGAACCGAAGAGTTCGATATGCTGGTTGAGACTATCCCACAGATTGCCCGGGCAGTGCCGATCCGGGAAATCAAGCGGATGATTAGCTATGGCCCCAACGACATCGACGGCCGGCTGGTTGGCTCCACACCAGATTATTTCCAGGCGACAAAACTGGAGGTGGATCGCGGCCGGATTCTTAACGCTGCCGACGTGGAAAAGCGACTGGACTTCTGTGTCCTTTCCAAGGAAGTGGCCCAGGTGCTGTTCCCCTACCAGGATCCCATCGGCCGGCGGATTTTCCTGCCAGAGCACTTTGACTTTTACGAGGTGGTTGGAGTCCTCAAGCACCGCACCGCCACCGCCGCAATCGGTGGTTCCTTTGCAGCACAGGATTTTACCAAGGATGTCTATATTCCGCTGACCACGATGAACCTGCGAATCGGGTCGCTGGTCATGTCGAACCGTGGTGGCAACCTCTCAGGGGAAGAGGTCGAGCTTAACCAGATCACCCTGCGTGTTCACCGCACAGAGGACGTGATTCCCGCGTCCCAGCTGATCAAGGATGCACTGCGTGCCCATGATAAAACGATGGCTGTGGATACGGTTGTCCCACTCGAGTTGCTCGAACAGGCCAAGACCACCCGCTTGATGTTCATGGTCTTCATGGGCCTGATTGCGGCCGTCTCACTACTGGTGGGTGGGATCGGTATTATGAATATCATGCTGGCGACGGTGACAGAACGTACGCGGGAGATCGGTATTCGTCGTGCCCTCGGCGCGCGACGGACGAATATTATCAGCCAGTTTCTTGTCGAAACAATCACCCTCTCGGTTATCGGCGGGATCGTCGGAGTCATCGTTGGCCTGCTCTGCCCGTTCTTCATTGTCCTGGGACGGGACGGGCTCGTTAAACTTCTGCCGGAGCAAATGGCAGTACTCCCAGCGAACGTGATGGAAATGGAACCGACGATTGTCCCGATCTCGATCCCAATCGCCTTTGGGATCAGCGTCCTGGTGGGTATCGTGTTCGGTATCTACCCAGCCATCCGGGCTGCTCGCATGGACCCAATCGAAGCCCTCCGGCATGAGTAGTAAGTCAGTGGTTAGCGGTTAGGGCAGAGTGTACGCTGGTGACCCTAGTAACCACTGACCCCTCACCTCTAACCTGCAACCCTCATGGACCCTCTTTCCTGGATTGAAGACGAGCTCGACTCGCTTGAGCAGCAGCAACTGCGGCGCTTCACCAGTACCCGTAGCGGGCCCCAGGATGTCCACCAGGTGGTGCTCAATGGCCAGTCGCTGCTGAACTTTGCTTCCAACGATTATCTCGGCTTCGCGTCCGAGCTGGCGGCGATCTCAGGCGATGGCGATTGGCTGGCTGATGGCTGGGGAAGCGGGGCCAGTCCACTGCTGGCTGGCCGCAGCGAACTTCATGAGCAGCTGGAATGCCAGCTCGCTCGTTTTGAGCAGACCGAGGCGGCGCTCCTGTTTCCTTCCGGTTTTGCCGCCAACACTGGAACCATACCCGCCCTGGTCGGTCCTGGCGACGTGATCCTGAGCGATGCCAAGAACCATGCCAGTATTATCGACGGCTGTCGACTCTCCGGCGCCACGTTGGCCATCTACCGGCACCTGGACACCGATCATGTCCGCCAGCTGCTTGGGCAGCACGCTACGGCAAAGCGCCGGCTACTGGTCACCGACACTCTTTTTAGCATGGATGGTGACATCGCTCCGCTTGAAGAACTTGCCGACCTCGCCGAGCAGCACGAGGCGATATTGATGGTTGACGAGGCCCATGCAACCGGGGTCCTTGGTCCGGGTGGTCGGGGAGTCTGCGAGCTGGCTGGAGTTTCCGACCGGGTGCAGGTCAAGGTCGGCACTCTGAGCAAGGCACTTGGCTCGTGCGGAGGCTTCGTGGCCGGCTCTGCCTTGCTGGTCCAGTGGCTGGCAAACTGCGCCCGCAGCTATGTCTTTTCAACGGCACCGGCCGGCCCGCTGGCCGCCGCCGCCCTCTGCTCGCTCCGCTGGATTGACGAGTTCCCCGAGCGTCGAGAACAGGTATTGGCCAGCGCCTGCCAACTGCGAGAGGAACTTGCCTCGCAAGGCTGGATGGTAAGCGGTCAAAAGGCTCAGATCATTGCCTTGCCCGTCGGGGATCCCGGCCTGGCAGTGCAGCTCTCAGCTGGTTTGCGTGAGCAGGGGATGCTGCTTCCCGCCATCCGCCCACCCACCGTCCCGGGCGGCGAATCGATGCTGAGGATCAGTGTTGGCTACCGGCATCGTCCTGCGGATCTCGAGCAACTGGCCAGTGCCCTGGATAAATGCCGCAGCCTGCTGGTATGAGACGATAAAAAACGGCTGGCCAAAGTGCATTCGCTTCTCGCGGCGGCGTGCAAATCCCCTATAATTTCCTCTGGAAACGGTGCCTGGTCCAACCGTCCGATGGATGAACTTTCGGCTCTTTGACGTAATTCAGTGACCCAGTCTCCCCAAGACCATGTTTCGACGAGGAGCTCAATTCCTATGACCGCCCTCAGTAAACTCCCCCTGCTATCCATGGTTGTCGCTGCCCTGCTTCTTCTGCCTGCCTGTTCCGAGCCGGAGGAGGCCAGCAACGACAACAGTGAGGCGGTGGGCAAGATTGCCGACCAGCTGAAATCGAGTGGGGGTGACATGATCCCATTGTTCGAGACCGAACCTGCCTTGTTGGCCCAGTACATTGGCCAGGACAAGGGGAAGCTCGCGGAGCTGAACGAGCAACTCAAACGGGCACACGTGGATCGATCCAATCTTGGTCGAGCAAAATCCAAGACCACCGAGCAGACGGTCGAGGATGGGGGCAACGAGAACGTGGCCTTTGTGCTCGGCGACCTGGTTCCCATGGACGACAGCGAGGCACCAACTCTTGCTGACCTGTTAAACAACAACACATGGATCGACAAGCCTGTCCTGGACGCAATGGATCTCATGCGGAAGCGACAAGCTGGCGAAACACCACTCGCTTCAGTCGCCCAGGCCCTGCGAATGAAGAACACGACGGACGATATCAATCTAAAGATTCGCTCTGCCATGGGACGCCTGGCCACCGAGGATGGTTCCAATGCAGATTACGATGCCAGTTGGAGTCGTCATACGTCGGGTGACGTGAAAAGCACAAATGGCCTGATGATCAGTTCCACTGCCGAATTCGATGTGGCCGGATTGATTAATTTTGGCCTGTTCGGGTTCGACTGGACGTTCGATCCCTATGCAAGCAAGGACTCCGTGGTCTCCTGGCAGTCGAGCGACAACGGGATGTTCGACAAGATTGTCATGCGCGATGACCTTTATTGGTCAGACGGCACCCAGATCACGGCAGCGGATGTCGAGTTTTCTTATCGGCTTATCATGAGCTCCACGGTTCCCGTGCCGGCCGTGAGAAGCGGAACGGACAAGCTGCTCAACGTCAGGGCTTACAACCCCCAGACGATCATTTTCTTTCACCCGGATCCGCTGGCCACCAACGTCTGGAATGTCAATTTCCCGATCATCCCCAAGCACATTTACGAGAAATCAGCGGCCGTAGATCCGACGTTGGCGGCGTCCCCTTACCACGTTCAACAGGACGAGGATCCTGTGACAGGGGGAGCCTACACCATCACCAAGCGTGTGCGTGGCCAGGAAATTGTGCTGGAACGACGTGAAGGCTATTACATCGTCAACGGCAAGCAGGTTCGCGATAAGCCCTACTTCAAGACCATTCGTTTTGCCATCATTGATGATCCAAGCACCGCCCTGCTCTCCCTGAAAAAGGGTGACCTGGAAGAGATAGCACTCACCCCGGAACAGTGGAAGGAACAGACCGATACCGAGGATTTCTATAACCACAACACCAAGGCTTTTGACATCGAATGGGTCTACTTTTACTTCGGCTGGAACCTGCGATCTCCTTTCTTCCGTGATGCCCGAGTACGCAAGGCGATGGGCTATGCGTTTAACCATGCGGAGATGATGGAGCGTCATCGCAAGGGAATGGATGAACAGTCGACAGGCATTTTTCATCGCACGAGCCCCTGGTTTCCCGACAAGCCTCCGCTGGCTTTTCAACAGGATTTAGACAAGGCCGAGAACCTGCTCCAGGAAGCGGGCTGGGAGGACACGGATGGCGATGGCGTACTCGACGGCATGGCCTTTACCGATCCCGAGTTCGACGGGCAACTCAATGGCGTGAGGCGGCTCAAGTTCGAGTTCACGATTGTCGCCAGCAATCGGCCTGACCGCATTGCCTTGTGTGAGTTGCTGGCTGAAAATCTCGACCAGATAGGAATCATCTGTCATGTTCGGCCGGTCGAATTCACTGTGCTGCAGCAAAATGCGCGGGACCACAAGTTCCACGCCCAGTTTGCCGGCTGGGGCACCGGAACAGACCCTGACACCAGTGAAAACCTGTGGACCACCAACGCGATCGACAGCGGTCGAAATTACGCTTGTTACAGCAATCCGGAAATCGACCAGTTGTTCGAAGATGGGAAGTATGAGCTGGATCTGGACAAGCGGCGTGCGATCTATCAGCAAATCCACATGAAGCTCTTCCAGGACCAGCCCTACACCTGGCTTTACTTCAGGAACGCTTATTATGCGTTCAGCAAGGACTTGCGTGGATACAACTTCAGTCCACGGGGGCCGTACAACTATGGTCCGGGCGAAGGCAGTATTTTCAAGTCACCTGCTATGCAGTAAAAACGCTCCTGTCTGCTGTGATCCCTGGTCCGGGGTGAGCGGCCTGGTTCTTCCCGGGGGTAGTTGATGATTCACTACGTTGTTCGTCGCGTGTTCATCGGTTTGCTCACGCTGCTGCTGATCACCTTCGTGATCTATGCATTGATCCGGCACATACCTGGCAGTCCGCTCGACGCGGATCCATCCATGATGGATCCGAGCAAGATGCCGAGCAAGGCCGACGTCGATCGCATGCTGACAGTCTACGGCCTCGACAAGCCGTGGTATGAAGCCTATGTCCACTGGCTCAAGAACACCGTGCAGCTGGACTTCGGGAATAGCTTTTCCCAGAAAAAACCTGTTGCAGACCTGATTGGAGCCAGGATTGGAGCGACACTCAAGCTCTCGATCACTTCGCTCGTATTGACCTACCTGTTGGCCATCCCGTTGGGGCTGTTTTCCACCGTGCGAAGTGGAAAACTGGATGAACGGGTGATGAGTTTCTTGCTCTACATGCTCTATTCGTTCCCCTCTTTCGTTGCTGCGCTTTTCCTGCAGCTCCTGTTTGCTGTCAAGTTCGGCGGCAGCTGGCTGGAGCTGCCGCTGATGGGGGACAGGAGCGCTCATTATGACGACCTGACCAATTCGCAGCAGGCCTGGGATCAGCTCAAGCACATGATCCTGCCGGTCACCTGCTTCACCTACGGCAGCCTTGCTTACTATTGCCGGTTCGTCAAAGCCAATATGGAAGAGGTGATTCGGCAGGACTACATTCGCACCGCCCGCGCCAAGGGTCTCGGTCCAGTACGGATTCTTGTCCACCACGCTTTCCGCAATACACTGATTCCCTTTGTCACACTGATGGGACTGACCCTGCCTGGTTTGCTCAGTGGTGCCATTATTCTTGAACAGATCTTCAACTGGCCTGGCATGGGAGAGCTATTTTTCTTTTCCATTGTCAGCCGTGATTATCCAACCATCATGACGCTCACTTTGATGTTCTCCATCCTGACCCTGCTGGGCCAGCTGTTGGCCGACATCATGTACGCGTTTGTCGATCCACGCATTCGGTTTAACTAGAAACACCATGGGCGACACCACAATAGATAAACCTGCTCCGTCAATTGGCTTCTGGCAGCAATCCTGGCGACGCTTCCGGCGACGCAAGTTGTCGATGTGTGCGCTCGGCTTCATCATCTGCCTTTCAACCGTTGCCATCTTTTCGCCGATGATTGCCGGTACCAAGCCGATCATCTGCAAGTACAAGGGGCACATCTACTTTCCCTGCATGGGTTATTACAATCGCAACTGGGAGAACCCGGTCTTCCAGAAAGACCGCTTCCGGCGGATCTACCCACGAAACCTGAAACGCAAGGATCCCGACAGCTGGGCAATCTGGCCGCTGGTCTATCAGGATCCTTACCGGCCTGTTCGAGATAATGAATGGGAGGGGATGAAGGGTAATCCCTATGGTGCCGAGGGTCGCCCCTCCGGGAAAAACTGGTTTGGCACCTACAAGACTGGTTTCGATATCTTTGCAAGCATGGTTCATGGCACTCGAATCGCACTGCTTGTTGGGTTCGTGTCGACTGGCATCGCGGCCTTTATTGGGATTTTCATCGGTGCCGTAGCGGGCTATGTGGGTGGCAAGACGGACATCATCCTGAGCCGTATTATCGAAGTGGTGATGTGTATACCGAGCCTTGTCCTGATCCTGACCCTGCTGGCAGTGATTGAGCGACCGACAATCTGGCACATGATGGTCGTGCTTGGACTCACTGGGTGGACCAGCATGGCTCGGTTGACACGTGGCGAGTTCCTCAAGCTCAGGGAGACCGAGTTTGTTGCTGCCGCCCGAAGCCTGGGCGCAGGTCGTATGCGTATCATGTTCCGGCATATTCTGCCGAACGCTCTTGCACCTATCCTGGTCCCGATCGCTTTTGGCATTGCCTCGGCGATTCTTATCGAAGCGGGACTGAGCCTGCTTGGTTTCGGAGCACCACCGCCAAATCCAAGCTGGGGTACCGTGCTCAATTCGGGCAAGGAAACACTCCAGTCGGGTTACTGGTGGCAACTCGTTTTTCCCGGGATCGCTATTTTTCTCACGGTACTTGCTTACAACCTGATTGGTGAAGGAATACAGGAATCGACCGACCCCAGGCTCGCTGACCCGAAAAGCTGATACTTCATGAATGCTGTAATTGACATCCAAAACCTGAAAACGTACTTCCACACCGAGCGGGGGGTGGTCAAGGCTGTGGATGACGTCTCGCTACAGATCCAGCCTGGACATACGATCGGCGTGGTCGGTGAATCGGGTTCCGGTAAGTCGGTGACGTCGCTGACCGTGATGCGGCTGCTGGCTGACACGGCCAGGATTCACGATGGCACGATCTCGTTCCTTGGTGAGGACCTGTCGCAGCTCAGCGAACGCCAGATGCGGAAAATCCGTGGTGCCCAGATTGGGATGATTTTCCAGGAACCGATGTCGTCGTTGAATCCTGTCCACAAGGTGGGTAACCAGGTGATGGAGGCGATTATTGAGCACCAGGAAATCACGAAGGTGGAAGCCAGGGCGATGACGCTTGAGTTGTTCCAGGAAGTGGGGCTTCCCGATCCAGAATCGCGATTTCATTACTACCCACACCAGATGTCGGGCGGGCAGAAGCAGCGAGTCATGATCGCCATGGCACTCTCCTGTAACCCCAAGCTGTTAATCGCCGATGAGCCAACAACGGCGCTGGATGTCACCATCCAGAAACAGATCCTGGATCTGATCTGTGATCTCAGGGATCACCGCAATATGGCGATACTCTTCATTACCCATGACCTTGGCGTGATTGCCGAGATCGCCGACGATGTGGCGGTCATGTACCGCGGCAAAGTGGTTGAACAAGGAAGCGTGCTTGACATCTACGAGCGACCTCAACACGCCTACACGAAAGGGCTCTTGGCCTGTCGCCCTCGACTCGATTCGACGTACAAGCGTCTTCCCACTGTCGATGACTACATGGATGTCGATGAGCTGGAGGATGGCACGCTGGAGATTACCGAGAAGACAATCGACCAGGGCCGGCTGGATTATTTCAACAGCCATGGCCGCGGACGACTGCTTCACCCTGCCAGCCAGCTGGAGTCGATGGGATACGAAGGGGATCCATCCACTTTCGGCCACGAAGCAACCTGCATCCAGGAGAGCGAAGCTCCGCTTGTCAGTGTCAGGGGGCTCAAGGTCCATTTCCCTGTTCGACGGGGCATCCTGATGCGTACGGTGGGGCAGGTGAAAGCGGTGGATGGAATCGACTTTGACATCTACCGGGGCCAAACCCTGGGCCTGGTGGGCGAATCGGGTTGTGGCAAGACGACAGCCGGTCGAGCACTCTTGAGATTGGTCCATACCACCGCTGGCACCATGACTTTCGATGGACGTGATATTGCCGCTCAAACGCATAGCGAGATGCGTGCCCTGCGAAGCCAGATGCAGATTATTTTCCAGGATCCCTATGGCTCGATGAATCCTCGCATGACCATCCAGACTTCCTTGATCGAACCGATGATGCTGCACGGGATTGGTGAATCAAAGAAACAGCGGATTGAAATCGCTGCCCGGTTGCTGGAAGAAGTTGACCTGGAAGCGGATCACCTGGGCCGTTACCCCCATGAGTTTTCCGGGGGACAGCGCCAGCGGATCTGTATTGCCAGGGCGCTGGCGGTGGAGCCAGATTTCATTATCTGTGACGAATCGGTCTCTGCCCTGGATGTTTCAGTCCAGGCCCAGGTGCTTAACCTGCTCAAAGACCTTCAGCAGTCTCGGGGCTTGACCTATATCTTCATCAGCCACGATCTTAGTGTGGTCAAGTTCATGTCCGACATGATGGCGGTCATGAACGATGGTAAGTTCGTCGAATTCGGACCGTCCGATGCGATTTATGACAATCCGCGCGAAGAGTATACCCAGCGACTGATCGCAGCCACGCCGCAGGATTCGCTTGAGAGTATTCGCCGCCGGGTTGCAGCTCGGGAGCAGGCTCGCAATCCCTGAGCCTTGGTCAACGTGAATGGAGTCGCAGGGGGAATCGCCCGCGCGTCGCCCACAGGCATCAACCCTGTTGCCTTTGTGCATCATCGATGGCCATTTTCCAGGGCGGGAGAACCGTTGTTTGTCGACGTTTTGGAGCTTGCTGGGGAACTGGCGCACGTTTTGCAACAGCTTGATGGAGTATCTCTTTCCATCAATCCTGTTTTACCTGCGGTCCATTCCCATGAAAGCTGTTGAACTTGCCCGGCTGG
>Ga0066376_10002751_pt1 | contig 16186 bp, 18 predicted proteins | sample Knorr_S15_td_Bot_FD_77009 | JGI IMG/M metagenome (GOLD analysis project Ga0066376, IMG submission 77009) | Marine microbial communities from Southern Atlantic Ocean transect - Knorr_S15_td_Bottom_ad_5009_LV_A | ecosystem: Environmental > Aquatic > Marine > Oceanic | place: Southern Atlantic... | reverse complement strand
GGACGAGACACTGGACGAGCGAGAATGAGCCGATTGAGTTTCTTGGTGTGAGATGAGCGAAGAGGACAAACCGAAGCAACCGCAAGAGCCAGAAAGCCCGGAGGCTCCAGCTCCCAAGACCGGGGAGAAGGAAACCTCGGCACCTTCAGAGCCTGACCCAAAGTCGGCTGTACCCGAGACGCCAGAAAGCCCGGAGGCTTCAGCTCCCAAGGCCGAGAAGAAGGAAACCCCGGCGCCTGCAGAGCCCAGCCCAAAAACAGCTGCACCTGAGAAAGCTGCTAAGCCTGCTCCCCCCAAAGCGGCCAGGAAGAAGGTTCTCTCTTATGAAGATCTGGAAGAGGATAACCTCCTTCAGAGGCTGAAAGAGAAGTTTTCCGAAGGGATTGTTTCGGGACAGTCGTTTCTCAATCAACCAACTTACACGGTTTCTGTGGACTGTCTGTATGACGTCATGGTCGAGCTCAGGGACAGTGATGATTTGGACTTCGACTATCTCATCGATCTGACCGCTTTGGATTACCTGGGAGACGAACAGCGGTTTTGTATGGTCTATCATCTCTATTCCTACAAGCACGATAGGCTGATTCGAATCAAAGCCCGCATATCGGAGGAGGAGGCCGTACCTTCAGTGACTTCTATCTGGAAGACCGCTAATTGGATGGAGAGGGAAGTCTACGACATGTTCGGCATCGGGTTTTCCGGACATGAAAATCTGAAGCGGATTCTCCTTCCCGATGATTGGCACGGGCATCCTTTGCGCAAGGATTACGATATTAAATTGCAGGACCAGGCCTGGATCAAGAAGCACCTAAACATCATCAAAACTCCCGCATGAAGACAACTGTGGAAGAATCGACCGTTCTCGATGCCAAGGTCCTGGAGCTGAACATGGGCCCCCAGCACCCGTCTACTCACGGTGTGCTTCGAGTGAAATTGAAACTGGATGGTGAACGGGTGCTGGATGCGGAGTGCATCATCGGTTATTTGCACCGGGGTGTGGAGAAGATCAGCGAGAATCGGTCCTACATCAAGTGTGTTCCCTACTACGACAGAACGGACTACATTGCCGCGGTTTCCAACGTCTATGGCTATCTCCTGGGCGTGGAAGCGATGATGCAGATCGAGGTGCCGAAACGTGCCCAGTATATCCGCATCATGATGACGGAGTTTAGCCGTATTTCGAGCCATCTGCTCTGGTTGGCCACTCATGCCATTGATATCGGGGCCATGACGGTGTTTTTGTATTGTTTCCGGGAGCGGGAGGAAATTCTCAAACTGTTCGAGGCCCTCTTCGGTGCCCGGTTGACCACCCACGCTTTCCGAGTGGGTGGCCTTTGGAAGGACCTGCCCGCAGGCTTTGAAGAGGCAGCCCGCAAATTCATCGATGAGTTCCCCGAAAGAGTGGACGAATATGAGCAGTTGCTCACCAAGAACCGAATCTGGATGGCTCGGACTAAGGGAATCGGGGTGATTTCCGGAAAAGAAGCCATCGAATGGGGATTGACGGGTCCCGTGTTGCGCGGTTCCGGGATGAAGCATGACGTCCGGAAGGAGCGTCCTTATGGAGGATACGAAGAGTTCGATTTCGATGTTCCGGTGGGTGAAAACGGAGATACCTACGATCGCTACCTGGTTCGCCTGGAGGAGATGCACCAGAGCCGGCGAATCATTCAGCAGGTATTGGATCGGCTGCCCGATGGACCCGTTCGCGGGAAGGCACCCAAGATTGTCAAACCGCCCGTGGGCGAGTACTATTCGGGCATTGACGGCCCTCGGGGAGAGCTGGGTTACTATATTGTCAGTGACGGCTCGGCACAGCCCTTTCGGGTGAGAATTCGACCCCCGACGTTTATCAGCTTGCAGGCCTTGCGCCGGTTAGTGAGGGGGCATTTGATGGCAGATGTGGTTGCCATCATCGGCACCTTGGACATTGTATTGGGTGAGGTCGACCGATGATCGAGATCTTGCTCATTTACGCCATTATTCCCTTGATCAAGATTGGCGTGATCGTGTTGTTCCTTTCCGGGGCGATCGCCTACCTGACGCTGCTGGAACGCAAATTGATTGCCCACATCCAGGTTCGTCTCGGCCCCATGAGGGTGGGATGGCACGGTCTTCTTCAGCCCATTGCCGATGGTCTGAAGTTTCTTCTCAAAGAGGACATCGTGCCAACCAAAGCCGACGCTCTTATTTTCACCATTGCACCGGCGATTTCCTTGCTTCCCGCCTTTCTGGTCTTTGCGGTGGTACCTTTCGGGCCTCCTGACATGTTCGAGGGGCCGTTGCGCTGGATTCTGGGCTGGTTTATTGACGATACCGCGACGATTACAAGGATCGCCGAAAATGCCATTGCTTCCGGGGGATACGTGACCGACATCAACATCGCTCTCCTCTTTGTTTTGTCGGTCTCCTCGGTCGGTATTCTGGGGGTTATTCTGGGAGGATGGGCTTCCAACAGTAAGTTTCCCCTGCTGGGGGCACTGAGGTCCTCCGCTCAGATGGTCAGCTATGAAGTGGCCCTGGGATTCGCCATCATTGGAGTTCTCCTGGTGGCGGGTTCTCTGAGCCTGGTGGAGATTGTTCAGAATCAGCAGCAACAGCAGGTCTGGTATATCTTCTACCAACCCGTGGCCTTTGTCCTCTTTTTCATCTGTGGGCTGGCGGAAACCAATCGCTTGCCCTTTGATCTCCCTGAGGCCGAAACCGAGCTGGTTGGAGGTTTTCATACCGAGTACAGCGGATTTCGGTTTTCACTGTTTTTCCTGGCAGAGTACGCCAATATGATTGCCGTTTCCGCCCTAGGTGTGATCCTGTTTTTGGGGGGATGGCTGCGGCCCTTTCCGAACTCTGACTGGTTGAGTTTCCTCGATTTTATCCCAGGCGTGTTATGGTTCCTGGGCAAAGTATTCGTGTTTCTTTATGTTTTCATCTGGTTGCGGGGGACCTTGCCCCGCTTCCGGTTTGATCAACTGATGCAGTATGGCTGGAAAATCTTCTTACCTGTGGCACTGGGCAATGTGATTGTCACGGCGGGAGTTCTTCTTGCCTTTTTGTGAGACTGAAGAATGATGGATTTCTTGAGGCGCATCTTTTTCGTCGATATCTTGAAAGGTTTGGCGTTGACTTTCAAATACACCTACCGGAAGGTCTATACGGAACAGTACCCGCTTGAAAAGCCGAAGCTGGCGGGAAGGTATAAGGGAGCACCCCGTCTCAACAATGATCCCGTGACCGGGGAGACCCTTTGTATCGCCTGTGATCTTTGTGCCGAAATTTGTCCCGAAGATCTCATCGTCGTGGGTTCACAGCGCGATCCAGAAAGTCGAAAAAAAGTCCTCACCCATTACACCTTTGATACGTCGCGTTGCCTTTTTTGTGGGCTGTGTCAGGAGGTGTGTCCGACCAACGCCATCGAATTGACCCAGGATTTCGAACTGGCTGCCTATGATCGAAGATCCATGGTCTGGGATCGAAAGCAGCTGGAAAATGGATGGGATCGGATCCATTTCGGAAAGGATTACCACAAGTGAGTGGTTCCAAGTTCCAGGTTTCAAGTTCCAAGTTACAGAGGTCAGAAGCCAGAATTAAAAGGATTCTTGGAGCTTGGAGCCTGAAAGTTGAAACCTGGAACCCGAAACCTGGAGCCTGGAACCTGGAGCCTGGAACCTAACCCATGGAAGCCACTCTTTTCTACATACTGGCCACCATGCTGGTGGTCTTTGCCATCCTGACGGTAACGGCGGCCAATCCCGTTCGCAGTGCCGTTTATCTGATCTCCGCTCTGTTGAGCATGGCTGGGTTTTTCTTTCTCCTTGAAGCCGAATTCGTTGGAGCGGTTCAGATTCTGGTGTATGTGGGTGGAATCATGGTGTTGTTTCTTTTTGTCATCATGCTGGTCAGTGTTCGGGATATGGAGAGTCAAAGGAGGATGAGTCGTCAGTGGAAAACTGCGCTGGTCCTGGGTATCGTGCTTTCCTGTGAACTGGTGTTTTTCGTGGTGCAAGGCGCCCAGGTCTTTAGTGCCGATACCGTCGATCAGCCATTTTTGAATCTAGAATCTCAGACTGGGAATACGGAGACGGTGGGCGGCCTGCTTTACAGCACCTATCTTCTACCTTTTGAAATAGCTTCCATATTGTTGCTGGTGGCGATGATCGCGGCAGTCGTGTTGACGCAGAAGCGGCTTTGATATGGTGGATATAACACACTATCTGGTTCTCAGTACCATCGTTTTTTCGATTGGTGTGGTGGGGGTTCTCACCCGCAGAAATGTCATCATCATTTTGATGTCGATTGAACTGATGCTCAACTCGGTCAACTTGAACCTGGTTGCTTTTTCCGACCGGCTTCAGGATCCCTCGGGCCAGGTTTTCGCTGTTTTTGTCATCACCGTGGCCGCAGCAGAGGCGGCTGTTGGTCTGGGCATTATCATTGCTCTGTTCCGCAACAAAGAAACGGTGAATGTGGACGAGATCGACCTGATGAGAGGATAGATGATGCGCAACTATTTCTGGCTCATTCCTCTATTTCCGCTCCTCGGGTTTATGCTTAATGGCGGTTTCGGTCTGTGGAAGGTGGCTCGAACCGGAACCCGTCCCGCGAAACCTTTCGTTTACTGTGTGGCCTGTGGAAGTATCCTGCTGTCTCTGCTTCTTTCGCTGACTTGTTTTATTGCCCTCCTGCAGGTCGACCCTCACGATCGTGTTTGGGAGTTTGAGCTCTTCAGCTGGATCCATGGGCCGGCCCTCCAAACGGTCACCGGTGATCTAGCCAACTTTCATGTCTCCTGGGGATTCCAGCTGGATCCGCTCTCGGCGGTGATGATTCTTGTGGTTACGGGCGTGGGCTTTCTCATCCACGTGTATTCCATCGGCTACATGGCGGAGGAGGAAGAGGGTTTTTATCGCTTCTTTGCCTACATGAACCTTTTTATGTTCATGATGCTGACCCTGGTTCTCGCCAACAACTACTTGTTGATGTTTGTGGGGTGGGAAGGGGTTGGCCTCTGCTCCTATCTGTTGATTGGCTACTACATTGAGAAAAAGAGTGCCGGGGACGCGGCCAAAAAAGCCTTTGTGGTCAACCGGATCGGCGATTTTGCCTTCATCATCGGCATGCTCATGATCTTCACCTATTTCGGCTCCCTGGATTTCACCGAGGTGTTTCATGGGGTGGAGGAAATGTTTCCCACACCGGAAACCCTGTGGGGCCCTCTGTGCTGGATTGCCTTGCTTCTATTTATTGGTGCTACCGGAAAGAGTGCACAGATTCCACTTTTCGTGTGGTTGCCCGACGCCATGGAGGGACCCACACCGGTGAGTGCTCTCATCCATGCAGCGACCATGGTGACCGCGGGAGTCTACATGGTGGCCCGTTCCAGTGCCATCTACAGTCGCGCGCCTGATGTGCTCTTCATTGTGGCCGTGGTGGGGATTTGTACGGCCTTATTGGCAGCCTCCATCGCCATGTTCCAGAACGACATCAAAAGGGTGCTTGCCTACTCGACCGTGAGTCAGCTGGGCTATATGTTCGCCGCCCTGGGTGTGGGAGCCGCAGCGGCGGGTATCTTTCACCTGATGACCCATGCTTTTTTCAAAGCCCTGCTCTTTTTGGGATCAGGAAGCGTCATTGCGGCTCTGCATCACGAGCAGGATATGAGAAAAATGGGAGGTCTGAGAAAGCACCTCCCCAGAACCTGGTGGACTATGGGGATCGCCACTCTGGCTATCGCGGGTGTCCCCGGCCTGGCCGGTTTCTTTTCCAAAGATGAAATCTTGTGGCGATCCTTCAGCAACCCGGAGGGCCACCTGGTTTTTTGGTTGGTAGGAGTCCTGGTGGCGGGGATGACGGCCTTTTATATGATGCGAATGATGTTTCTCACCTTTCACGGGGAGGAGAGGCTCTCGCCGGAGGTGGCAAGTCACGTCCACGAATCTCCCAACGTGATGACCGTGCCCTTGGTCATTCTGGCCGTGGGTTCTGTTTTTGTGGGATATTTGGGTCTACCCGCCTGGCTGGGTCCCAATGTGTTTGAGCATTTTCTCGAGCCTGCCTTTGAAACCAGTTATCATGGCGCAGGCGAATCGGTTCACGCGGCACCCTCCACCGAGATTCTCCTGACCTTGGTTTCCGTTGCCTTGGCTGGACTGGGAATCTATCTGGCCTATCAGTTCTTCCTGAAAAACAAAGAAAAAGCGGCCCGGTTGCGGGAAAGATTCAGTGGCCTTCACAGCATCATTTACAACAAGTACTACGTGGACGAGGCCTATGATGTCCTGTTCGTCAGTGGGGGCACGGGTTGGGGCCGATTCTTTGGAGCGAAGAATTGGGGGCGGTTCCTGTCGGCCTTCGACAACAACGTGGTTGACGGGGCCGTCAATAACAGTGCAGCAATGACCAAATTTGTAGCTTGGGGCTCAGGACTGGTGGACATCCACTTCGTGGATCGTATCGTCAATCTTGTAGGCGAAACTTTTGAGTTCTTCAGTACCGTGCTACGTAAGATTCAAACCGGGCTGGTGCAGCGATATGCCCTGTTCTTTGTGATCGGAATTATCCTGGTGATCAGCTTTTACCTCTACATGGGAGTCTAGTCGATGAGTTTTTTTATGGAGAACATCCTCACAATCGTGTGTTTTTTCCCTCTCCTTGGAGTGGTGCTTATTGTCTTGTGGCCAAGAAAAAAGGGACAGGAGGATGCGGTGAGGTGGATTGCCAATATCGTGGCCTTCATCGGTTTTCTCATCTCTTTGCCGCTCATCACCCTGTTTAACGATGCCCAGTACATTGATGCCGATACCGGCATGAGATTTGGGATCCGGGCCAACTGGATTGATGCCATTGGTGCCCAGTATTCCTTGGGTATTGATGGAATCAGCATGCTGTTGATCCTGCTGACGACACTCATGGGATTTATTGCCATTCTCTCCTCCTGGTCAGCGATCACGGAGCGGGTTAGAGAATACTATTGCTATTTTCTACTGCTGCAAGTGGGGATGTTAGGGGTGTTCATGGCGCTAGATTTTTTCCTTTTCTATGTTTTCTGGGAAGTCATGCTGGTGCCCATGTATTTCATCATTGGGGTGTGGGGAGGACCTCGGAAGCTGTACGCGGCCATCAAGTTCTTCCTTTACACATTGGCAGGCTCGGTCCTTTTGCTTTTGGGTATCCTGGCCCTCTACTTCTATCACCACAGCGTGACGGGAGTGTGGTCTTTCGACATTCTGGCCATGCAGCAGCTGGGAATTCCTGCCGATCTACAGTGGTGGATCTTCCTGGCTCTTTTCCTTGGTTTTGCCATTAAGGTCCCCATGTTCCCCTTCCATACCTGGCTTCCTGATGCTCACGTCGAAGCTCCTACCGCCGGGTCCGTTATTCTGGCTGCCATACTCCTGAAGATGGGCACCTACGGGTTTGTGCGCCTCAGCCTACCGATTCTTCCCCAGGCCAGCATGACCTTCTTAAATTTTTTGTTGGTGCTCTGTGTGATTGGCATTATCTACGGTGCCCTGGTGGCCATGATGCAGCAGGATATGAAGAAGCTGGTGGCCTACTCTTCGGTCAGCCATCTGGGATTTTGTATGTTAGGTGTTTTCATTGCCACTCCGGTGGCTCTGGAGGGCGGAATTCTGCAGATGATCAACCATGGAATTTCCACGGGAGCTCTCTTTTTGATTGTAGGCATCATCTATGAGAGGCGTCATACCCGGATGATCGCCGATTTCGGGGGACTATCCCAGAACATGCCGGTTTTCGCCGTTGTTTTCCTGATCATGACCCTCTCCTCCATCGGAATGCCTGCTCTCAACGGATTCATTGGCGAGTATATGGTCCTTCAAGGGGTATTTGCAGACCCGGTCTACAGACTCTGGGCCGTGTTTGGAGCTGTGGGCATCGTTCTGGGAGCGGCCTACATGTTATGGTTTTACCAGCGTGTGATGTTCGGTCCCCTGGACAATCCGGAAAACCAGAGTCTTCCGGATTTGAACTTGCGGGAAGTGGCAACCTTTGTGCCCTTGATTATTCTGGCCTTCTGGATCGGTCTTTACCCGAATACATTCCTGGATTATCTCCATGAGCCGGTCAATCAGATCGTTGAGAGAGTACGCCCGGGCGAGTTCAGTCCTCTGCCAGCTCAGGCGGTGGTAAGGGAGTAATCGATGCCTGAAGTTCCACAGAATCCTCTCGAATTCTTCCTGCAGAACGCTGCCGCTATAGGGCCTCAACTCCATTTGATTCTCTGGGGACTGGTGATCTTATGCTGGGGCTTTTGGAGCTTTCCTGGCAATGGGGGTGGCGGCCTTCTCAATCGATTCTTGCGTCTGTTTCAACACCCTGCTGTCCTGGCCGTTGGTGGGTTGACCATGGCCTCCCTTCAACTTTACCGGCTTTGGGGAGTGAATTCAGGTCCCGCCTTTTACAAGATGATCACGCTCGATTCCTTTGCCCTGTACTTCGATATGCTGTTTCTGGTGGCCGCTCTTCTGGTCGTGATCATGTCCTATAAATACCTGGACATTGAAGAGGAACAGCACACGGAGTACTACGCACTGATTCTTTTCGCCACCGCCGGGATGATGTTTATGGCCGGAGCCATCGATCTGGTCAGTCTTTTTCTCGGTCTCGAGCTGATGTCCATTTCCACCTATGTCCTGGTTGGCTTTCTGCGAGGCAAAAAGCGATCCAATGAAGCATCACTCAAGTACTTCCTGCTGGGGGCTTTTTCTACGGGTATTATTCTCTATGGCATGTCACTGGTTTACGGGCTGGGTGGCAGTACAAACCTGAATGAAATCGGACGGCAGCTCGCCCAGCTGGAGGACAACAGCCTTCTGACGCTGTCCCTCCTGATGCTGATGGCGGGCTTATGCTTTAAGATCGCCGCGGTACCGTTTCACATGTGGGTTCCCGATGCCTATGAGGGAGCACCCACTCCCATCACGGCCTTCATGTCGGTGGCGGTGAAAGCGGCAGGTTTTGCCATCTTCTTTCGAATCCTTTTCGTCGCTTTTGAAGGTTTCTGGGAACTCTATGTGTTCCCGTTAGCAATCATTTCCATGGTGACCATTACCCTGGGAAACGTGGCTGCCCTCACCCAGGAGAACGTCAAGAGATTGTTGGCCTACTCCAGTATTTCTCATGCCGGTTTCGTTCTCATGGGAGTGGTAGCGGGCACTGAGCGCGGAATCACCGCCTCGGCAATTTATCTGCTGGCCTATACCTTTATGAACTTGGGAATCTGGGCAGGGGTGATCCTGTTGCGGCGCAAGGATATCCCTGGGGAGAGAGTGGAGGATTTCGACGGTCTCTTCTTCAGACACCCGGCACTTGCGGTTTTGATGTTGGTTTTCTTCCTGTCCCTGGCAGGCATTCCTCCTTTGGCAGGATTTATCGCCAAGTACTACGTTTTTACTGCAGTACTGGAGGTCGCCTTCACCCAGGGTGAGCCCTACTCGTCCTTGATGGTCTGGCTGGCAGTGGTGGGTGCTCTGAACGTGGTGGTCTCGATTTTCTATTATCTCCGGATTGTGGTCTCGATGTTCATGAAGACGGAGTATCTGCCTGTTCCCCTGAGCTTTTCGAAGGGATTGGTGGTGGTGCTGGTGATTACGGGATTCTTCACCCTTCTGATCGGGGTCTACCCCGAGCCCTTTATCCAACTCGCTCAATCCGTCAACCTGCCGCTGATCTAGGAGAGTTTGGGGGTTGCCCCCAAACTCTCCTAGATCAGCGGAAATCTCAAATTCCAAATTCAAAATCTCAAACAAATTCTTCCTATCTATTTTCTATGTCCTGCGCGTGTCTCCTGCCCACTGTCTGTTGTCTGTTGTCTGTTGTCTGTTGCCCTTCATTGATCTAGCCCATCTTCTTTGCTATGATCCATTTTTTTTCGAGCTGGGGGGCATCATGTCCGGTCAGCGTGATCATTTTCTGGCAAAATCTCTGGAGTCCTTGCAGGAGAATATCCGCCGATCAGGACCGGCTGCGACAGCCAGTTATACCCTGGTGGGAGCGGTGCTTCTCCTGGGTGGTATCGGTTATCTGCTGGACCAGTGGCTCATGACCTCGCCCTGGTTTTTGCTGGGTGGCTTATTATTGGGCATGGTCGTCGGTTTTTACGAGATAGCGAAGGCGGTCTGGAAACGGTGAAAATCCAGGTGTGCATCCTTTTCTCCTGTATAGGCTCCTGGGCACTTGTCTCGTTTATGTTTCCTCAGGCGGCAGTGGAGATTCTCCTGGGAATGTTAGGTCCGCTGCTGTTGGCGATAGGAACCCTCATACTGGTGGAGAGAACCTACCGAAAGGCTCCCCGAAAGCTGACCTCACTGATGACCCAGGCTTTTTTTGGCAAGATGTTGTTCTATGGGGTGTACGTCGGTGTAATTGTGGGCTTTTATTCGTTTCAGGCCCTGCCCTTTGCGGTCAGTTTCACCGTCTATTTCATAGGACTCCATCTAACCGAAGCACTTTACTTTCAAGCCCTGTTTCGAGCAGAGAGTAGGCCCAGGGCGGTGGAGAACGGATGGTAGAGAAGCAATGATGATTCCGGATGAAGGGAGCGAATCCGTAGGCTTCAATCCCGGAGAGGTGATCATTGAGCACGTTGCAAACAGCAGCCTTGATCATCCCATTTTTGAACTGCCAACGGTATTGGGCATCAACTTCTCGGTGACCAAGCATGTCTTGATGCTTTGGATCGTGGCGGTCCTCCTCTTTGTTCTCATCACCTGGTCTACCCGAAAGTATTTGAAGCAGGACCGTCCGATTCCGACCGGATTCATGAATGCCCTGGAGGCGGTGGTGCAGCTCATTCGGGACTCGATCGTTCTCCCCAATGTGGGAAAGAAATTCGTGAATACCTGGACACCCCTGGTCCTGACCTTCTTCTTTTTCATCGTGACGGCGAACGCCTTTGGGTTGATTCCGATATTTGAGGTGTTGGGCGTGGTTGATCGCTTTATCCTTCATACCGACCACGACTCGATCCTCAATAGGGTGCTCCATGGTGGTGCTACGGCCACTGGAAATTACAATGTGACGGCGGCTCTGGCCTTGATTACCTTCCTGGCCATCATTGTGGCTGGAACGAAAGCCCACGGTTTCATCAAGCACTGGAAGAACGTAGTGCCTTCCGGGTTGGCGTGGCCTGTGTATATTATCTTGATTCCCATCGAACTTATGGGGATGCTGGTCAAGCCCTTCGCTTTGACCATGCGGTTGGCCGCGAACATGATGGGGGGACACATTGCCATCCTCGCGATCCTCTCCTTTGTGTTCATTTTCAGTGAGATGTTTCAGAGTGTCTTGGCGGGTGTAGGCGTGGGTCTGGTGGTGTCCCTGCCCTTGGTGGTGGGCGTCTCCGCGTTAGAAATCATCATTGTGCTGGTACAGGCGTATGTCTTTAGCCTGTTGACGGCCGTGTTTATTGGTATGGCCATAAACGTTCATCATTAATCGTACGAAACGGAGGTACCTTTCATGGAAAACCTGCACTACTTTGGTGCGGCACTGGGTCTTGGGATGATTGTCATTGGAGCTGGATTGGGAATTGGTCGTTTTACTGCTGCTGCGGCTGAAAGCATAGCTCGCCAGCCTGCTGCGGCTGACAAGATTACCGCTGCCGTCAATTTGCCCCTTTTCCTGCTTGAAGGTGTGGCAATTCTGGCCGAGGTGTTCGTGCTCCTGATAGTCTTGACGAAATAAGAGTGGTTGAGACAACAATGAGCGGAGTTCGTTTATGGATAACCCTTTAGTCCAGCCAGATCCGGGATTGTTTCTCTGGACGATTCTTACTTTTCTGGTCCTTTTGGTCCTGTTGGCCAAGTTCGCCTGGAAGCCGCTTCTAGCTCTGTTGGACAGACGTGAGGAAATGATCCGGCAGTCCTTGGATGATGCGGAGAAGGCAAAACACGAGCTGCAGCGACTTCAGCAGGAATCGAAAGAGATCCTTTCCAAGGCCAGAGTGGAAGCTCAGTCCATTCTGGCGAAAAGTCGTTCCGAAGCGGAGAAGCTGAAGGGAGAGCTCAGACAAGAGGCGAAGGTTCAGGCAGATTCGATTCTTCGTGATGCCGAGAAGCAGATCCAGGTGGAGACGGAAAAGGCCATCGCTGGCATTAAGAATGAAGTTGTCGATCTGTCCCTCCTGGTAGCATCCAAGTTGATCAAAAAAAATCTCTCGAAAGAGGATAATCAGTCCCTGATTGAAGAGTCCCTGAAGCAGGTCGAATCGTTATAGCATAGGTTGTCGTCACGAAAACCTATGCATAATCCGGGCTTAGCCCCGGATTCGGCGGTTTTGCCCTTCTCTAACGCTTTCATAACTGCTAAGATTGCAGGGTCCTCATTTTGCTGGGGAAGAAGGGAACGATCACATGCCTCGTCTGAAATTTATCATAGTGGGAACGATTATGCTGGGAGCCATCTCCTATTTGATGTTCAGTGGAATTAGCGATTCCATGGTCTACTATTACACTGTTTCAGAGGCTCTCGACATGGAGCAGGAGCTTTCCAATCGAGGAATTCGCGTCAGTGGTTATGTCCAGGCTGGAAGTATTCAAAAGGACAATAGCCAATCCCAAGTCGAGTTTCTGGTGTTTGAAAAGGAAAGTGATCAGACCCTCCCTGTGATCTATCAGGGAATCATCCCCGACACCTTCAAGGACAACGCCGAGGTACTGGTGGAAGGCATGTATCGCTCTGAGGAGGGAAGGTTTCATGCCAATGTTCTTCTGGCGAAATGTCCTTCCAAATATGAAGCCCTCGGTCCGGAGCATCCCCAAGACATCCCCATCGGAGGGGACAGTGACTAGCCCCGCTTCACAAAGATGACAACCTTTGCAGTGAGCCACTAAGAGCGATGATCGAGCTGGGTCACTATTGCCTCATTGCCTCTCTCGTGGTCTGCGCCTTCGGAATGATTGCAGCTATCGTGGGAGGGGTTCAGAAGAATCTTCCCCTCGTGCGCAGCGCCGAGAACTGCCTGATCGCCAACTTCGTCATCCTGGGAGTGGCTTCTCTCTGTCTCTGGTACCTGCTGTTGACCGACCAGTTTCTGGTGGAGTATGTCGCGGGCTACAGCGCGACGGATATCCCGACCCGTTTTAAATTCACGGCCTTTTGGGGCGGGCAAAAGGGGAGTCTTTTGCTGTGGGCCCTTGTGCTGTCCTTCTTTTCTTTTCTAGTAACGGTTCAGAATCGCCACAAGAATCGCGATTTGATGCCCTACGCAGCTGCTGTGCTTCTGGGGACCATTGGCTTTTTCATGCTCCTGTTGAATTTTGCCACCAATCCTTTTGAGACCTTGAATTTCATACCGGAAGATGGACAGGGATTGAATCCGCTGCTGCAGAATTACTATATGATCATCCACCCGCCCGTACTCTTTTTGGGTTACGTCGGCTTGGCCATCCCCTTTGCCTTGGCTATGGGGGCCTTGATCAGTGGACGACTCGATACCTCCTGGCTTCGCACCGCTCGCCGCTGGACTTTGGTGGCCTGGATCTTTCTCACCTGTGGGGTCACGTTGGGAGGGATGTGGGCTTACGAAGAACTGGGTTGGGGAGGCTACTGGGCCTGGGATCCCGTGGAAAATGCTTCATTCATGCCCTGGCTCATCACTACGGCTTTCCTGCACTCGGTGATGATCACGGAAAAGAAAGGGATGCTCAAGATCTGGAACTTTGTGCTGATTTTGCTGGCTTTTGAGCTTTCCATCTTCGGGACTTTTATCACTCGAAGTGGAGTCATCTCATCGGTTCATTCCTTTGCACTGTCCAGTGTAGGACCGTTTTTTGTGATCTTTTTAGCCCTCAGTACATCCCTCGGCATTTTTTGGATTGTTTATCGGTCCAAGGAATTGCACAGTGAGAAACGGATGACTTCTTTTTTGTCTCGTGAAGCTTCCTTTTTACTCAACAACCTACTGTTTGTGGCCATCTGCTTTGCTATTTTCTGGGGCACGGTATTCCCCATTCTTTCCGAGTGGGTAACGGGCGAAAAGATTACAGTTTCCATGCCCTTCTTTAATACGGTGAACCTGCCCTTGGGTTTGGCTCTGTTGATTCTGACCGGTGTGTGCCCTCTGATCGCCTGGCGCAAGTCCTCGGCAAAGAACTTCAAAAGAAACTTTTTAACACCTCTTGGGGCGGGCTTTTTCAGCGGTGTGGTGGCGGTCGCTTTAGGGGTGCGTGATCTCATTCCTCTGATCTTCTTTTCGGCCTGCGGGTTCGTGGCAATGACAATGATCTACGAGTTTTATAAAGGAGCTCGTGCTCGTCAAACCATTCGGCCTTCAGGGTTCCTGCTTGCCCTAATGGATCTCACTCTGATGAACAAGCGTCGTTATGGTGGCTTTATCATCCATTTGGGTGTGGTTTTGGTCTTCGCCGGGATCATTGGCAGTTCCTTTTTCAAAAGTGAGCAGCTTTTCACGGTGGCAACAGGCGAGGAGTTCAGCTTAGGGGACTATACCTTGAGATTCGTGGAACTGACCGACAGAAAGGATCCGGAGAAAGACGTGGTATTCGCTCATTTAGCTATTTTTAAAGGTGGAGAGAAGATCGACGATTTGTATCCTGAGAAGGACTTCCATCACAAGAGCGAGCAACCCATGACCGAGGTGAAGATTCGTTCCACCCTCAAAGAAGACCTGTACCTGGTTCTGTCCGGGTGGGAAGAGGGGGGAGAGGCTACCTTTCATGTTTTTATTAATCCTCTGGTGCAACTCATTTGGATTGGAATCGGAATCATGGTCCTGGGGGGAATGTTTGTTCTCATTCCCAACAAGCAGCTGGGGCCGGCGGTGGCTCTGAAGAAGTCTTCCCTGGAGGTGCAGGATGAGGCTGCCTAATTTAGCTCTCTTGTTCCTGTTTTTAGGTTCTTTCGCCTCCGGACAGATCTTCTCCCCGGATGAAACCGTTTCCCGGATTGCCGACAACCTGATGTGCACGTGCGGGTGTCCTCATATTATCGGTCACTGTGGTGATGAATGCTCCGTGGCCCCCCAACTGGTTCATGAAATTTCACAGCTGGTAACGGCAGGCAACACAGAGGAGGAAGTCTACAAAATCTTCGAGGACAAATACGGGCTCAGGGTGCGGGCAGTGCCCAAGGCGGAAGGGTTCAATCTGCTGGTTTGGGTGATGCCCTTCGTGGGATTGTTGGTGGGACTCGTGGTCATTTTTTTCGTCATCAACCGTCTAAAACCCGACGACTCGAACCAGGAAACTGAAAAGGTGCACACCGAAATCGATGAAAAGTATCGAAAGCTCATCGATCGGGAATTGGAGCGGTAAATGGCCTTGCTTATTGCGCCGATCTTGTTCATCAGCGTCGTCCTCTATATTGCCTACCCCCTTCTTCAAGAAAAGAAGAAGGAGTTCGCGCCTGAGGATGGAGTTGCCGACCAGGAGAGGGCTCTACGGGAGAAAGAAAACATTATAGAGAGCCTGAAGGACATTGAGATGGACTTCCGCATGGGCAAGTTATCGACCCAGGATTATCAATCCCTCAAGATGGATTTTGAGCAGCAGGCCGTGGAAATCTTCCAGCGAGTCCAATCCCTTCAGGCGGAGAGTGGCAAGATCGGGAAGAAAAAAAGATCCTGACGATGCCCGAGCCATCCGTCCCTCTTTTACGACTTTCTAAAGTTACAAAGCGATTCGGCGCGATTCGGGCGGTCTGGAATGTGGATCTGGAGGTTAGCCCGGGAGATTCTCTGGCAATTTTCGGTCCCAACGGGGCAGGCAAAACAACCTTGCTTCGAGTCATTGCCTCCTTGACACAGCCCACAAGTGGAGAGATTGAATTCGCCTTCAAAGGTGACAACCAGTCTCGGAACAGGGTGGGATATGTCTCTCACCTCAGCCTTCTCTACAACGAACTGACCGGATTTGAAAACCTGCTGTTTTATGCGCGCCTATATGGAATCAAGGAGGCTCACGATCGGGCCGATGAGATGTTGGCCAAGATGGGCCTCGAGGAGGCGCGCAATCAGCGCACTGGAGAATATTCCCGGGGTATGAAGCAGCGGTTGACCTTGGCTCGGGCGCTCTTACACGAACCCCAGTTACTCCTCCTGGATGAGCCCTACACCGGACTGGATCAACACGGCAGTCGTCTTTTCACGGAAGTCCTGAGAGTATTAAAACAGGAGGGCAGAACCATCTTGTTGGTGACCCATAATCTC
>Ga0066376_10002750_pt1 | contig 16186 bp, 16 predicted proteins | sample Knorr_S15_td_Bot_FD_77009 | JGI IMG/M metagenome (GOLD analysis project Ga0066376, IMG submission 77009) | Marine microbial communities from Southern Atlantic Ocean transect - Knorr_S15_td_Bottom_ad_5009_LV_A | ecosystem: Environmental > Aquatic > Marine > Oceanic | place: Southern Atlantic... | reverse complement strand
GAAGAGAACCTCAAGGAACGCATCAGGCGCGGCGAAACCACCATCGGCGTGCAGGTTCCGTACAACGCGACGAAGTCCCAGATTGAAGATATCTGGGGCAAGGATGATGTCTACAACTACATCTCGGTCGATAGCCAGCACAACCCGTTGAACGAGACCGACCTCGTCGCCGTTTGCCAGGCCGCGCAGGACCTCAGCATCCCGGTCCACTTCCGAATCAAACACACGAACTACACATGGCAGATCGGAAACTGGCTGGACCTCGGCCCGAGCATCATCGAGGTGCCTCAGACCGAGACCGAAACGACGGCGCAGGAAGCCGTCGACTATTTCTATTACCGCCAGTTCGGAAAGCGAAGCGCCGGTGGCGCACCGCGTGCCGGGCTTGCCGAGAACAATGGCCGGCTGGAGTATGCCGAGTTCTGGAACAACTACGGCGTGCTGATGCTGCAGGTGGAGTCGATCCAGGCGATCTGCAACATCCCACGGCTGATCCGTCGTGGAGTTGACCTCATCTCATGGGGTCCGGCCGACCTGACGTTCGACCGTGAGGCCAACCCCAACCACCCGTTGTCGGTGTCCGACGACGCCTGTGTGGAGTACGCCGTTAAGGCGCTTGAAGGCACGGACACGAAGCTCATGATCCGTAACTACGACTGGAAATTGCGGGACAAGTACATCGGGATGGGCGCGACCGTTCTTCTCGAAAGTCCGAAGCCTTAAGCGCGAAATTCAAAGTATGAACTCCTGGTCCGATCGCAATGCGGGGCTCGATCGCGAACGCTCGGGCCGGAAGATCGCCGCACTCTGGGACGCCGACCCTGGCTCAGTCCAACTGGTGAACGATCGGATCAACATCGTCTACCGAATTGAGGTCGGTGGGCGTGTCATGTTCCTGAAGGTCTGTGCCGCGACCAATCGATCGATGCTGGAGCGACGGGCCGCGGCGGAGTATTTACAGCATCTGGCCAGCAACGGCGCACAAGTTTGCGCACCGGTGTTGTCCCGGAATGGGAGGCTGATAGAGCAATACCGGTGGGATGACGATGTTTTTCTGGCGTGGGTGACCGATGAGGCGCCCGGCCGGGTGATCTCGCTGGATTCGCCGTCCTTTAAGGAGTTCCGGGCCTGGGGCGTCGCTTTAGGCAAGATTCACCGCGCCGCAGAGTCTTATCGGCCATCTGATGAGCTTATGTATCTGACCTGGAAAGACCTGTGGCAGCAGACGCAGACGGTACGGACCGGGACGATAGCGAGCCGGTCTGGGACGAGTACGAGCAGCTCACGCCCTGGCTGGCTTCATTGCCGGAGACCACGGACGTATAGGGGCTGACGCATACGGACATCCGGACGGAAAACGCGATGTGGGACGAAGAACGGGTCCGGATCATTGACTTCGACGAGCCTGTTTATCACTGGTACGCATCCGACGTGATGCGGCCATTTCTGGAGTTCGCGTATCTGCCAGCCGAACAGTTCGATCCCCTCTTTGACGCGTTTCTGGCTGGATATCGTGAGGTCCGGGAATTCTCCGATAGGTGGGTTGAAGAACTACCGCGCTTCGCCCGGATGAAGAACCTCGGGTTTTACTGGTGGGACAGTGTGAACAGTTCGGCCGACCGTCCCGACTTTGATGAGTGGATTGCGGGCATCAGAGCCCGGATTGGTGCGACTCAGTTGCGGTTGGGGCCGCGTAATAAGATTAGTTAAACGTCAATGCCCTGAGGCTCTCGAAGGGTCGGGTTGCGCGGGAACGCGTCACGCCTAAGGGATTTCTCCCTCACCCCTGATGCATCGGGCCTCTCCCGCTGGGAGAGGGGACTTCGATCCGCCCGTTACGCGATGACCTTGAATTCGTATGACGTAGTGTTTGTTTCGCCGCGCTCGAATCGGTCCATCTTTAGCGCCGTGATGTCGACTATTTTCGCAGAGCCATCAAGCATCAGCTCGGCCATCACGGTTCCGACCGCGGGAGCGAGTTTGAAGCCGTGGCCGCTGAAGCCTGTGCAGATGTATAGGCCGTCGATGCCGTCCACCTTGTCGATCACCGGGTGAAGATCAGGCGTTGACGTGTACAGCCCGGCGTACCCGGTGAAATACTCGGCTCCGGCGATCCCGGGTAGCCGTTTCGTCAGCCGGAGCCACACGTCCTCCAGGTAGTCCATGCTCGGCCGCGGGTTGTACGTGTCCGGGTCCGCGTTCTCCTCCCGGTTGCCGTTGCCTACCAGCGTCAGATCGGCGCCTTCCGGCCGGAAATAGGTCATGTTGCCCATGTCTGCGCCGCCCGGGTGGAACGGCAGCTCTTCCAGATTTCGCTTGAGCAGGAACACCTCGTGCCGGGTGGCCTCCAGCGGCAGGTCGATGCCAATTCCGGCCATGAACGTCTTCGACCACGGACCCGTAGCCACGACCGCGGTAGCGGTGATGTACCGCTCTCCAGCGGTGGTCACAGCGACCACGCGATCGTTCTCTATCTCCACCGAGGTCGCAGGCGTCTCAAGCAGTACCTTTGCGCCTAATTCACGGGCGCGCGTTGCGTAGGCCATTCCGGTGCCTGAGGGATCGGCGTGGCCGGAGCGAGGTTCCCATGCGAAGACCTCGTCGTCGTACTGCGCGAACGCCGGAGCGAGCTCGTGGGCGTCTTCGCGCGATACGATCTGTGTGTCGATGCCGAGGTCCTGTTGTAGTGCGATATTGTGGCGCAGTCCGTCGACGGCGTCTCCGGGCACGAACACCATGTAACCCGTTTTCACGAAACCGACGTCGCCGCCAATGACCTCATCAAAGTTCTCGTAGGTCTTCAGGGACTCCCATGCGAGGGCGGCGTTCACCTCGGTCGAGTAGTGCATCCGGATGGCCCCGGACGAGCGTCCTGTCGATCCCGCGCCAAGCGTGGTGCGCTCCAAAAGTACGGGGTTCTGGACGCCGCGCGAGACCAGGTTGTACAGGATGCTCGTGCCCATGACACCGCCACCGATTACGACGACGTCCGTTGTGATGGTCAAGGTTGCGCTGGCTCCGTTCGGCCGTGGATTCCCGGCATTCTCTGGATGTGTGATCGGCGAAACGTATCACCACACCGAGGCAACGTCGAGGCGTCTTCTCTCACGCTACTCGACGGCTAGCAGCTCCCTCAGGCGTACTTCGGTACCTGGGCGGAAGGTTGCGATGGCGAACCAGAACTCCTGGCCGTGGACGAGGGGTTCCAGCTGGGCACCGGCAAGCTCACCTGCGGAAGCGTTCCCGAACTTGTCCCATGTCGTCCCGGCTTCGTCGACCGAAAAGTTCAGGGTCAGCCCGTTGACCTTCCGGGAGAACACGGTCGTCGAACCGCTGTTCTGATAGTTCTGGCCGCGTGTACTGGTCCGGAATGCCGACTCCGTGCCGTCGTCGTAGAAGATCACAATTTCCTGATCGCCGACCTGATCGTTTACGACCGGCTCAACGGCGAGAGCCCTGAATGGATAAGCGACGGACTCGCCATCGAAATCCAGAGCCGCAACGCGGTCAATCGGCTGGAGCCTGCTGTCGAACGACCCTGTGAAGAAGAGCGGGAGGGACCCGGCCACGTCGTACCCGGAGTACGGCGGTTCGTCATAAGTCCGGTTGTGCGTAATCTCCATCCCGGAGATCGGATGTAACGTGCCAGGCGTCGGTCTCAGGAGCACCTTGCCGTCTGGATACTGATCGGCGAATTCCTTCCAACCGACGATGGAGGAGGGGAGGAAAGTCAGTCTTGTCCCGGCGAGCTTGCCGATTAACCCCTCGCCGGTGATCTGCTGCCACCAGGTCTCGGTAAGCCGGTCATACATCACAAGGTCGGCGTTGGCGATCCAACCGGTGGTGCCGAAGTCGAGCAGCTGTCCCTCGTGCTTTCCGGAGAAGGCGATGGAGCTGTTGCAGAGTGGGCAGAACGTCACTGTGACGGGCTCGCCCCCGATTGTGTCATTGACGATTTCGTGCCACATGAGGATTGAGAGCGGGAACGCCCGAGCGTCGCCGTTGATGTTGATCTGTATCACGGGTTCTTCCGGCCGGAGATAGTCCGGGGCAGAACTGGCGATCGCGTATTCGGGCGTGTCGATGGACGGGATGCCGTCTTTGCCGAGAACCGAAGGCTTTGTGAACGGACCGACCTTTAGCCCCGGGACGAATGAGGTGATATCGAAGTTCCATCCGTCGTCGACACGTCCCTGGAGCCAGCCGTTCCTGATCTGCTCGGCGATCGTGCCTTCCGGAGTGGGTTTCAGAATGATCCAGGGTCGGTCTTCCGGGTCGGGTGATTCTGGCGCCTGTGTAGCCGCGGGGACGGCTGACGGCGTGAGGATTTGGGAGGTCACTGCGACGGCATCCTCCGCGCCGCTCGAACTACAGGCAATCGTTATGGAGGCGACGATCCCCGCTGCGGCGTAGATCGAGACACGAGTCCCGCTAAACGTCAGCATCGCGCATCGCGCTGGGTCCTCCATATTCCATCATCCCGGCGAGACGATTTCGGTCAATCCGAAAGTCAGGGAGTCGGTTGTCGCTCGGATTTCGGTATCTGGTTTGAATGCCGCCCATGCGAACCAGAAGTGGGCGGCATGAACCACCGGTTCGAGCTGAGTTCCCGCCAGTTCACCTTCAAGCGCAGCGCCGAATTTATTCCAGGTGGTCCCGGTCTCGCGATCCGTGATCACGCCATCAACCAGATCAAAAATCAACTCTTTGCCATCCACCGTCCGTTCAAACAGGGTTGTTGAGCCGGATTTGGAGAAGTTACCGCTCCTTAATGTAAACGCCGATTCAGTGCCGTTGTCGAAGAACACTGTGACCGGCGTTTCGCCGACAACGTCGTTAATTACAGGCTGCTCCGTGAGGAAGGAGTACGGGTATGCGACATCGAGTTCGCCCATCGTCACGCTTGCGACTCGTTCCATCGGAAGCAGCCTTCCGTCGAGGGGTCCGGCGAAAAGAAACGGCGAGCTGTCGATGCTGTCATATCCGGCGTACGGCGGCCGGTCGTAGTTGCATGACAACGGCCGTCCAGTAACGGAATGGCGTTCCGTGTCTGACGGCCGTAGCAGAATCTGTCCGTCCGGGAACGTAGTGCTGAAGTCGGTCCATGAAGTGATCGAGACGGGTAGAAAATCAAGCTGCACCGCGGCGTGAGTACCGATCAGGCCCGTACCGGTAATCTGCTGCCAGAGTGTTTCAGTCTGACGGTCGTACATGATCAGATCACTGTTCTGGAGGAACCCGGACACACCGAACTCCAACACCGTGCCGTCTGGCAGGGTTCGCGGGAACACCAGCGAAGTGTTGCAGAGCGGGCAGAAGGTGACCGTCACCGGCTCGCCGCCAACGACATCGTTCACGATCTCGTGCTGGGTCATGATCGACAACTGGTAGCCGCGCACATCGCCGTTCACGTTCAGGACGATGACGGGCTCCTCAGGACGCATGTAATCCGGCGCGTCCGAAACAGGAGCAAAACGGGGAGCGTCTATCGAACCGATGCCGTCACGTGGGACCCCGCCGGAGCTGATGTTTCGGACGTGCAGGTCAACGGCAAAGCGTGTGAAATCGGTCTGCCAGCCCTGTCCTATGAGGGCGCTAGCAAGGGCACGCTCGTTCGGCCCGATTTCCGCGAGCAGACCATCTTCGGTTAGGGCTGGTTCCGTTGCCGGCGTCGCTGTTGCCGAGAAGCCCGGGTCGGGTGAAATGGCTGTTGCCGTTGGGTTTGGCGAGATCGTTTGTGCTGGCTGAGCATCCTCGGAGTTCGCTCCGCAGGCGACCGCCACCACCGCCACCAGCGCTACTGCTCCCAGTAGTGTCTTTCGGTGCCTCAAAACACTGCTCAACGTAAACGAGGTTGTGATCGTCAAATATTCGTCCGTATCGGTCTATCTTGCTCGTTATGGAGCCACCTGGCCCACGATTACAAAGTTTGATGCAGGCCGGTGCAGATGAGCGTGGGGATGAATCCGGCAATTTCTCGGGCAGTTCGGCGTTTTACCGGGTGAAGACGTTCTCTTTTTCGAACTCCAGGATCCGTTTTTTGGTATCAAGGCCACCGGCGAATCCGACAAGGTGACCGCTAGCGCCTACGACGCGATGGCAGGGTAGGATGATCGAGATCGGATTTCGACCGTTTGCGGCGCCGACTGCGCGGGCGGCCTGCGGCCTTCCAAGCCGTGCCGCCTGTTCACCGTAAGTCGTGGTCGCGCCGTACGGGATAGAGGCGAGCGCGAGCCATGCCTTTTCCTGAAACTCGGTACCTCGTAGATCGAAGGGCAAATCGAAAGACTTTCGTTCGCCGCCCAGGTACTCCAGCAGTTGATTTCGCGTGTCGCGTAGCATCGGGTGGTCCGATTGATCCGTAATCTCATCCGGCAGCGGCACTCGGTTAGCCATCTCGGCGGGCCATCTCACCGCTCGGAGCCCTTTGTCGGTGGCGATGAGTGTCAACTCCCCGAACTGGCTTTTCAGAACCGCTATGTAATGTCGGTCTTCGATCATGATGCGAGGAATCCTTTACGCAACCGGTGGACAGCTTGCAGGCCGCGATCAAGCTTGTATGCCAGTCCCAATATATAAGGGACTTTCGGGACGTTCTCCCTGGTGACAAGGTACCCGCCGGCCAACGCGATGAGGAGCCCGGCCAGCTCTATGGTGGTCACCTTCTCGCCGAGGAGCAAGACGCCGAACGCGACCGCCAGCACCGGGATGAAGTATCCATGGACGGCGCCGCGGACCGCCCCGATACGACCCGTCAAGACAGCGGCGAACGATCTTGCGAACCCCGTGGCGATCACGCCAAGGATTACGATCGCTACGATCGTGCGTGCGTCAAGATTTGAGTCGTGTAAGCCTGTGGCGCCGAGAGGCATAAGGAAGACAGAGCCAATCATGAGCGCCCAGAAAATCACGGGTGTCGATCCGTATTTACGCTGCAATGGGCCGATCACGTTCTGTGTGACGGCGTAATCAAGTGTGCCCAGCGCCAGCAGGCCAATTCCGAGTGGAGCGGCCTCCGATCCAATGAGGTGAGGGGTGCCACGAGCGCGACGCCGGCGAACCCGACAACAAGCCCGAGTAGCTGGATGCGCGCCGGAAGCGATCGGTTTATCAGTATCCAGATGAAGAGGCTGACTAGCGGCACGGCGCTTATTGACATCCCGGCCACCGCAGAATCCACCGTTTTAATTGCGGTGGCGAACAGCAGCGCAGGCCCGGCGTTACCGGCGATTGCGACCACCAGCAACTTCAGCCAGTCCTCACGATCGATACGGCGTCGTGCGGACGGTATCAGTGCCAGTCCGGCCGCGCCAAGGGCGATTCTCAAGAAAGCCACAGCCTCCGCCGAGAAACCTTCCAGCGCGATCGCCGTCGATAAAAACGCGGAGCCCCAGATGAGTGAGATGATCGCGAGAAGCGACCAATCCGTGGTCGTGAATATTGCTTTGTCGGGGCTTGTTGTAGCTCCAGAGCGGATCGTTTCCATACCAATAATTTAGGTCGATTCGAGCCTTCTGATTGGACATATTCAGACGGCTATGCGATAAATGCGAAATCGTGTCCGAATATGTCTAATTCATAGCTAACTACGTTGGCAAAATGGTCTTATGAGCCTCATCGAATTAGGTCCACGTGAAGTGAACGCGGTCTTCACCACCGGTATCTACTGCCGCGCGGGTTGTTCCGGACGTCCCAAGCCCGAAAATCACGCCCCGTATCAGTCAGCGATAGCGGCACAGGCGGCCGGGTTCAGGCCGTGCCTGTTGTGCCGACCGGACCGACGCGCCGATGTGCTCATTGACGGCACGACACCGGACATCGTCAGGCAGGCTTTGATGCTCATCACCGATGGCTTTATGGATGAGAATACGGCCGATGTCATGGGGCGACGACTCGGGATAAGTTCACGTCACCTCAATCGGTTATTTGAGGACCAAATCGGAGCGACACCAGCCCTTGTCGCACAGTCCAGGCGCGCTCACTTCGCTCGAAGACTCCTGGATGAGACGAATCTGACGATTACCGATATCTCAGATGCGTCCGGGTTCAGGAGCGTACGGCAGATGAACCGGGTGATGCTTGGGGTGTTCCGCTTCACGCCACGGGAGTTGAGGAAGAAACGCCGGACAACAGATCGACTTGTGGTGGATGGCGGACTTCGACTGCGGGTTCCGTGTCCGGAAGAGTTTGATTTTGCCGCTGTACTTGAGTTTCTGGAGCCCCGTACGATCCCCGGCGTGGAGTCGGTCGTCGGTGGTGTGTACAGGCGTGTCACTAACACGTGCGGCTACCCGGGTGTTATCGAGGTATCTGCCGCCGCCGACGGTAGCGGCCTGGAACTGATCGCTCATCTTTCGTCGTTTACCGGACTGCTCGGGGATGTCGCGCGTTGTCGGACCCTTTTTGGCATGGATATCGATATCTCACAGGCCCGAGAGCACCTTGCAAAAGATCCGTTGCTCGGCCCACTGATATCCTCTCAACCCGGCCTCACAGTCCCGGGAGCATGGGACCGATTCGAGACGGCGATCCGGATAATTCTCGGGCAGCAAGTGACCGTCAAAGGCGCCAGTACTCTCGCCGAAAGGATCACGAGCAAGCTGGGCGTCCCGGTTCCGGGGCTTGATGAGATCGGACTCGGGTTCCTGTTTCCGTCGGCACAACGCATGGCAGAAGCTGATCTAACCTATATGGGAGTTCCGCGTGCAAGGGCACACGCCCTTCAATCGTTCGCCCGGGCCGTGGTCGATGGTTCACTGGATCTCTACGATGCACGCGAGTTGCCGGAGTTGATATCACACCTGAGGCAGCTTCCCGGAATCGGGCCCTGGACCGCCAACATGCTCGCCATGCGGGTGTTTGGCCACATGGACGCATTTCCACTTGGTGACATGGGACTCAGGAAGGCGGCTGCGGAGTTGGTGGGTGTCGAATCCCTGAGCGACAAGTCGCTAGAAGAGATGTCGCGTAACTGGATGCCGTGGCGCTCACTGGCGTTCAACTACCTGCTCCGACCCCTGCCAGAGCCGACGCCCATCGGGACCCGGTAGCCGCCCCGACTCGTTAGGCTTGATTCGCCGGGGCAGTCAGCCCGGTTCACGGTTAACGAAGGGGCAGGCATGGCCACGACGACAGCGATCCACGCGAGCCATGTCATCGGGTTCGACGGTACAGAACACCGCCATATCGAAGACGGCGTAGTTGCATACGAAGGCGACACGATAACGTGGGTCGGGCCGTACTCTGAGTGGACGCCGCCCGAGGGCATATCCGTGGTGGAAGCGCCGGGCCGATTGCTCACGCCGGGGCTGATAAACCTCCACGCGCACATCGGCGGCTCGCCGCTCGACAAGTCATTTATCGAAGACGTTGGCCGAAGGCAGTTTGGGATGTCCGGGCTGTTCGAGATGCTACCGGCGAGGTCGGGTGCGCAGGATGACGATGGCACACGCGCCTGTCTGGACTTCTCATCTGCGGAACTCATCATGAGCGGCACGACGACCGTGTTCTCCATGGACCCGATGCCGGAATACAACATGGAACGGGCCGCCGAGATCGGGCTTCGGATGTACGTGGGACCGACGTTCCGGTCGGGTCGCTGGTACACGCCGGACGGTCGGCAGGTCCTGTACGACTGGGATGAGCAGGCGGGGATCGACGGGCTGGCCCGCGCTATCGAGTTCATCGAGCGGAACGATGGCGCTCACGGCGGGTTGATCCGCGGAATGTTGTGCCCGATGCAGATCGACACCTGCACTGAAGACCTATTCCGCAGGGCGTGTGATGCGGCTCGAGACTTGGACGTGCCTATCCAGACACATGCGTCGCAGTCGGTGGTCGAGTTTCGCGAGATGGAACGCAGGAACGGCCGGACTCCCATCGAGTGGCTGCTCGACATTGGCTTTCTTGGTCCTCGCGGTCCAAAAGCGATTGTCGGACACGCGATATTTCCGAATTCACACTCGTGGATAAACCAACTTGGTAACGATATCGAGATTCTTGGGGACGCGGGCGCGACGGTGGCACACGCTCCCTGGGTATTCGCCCGGCGTGGCATCGCACTCGAAAGTTTTGCCGACTACCTCGACGCCGGTGTGAATATGGCGATAGGGACAGACACTGCCCCGCAAACGATGCTTGAAGCGATGCGTTGGGCGGCCGTTCTCGGCAAGGTCACGGGGAGAGATGCGGAGCGTTCCACCGCAGCACAGGTATTTAGCGCCGCAACACTTGGCGGGGCGATCGGACTCGGACGAGACGACCTTGGCCGGCTCGCTCCCGGCGCAAAGGCAGATTTGCTGTTATGGGACACCGGAAGCCCATGGATGACGCCGTTCCGGGATCCCATCAAGAACCTCGTCTACTCGGCGCGGGAAGAAGACCTCAAAAAAGTCGTTATCAACGGCCGGACGGTGATGGATGAACGTAATATCCCGGGCGTTGACATACGACAACTGTCTGCCACTCTTCACGCATCCGGCGAACGGCTATGGGATCGGATTCCGCAGGCAGACTGGGGCGAACGCGACGTGGACGAGCTGTCGCCGGTCTCGTTGCCCCGGTGGGGTGAATAGGGTTGCCCCGCTGAGGCGATTAGGCACTGGCTCCCTGGGGTGATTAGTCCGACGTGAAATTAGAAGCCCGACCGAGTTTAATCTGGCAAATCAACTAGATCGACAGGGGTGAACATGCTGCTCGAAGGGAAGAAGGCGCTGGTGACCGGCGCCCGGAAAGGCATCGGGCGCGGGGTCGCCGTAAGGCTTGCCGCCGAGGGAGCTGATGTCGGGATCGCCGACATCCTGCTGGATGATGAGGCGGAAAAGACCGCCGAGCTCGTCCGTGAGCAGGGGCGTACCGCATCGCTACACAAGGTGGACGCCACGAAAATTCCCGATCTAAACAGGATGTTTGACGAGTTCCTGGATGTACACGGCAGGGTCGACATCCTCGTGAATAACGCCATCATGCAGCCCCAGAACAGGCCATTCTTCGAGATCGACGAGGCGTTCTGGGACCACATGATGGACCTGTCGCTGAAGGGCTACTTCTTTGCCGCGCAGCGCGCCGCAAGGGAGATGGTGGCTCAGGGTGATGGCGGCGCGATCGTAAGCATGGCGAGTGTGCATGCGTATCGAGCGTTCGAGGGCTGGACGCCATACGGGATGGCGAAGGCGGGTTTACGTCGGATGGCGATGGGGTTGGCGACGGACCTGGCAGGCACGGGCGTACGGGTGAACTGCGTTGCGCCCGGATTGATCGACGCGTCCTTTACGGACGACGGGCATGATCCGGAACGACTGACGATCGCAGACAGGCCCTCGATGGAGAGTCGGATCCCGATGCAGGTTGGAGGGGTGCCGGGCGACATCGCCGGCGCCGTGGTGTTCCTGTGCTCGGACATGGGCGGCTACGTCAACGGCGAGACGCTGCTGGTGGATGGCGGAATGATCGCCTCAGGCACCCTGTAACCGCGTGCGGTGTTTATTTGGAGGGACTTATCTCTGCGGCAGCGTTCAATCGCCTCGAAACGCTTCGATACATCGTTGGCCGCGTGCGACGTTTGTATTCAGGGACTTGTCTCGGGACTAACTTTCCGTCGCGATTATCTGTTCGCCCACTTCTTTGATGTCTTTGCCTACTATGTCTGGCGGGTCGTAATAGGGATTGATTACCTGGCCCGGGCGTGCGACGAACGCGCCTCCACATCCCGCTGCCATCGCTCCGGCTATGTCCCAGTCGTGTGCGGCGACGATGAGCATGTCTGAGGTCTCAACGCCTAGCTCGGCGGCGCCATCTGGTAGACACGTGTATCCGGTTTGAATACGCCGACCGCCTCGACAGAAATCACATCGTCGAACAGGTCGATCAGCCGACCGGCCTCGAGTTGTGCTCTTGCGGCGGCGAGTGGTGAGTTGGTCAGCGCCACTATCTGGAATCCAGCGTCGCGCAGTCGCTGGATTCCGCCCGGCACGTCGGGATGCGGCGGCAATGAGAGCATCCGGCCGGGGATTTCGGTAAGCGCTTCGTCCGACAATGTCACGTCGTTGCGTGCTGCGATCATCTTGAGGGCTGCCGCTCCGACTTCGCCGAAATGCCGGTACGGCGCGCCAATCGTCGTCGCGGTGATCGCCGTGTTGATGACCTGAGTGAACCAGAGCGGACGAAGCGCCGCATTGCCGAGATGGCGCTCGAATAGCTCGTCGAGAACGCCAAGATCAAGCAGTGTTTCGTTCACGTCAAAGACGATGATTCGTGACATTGCGGTACCTGATGCTGCGTGATGTCGTGTGGTGTGACAACATTTGGATGAAGTTTCGCGGCCCAAGTTGTTGGGTAACCACGCTAATCGACAATTAATCGGCCCGTCATGACAATCGAGCGGATGTTGTGATGGACAAGGCGTCGATGCCGCAACTGAGGACGATACTCAAAAAAATAAGGATGTCAGCGGGATCACTTTGACATCACTCAATCTCAGGGCGATGCACGATCGCCCTCATAATTTCGAACCGATCGGTATGAAGATTATCGAGTTGTCCCAGACAGGACCTGGCAACATCGAGATATGAGGATCTAAATGCAGGACATCTACGACCACATTGAGTCGCATCTGGATGAGTCGATGGAGCTGCTGGCCCAGCTTGTACGGCAGCCCAGCGTCTCGGCGCAGGATATGGGATTTGATAAGGCTCCCGGGCTGGTCAAGGACGCTCTCGATTCGGTCGGGCTAAACGCCGAGATCGTGCCAGTTCCAAACGACGGTCATCCTTCTGTGTTTGGGTCAAAATCGGGCACGGGAGAGCACACGCTGCTGTTCTACACGCATTACGACGTCCAGCCAGTTGAGCCATTAGAGCTGTGGGACTCGGAGCCGTTTGAACCTTCACGCCGCGACGGCCGGATTTACGGCCGCGGCACGTCCGACGACAAGGGCAATATTGTCGCCCGATTGGCGGCTATTCGTGCGTTCAACGAGGTGCGTGGAGGGCTGCCCTGCAACCTGAAGTTCTTCGTCGAGGGCGAGGAGGAGATCGGCAGCCGCAACCTCCGCGGCCTGATCGAGACCCGTGGGCAGGAGTTCAAGGCGGACGCCTGCATCTGGGAGGGCGGCGGCCGAAACCTCTCGGGTGATCCCTTCATCTACCTCGGTCTAAAGGGCATCCTGACCATCGGAATGTCGGTGAAGTTGCTTCACGGCGATGCTCATTCTTCGTATGCGCCAATCTTGCCAAGCGCGTCCTGGAGACTGCTCCAGGCCCTGAACTCCATCAAAGACCCGTCGGACGACCGCTGCCTGATCCCAGGCTTCTATGACGACATCCGGCCGGCAACAGATGCCGAAAACGCCGCTGTCGCCGCCCTACCCGACGAGTCGCTTGAATGGCAAGAGACCTTCGGAGTGGAGTCCTTTGTAGGCGGAGTTGGTGGCGAGGATCTGCGTCGAAAGTTGCTGTTTGAGCCGAGCGCCAATATCAACGGCTTTGAGAGTGGTTACAACGGCGCCGGTATGAAGACGGTGCTGCCGGCAGAGGCGAAGGCCAAGATGGACTTCCGGCTTGTGCCCGATATGCGTCCCGAGGACATCCTCAAGAAGCTACGCGCCCACCTGGATCGGCAAGGGTTCGAGGACATCGAGCTGGAGTATCTGGCCGGGGTTAACCCTGCACGGACGCCGATCGACTCACCGTGGGTCAGGCTCGTGGCCGAGACGGCAGAAGAGATCTACGGCCGCGAGCCGGTGATCGCCCCGACCATGGCCGGAACCGGGCCGATGTACGAGTTCGCGGAGATTCTGGGAATGCCGATCGCGACGTCCGGGGTGGACCACCCGTCACACAAGATTCACGCCCCTAACGAGAACATCACGGAAGAGGATTTCCTGTACGGAGCGAAGCACGCCGCGCTGATCATGCAGCGGTTCGGGGAGCGTGGTCTGGAGTAGTGAGTGCGGACGGCATTTATCAACGTCGTAGGCGATGGCCTCTTTCTGTCATTCCGAAGCCCGCACGCGAGGAATCTCCCGACTAGCACTCCATCACGCGGAATTTCGCGGCCACGCCATACGTCGGTCTGCCATTGCAGCATTTTTTCGCAGTGAGGTGCCTATAGCCATCCTCCCCGAAATGTCGCTCTGAGGAGCTTGCGACAAAGAATCTCGTCGCCGGTAAACGCCCGCACGACCGGTCTGATTGCGTCCTACTAATCGGGAGATCCTTCGCCTCGGCTCAGGATGACATCCAGTTGAATAAGGCCATCTCAAGCACGACATGCCCCCTCTCCCCCACGCGTCTCCCTAAAACACCGCTATCGGATTGGCCGGGGAGCCTGTTCCTCCGATGACGTTCAGCGGGTTGAGGGTGAGCATGAACTCGTACCTGTCCTCTTCTGCGCACACGTCCGCCAGCGGCTCCAGCAGCGAGTTGTCCACGAGGGACACGCCGTAAGAGAAGATCACGCCGTGCATCGTCCAGGGGATGTTGTACTCGTTCGGGGCCGCGTCCATCATGTCCCACACGATCAAGGACACGTCGTTGTCTCTTACGAAAGGTAAGCACGATGCGTGAAGGCCGGGTCGTTCTGCCCCTCGTGTCCACACACCGCCGTTCGTGGCCGAGAACTTCTCTCGACCGCTGTATACGCACAGAGCGTCGCCGGGCCTGATCTCGATGCCCTGTTCTGCGGCGATCTCCTCAAGCTCCCAGCCGTGCACCGGGGTGTCCAGCGTCACGTGGGCTCCGCCCCGGTGCTTCACAACGTCCAGCAGAACGCCGCGTGTCAGGATGCCGTCCGACCATTCGTCGACCGTGCCGTACTGCACTCCGCTGAACAGGACGTTTTCTTCCGGATCCTTGCCGTCCCATCCGCCGTTCTCGTCCCATACGTGGCACAGGGCATCGATGTGGGTGGTGGACGTGCCGTGATATGCGATGCCGTAGTAGTCGGTAGCAGACCCGCCGCCCGGCGGCCGTTCGTTCTTCATCAGGAACTGCACCGCAGGCTTCGGGTTTTCAGCGGAAGGCGTGACCGGGAAGGGCCGGCTCAGCGAGACGGTGCGGCCTTTTTTAACGAGGCCAACAGCTTCGAGCCGCTTGGCGTCGTCGATCAGGTTCATCGCCCCGGCAGCGCCCTTGTCACCCCAGCGACCCCAGTTGCGTCGATCCTTGAGATATGAATCGATGTCTGTGCGCGTTGGAATTGCGTGATCGGCCATGTTTTGATCTCCCGGAAGTTTCGCTGTCTGGAGTCCTGATTCGATATCTGGGCGTGGCGCATCCTACACGCACACGTGCGCCATTGGGATGTGTTTGGAGCGACGGACGTGTGCCACGCCGGTAAAGTGGTTTGCCGTGCGATACATCAACGCTGCATCTACAAATTCGGGTAGACGACCTCTGATGGCGCTCGTCGCCCTCGTGTTATTCATCCTCGTGGCCGCGGCATGTTCTGAAGACGCCGTGCAGGAGCTGGACGACGGACTGCTGTGGACGATCGATAACGCCGTCAGCGTTGGTTTCGAGAAGACCGCGCAGCTGAGGCCCGATCGGGCGAAGGTACTCGACGCCTGGGCAGGGACGTTCAACGGCGCAGCTGTGGAGTTATATCGCCACAGTGTTACCGATCTTGGCGTAGACGTGCCGGTCGATCCAACCTGGCTACACGGCCGGACGATCCCGGACGACTGCTGCAACTTCTGGCAGCGAAACCGGCTTACTGCGATATGCGCGCTGGAAGAGCAAGCGTGCAAAGAGTTGCGCGAGGCGCTCGAAGAGGCGTTTCCGCTTTAGGGGCCCATCGGCCCGCGATTTTGGGCGAAGAAAAGTGTTGGTCTGCTGTGGGGATGATGTTGTCGCAAACCCGCGCACATTCGACGGGCTCAGTACAAGCTCCTAGATCCACAGTCATTCTAAGGAACTTGCGACGAAGAAGCTCGCCTCTGGATGACGTTGGCACGATACACGTCCTCGCGCTCCGCTTTCCGGGAGAACCTTCGCCTCAGGCTCAGGATGACGGTCAACCGTATCGCTCATTTCCTGCGCTGCTCGAACGATATGCGAGGGCGGATACCGATCCGCATCTACGCCGATTAATTCATGCCCTCCAGTCCTTGACGCAGGGCTGCTGTTCTCGTCACAATCAGAATATATGTTCTAATAAGTGACACAGTGACGGTGGCGGAATTCCCCTG
>Ga0066376_10002748_pt1 | contig 16188 bp, 14 predicted proteins | sample Knorr_S15_td_Bot_FD_77009 | JGI IMG/M metagenome (GOLD analysis project Ga0066376, IMG submission 77009) | Marine microbial communities from Southern Atlantic Ocean transect - Knorr_S15_td_Bottom_ad_5009_LV_A | ecosystem: Environmental > Aquatic > Marine > Oceanic | place: Southern Atlantic... | reverse complement strand
GTGCCGGGCATGATCTCGATGAACGCTCCGAAGGTCGTGACGTTTTTGACCGGGCCCTCGTAGATGCGGCCGACTTCCGGGTCCTTGACGATCGCCTCGATCATCTCGCGGGCGCGCGTCCCTGCCTCACCCGAAACCGCTGCGATCTTCACAAGGCCGCTGTCGTCGATGTCGATGGTCGCTCCAGATTCCTCCTGGATCGCCCGAATCGTCTTGCCCTTCGGCCCGATGATCTCGCCGATTTTCTCGGGGTTGATCTGGATGGATACGATTCGCGGCGCGTAGGCGGAAAGGTCGTCGCGCGCCTCGCCCAGCGTCTGATTCATCAGGTCGAGGATGTGCAGCCGCCCTTTGTGCGCGCGCTCCAGCGCCTCGCTGAGCAGATCCACCGTGAGACCTTCGATCTTGATGTCCATCTGGATCGAGGTCACACCGTCACGCGTGCCCGCGACCTTGAAGTCCATGTCGCCCAGAGCATCCTCGAGGCCCAGGATGTCCGTCAGGATCGCGTAGTCGTCGCCTTCCTTGATCAATCCCATCGCCACGCCCGCGCACGGGCTCTTGATGGGCACGCCCGCGTCCATGAGCGCGAGCGAGGAGCCGCACACGGTCGCCATCGAGGACGACCCGTTCGACTCGAGCACGTCCGAGACGATCCGGATCGTGTATGGGAAGTCGTCATACGCCGGCAGGAGCGGCTGCATCGCGCGCTCCGCCAGGTTCCCGTGCCCGACCTCGCGACGCGACGTGCCCCGGAACGGACGCGCCTCACCGACCGAGAAGGGCGGGAAGTTGTAGTGCAGCATGAACGACTTCGTGACTTCCTCGCGGGAGTCGATCGAATCGATGCGTTGCTCGTCCCGAGAGGTGCCGAGCGTGACGACCGCCAATGCCTGCGTCTGCCCACGCGTGAAGAGTGCCGAGCCGTGTGTGCGCGGAAGCACGCCGACCTCGGAGGTGATCTGACGGATGTCGTCGAGACCCCGCCCATCCGCGCGCTCTCCCTTCTCGAGGATCTGGCGGCGCATGGTCTTCTTCTCGATCCCTCGCAGGATCTCGCCGATGTCCTTCGCGTGCTCGGCGTACTGCTCGTCCTCCTCAGTGAGCGTCGCGATAACGTCCTCCGTCACGGCAGCCATCGCCTGGTTCCGCTCCTGCTTGTCCCCCAGGTTCAGCGCCTCGGCGACCTTGGCGGCGGCCATGCCCTCGACCTTCTCCTTGAGTTCCGCGTCCGGGTCGAGCGACGTCCATTCCATATCCGGGACGCGATGGCCCTCGAGTAGCTCATCCTGGAAGGCGCACAACTCCTTGATGCCGTCGTGCGCGACCTGCAGAGCTTCGAGAATCTCGCTCTCAGGGACCTCGAGCGCTCCACCCTCGACCATCGTGATCGCCTCAGCGGAGCCGGCGACGACGATGTCGACATCGGAGTACTCGAGCTGCTGGAAGGTCGGGTTCAGCACCCACGTGCCCTGGATTCGGCCGACGCGCACCGAAGCCACGGTCGTATTGAACGGGATCTTCGACATGTTGAGGGCAACGGAGGCCCCCAGCATGGCCAAAACGTCCGCGTCGTTTTCCTGGTCCGCGGACAGGATGAAGCAAGCCACCTGCGTCTCGTTCTTGAACCCGTTGGGGAACAGCGGCCGGATGGGCCGATCGATGCAGCGGGCGGCGAGAATCTCCTTCTCACCCGGGCGCCCTTCTCGCTTGAAGAAGCCACCAGGAATCTTCCCGGCGGCGTAGGACTTCTCACGATACTCGATCGTGAGGGGGAAAAACGGTAGGTGGGTCGGCCTGTCCTGCACCGTGGCCGCGACCAGTACTACCGTGTCTCCGTACTGCACCAGACATGAGCCCTGTGCCAGTTTGGCCATACGGCCGATTTCGAGCGACAGCGTGCGTCCAGCAAACTGGCGCTCCATTCTTTGAATCATCTTGTTCTACTCACTTCGGTTTCGACCAGGGAGCATCCCCAGTCTCGGATTAAGTGCCGAGATGTCGTGGGAACCGGAGGAGAGAGCGACCGCCGCCCGGGGACGCGGGCACCCACGCAAAGCGTGGGTCGCGTGAGCCCGTTTCGTGCAGCAATATCGTAGGCCGTCTCCCGACCGAGGCGCACAACCACTTCGGCTGAAACGAACCGCGGCGACCGCCGCAGGTCCTAATGCCGCAGGCCCAGATCTTTGATCAGGCTGCGGTAGTTGTCAAAACTGGTGCGCTTCAAATACTCAAGAAGGCGCCGACGTCGCCCGACCATCTTGAGCAGACCGAGGCGGCTGTGGTGATCCTTCTTGTGAGCATCGAAGTGGGTCCGAAGATCGTTGATTCGACCCGTGAGGATCGCGATCTGGACCGGAGTGCTGCCACGATCGTTTTCGTGCAACTGGTACTTCTTTATGATTTCTTCCTTGACGATCACCATGGGGCGTCGGCCTCCTCGAGAGTCAGTCGCTGCAAGGGAAGCGAGCGCGCTGTTCCGCAACGGCGGGAGCGCAGTCTTTGTTAGCAAAGAAAGCTAGGTAAACCCCGGATCCTCGTCTACCACTCGGCGAGCGAGATCCACGTCCGCCCGCATCTGTTCGATCAGCGCCTGCGCACTGTCGAAGGGCAGCACGGGCCGCAGGTGCCGGACGAAGTCGACCCTGACCGATTCGCCGTAGATCTCTTTGTCGAAGTCGAGCAGGTGCAACTCGATGCTCGGGGGCGATCCCTTGAACGTAGGACGGGGTCCCAGGTGCAACGCTCCAACGTAGGTGCCACGCTTGAGGACTCCTCGAACCGCGTAAATCCCGGGCGGGGGGATCAGCTTCGAGCTCTCGGCAACGTGCAGGTTGGCGGTCGGGAATCCCAAGCCCCTCCCCCTCCCTTCGCCACGAACGACCAGCCCGCGAATCGAGTAGGGCCGACCGAGGCAGAGGCGAGCCTCTTCCATGCGCCCATCGGCGACGGCGGCGCGAATCCGAGTGGACGAGACAGCCTCTTCGCCCGCCGCCACCGGGGGCACCACGTCTACGGCGAAACCGAGGTCCGCTCCGATCTCGCGCAGGGTATCAGCATTGCCGGAACGGTCCCGCCCGAAGCCGTGATCGTACCCGATTACGAGCTCCTCCACGCGAAGCCGCTCGAGCAGAATTTCTTCGACGAAGCGACGGGGCTCATACCGTGACAAGGTCTCCGTGAACGAGATAAAGACAGCGTATTCGAGGCCGCTCTCCGCGAGAATCTCTTTCTTCTCCAGCGGAGTGGTCAGCAGGGGCGGAGCGTGCTCCGGCCGGACGATCCTGAGCGGGTGCGGATCGAAGGTCACGAGGACACTGCGCCGGTTCGTCGCTCGAGCTCGCTCACGGATCTCCTCGAGCACCGCCCAGTGTCCGCGGTGAACACCGTCGAAGGTGCCGACGGTCACGACGGTCCCCTTGTCGGTGGGCAGCCCCGGCGGATAGGCCCAGCGAACGGACGCGGTCACTGGGCGAAGACCTTCTTCGGCCTGAGCACGCCCTCGCCGGCTTCCGCGATGGCCACCAGACGGGAATCGTGAGCCACCGCTACGAGCGGGGCTGCCGCTTCGGCGGTCAACTCGACGGACTGGCCTAGCGCGAGTCGGTCCCGGCCCTGCGGGTCCACCACGACGGTCGGTAGGTGCGCGAGCGCCGCCAGCGGCGAGAGCGAGGCACGGGACACCGCGTCGGGGTCTCCGAGTTGGTCGGGGGTAATCGCCCCCCGCAGTGGGTGCGTTCCGATCGAGGTGCGCCGCAAGGCAGTCAGGTGGGCACCCACGCCGAGCTCTTCCCCGATATCTCGAGCCAGGGAGCGTACATAGGTGCCGCTGGAGCAGCGCGCGTGGAACGTCATGAACGGCACGTCGAGGGAACGCAGCTCTAGCTCGTGAACCGTGATGGCACGCGGTGCCAGCTCAACGTGTTCCCCCCGACGCGCACGCCGGTGCATCGCGACTCCGTCCACCTTCTTGGCGGAAAACTGCGGCGGAACCTGATCGATTTCTCCTTTGAAACCCGCCATCGCCGCAAGCACGGCGTCGGGGGTCAGATCGGCCCAGCCCTCGCGCTCCTCGAGCGGTTGTCCCTCGAGGTCCTCGGTGTCCGTGGTGATGCCCAGGCGGGCCACCGCCTCGTAGGACTTGGCCAAGCCGGTGAGGTATTCTGCCAAGCGCGTCGCCTTGCCAATGCAGAGCAGCAAGAGTCCCGACGCAAAAGGGTCCAGCGTGCCGGTGTGCCCGATCCTTCGAATCCCCAGGGCTTTCCGTGCCATCGCGACGACATCGTGCGACGTGGGCCCTTCCGGTTTGTCGACCGGAAGCACCATATCGGGGACCGTCACTCCGAGTCTTCCGGCGGCGTCTCCTCCTCCGGCACGACCACTTCTGACAGAACCTGTTCGATTCTCCGCGCGTGCTCCATGGAGCGGTCCTCGCGGAAGCGCAGTTCTGGAATCCTGCGGACATGCAGCACCCGCCCGAGCAGCCCGCGCAGGAACGGCGCCGCCGCCTCGAGGCCGGCGAGCGTCTCTACCAACTCAGCGCGATTGCCGATCACTCGGACGAAGACGCGAGCCGAGCCCAGGTCCGACGCGACCTCTACCCCCGTGACGGTCACGACTCCGACCCGTGGGTCCCGCACCTGCGTGCGAATCATCTCCGACAGCTCGCGCTTGAGCTGCTCGTTGAGTCGCGCGAGACGCCTGGAAGCCATCAGTACAACTCCCGCCGCACGGAGGTGATCAAGGCGCCCCCGTGGTTCTCGACGAAGCGGTCCAACTTGTCGAGCGAGGACTCCGCGAGACGTCCGTCGGACGCCACCAAGGCGATCGTGAGCTGAGCGCGTGCCTTCACGTCCTGGAAGTCGGTCTCGGATACGGACACGTTGAACTTGTGCCTCAGCCGATCACGGAGCGAGCGAATCACCGATCGCTTCTCTTTCAGGGACGAACAGCCCGGCAAGGCCAGATCCCAGGTCAGCGAAGCGACGACCACGAAGGAGCTAGTGTGCCGGAAGGGATGACGCGTACATCCGGGCTATCGGCTGGCCTCGGCCAGGGTGCGAGCGACCTCTTCGATCGTATAGCACTCGATGACGTCGCCGACCTTGATGTCATTGAAGTTGGCAATACCGACCCCGCACTCGAAGCTCTCGCGGACTTCCTTCACGTCGTCCTTGAAGCGCCTCAGAGACGAAATCTCCCCGTCGTACGCGACGATGCCATCCCGAACGACCCGCCCGTGGCCCTTGCGATCGATGCGGCCCTCGGCGACGTAGCAACCCGCGATCGTCCCCACCTTGCTGACCTTGAAGATCTCCCGAACCTCGGCAGAACCCTCGATCGTCTCTCGCCTCTCCGGCGCGAGCAGCCCCTCGAGCGCCGCGATCACGTCGTTGACGGCCTCGTAGATGATGTCGTACACACGAACGTCCACGCCTTCCCGCTCTGCCTGAAGCCTCGCCGCGGTCTGCGGACGCACTCCGAAACCGATGATCACCGCGCCGGAGGTCTGCGCGAGCAGCACGTCCGACTCGTTGATCGCACCGACCGCTCGGTGGATGATCTCCACTTTCACCTCGTCGGTTCCGAGCTGCTCGAGCGAGTCCGAAAGCGCCTGCACGGAGCCGTCCACGTCGCCCTTGATGACCAGCGGAAGCGTCGAGAGCTTGCCCTGCGCCGCCAGCGCGCCGAAGTCGCCGACCTTGACCCCTCGCTCGCGGATGCGCAGTTGCTTCTCCCGATCGAGCCGCTGTCGGTTCTGAGCGATCTCCGCGGCCTTCACTGCGTCCATCGCCTGGAAGAGGTCACCCGCCAGCGGCACACCACCGGCACCCAACACCTGCACCGGCATGGCCGGCCCAGCCTCGGAGATGTTCTGCTCGCGTTCGTCCAGTAAGGCGCGCACGCGACCGTCATACAACCCGCAGATGAACGAGTCGCCCACCCGCAGCGTCCCCGCCTGCATGAGTACGGAGACCACCGGACCCTTACCGATATCCAGCTGGGCCTCGATCACGGTGCCCTGCGCCTCGCGATTCGGGTTGGCCTTCAGCTCCAGCAACTCGGACTGTAGCAGCACCTTCTCGAGCAGGTCATCCACACCCTGGCCCGTTTTCGCCGAAATCTCCGCGGCGAGCACGTCGCCCCCGAAGTCCTCCACGTTGATTGAGTGCTGCAACAACTCCTGCTTCACCTTCCCGGGATTCGCCGAGGGCAGATCGACCTTGTTGATCGCAACCACGATCGGCACACCCGCGTTCTTCGCGTGACTGATCGCTTCGATCGTCTGCGGCATCACCGAGTCGTCGGCAGCCACGACGAGAACGACGATGTCGGTGACGTCCGCGCCACGCGCGCGCATCGCGGTGAAGGCGGCGTGTCCCGGAGTATCCAGGAAGCTCATGCTGCGCCCATCCCCGAGGTCCACGTGGTACGCACCGATGTGCTGCGTGATACCCCCAGCCTCTCCGGCCACCACATTCGTCTCTCGGATCCGGTCGAGTAGCAGCGTCTTTCCGTGGTCGACATGACCCATGACGGTCACGATCGGAGGTCGTGGCAGCAGGTCCTCCGGCTCGTCCTCGACGAGGTCGAGTTCGGGCTCGGCGACGTACGCTTCCTCACGGACCGCGGTGTAATTGAACTCTTCCAGCAGCATCTCGATCTGATCGAAGTCGAGGCGCTGGTTGATCGTCACGAGCAGCGAAAGGTTCTTGAAGGCGGACCCGATGATCTCGGTCGAGGTCACGTCGACGAGCTCTGCGAGCTCGGCGACCGTCAGGAACTCGTTCACGCGGACGGTGAGCCGCTCGCGTTCCTGCTCCTCCCGATGCAACTCCTGCTGCGCCTCCGCCTCCTGGGCCGAAAGCCGTCCCTTCTTACGACGGCGCTTCTTGCCACCACCCTTTATCTCGGCCATGACGCGCTGGATGTTCGACTGGACAGCGTCCTTATCCACGCGCTGGCGCTTGCCCTTCTTCTTGTCCTTGCCCTGTCGTCGACCGTCCGGTGTGTAGCCCTCGGCCTGGATTCTCACCTGACCGCCAGGGCCCGCGCTCGCGGCCGGAGCCGGGCTCGGGCGACGGATCGTGCGAACGGGGCCTCCGGGGACGCCTGCGCGAGCGGGCGCCGGAGGCGGCGCCCATTTGGCGGCTGGTTCGAGCACCACGGCCTCTCCAGGCGCCTCGTCCGAGGTAGCCTCGCCTGTCGCGGGGTCTTCACTGGCGGCGGCACTTTCCTCCACCGCTACCTCACTGTCCGCCGGTGCATCGTCGACACTTTCCTGGGCGTCGGCGGCGTCCGACGACGGCTCGGCTGGAGCTTCGCCTACGTCCGCTTCCGCGGAAACGTCCGGCGCGGACTCGCCTGTGCCCTCCGACACATCGTCGGCCTCGGTAGTAGCGTCGGCCGACACCTCGCTCGCTTCATCCGCCTCTTGCGAATCTGCCTGCGGGGCCTCGTCGCCCTCGGTAGTAGCGTCGGCCGACACCTCGCTCGCTTCATCCGCCTCTTGCGAATCTGCCTGCGGGGCCTCGTCGCCCTCGGCAACAGCTTCCGACTCGGCCTCGGCAACTTCAGGCTCAGACTCAGGCTCCGGCTCGACCACGTCTGCCTTGACGCGACGACGCCGTCTCTTCCGTGGCTCGGGAGCGGCCTCCTCGAGCGCCGCCTGAATCGCCGCCGCCGAGTCGGTGCTGCCAGCTCGGCGCCCGCGCTCGACCTTGGCGAGCACTTTGGCCTGTTGGCCAGCCGTAACCGTCGCTTCTTCATCCGCCACGGGAAAGCCCATTTGGCGGAGCAAGCTGACGATCGCTCCGGCTTCGACCCTGAGTTCCTGCGCTAACTCGATAACCCGCATTCTATCGTTGTTCCTCCACGTCGCTTGCGACCTCTATTTCGTGTTCCAGATCTTGAAGAAGCCGTGTTGCGAACGATTCATCCGTCACCGCCACCGCCGCCAGCGGAGCCTTCCCGATGGCAGCACCCAACGTGGCTCGATCCCCCAGGATAGCCTGAGGGATCGGGCGTCGCTTCAGTTCCTTCCGAATTTTATCCAACTGGACGCCGGAAGCGTCCCCTGCCATCAAAACCAACCGGGCCTCGCCTCGACGTACCGACCGGCGCGCTGCGTCCGTACCCGGAGCCACCGCACCGGCCCGTCGGGCCAGGCCCAGCAGACGGAGGGTCTCAGCCCTCCGTTTCGCCTTCACTCTCGACCTCTTCGTCGACGGCAGCGTCAGTCGCAACCTCAGCCGCCGCCTCGTCCTGTTGCTCAGCTTCGACCGCGTCGGCGACGTCGCCTTCGATCACCGTCAGCTCGTCGATGAGCTTGAGCAGGAGGTCCGCGTCTTGCTCGCTGAGCCCCTCGATTCCGAGGAAATCCCGGCGGTCCAAATCGATGACCTGCAGAAATGTATCATACCCAGCACCAGATAGAGCCGCCAGTGTGGTGGGCTGTAAACTCAGCTCGGAAAGCGGGAAATCCGCGGTCTCGTAGTCGTCCGCCGGGGTCGTCTGGAAGAGAGAAATGTCAGCCCCGCGCTCAAGCCACTCGCGCGATCCATAGAGGTCGATCTGCCACCCGATCAGCTGCGACGCCAGCCGGACGTTCTGTCCGTTCCGGCCGATCGCCAGGGAGAGTTGATCCTCGCCCACGATCGCCGTGATCACCTGACGTTCCGTATCGCTGACCACCTTGGAAACCCTCGCCGGGGCCAAAGCCCTCCGGGCGAACACCTCGGTGTCGGGGTGCCACGGAACGATGTCGATCCGCTCACCTCCGAGTTCGGAAACCACAGCCTGCACCCGCGAGCCCTTGAGACCCACGCACGCACCGACCGGATCGACCGACTCATCACGGCTGTAGACCGCGATCTTCGTGCGACCGCCCACCTCTCGAGCGATCTCACGGATCTCCACGATGCCCTGGTGGATCTCAGGAACCTCCAGCTTGAACAGCGCCGCGACAAAAAGCGGATCCGCGCGCGACAGGATCAGGCGCGGGCCCCTCGGAGTCTCCTCGACCTTCTTGAGAACCGCGCGGATCGGGTCCCCCTGACGGAATCGCTCGCGTGGGTTCTGGTCCTTCCACGGGATGATTGCGTCGGCGTCTCGCGACCGGTTGAGCATCACGACGAGCTTGCCGCGCTCGGTCTGCTGCACCTCGCCCGAGAGCAACTCTCCGACTTCGTCCTCGAATTCCTCACGAATCCGGTCACGCTCGTTTTCACGCACGCGCTGTACGATCCGCTGCTTCACCGCCATGACAGCGTTGCGGCCGAACTCGGTGAAGTCCACCGGGATCTCCATGACGTCGCCGACCTCGAAGGTCTCATCATCCCAGCGAGCCTCTTCGAGCACGATCTCGCTCGCGGGATCCTCTACCTCGGCGACGACGCGCCGCAACACGACGATGTCGAATTCGCCCGTGACATCGTCGATATCGATCTCAGCTTGCACGGTCGGGCCGTATATCCGTGCGAGGCCAGCGAGCATGCCGTCCTTGACGAGGTCTGTCATTTCCTCGTCGGACAGGTTCTTCGTCGAAGCCACGTCTCTGAAAGCTGCGATGATCTGCGTCGCGTCCGCCATATCTATTTCCTCACTTCCACGTGAACACCAGATGAGCGTCCCGAATGTCCGACCTCGGAACCACCATCTCGTCACCGTCGGCGAGCCGGAGACGAATCACCTCCGACTCCCCCCCACTGTCTTCGACCCCCAACAGCTCGCCCTCGATGCGGTGCGAGCCACACGCTAGCACCACCCGACCCTTGATCACCACCTGCTCACCACGAAAGCGATCAAAGTCCCGCAACTTCGTCAGGGGACGCTCTACCCCCGGCGAAGACACCTCGAGCACATAGCGCTTCGATAGGCCCTCATGCTCGTCCAGCCACGCCTCGAGCGCTCGGCTCACGACGGCACAATCTCCTACGTTGACGCCATCCTTCGGCGTCGAGTCCGGACGATCGATACGAACGCGAAGAACCGGCCGTTGGCCGCTCCCGCCCCACCGAACATCAACGAGCTCGTAGCCGAGCTCTTCGACCCGGTCCTCGAGACCCTGCTCGACATCGGCAACGGCTCGCATCGACTCTCCCTCTGACAACCGTATTGCCAATCAACAGGGGTACACCGCCGGAGCGCCGTACCCCAAACACACTTCGAACAAAAAAGCGGGGGAAACCAACTCCCCCACTCGAATAGGGACTGCCCGAGGGCAGCCATCCCCGCTCAACAATATAGATAAGGCCCTAAATGCGCTCAAGGTCGGCCTGTTCGGCAGGCCACCGCAAACGCGAGAGGCCTACTCGGATGCGTCCTCCGTGGCCTGCTCGTGATCAGCGCTATCGTCCTCGCCGGCGGCGCCGTTTTCCCCTGCATCGTCGCCATCGGCGGCCTTCGGCGCATCTTCCTCCTCGGTCTCCGGCTCGGCGCCATCGTCATCCCCGCCGCCGAAACCGAGGTGGGTCTCCAGCGCGGCAACCCGGTCCTTGATCGTTTCAACCACGCCTTGCAGCCCGTCGAACTCCTTTTGGGAGACCAAGTCGAGGCGATCCTTCGCGTCTCCAGCCGCCGACTGCGCCTTCTCGAGCGCGTCCCTGAGCACGTCCTTCGCCCGCTCGGTCGAAAGGTCGCCCTTTTCCTTGGCCTCCTGAATCGTCTCCTCGAGCGCCTCCTTGAACGCGGAGAGCACCCCGATGCCCTGCTTGATGCCGTCGGACACCTTGTCCTTCGCGCTCTTCTTTTCCTCGGTCATCGTGCGTCCTCAGTTGTACTCGAGTCGTACTCGAGCTGTGCTCGGATCCGGAGTCCTTCCCCGCCAACCACCCTACGACCCACGGCCTTCACTCGATTCAACCGGGACCCTCTTCGATACGCTCGATGCGCGCGCCCAAGCCGGCCAGCCGCTCGTCGATGGCCTCGTAGCCCCGCTCGATCTGCTGGATGTTGCGGATCTTACTGGTGCCCTGGGCCCCCAGTGCCGCGATGAGCAGCGCCATGCCCGCCCGGATATCAGGGCTCTCGACCACCCCCGGATGCAGCGGAGTGGGCCCCACCACTACCGCACGGTGAGGATCGCACAAAATGATCGACGCGCCCATCCCCACCAGCTTGTCCGTGAAGTACATACGCGACTCGAACATCTTCTCGTGTACGAGCACCGTGCCCTCGCACTGTGTCGCCGCAACGAGCGCGATCGACGTGAGGTCGGCGGGGAATGCGGGCCAGGGACCGTCGTCGAATTTGGGCACCTGATTGAACGCGTCCTGTCGGATCTTGTGCGGTCCAGAACCGTGCACGTGAAGGTCGGTACCGTCCACCGTGCATTCGATGCCGAGTCGGCGAAACCCGAGAAGCGTGGAGTCGAGATGCTCTATCGGCGCGTCCTCGACCGTGATGTCGCTGCCGGTCACAGCGGCGAGCCCGATGAAGGAACCCGTCTCGATGTGGTCGGCCCCGATCGTATAGTCTGCCCCGTGTAGAGCCTCGACGCCTTCGATCTGCAGGATGTGGGTTCCCCCACCTTCGATGCGGGCTCCCATCGCATTCAGGAGGCGGATCAGATCTTGGACATGTGGCTCCGCCGCCGCGTTGCGGATTCGCGTGTGGCCTTTGCAAAGCACCGCGGCCATCACGGCGTTTTCAGTACCGGTCACCGACGGCTCGTCGAGGAACATGTCTGCACCCTCGAGTCGGTCTGCGACGATGGTGAATCCGCCGTTCAGTATGACCTGGGCGCCCAGCGCCTCGAACGCCAAGAAGTGCGTGTCCATCCGGCGCCGCCCGATCACATCGCCGCCAGGAGGGGGCAGCTCGACATGGCCGAATCGGGCCAGGAGTGGACCCGCGAGCAGCAGCGACGCCCGAATGCGCTCCGCGAGCCCGCGATCGACCGCGTTGCTGCGCACGGAAGAGGCGTCCACGGTGACCTCGTTCGGGCCCTGCCAGCGCACCTCCGCCCCGAGCGACTCCACGATCTCGAGAAACGTCAGTACGTCCCGGATCCGCGGGATGTTGCGCAACGTCACGGGTTCCGCCGCCAGGACGGTCGCCGCGAGGCACGGAAGTGCCGCGTTCTTGTTTCCGGCCGGACGGACCCGGCCCGCGAGGCGGTGCCCGCCTTCCACCACAAAAGTCCCCATAGTCTCCAAGAATTGGTGTGGGGAAGGAGTAGACGGTCGTCGAGCCCGATACGCGGCCGACCCCGTCGTGGGGCCCCGAAGATACCCCTCGTCTCCACTCAGCAGCAACTCGGTCATCCCGCCTCCCTCACCCTTCACGAAATCCAATATGCGGGTAGCCCAAACCCGGCATCCGCCACGATCTTCGTGGCACCGGTGTGTGAATGCAGGATGCGTGCCGGACACCCGTTCATGCGCCGTTCCAAGTACTGCCCAGCCGGGTTGCAACCGCCGTCCGGCCGCCATAACATCGCCCACTTCCGCGCTCTTCCCCGACCCGCCATGCTCCTTCTCGAATGAATACCCAGCCGAGCAAGCGCCTTCTTGTGGCCGTGATCAACGATCCCGAGAAGATCGAAGAGATCATGTCCGGGTTCCTCGAGTTGGGCATCACCGGGGCCACCATCCTCAACAGCGAGGGTATGGGAAACGTGTTGTCGCACGACATCCCGATCTTCGCGGGCCTGCAGACCCTGATCAGCGGATCCCGCCCACAGAACCGGATGATCTTCTCGGTCGTGCGGGAAGCCCTGGTGAGTCCCGCGATCGCGCTGCTTCGTGAGATCGCCGGCGACCTGGACCAGCCAGCCACGGGAATCGTGTTTACGCTCCCGATCGATCGGGTCGAGGGCCTGGCGCCAGAACGGGGACACGAGGCCAGCCCAATCTGATGCAACCGCTCGTCGGCGCCCTTGTCATCATCGTGGTCGCCCTCGTGGGCGCACGAATCTCCTTCTCGAACAAGCGTGTGCCGACCGGACCCCGTCTCCTGTTTCGCACAGGAACGCACTTCCTGATCGTCGGCTTTCTGATCGGCCCTACCGGCCTTGGAATCGTGACCGCGGAGGCGACCAGCCAGCTCTTCCCGTTCCTCGCGCTCGGACTGGGGTGGGTCGGCTTCCACTTCGGGCTGCAGCTGGACCTGCGTAATCTGCGCCGCTTCCCGCTCGCGTACCACGGCCTCGCGATCGGTCAAGCCGTGCTGGCCTTCGCTCTGTTCTTCGGCGTGGGCTGGGGGGTCCTGTTGCTCGCCGGTCTCTCGGACCGCGTGGCCATCCTGCTGCTGCTCGGCGCCGCGAGCACGGCCGCGGTCACCGCGCCCGCCGGCATCGCGATGGTATCGTCGAACTTCCTCGTGAAGGGCCGCGTGCGGGACCTGCTGTTCTTCGTCGCATCCGTGGATGCGTGCGTAGGAATCCTCGCCCTGCAGGTCACCTATTCCTTCTATCGGCCGGCCCGGTTGTTTCCCAGCGAGGGGCTACTGTTGGAGCCCACGCAGCAGGTGTGGTTCTTCCTGGCGGTGGGGCTGGGCCTGGCAATTGTCTGTGGCATCCTCTTCCTCTGGTTGGTGCGCGTACGCCCCGCCAGTGAAGAGTTGGTCCTCTACCTCTTGGGCATCTGCGCTTTCGCCGCGGGGGCCGCTCTACAGTGGAGCCTGTCCCCCCTGTTCGTGGCAATGATCGTAGGAGCGCTCGTGGCCAACCTGTCGCGCGCGAGACGGCGCGTCTTCGTCGTCATGCAGCGATGGGAACGGCCCGTCTACGTGACGTTCCTACTGCTTGCGGGGGCGCTGGTTCAGTTCCCCACCTGGTGGGTCTTCCCGTTGGCCTTCGCATACGCGTTACTCCGATTCTCATGCAAGGCGGCGGCCACCGCGGCAGTGGTGTCGGTGATCCCGTTCGACTTCCGCGTGCCCAAGACGGTCGGCCTGGGTCTCATCCCCCAAGGGGGGATTTCGCTCGCAATGGCCGTGTCCGGGGTGCTCGTATATGCCGATCTTCAGTTTCGCGGACTCGACGCGGAGGCAACGCTGCTCGCGGTGATCGTGATCGGCGTCATGCTGTCCGAACTCAGCGGTCCCTTCTTGGCGATCCGCCTGTTGCGCGCCGTTGGCGAAATCGCACCGGGCGTCGAGGAGGCGATCGCAGAAGGGGACAACCGAAGGGCCCGCCTCGAAGCGTTCAAGCCTGGGAGTGGTTAGAATTGCACATGGAGATGCCTCTTTCGCTGGTGCTGCTTCAGAGCCCTGTCCTCGCCGACGGCGGGCTCGCGATCGCTGCCGATGTCGCGATGATCGTGGTCGCGGTCGCGATCGTGGTGACCGCGGTCACCGCGGTGGTGCTCATGCGCAAGATGAGTCGCACGATCGACGGAGTGCGCACGGGCATCAACCAGAACCTGGGGCCCGTCTCCGACCGCGCACGCTCCATCTCGGACAACGTCGACTTCATCAGCCAAGCCTTGCGCACCGATGTCGAGCGGCTCAACGGGTCCGTGCGCGCCCTGAGCGACCGACTTCACCAGGCCTCGGACCGGATGGAGGAGCGCATCGAGGAGTTCAACGCGCTCATGGGGGTCGTTCAAGAAGAGGCAGAGGGTATTTTCATCGACACGGCTGCGACCGTCCGCGGTGTGCGCGAAGGCGCCGCGGCAATCACCCGTGGGGCCGCGAAGCCGACCGTCGATGCGTCACCGGCGGGAGGCGCGGAAGCGGCCGATTTGCTCGATGAGGCCTCCGAGCCCGACGACGACGTCTTGGAATCGCGAAGCGCCGAGGAAGCGGAGGCTTTGCCCGCGAGAGAAGGCTGAGCCTATCGGTAACCGAGTGGCTCCGCTCCTCATCGCGCTCGGCTGGCTGGTCCTGGTGCCGGAGCCAGCCGCCGCCTGGGGCCCCGCGACGCACATCGCACTCGGCAACATGGTGCTCGGCGCACTTTATCTGATCCCACCAGCGATCCGCACTCTGATCGAGCGCTATCCTCTCGACTTTCTCTACGGCTCGATCGCGGCAGATATCTCGTTCGCGAAGAAGTACGTACCCGAGGGTCGGCATTGCCACCAGTGGTCGATCGGCGAGGAGATCCTCGACGCGGCGGACAGCGACCGCCTGCGTGCGGTTGGATACGGCTACCTCGCCCACCTCGCCGCCGACACCGTTGCGCACAATGTCTTCGTCCCTCGGCAGCTCTTGCTCACGAGTACGACCCAGGCGCTGGGCCACACGTACTGGGAGCACAGAATGGATCTGCACCTGGGCAACGACTTCCTCAAACAGGCCCGAACCCTGGTGGTCGAAAACGACCACTCCGATGCAGACGCCTTATTCGATGAGGTCCTGAGCCGTACGATGTTCAGCTTCACGACCAACCGCCGGATCTTCAGAGGGATGATCCGCTTCACCGGTCATGATCGATGGCATCGGATCTTCGAGCAGGTGCTCGCCAAGTCGCGTTTCGACCTTCCCGATCCCGTGGTCGACCAATACTTCGAGCTCGCGTTCGAACGCGTCATCAACTACTTGGACGCCCGTGCCGACTCGGACACCGCCCAGATGGACCCGATCGGGGAGGTCAATCTCAAGCTGGCCAAAATGGTGCGCCGGCGCGCGCTGTCCGACCCCGCCACGGACCACCCGGATGCATTGATCGAGATGGCCGACGCCTTCTTTCCGTTTCCGGAGGGGTCGCCTAACCCAGCCGTTCGGCGAGTAGCTCGTTCACGCGTCTCGGGTCCGCCTGGCCCTGAGACCGACGCATGACCTGGCCGACCAGGAACCCCAGGACCATCCTTGCACCGCCCCGATAGCGCGCGACCTCGTCGGGGTTGTCCTCCATCACCGAGTCCACCCACTCGGAGAGTCGGCCCGCGTCCCGCACTTGGACCAGACCCTTCGCCTCCACGATCTGGATGGCCTCACCGCCCTCCTCGGCCATGAAGCCGAGCACCTTCTTGGCGGCCGAGTCCGAAACGGTGCCGTCTTTCACCAGGGAAATGAGCTGGGCGAGCGACGCCGGTCGAACGGGCACCGTACGCGCGTCGTCTCCACGCTCGTTCATCAAGGCCTGGAGGGCTCCCATGACCCAGTTCGACGCACTCTTCGCCGCGGCTCCGGCCCCTACCACCTGTTCGAAATAGTCGGCCGTCGCGGCGGACTGGGTCAGGATCTCGGCATCGTAGGCGGGCAGTGAATAGTCGGTTTCGAACCGCGCCCTCCGGGCGC
>Ga0066376_10002746_pt1 | contig 16205 bp, 8 predicted proteins | sample Knorr_S15_td_Bot_FD_77009 | JGI IMG/M metagenome (GOLD analysis project Ga0066376, IMG submission 77009) | Marine microbial communities from Southern Atlantic Ocean transect - Knorr_S15_td_Bottom_ad_5009_LV_A | ecosystem: Environmental > Aquatic > Marine > Oceanic | place: Southern Atlantic... | reverse complement strand
CCCCAAGATGCGCCGCGACAAGCATCCCGTACGCGACGGCCTCACCGTGGCGCAGTCGCCGGTACCCGGTCACCGCCTCCAGCGCGTGCCCCGCTGTGTGTCCGTAGTTCAGGACCCGTCGTCGGTCTCCCTCCCGCTCGTCGGCGGCTACGACCTCCGCCTTGATGCGGCACGAATCGGCGACGATCGCGGTCATGATTTCCGGCTCGCGCGCGAAAATGCGCGGCAGGTCGGTGACAAGACGTTCGAAGAGTGGCCGGCTGGCGATGACCCCGTACTTGACCACTTCGTAGAGCCCGGCCCGCAGCTCTCGCCGCGGCAGGGTATCGAGCAATTGCGGGTCGGCCATGACCGCCACCGGCGGATGGAACGCGCCGATCAGGTTCTTGCCGCGGGAATGGTTGATCCCGACTTTCCCCCCGACCGCACTGTCAACCTGCGCCAACAAGGTGGTCGGCACCTGCACGAGGTCGACACCGCGTAGGTAGGAGGCTGCGGCGAAGCCAACCGTGTCGCCTATGACGCCACCTCCGATCGCTATGACCGTGGATGATCGATCGGCGCCGCTCTCGATCAACCAGTCATAGATACGACCGAGCGTCTGGTGGTTCTTCGCCCGCTCTCCGTCTGAGACCAGTAGATGCTCGACCCCCGGAAGCGCCGCCACCAACATCTCCCCGTGGTGTTTCCAGACGTTGGGGCTGGAAACGACGAAGCGGCGTTCACCGACGCCGGTGTCGGCGAGCCACCGCGTCAACTCCCCGGCCAAGCCCGGGGAGACGAGAACCGGGTAGGTGCGAGTGGAGCTTTCAACGTCGATCCGTATGGGCTGCATGGGCTGTTGTTCGAAGGGAACTGTGCTGGAGCGTGGTCGTGTCGGCCTGCGGCGCGGTCGACGGCGCCGGCAGACCGCTGGAACGGGGGCCCCGCGGGTCGCGCGAGACCGAATGGTAGGATAACAGCAATTTTTCGATCGGAGGACCCCCACTGATGTCGGACAAGGCTGCGGCGTTCGTCAAGGAAATCACCCCCAGGTCGGAAGACTTCCCGCGCTGGTACACCGACGTCATCCGCCGCGCGGAGCTGGCCGACTACACGCCGGTCAAAGGCTGCATGGTCATCCGGCCGTATGGCTATGCCATTTGGGAGCTGATGCAGCAGGCGCTTGACCGCCGCATCAAAGAGACCGGTCACGTCAACGCCTGTTTCCCGCTGTTGATCCCGGAGAGCCTGCTCAAGAAGGAGGCGGCCCACGTCGAGGGCTTCGCGCCGCAGGTGGCGTGGGTGACTCACGGCGGCGATGAAGAGCTCGAGGAACGGCTTGTGGTTCGCCCGACCTCCGAGGCGATCGTTGGCACGATGTACTCCAAGTGGATCCAGTCGTGGCGCGACCTGCCGGTCCTGATCAATCAGTGGGCGAATGTCGTCCGATGGGAGAAAGTGACCCGGTTATTCTTGCGGACCACGGAATTCCTCTGGCAAGAGGGGCATACCGTACACGAGACCGAGGCCGAGGCGCAGGAAGAGACGATCAAGATGCTCGGCGTCTACAAGAACTTCGCCGAGACGGAGCTGGCGATGCCGGTGCTCGAGGGTGAAAAGACCGAGAGCGAGAGGTTCGCTGGCGCCGAGAAGACCTACTCCATCGAGGCGCTGATGGGCGACGGCCGCGCGTTGCAGGCGGGCACGTCGCACAACCTTGGCCAGAATTTCGCCAAGGTGTTCGATATCACGTTCCAGGGGCGCGACAAGACGGTGCAGTACGGGTGGCAGACATCGTGGGGGGTCAGTACCAGACTCATCGGTGGAGTCATCATGATCCACGGCGACGACAGCGGTCTGATCTTGCCTCCCCGTATCGCCCCGTATCAGGTCATCATCGTGCCGATCCCTCGCGGCGACTGGCGTGAAACCGTGCTACCTCATGCTGAGCGGATCAAGGCGGAACTCGAGCGCGTCGGCGTCCGCGTCATGCTCGATGACCGCGAAGAGCACTCGCCTGGCTGGAAATACTCGGAGTGGGAGATGCGGGGCGTCCCGCTCCGCCTCGAGATTGGGCCCCGCGACATCAAGAGCGAACAGGTCATGCTCGTTCGTCGTGACACCCGTGAGAAGTCACCCACGCCGATGGCTGGCCTGGCCGGGCATGTTGATGAGCTGCTGACAACCATTCAGCAGGCGCTGCTCGACCGCGCTACGGCGTTCCGCGACGAACACACGTTGAGGACGACGGACCGCGCCGAGTTCGATAGCAGCCTTGAAGGCCGTCCCGGCTTCGTTGTCGCACCCTGGTGCGGCTCGGCGGAGTGCGAGACCCAGATCAAAGCGGCTACCCAGGCGACAATCAGAAATATTCCACTCGATCCTCCGCCGGCGTCCGGCAACTGCATCCAGTGCGGCCAATCCGGCAAGGTAGACGCCTACTTCGCCAAGTCCTACTAGGTTTTCCGACGAGGCGCCCGTCTGGCGGCGTTGCTTCGTCGGTTACAGCCCACCTGGCTGCTCCCTCCTCGCGCCTGGCCAGACAGACGCCTCGTCAGAAAACCCCTGGGGCGTGCGAGGTAGGGACGCGTCCGCCTTCGGCGTCGGCTTCCTCCTCTGTGGGTCCAGGCGCGCACCTGGGCGCCTCGCGGACGCGGAGTGGGGCACTCGGGGTCCCCGCGGAGCGGTCGCGGGGGGTTCGGGGCGGAGCCCCGTCTGCAGAGGTCGCGTTGTGTTCCGAATTGGATCTTGTCGGGCCGAGAGAGGTGCAGGGAGACGGCGGCCGGTTGAATGCTCGGCCGCCGTCCCTCGATAGACGAGTTACTGCAGGCGCACGACGAGCGCGGCGCGGCGGTTGAGCCGGCGCGTTTCCTCGCGGGCGTTGTCGTGCATCGGGCGCTCTTCACCAAAGGTGACGGGTTGCAGCCGGTTGGCGCTGATGCCGCGGCTGGTCATGTAGTCGCGCACCGAGTTGGCGCGCCGTTCCCCGAGCGCCTGATTGTATTCAGAAGTGCCGATGTTGCACGTATGCCCCTCGAGCGTGAGACTCAACGAGTCGTCTTCGTTCATCGCCGAGATCGCCTCGTCGAGAATCCTCACGGCGCCCGGGCGCAGCGTGTAACGGTCGAAGTCGAAATGGACGTCCTCGAATGCGTACTCGCGTGCCGGAGCCGGCGGGGGCGACACCACCCGAATCGTGGTGGTATCGGACGCGGTCCCACCGCGACCGTCGTCGACCGTGACCGTAACCGGGACCGGACCGTCCGCGTCAGGCGCGGTCCAGGTGCTCGTCATCTGGTTGCTCGGGCTGAGCGTGCCGGTGGGGGTGGCCCAACGATAGCTCAGCGTATCGCCGTCCGGGTCGCTCGCTCGCGCGGTGACCGTGGATGTTTCGCCCGGAGCCACCTCACAGGGGTCGCACATAGCTTCTACGGTGGGCGGACGGTTGACCGGGGGATCGGCCGGCCTCGGCGCCGGCGCCGGCGGCGGTGCCACGTACCGGCTCACGCCCGGGTGATACCCAACCCGGACTTGGAGTCCCAAGATGTTGCCGGTGTCGCCAAACAGGCCGCGGTCCTGGTTGATGGCGTAGCTGACCCCGGTGCCGATGAACATGCCGCGGGGCGACTGCCACTGCACACCAACCAACACGTCGAGAGGAACGGTGATTTGCGAGCGCAGCGCCGACAGCGTGCCGTCCACACCTGTCAACGGCGAAGACAGCGAGACCTGGTCGTTGATCGGCACTTCAGTGCGAAACTCGGTGATCACGCGGATTGGGCTGTTGGTCGGAAACCCGACGCCAGCACCCCAGCGGACACTGTCAGTCAGGTTGATGCCGTCCGGCGAGCCGCGGTACAGCACGCCACCAAAAACGGACACTTCCACACGCTCTCCGATGTGCTTGCTGAGGATGAGGTCGATCGATGCGTCCAGCTCGCCGCTACTATTCCCAGCGTCCGTGTCGCCGGTTGGTACCTTGAACGTGCCTCGAAGCGCGAAGGCGAGCGGCGCCCGTTTTCCTTCTGACAGCAGGTTGTACTTGACTCCGAGAATCAGGTCGCCGATGTGGTCGTCGTTCCAGAAATCGGTCACGAGCGGGAAGTCGTTCTGCACGCCGCCGTTGACCGAATCGCTCGGGTCGAACAGAGGCCGCGAGACGCGCCTGATACGTGTGTCGGCTCGTAGCGACCCAAAAATTTCGGCCCGGTCGCCGACGCCGACGCCAAACGTGCCGATGAAGTGGCTGATGTCAGTGAGCCCTTGCGCGCGGTCGATGTTGGCCCGGTAGCCGCTGACAGACCATTTACCGTTCGGCAGTACTTCGCCAGTCGGCACGAACCACAGCCCGGTGGCCCCCAGCCAGGTCGTGTTGGCCGGTCGTGTCTCGGAATCTTGCGCTGACGCCATACCGGCGGCGAGAAGACAAAGGCAGGCGGTCAGGGTGGCTGGGGCAAGGAATCGTTTCATTACGGATCTACCCTCCAAAACACACACGACGCGACGGATCTAACGTCCGCAGAATGATACGGTCGGGTCTCAATCGAAGTCAATGGATACGGGCCTCAAGTGTCTGATTTCGCCCCAGATCGGCGGCCTCGCAAGGGACCGGACCAAGTCGGGCCACTACGTGTCTTCCGACTGTCGTCGTGGTGCCACAGCCCAGGCAATGATGATGCTCAGACCGTAGAGGACCACCATCGGGGCCGCCATCAATGTCAGCGTGGCCGGGTCACCGGTCGGTGTGAGCACGGCCGCGATGACAAAAATAATCAGAATCGCGTATTTCGTGTTCCGTATCAAGAATCTGGCGTTGACCAACCCGACGCGTGCGGTGAAGAACACCAGGGTCGGCATCTGAAAGACGACCCCGCATGCCAGGACGAGTCTGATATACAGCGAGAACGTCGGTGCGATTCGCGGCGTGAACGTCATCAGATCGGTTGAAAACCCGCCAAGAAATTCCCACGCAACCGGGAACAAGAAATAGTGCGCGAAGAGGCACCCGACGACGAAGAAGAAGGTCGACATCGTGACAAACGGGATCGCGAACTTCTTTTCATGTCCATACAGGCCGGGAGCCACGAATCGCCAGAATTGGAGGAGCACGACCGGCATCGCCAGGATCAGGCCGACCAGCGCGGCGACCTTGATATACAGAAAGAACGCTTCCGTCGGTTCGGTATAGATGAAACCGGTATCGGGATCCGGCAAGAGCTCGACCAACGGCTCCATGACAAACCGGACCATCGGTCGGATGAACGCGAACGCCAGCAGGAATCCGACCAGCACGGAACTGACCGCGACCACCAGGCGTTTCCGTAGCTCGTCGAGATGGTCGAGGAAGGACATCCGGCCGCCGGAGCCGTCGTCGTCGCTTTCCGCGAGTGGCTCGTCGATCGGTTCTTCGTGCTCCGGATCGCTGGGGACTGGGAGGGCGGGCATATCTACTCAGCGGGTCAAGCTGGTGCGTCAGTCGCGTCTGGAGACGAGCACTCGTACGGCGTTGCGGGGGGGGCTCAGTTCGCGGTCCACTGCTCACCGAGCCCGGCCGACAGCACTGGGCACCGGCGAGCCGGGGGACCGGCTGCGTGGTCAGCGTCGCGGCCTAGCAGCCCGTGGTGAAAGTCCCGCTGTATTCGACGGGCGCTGAATCCACCCGACCGGCGTTGTGCATCGGTCAAATACTGCCGGTATTTTCCCTCTTCTCGCCTTGTTCGGGCGGCCCAGCGCGCGTCTCTATGCGACCCGGGACTTTCACCACGGGCTGCTAGTTCCCTGTAGCCATGATTCGCAACATGAGTCGCGATCGGGGCATCGCGCCTGACTGCGTTGTTCCGCGGTCACAAATACCCGATTTGCTCCCTTGTCACGCTTTGTCAGCCGCGCGCCGCGCCACCGACTCATGCACCGAACCTCTGAGACGAGACACTAGTGTCCCGTCAACACTAGACGTTGCCGGCCTGGTCCTGATGCGGGTCGTCGTGCTGCTGCGAGTCGTCGATGGGTGGGGCCGGCGCGGGCTTCGGCGCGGGTGTGACCGGCTCGCTGCGAACCTGCTCCTCCACATGAATCTCTTCTTCGAGGGTGTTGCGCAGATCGTTCGACGCGCGCTTGAACTCGCCCAGGCTCTTTCCCAGCGACCGGCCAAGTTCGGGCAGCTTGCGGGGCCCGAACACGATCAACGCGATCACGAAGATGATGAGCAACTCCGACATCCCGATCGAACCAAGCATGATCGCGGCTCCTTGAATGGCCTGTTGTGGCGTCCGCGCGCTACTTGTCGCGCGCTGCGCACCCGGGTCACCGTCACGGTGGCGAGGCGGTTGCGAGCCAGGGTGATCCAGACTCGTCACGACCCGCACGCTTATTATAGAAACCTGCGGGCCAGTCGGTCAAGCGATCGACGGCGCCTGCGAGCAACTAAACTACTGCGAATAATGGCGTTATCTGCGCCGTGGGCGCGTCTCTTCGACAGTCGATGTGAAGCGACGCGGGTGGTCAGCGTGGGCCGCGTTGCCACCACCGCGGACGGTCCGCTCCGCGCGTCGGTCGTTCTGGTAGGAAACTCCTGATCCGTGGCCCGAACTGCGGCGGTGTGGGACCACTATTCGGGGGGCCGAATACGATGAACGCGATCACGAAGACAACAAGCAATTCCGACATCCCGATCGACCCAGACATCGTCGCGGTTCCCTCGCGGTCGGCTGAGCGTTCGCCGGTTTCGATGGCGAACGGCGATCACCCAGCCCGCGCGGTGGCTCTCGTACTGAGGCGGGCCCAAATCGCGATGATATAGATTTGTCGCAACTTGCGCCGCCCATTGTAGAAACGTGCGGCAACTCCCGGTCAAGGGATCGAACGGGCGGATGGGCAAGCACCCGGCCTGACGCCGCGTCCACTGGCACCCGGGCTCCTCGTCCTCGACCTGATCTTTGTCCGTACACGACCGACATTTCTGGTACCATCACACGTATGAACGGCATGCGCGGATACCGGACTCTGACGATGGCGGTGGTGGTCGTGATCAGCTCGGCCGTGCTGGGCGGGCTCTTTGGCGGTCGAGTGCTTGCGGGGCAGGACAACCTCAGCCTGCACTACGAAGCGTTCACTACCGCGCTGGCCGCGGTCGAAGACACCTACGTCGGCGAGGCCGATTCCGAGCAACTCGTGTATCGCGCCATCGGCGGGATGCTGCAGACACTCGATCCGCATTCCAACTTCATGGACCCGCGGTCCTATGCGCAGCTCCGCGAGCGACAGGAAGGTCGGTACTACGGGTTGGGTATCTCCATCAACGTCATCGACGGCGGCATCACCGTCATGAACATTTTCGAGGGGTCGCCGGCCTTCCGTCGGGGGTTGCGACGCGGCGACGTCATCGCGCGAATCGCCGGCACGGATGCCATGGGGATCACGAGCGACGAGGCCGTCAAGCAGCTCCGGGGGCCGAAGGGCAGCACCGTCCAGATTTCGATTCAACGCTACGGCTACGAAGGCCTCATCGACCTGGAGGTCGAGCGCGACGAGATTGCAATTCAGACTGTGCAGGGTTCCTTCATGATCGACGAGACCGTCGGTTACGTCCGCCTCCAGGACTTCTCGGAAACCAGCTCGAGCGAGCTCAGATCGGCGCTTGCGAAGCTGGACGGCCTCGGGATGGAGCGGCTCGTGCTGGACATCCGAGGCAACCCAGGGGGGCCGCTGGACCAGGCCATTCGCGTCTCGAACGAGTTCCTGCCGAAGGGTGACCTGATCGTCTACACCCGTGGTCGGATCCAGAACTCTGACCAGGACTATCACGCGCGCGACGACGGCGACCATATCGACGTGCCGCTGATTGTGTTGGTGAATCGCAACAGTGCGAGCGCGTCCGAGATCGTGTCAGGTGCCATCCAGGACCACGACCGCGGTCTGGTCGTGGGCGAGACGACGTTTGGCAAGGCGCTGGTGCAGTCTGTCTACCGGGTGAGCCAGGAGGCGGGGCTGGCGTTGACGACCGCGCGGTACTACACGCCCAGCGGACGGATGATCCAGCGTCCGTGGGACGAGGTGTTCGACGAATACTTGACCTATTCGTTTCGCGACCAGGAGCCGGCCGAGCATGCCATCAGCGAACGACGGTTTACAGACAGCGGTCGCGAAGTGTTCGGGGGCGGTGGGGTCGAGCCGGACCATTTCATTGCCGGTCCGATCGAAGGCTTCGATCCCGCGGCGTTCGGTCGACTGCTTGCCGCCCGTCGGGAGTTCGCTGCCTTTGCCGAGCGGTTCTCCGCCGAGGGCGATACGCGGATTCAAAAGCAGTCGGAGGGGCGGATCCTCGTGTCCCGGGGATTCGAAGTCGACGACGCGCTGGTGGCCGAGTTCCGAGAGTACCTCGAGTCTCGCGGCCTGACGATCGACGACGAGGCATTCGCGGCCGAAGACACGTTCATTCGCGCGATGATGCACTATGAGATCGACCTCGCGTTGTTCAGCGTCGAAGAGGCCAGACGCAACCTGACCGCGAGCGATCCGCAGGCGCAGTTCGCCATCACCCTGTTCCCGGAGGCGGAGCGTCTGCTCGGAGTGTCGCGCGGCGCAGGGGCCGTCGCGGCGGATCAGTAGGAACCCGGCTCCTCGTGCGTCGGCTCGTGCCTGTCCTGATTGCCCCCCGTGTTTCCGGCCGCCACGCCGGTGAGGCCGCATTCCTGATCGGGTCCTCAACGCCGCGCCTCGTAAGCCACTGAGACATCACACCGATGCGTTTGCAGAATCTCGAAATTTCCGGATTCAAGAGCTTCCCAGAGCGGGCCAATCTCGTTTTCGACGACGGCGTGACCGCCATCGTTGGTCCCAACGGGTGCGGGAAGAGCAACGTCATTGACGCCATCACATGGGTGCTCGGCGAGCAAAGCGCCAAGAGCCTCCGTGGCGAGCGAATGGAGGACGTGATCTTCAGCGGGAGCGACGGGCGCAAGGCCACCGGCACCGCGGAGGTGAAGCTCTTTCTGGCCCGCGTGACCGCCGCCCCCGGCTCCGTGGGGGGCGTGGACCCGGCGTTGGCGTCTGGCCGAGACGTGGGATCGGGCGCTGACGACCCCGGCGTCTCGTCGGTACCCGCCACCGACGGCGTCGACCTGGACGATCTCCTGCCGCTGATCACGCGCGACGTCGAAGTCGGCCGACGGCTGTATCGTTCAGGCGAGAGCGAATATCTGATCGACGGGCGCGTGTGCCGGCTCCGCGATGTCCAGGATCTGCTGATGGATTCGGGGGTCGGCGTCAAGGCATACGCGGTCATTGAGCAGGGGAAGATCGGTCAAATTCTCGCCGCGCGGCCGACCGAGCGTCGCCAGTTGCTCGAGGAAGCGGCCGGAGTGACGAAATACAAGAGCCGCCGCCGGTCGGCCGAGCTGAAGCTCGACTCCGCCAGTCAGAACCTGACCCGAGTCGACGATGTTATTTACGAGGTCGAGAAGCAGCGGCGAGCGCTGAAACGACAGGCGGCGAAGGCCCGCCGGTATCGCCGGTTGCGTGAGGATCTGCGGCGGTGGGAGACCGTCGGGTTCGCCAGACGGTACGACGTGCTGCGTGACGCGATCGCGTTGGCGCGACAGCATCTCGACGCGGCTCGCGATCGTGAAGAGGCCGCCGTCGCGCAGTTGGCGCTCGTCGAGGGGGACCGCGAGCGCTACCAGATCGACGTGACGGAGGCGGAGAGCGGGGCGAAGGACGCGCGGGACGCCGCCCATGCGCGAGAGCTTGCGGTGGAGCGCCGACAGCAGCAGATTACGTTCGACACACAGCAGATCGAGGCCCTGGCCGGCACCTTGGCGGATCTGGCGCGGGACGTGTCGGACCTCGAGGCGAGACAGGAGCCCGCGCGCGCCGAGTTGGATGCACAGGTCGCTGACGCTGAGCGGTGTGGCACCGAGCGGGATGAGCTTGGCGCCACGATGCAGAGCCGAGAAGAGGCGTTGGTCAAGGCGCAGCACGCACTCGACGGGCTCGAGAACGAGGTGGAGACGGCGCGGACGGAAGTCTTTGCCGCCATCAACGCGGCGACGGCGCTGCGGCATGCGGTGGAGCACGCTGCGGTAGCTCAAACGCGGTTGGTCGAGACCGTGTCGAAGCTGGATGCTGAAGCCGCCGACTTCGATGTCGAGACCCAGGCTTTGGGGGCCGGGCGTGAGCGGGGTCGGGCGGCCGAGCAGGCGACCCGGGCCGCGCTGGAGGTGGCGCGTAACGCCTGCGCCGATCGAGACGCCGAGTTGTCGTCGCTCCGGATCGAGCGGGAATCACGGGCCCGGGAGCTGCGGGAGCAGGAACACCGGTTGGCCGAACTGACGGGGCGGCTGACGTCACTGCGTGATCTGCAAGCCGCGCGCACCGGCTATTCTGACGCCGCGCGTTTGCTGCTGTCGGCGCCAGATTCGGGTATCCGTCATTGGGGAGCGGTTGCCGACCACCTCGAAGTGGAGCCTGGTCGCGAGAAGGCAGTCGAGGCGTGTCTGGGCGACCTCCTGCAATACGTGGTGGTGCCGACACGTGCGGATGCCGAAGCAGGGTTGGCGTTCGTGCGCCGCCACGGAGCTGGTCGCGTCGGGTTCCTCATCGTCGAGGGCCAGCACCGCGAGGCGTCGCCCGCCATCTCGGTGGACGAGGCGCTGGTGTCCGTGGCGAGAGTGGTGCGAGTGGACGGCGACCAGGCGATCGCGGTGCGGGCAGAGCTCCAGGACCGGTGGCTCGCAGGATCCTACGATGACGCCGCGCGCGCGGCCCCGCAGACCACCGCGCAGATTGCGACGCCCGACGGCCACGTGTTTCACGGCACGGCCCTCGTGAGTGGTGGCGTCAAGGGTGAGGGTCTTGGCATCTTGGCGACCAAACGCGAGATCACGGAGCTCGAACAACGCACAGCCGCGGAGCAGGCGTTGGTCCACCGGCTGACGGGCGAGATTGGCAAGCTGGACGTGGCGGCTCAGCGCGCAGAGACGGCTCTCGACGAGCTGCGGCTTGAGCAACACCAGCAGGAGAAGGTGTTGCTGGGGCACGAGATGCTGCTGGCGTCCCTGGACGAGGAGGAGGCGCGCCTTGGGCAGAAACGAGACCTCGTTTCCACAGAGCGCCGGTCCGCCGATGAGGAGCTGGCCGCACTGGAGGCTCGGCGGACCGAAGCACAGGCGTCGATCGTGCGTCTCGAAGAAGAGCACCGCGACGCCGACGAGCGGCTCATCGCATCCCGGCGTCGGGTCATGGACGCCCGCGAGTCGATCGAGCACCTGACTCGCGACGCTGCGGAAGCGAAGGCTGCCCACGCGGGGTTGATCGAACGAGCCTCTGGACTCGAGGCGAGTGCACGGCGGCTCGAGCTTGCGAGTCAGGAGCTCGCCACCCGGTTCACCAGCCGCCAGGCCGACCACGCTCGTACCCGGACCGGGCGCGATGCGCTCATCGCCGCGGTCGCCGCGTCGACCCAACAGCTCGATGCGGATGTGACGGGATTGACCGCCCTGCGGCGGGACGTGCTCGAGGCGGACGACGCCGTGCAACGGCTGCGCACCGACTTCGAGAACGTCGAGGCTGAGGTCCGGGTCGCGCGAGTGGCCCAAGAAGAGGTTCGCGACGAGGTGTCTGAGTTGGACCTCGGCCGGGCGGCCGCAGAGGGGAACCTGACGCACCTGGAAGAGACCTGCCGCGACACGCTGCAGCTCACGCTCGACGAGGTGACCCTTCACCTGGCGGAGCTGCAGGGTGACGGCGGGTTCGATCCCGACAACGAGTTGCTGTCACACGCGGCGACGCCGGTCGTGACGGATGGGACCGACGAGACCGACGAGCCTGACGAAGACGACGAGGCGGCGTCAACCGGCCGCATCGATGAGGAGAGCCACGACGACACGACCGACGCCGGTTCCGATCTGGATTCGTCGGCGGTCGCGCCGATGACGGTCGAGCAGATGGTATCGGCCTTGCGGGCCAAGATCGACCGGCTCGGTCCGGTGAACATGATGGCGATCGAGGAGTTCGACGATCTTGACGAACGGTACGACTTCCTGACCACGCAGCGCCGGGATCTCGAAGAGTCGATCAAGGCGACCGGCGATGCCATTTCACGGATGAACCGGACGACGCGCGAGCGTTTTCGCGAGGCGTTCACCGCGATCAACGCGCATTTCCAAACGACGTTCGCGACGTTGTTTGGCGGGGGACGGGCTGGACTGGTGTTGCTCGACGAGACGGACCTGCTCGAGAGTGGGATCGATATCATCGCGCAACCGCCCGGAAAGCGGCTGCAGAGCATCCAGTTGTTGTCTGGCGGCGAGAAAGCGCTGACGGCGATGGCGCTGATGTTCGCCATCTTCAAGTACAAGCCGAGTCCGTTCTGCCTCCTCGATGAGATCGACGCGCCGCTCGACGAGGCGAATATCGGACGGTTCGTCGAGATGTTGCGCGCCATGCAGTCCGACACGCAGTTTATTCTCGTGACGCACAATCGGAAGACGATGGAGATCGCCGACCGGCTCTACGGGGTGACGATGGAAGAGCCGGGCGTGTCGAAGCTGATCTCCGTGCAGCTGGCGTAGTCGCAGTGTCCTCTCGGTCGCAGCCGTGACCAGCCTGTTCACCAGCCTCGGCGGAGGCGGACGAACGAAGGGAAAGCGACTTTCCCTGTTCACGCCTTGTTTGACCGGTCCAGCGCCGCTCTCGGTGCGACGCCGGACTTTCACCACGGGCTGCTAGCTAGGACTTCGCCGGCGGTGGGCCGCCGGCATTCTCAGGCTTGTCCAAGAGGGCCTTGCGGCTCAGACGAATCTTGCCGGACGGGTCGACGTTGATCACTTTGACCATGACCTGTCCGCCCTCCTGTAACTCGTCACGCACCTCTTTCACCCGGTAGTGCGCGATCTCCGAGACGTGGAGCAAACCGTCCACGCCGGGCAGCACTTCGACAAACGCCCCGAAGTCTGTGATGCGTTGCACGGTGCCCAAGTAGGACTTGTTGAGCTCCGGCGTCGCGGTCAACTCCTCGATGATCGAGAGTGCCTTCTGCGCGGACTCGTCATCGCTCGACGCGACGTTCACCCGACCATCGTCCTCCACGTCGATCTTGACGCCGGTGCGTTCGATGATGCTCCGAATCGTTTTTCCACCAGGCCCGATCACGTCGCGGATCTTGTCGACCGGGATCTGAATGGTGACGATCCGTGGCGCATGGGACGAAATGTTCTCACGGGGGGCGCTCAGAGTGGCCTGCATCCGCTCCAGGATGTGGAGCCGCCCCGCCTTGGCTTGGTTCAACGCCTCCCGCATGATCTCACCAGTGATTCCGCCCACCTTGATGTCCATCTGCAAGGCGGTGATCCCGTCCTTCGTGCCGGCGACCTTGAAGTCCATGTCGCCGTAGTGGTCTTCCGCCCCCGCGATGTCGCTGAGCACGGCGTGGCGGCCGGTGGCTTCATCCATGATGAGCCCCATGGCGACCCCCGCGACCGGGGCCTTGAGGGGTACCCCCGCGTCCATCAGCGCCAATGCTCCGCCACACACCGATGCCATCGATGACGAACCGTTCGACTCGAGAATGTCGGACACGACCCGTATGGTGTACGGGAACGTGTCTTCGCTGGGGATGACCGGTTGCAGGCTGCGCTCGGCCAGGTTGCCGTGTCCGATCTCGCGACGTCCTGGGCCGCGGAGGAACTTCACCTCTCCAACCGAAAACGGAGGGAAGTTGTAGTGCAACATGAAGCGCTTGTACACCGACCCGTCGACCATCTCGACCTTCTGCTGATCGTCGGCCGTACCCAACGTCGACGTGACGAGAGCCTGGGTCTCCCCGCGGGTGAAGACGGCCGAGCCGTGCGCCCGCGGTAGCAGCCCGACATCGCCGGTAACGGTCCGGATTTCGTCGAATGCCCGCCCGTCCAATCGGTGCCCTCGCTCGAGAATCTCGTCGCGGAGCACCTTCTCCTTGAGCGCCTTGAAGGCGCTCTTGCTGTCGGCGCGGCGCGTCGTCTCGTCCTCGGGGATGGTCGCCAGATAGTCGTCGATTACCTTGTCAACGGCTGCATAACTCTCGAGCTTGTCCTTGAGCCGCATCGCGTCGGCGAGTGGGCCGAGCAGCGCTGCCTCGACCTCGGCTGCGGTGGCGGCGTCCACAGACTTCGCGGTGACTTCGAGCTTGGCCTTGCCGGCCGCAGCGACAAGCTTGTCGATCTCGACAATGATGTCGCGGATGGCGGCGTGGCCGGCGTCGAGGGCGCGGATCATGTCCTCTTCCGAGACGATCTGGGCGCCTGCCTCGACCATCACCAGAGCGTCCTTGCTGCCCGCGACGACGAGATCGAGGCGTCCTTCACGACGCTGGGTGTAGGTCGGATTGATGATGAGTTCTCCGTCAATCAACCCGACACGCACCGCGGCGATGGTGGCCTGGAACGGTATCGCCGACAGCGCCAGTGCGGCGGACGCCCCCGTCAACGCCAGGACGTCTGAATCGTTGTCCGTGTCGGCCGAAATGACGAACGCGACCACTTGGGTCTCGCGACGCCACGTGTCTGGAAACAACGGTCGAAGCGGTCGGTCGATGACTCGGCTTGTGAGGACTTCTTTCTCGGGAGGCTTGCCTTCACGCTTGAAGAACCCGCCGGGGATCCGGCCGGAGGCGTAGGTGTTCTCACGATAGTCGACGGTCAACGGGAGAAAGTCGAGGCCCTCCCGCTCCCAGGCGGCGTAACAGGCGGTCACGAGGACCATCGTGTCGCCGTAGCGCACCACGACTGACCCGCTGGCCTGCTTGGCAAGTTTGCCCGTCTCGATGGTGAGGGGCTGGCCGCCGACATTCACTTCGGCTGTATGCATAATGTCACTCCAGAAACGTTCCTAGTGGCAAGGGGACAAGCGAGTCCGAGGACCGGTCTCGGGCCATCCGGGCTCTGCCGATCCGTCGACCGACGGAGACCCAATCTACTTCCGGAGACCCAACCGGCGAATGAGATCCGTGTATCGCCCGGAGTCCTTGGATTTCAGATAATCGAGCAACCGTCGCCGTTGCCCGACGAGCTTCAGTAGCCCGCGGCGGGAATGATGATCCTTTGCGTGGATCTTGAAATGTTCGGTCAGATAACTGATGCGCTCGCTCAGAATCGCGACCTGTACTTCCGGTGAGCCGGTATCGGTCTCATGAACCTGGTACGAGCCGATGAGCTCGGTCTTCTGATCCTTCTGTAACACCACTGCCACCTCCACGAACGGTCCAGATACGACCGCTGCGAGATGGTCGAACAGCTGGTGCTCCAAACCGCCGTTATTACGGCGTTCCCCCTTTGATAGGGTGAACCGACCGATCCTACACTAGAACAATCTTGGGATGCAAAAGTCGGTCGGCCCCAGGTTCCGCGATGGCGAGTAGCCGTCCCCCTTCATCCACCACCCGCAGCCGGCCGCTGAATACCCACGTCGGAGGCTCGCTGCCGGGTGCGCAGTCACCCTGATCAAGCGGGTGGCCGTGGGCGGTCCGCCGTGCCCCGGCGGCAGTCACGACCACCTGTGGAAGGTCCCGGGCCAATCGGTTCATCGGCACCACCCGCGTCGACGCCGTCGCGCCCTGCTCGACGAGTGCCGTGAGCGTCACGACGTCCTCGAGACCGAACGGTCCGTGGCGCTCGCGGCGGAGCGTTTCGAGGCAGGCACCGCATCCCAGTCGTTCGCCCAGATCGTGCGCGAGCGAGCGCACGTAGAATCCCGACGAGCACACCAGCCGGCATCGTAGTCGCATGCCGTCTATCGCCAGGATGGACAGGGTGTCGATGCTGACCGTCACCGGTGCGAGTTCGACCGGTGTGTTCCGGCGCGCCAGTTTGTAGGCGCGCACACCGCCGACCTTCTTCGCCGACACGGGCGGCGGGCGCTGCGGATGTGTGCCCATGAATCCGATCACCGTGCTGCGGATCTCATCGTCCGTGGGGCGGGCGGTCCGGGGAAGCGTGGCGCCATCGGCATCGGATCCGCCAACGACGCTGCCGGTGATGTCGTAGCTGTCGGTGACAAGTCCCAGCCTGATGACGGCCTCGTATTGTTTGTGGGCGCCAGCAAACAGGGATGCCAGTCTGGTCGCCCGTCCGACCACGAGAGGCAGCACACCCGAGGCCATCGGGTCGAGCGTGCCCAGATGCCCGATCTTGCGGATGCGGAGCGCCCGGCGGGCGATGGCGACGATATCGTGGGACGTGGGCCCGGCT
>Ga0066376_10002743_pt1 | contig 16211 bp, 15 predicted proteins | sample Knorr_S15_td_Bot_FD_77009 | JGI IMG/M metagenome (GOLD analysis project Ga0066376, IMG submission 77009) | Marine microbial communities from Southern Atlantic Ocean transect - Knorr_S15_td_Bottom_ad_5009_LV_A | ecosystem: Environmental > Aquatic > Marine > Oceanic | place: Southern Atlantic... | reverse complement strand
TCGGCCGGGCGCGGCCTGCTACGGTGGCGATCGCCGGCGAGTTCATGACGCCACGGCCGTTTCGGCACCGAACGGCTTCCGGTGCTCGCGAATGAACGCGTCCAGGGCCTGTGGCGGCTGACCGCCGATACGCTCGACGACGTTGGTCTCGCCACGAAAGATGCCGTTCTGGTGATCGACCGCGACCGCCTTGAGGTGGACCACCAACGAGTCGGTCATCCCCTCGACCCTCGAGAGCACCTCGCCCCAGGCCTCGACCGCAAGATCGACGTAGTCGACGGGCTTGCCGAGCTCCTGCGACATCACGCCCGCCATCTCCGTCAACGACAGGTTGCGAGGTCCCGTGACGACATATCGCTCACCCACGTGGTCCGCCGGGTGGGCGAGGATGCCCGACACGACGCGGGCAATGTCGGCCGCCGCGATGGGCGCGTGCTTCTCGGCGCCATAGGGCAGGTAGAGCTTGCCCTCGGAGGCGACCGTCTCCGCACCCATGATGATGAGATTCTCTGCGAAGAAGGTCGGCCGAATGTGGACCGCGCCGATGTCAGCCCAGTCGAGGATGTGCTCGGAGAGCCAATGCTGGCGCGCGAGTGGGCTCTTGGAGTCTTCCCGCGCTGAGATCTGCGACATGTTGACCACCGTCTCGACACCGGCAGCTCGAGCGGCCACCGCGATGATGGTCGTGGCTTCCACGAGCAACTCTCCCTGCGGTGGATACACGAAGTAGATGCGGTGAACGCCTGCCACCGCAGCGCGTACGGCGTCGAGATCGAGCAGGTCGCCAACCACCACATCGGCACCGAGGGATTCGAGCTGCGCCGAGCGCTCATCCTTGCGACGGACGAGCGCCCGCACCGGAAACCCCCGATTGAGCATCTGTTCGACCACGGCCGAGCCGGTCTTCCCGGCCGGGCCTGTCACGAGAATCCTAGGCCTGCTGTTGTTGTCGTTCATCGTCCGTTCCTTTCTATTGTGTTGTATATACAACTAATGTTCCACAGAAAAACTCAGCCACGTCTACCCACGACCTATCTGGCTCCATATCCCCTGTCCCAGACTGCGGACCGCCGCGGCACCGCGCTGGCCCAGCACGGCCTTGGCCCTGGTCTGCGCCTCATTCCATAGCGGAAAGGCCTTGACGAGCAGCGCCTTGCCTTTCGGCGTGAGTGTCAATTGCTGCTCGCGCCCTGACTGGCCGTCAGACACCGTCAGCCAGCCGTTCTTGCCCATCCGCGCGACGTTTCGGCTGATGGTCGACTTCTGCATGTTCAGGTGCCGCGCGACGGCACCGGGGGAGACCGGGCCGCGATTGGCGACCATGACGAGGATGGTCAGCTGCGCGTCGGTCAAACCAAGCGGGCGTAGGGCCTCGTCGAAGATGCTCGTGACGGTTCGGTGCAGCAGACGAATCCGTGCGGCGAGGCAATTGGCGGAGATCGTCTCGGCGGCTTCGGCGACGGCTGTGGAGTTCTTGGAAGACATTGTGCCGCTTTCTATGTTGTATATACAACGTTACGGAACAGGCTGTCAAGCAAAGCTTCGAGAGAATTGGTCCCCAGCCCGAGTTTCACGCGACATCGGGTTCTTAGGACTCCCTGCCAAGACCTTCACGGCACCGTCATGGAGCGACCCACAGGCCGCTGAGTTGCCAGACCACGCCGACGGCGATTGCAACACCGAACAACAACGCAATCCACCACCACATGCCACGTAGCCGGCGCACGTCCGTGGGGTAGGGCGGCCGTGCGGTGAACGTGAGCGCCTGGCGCTGGGTGAGCCGCATGCGGGCATTGATTGCCCATCCCGTGCCCTCGAGCATCGCGCTCAAGTCCCGCTGGCGCAGCTTGAGAAACGCTCGAATCGCCGTTGGGAGCATGAGCACGAGAATCGCCCCCGCCACACCGAGGAGGATGCCCAGCGGGTTCTCCACGACGACCTTGCCCACATACGCCAGCGCCGACATCAGCGCTGCCAAAGCCACGCCGCCACCCAGCAGCATGCTGCCGGCAGCCATGCCGCCGGGTGCCGCTCCCTCGGCTGGAGCCGCGGATGGCGTCCCGGCCGTACTCACGGCAGACATGGTTCGCTCCGCGCGTTCGTCGAACTGCTTTTCCGCGGAGCTGGTCAGCGCATCGATCTTGCCCACGAACATTCTTGCGATGCGCCGGTAGGGCGCGGCGATCGCGGCGCCGAGGCCGATCGGATTCTCGACGATCTGTACGATGCGGGCGTCCCAGTGCTGTCCCTCGATGTCTTCGAAGATGCCTCGCTTGCCCTCACAGAGGTTGCCCTGGCCACCGGCGGTCACGGGCACTGCCACGCAGGGTCGGTCCTCTGAACCTCGGCGCGCAAGCTCCAGATACATGACGTAGATGCCGCTGGTCGCTGCGGCCGTGACGTGCGCTGCGCGATCTTTGACTGCGACGGCGAAGGTGAAGCGGCGACCATCGATAACCGCCGTGCCCCGTTCGAATACGGCGCGTCGCGCTGGGTCGTACAGATCGGGAAAACTGATGAAATTGTTGGCCAGCTGCAGGAGATTGGCCTGAAACAGGATCAGTTTCTCCAACACACGAATGTTGTCAAGGACGAACGCGCTCTGCTTGCTCTGCGCGATCAGGTCGCGCACCGCGTCGGTCGTTCGCGCCTCGACGTAGTGTCGGACTTTCTCGGGGCCCAGCGGGCGCAGCTCGGCGCCGTGTGGATGGCTTGACCAGGCTTCGTAGGCGGCGAGCGTCTGTTTCGTCTGCTGCCACTGCTGGTCGGTAAGCTGGTCTCCGTTGCCGAACATCGGCCGCACAACATCTTGGCGCAGACGCACAACGGCCTCCGCGTACCAAGGGTTGATCGGATCGTCGAAGCGAAAAGTGCGCTCCGCGCACGGTCGGCTCAGCGGCGCGCGCTGCAGGAGAGCACGGAGGTCCCCGAGGTCGGCGAAATCCGTCTGGCTGGTGTCGGTGGTCCCGGTCATGCGGTCCACCAGTCGATCGTCGAGCTTGGCCGCCTCGCATTGAGCGAAGTATTGATCGAGCTTGTCGCGCACGCCGACGAACGCGGCAAACGCCGCCGCGGTCGCCGGACCCAGCGGGAGAATCTCGGTGGAGCTGTGTTCGTCTGATGACCTGCCCTGCGCATCCCAGGCCAGGTAAGCCTCGGCGGTGGCAAGGAACTGACTGAGGTGCGCCTCGTCCAGCCCCGTGGCGCCACTCGGATGCGTAACCCCCCCCACCGTGGCGACGAGTTCTTCGACAAACTGCCGAATCGTCTGGTCGTCTGTGGCCCGGGGCAGCACGATGCCCGCTTCGCTCACAGCCAGGCATTCGATCTGTCGACGAACGTGCCTCACGTGGTCAAGCGACACGTGGACAGCGGTCTCGTCCGTGTCGTCCACGAGCAGCCTGGTCGCTGCCTCATGGGCTCGTCGTCCGTCCTCGGTTCGGGTGTTGATTGCGGCCGGCGACAGTGCTTCGTCACCGGCATCGAGGCCGCGAGCATCGCACAACACCTCCAGGCACCAACGGATGGCGTCCTTGAGCTCCGGTGGTTTGATCCGACCGTCGTGGTCGGTATCGACGAGTTGCAAAAAGAGGGCGTCGAGGTGCAGGGTGTCGATGGGGGCGCTGGTCGCAACCCACAGAGCCTCGTCGAGGTCCAGGGCGTTGCGCAGGTCTGCCGCCGTGGCGATGTCGAGGTGGTAGGCCCGCCCAGTTCGCGTGAATCTCACAGAAGTCGGTGACGCGAGCATCTAGCCTGCGACGATATCGAAGACACGGCCTGTCGGATCAGGGCATTGTTACACCGAGGCCGAGCGCGCCCCGGGTCTGCCCTCAAGATAGATGCTTATAGCATGGCACGGCGCCAACTGTACGTTGAGGCAGGCTTGTGGGCACGGGCGGACCGGCTGGCCACCCGCTGACTGCTGGACGGCTGTCCGGTCTGTCGAGAGGACGAGGTGCGGGTCCGGGTCTGGCGAAGGGGCCCAAGACCCCCTTTTCTCCGTGAAAATCCGATCTTGAGCAAACGGTGACAAAAACACGCGATTGAGGCCACGAAACCGGGCCTCGTACCGTTTGGACCGGTCAGGAGCCTGAAGCCGAAGATGTCGAAGAAGAATGCATCGACCAGATTGTAGGATGCCGTGAACGGCTCGGGCCCAACCCCGTTGACTTCGTCGACCTCGATCGTGGCACGCATATTATTGCCGGGCCCCGTTCGTGACACGGTCGCTCCGGAGACACCAGGTCCGACCGCTAGCTGCCGGACCAACTCGGTCTGGAATGCTCCGAAGCGGGAGGCGAATTCGCGCGGATCGGCTTCGGTGCCCGGACGCGTCTCTCCCCGCATTGTGAGATTGGCGGTCAGGAACTCGTCAAAGTCGATTCCACTCCCCAGGATCTTGGACCTCCGGTCCAGCCATGTGAACTCCCCGACCACGGGCAGGACGGCCGTCGACAGCGCGACCTGCGCGACGACAAGCGCTGTCCATGTTTTACCCAGTTGCAAGCCCGTGGTGGCGCCCTGGGCGTGGAGACCGGATTGCCGCCAGCGTCCTGTGGCCCAGAGGGCTGGCACGACGCCCGCGAGCATGGCCGCCAACGCGACCAGCCCCGCGACGAAGAGCACTGTCTGAAAGGAGAGACGGAAGTCCATCCAATAGGGGATCGTGTTCCCGAGTTCCTGATCCACGAGGCGCTGCAACCGCCCGAGGCCCTCGCGAGCAGCCAGGCGCGCCACGCCGCCGGCGCCTCACCATCCCGCCGCAGAGCCCAGATGTCTCGTCCCGCGTCCGTAAGGGTCGCTTCGTAGAAAGCCAGCATGGTGCCATCAGGGGACCACGAGCCCGGGATTAACAGGGCGGACTTCTCAAGCAACATCTCCGCGTCACCGCTGCCATCGGCAGCGTTCCCATACGGGTTAAATGAGCCGGACCGATCTGAGGCAAACGTCACGCTGGTCCCATCCGGCGTCCAGACAGGATAGTAGTTCGTCCCCTCCTCGGTCAGCCGCGTCGGTGCGTTGCGCTCGATGTCGTAGAGCCAAATGTCGATGCTGTCGGCCGCAATTCAGACCGCTATCTGTCGGCCATCCGGCGACAGGTGGGGGAACTGATACTCGCCACTTGCATCAGCGGCGTCATCTGTCCTTCTCGGTCAACCCAGCCCAGTTCGCTCTGGGTCATGCCGACGTCAGCGCCCCCAACATAGACGAGCGTTCCATCGTTCGACAGACTGAACTGCGCGGCTCCGGACCGCGTCACGGCCCCCTCCAGCACTGGCACCGGGTTGCCCGACACCGCGAGCCGGTCGGGGTGGAATCCCACGGCCCACAACGTCCCATCCACGCTATAGATGAGGTGGCCAGTTGGCCCATAGTGGCGGTTGCTCCCCCCGGTGACGAGCAGTGTCCGCTCACCGGAGTCGAGGTTGAGCGCGGCGATGTCCATGTTCTCGCTCCCCTGGCCCTTGACGACCGTGAACAGCACGGACTGGCCGCCTGGGAGAATGTGGGGCCAGCGATGGGCTATCTCGCCCTCTTCCAACATGGTCAGCGGCTCGGATTCACCGCCCGCCGCCGAGACCCAGTGCTTATCCCTCGCTCGGCGAAGAGAATGGTGTCGTCCGGTCCCCAGCTCGCACCGTCAATGCCGCCGACCGCCGCGAGTGTGATTGGTGGTCCCCCTTGGATGGGCACCCTCTTGAGCGTGCGATCTTGAAAGCTGAAATAGCCGACTGAATCACTATCAGGGGAGATGAAGGGGTTGATCGCTCCCACCGCGCCTCGCAGGAGAACAGCGTCGAGCTGATCGAACACCTGCACATAAAGCTGCCCCCCTGGTGCCCCGTCCGCGACATCCGCGACATAGACGATCTGCGTGCCGTCAGGTGAGATGACGAGGTCCGGTGTGCCTCCCGAAGTCACGACGGGGAAGGGGATGTGGAGATCACGAAACGGGCAGGGCGTGGCGACGCCGGACGACTGAGAGTCCATACAGCGACGCCACCCACCGCGAGGGCCGCCAGCACCGCGACGGCGCCACCCACGGGTCGCTGCCAAACGGCCAGCGTGGGCGCGACGATCGGTTCGGGGACCACAGGGATCGTCGTCTCGAACGTCCCCTCCATTGCCAGCCTCACGTCGCCGATGTCACGAATGCGCTTCTTTGGGTTCTTCTGGAGACAGCTTTGGAGGAAATTACCGAGAACGGGTGGGACGTCGTCCGGCAACGCAGTCCAATCGGGTTCTCGTTCGATCACCCGCGCCCACGTGGTCGAAACATCGTCACGGCTGAAGGACCGCGCCCCCGTGAGCATCTCGTAGAGCACCGCCCCAAACGCCCACACGTCGGCTCGTTTATCGACGACCTTGCCTTTGGCCTGCTCAGGGCTCATGTAGGCCGCCGTCCCGATCACCATCCCCATCTGGGTTGCTGCTGCCGTCAACGAGATGGTGGGCGACAGCGACATGTTCGAGTCGCTCACATCCGGCTGGAACGCCTTCGCCAGCCCGAAGTCCAGCACCTTTACCGTCCCGTCGGCCTTCACTTTGACGTTGGCCGGCTTCAGGTCGCGGTGGATGACGCCCTGCTCATGCGCTGCTTCGAGGGCTTCAGCGATCTGCGTGGCGATGGCGAGGGCTTCCTCCAGCGGGAGCGGCCCCTGCTTGATCCTGTCCGCCAGCGTCGGCCCCTCGACCAGTTCAAGCACCAGCGCCCTGACGTCCTCAGCCTCCTCCAACCCGTAGATGCTCCCGATGTTGGGGTGGTTCAGCGAGGCAAGCACCTTGGTTTCCCGCTCGAATCGGGCCAGCCGGTCGGGGTCGGACGTGAACGCTTCGGGTAGGACCTTGAGCGCTACGTCCCGGTCGAGCTTTGTGTCGTGGGCCTGATACACTTCGCCCATGCCGCCTTCGCCGATCTTGGCGGAGACCTCATAGACGCCGAGGCGGGTGCCGGGAGTGAGGGCCATGGCCGTGTCCGTGATTCGTTGGATTGTATCGGTCAGTTGCGCCGGTTTCCACGCCGGCGAACAGGTCGCCGTGCCGATCGTCGTCGCATATGGGTGCGATGAGCATTGACGAGCTTGAAGTCGAGGTCCTCAAGCTTGATCCAGCGTCTCGAGCCCGCGTGGCCGAACGGTTGCTGGACAGCCTGGAGTCGCTCTCCGAGGAAGAGAACGCCCGGCTGTGGGCGGAGGAAGCCGCACGTAGAGATCAGACGTGGGCGTTACTGATCGAGCAGTTCGGAGATGAATCGATCGTGGCGGAAGCCAGGGCTCTGACCCCATGATGAGCGGGACGTATCTGACGTCCCTCGGCAGTTTCCCCTTCGATGGCCGCAAGGCTCGCTGAGAAAGGATTCGCGAATGTCCAAACAGACTCGGGTCGATCGACCGACGGAGGGGCTGGGACGTCGAGCCATGCTCGAACGCTCGGCCGCTGGCGGCGCCGCGCTCGCGGCCGGGCTCTTTGGCTTCGGCGGTGCCACCGAGGCAGGTGCCGCGCAGCTATCGACAGGTCTCCAGCAGGCGGTGACGACGGGGCGGATGCGCCGGGTGGTGTCGGCCCACGACAGCCTGGGGAAGTCGTTCATTGCGAGCGACGAGGAGGTCGGCATCAACGAACTCTGGAGGACGAGTGCGGACCAGCTGCTCGGCGAGGGTCCGGCCGGGGAGTCGGCACCGGCCTTCCGCGCCACCGGGGCCAGTTCCTACTACATTGCGACAATCCAGACGTCGCCCGACCCGATGCCGACGCTCGAGAATCGAATCGGATTCCACCAGACACCGGGTGTCGCCTACGTCCTCGTCCTGACCGGCGAGGTCGTCTACATGGTCGACCTCGAGGAGGTTCGGCTGAAGGCGGGTGACCTCGTGGTCGAACGAGGCACCGAACACTCGTGGAGAAACGAGGGTGACACCCCGGTCGCGTTGTTGGTGACGGTCGTGAGCGCGGAGGCGTAAGCCTCGCGACCTCACTCCTCGTATCTAGCAGCACTCCTCGTCGTTGTCCGAGAACTTCCCGATGGTTACATGGGGGGCGGCGCGAACCCGCCGGTCGCCGCCTCCAGCCTGAGCGCCACGGCCAGCGCGACATCCTCCCGCGACGGCGCCGCCACCACCTGCACGCCGATCGGCAGCCCCTCGGGCGAGGTGCCACCGCGCACCACCACACCCGGCCAGCCGGTGGCGTTGTAGGTCAGCGTGTAGCTGTAGTCCGGCAGGTCGGTGGCGCCGTGCGGCACCGCCGGCTTCCCGTTCACCGGGCAGAGGATCACGTCGTGGTCGTCGAGATACCGGTGCATCCGGCTGCGCAGGTCATACCAGTCGACCAGCAGCCGATCCAGCTCGTCGGCCGTCAGTTCATCACCGGCGGTTGGGATCGAGGCCTCATCGGTGCCGGCCTCCAGGAGCAGCCGGCGGACGGCGGCCCGGCCGTCGGCGCCGAATACTCCGAACCCGATGGTGAACGACTCCTCGATGCCCTCCGGACGCGACTCGTCCACCTGGGCGCCGAGCGCCTCCATCGCCGCCGCCGCGGCCCGCACCACCGCCTGGGTCTCGGGCGTCGGGGTGCGGATGCCGTTGTCGACGTGGAATCCGACCCGGAGCGCCCGCACGTCGACATCGGCCGGGTCGCCCAGCGGCATCGGCACGATCGCCGGGTCGACGTTGTCCGGTCCGGCCAGGATCGGCAGCAGCAGGACGAGGTCGTCGACGTAGCGGCCCAACGGCCCGATCTGCTGGAAGCTGTCGTGGGTGCCGCCATACGGGAAGATGTGCCCGGTGCGTGGCACCCGGCCGTGGGTCGGCTTGATGCCGGCGATGCCGTTGAAGTGCGCCGGCAGCCGAATACTGCCCCCGTAGTCGCTCCCGATGTCGAACGCCGCGCCACCGCAGGCGACGATCGCGGCCGCGCCGCCGCTGCTGCCGCCGGGGGTGCGGGTGAGGTCCCACGGATTGCTGGTCCGCCCGTAGACCAGGTTGTCGGTCTCGAAGGACAGCGTCAGCTCCGGGGTGTTTGTCTTGCCGAGGAGAATCGCCCCGGCCGCCCTCGCACGACGCACCACCGTCGCATCCTGGGCCGGCACGAAGCTGGCCCGTCCCCTCGACCCGCCGGTGGTGATCAGGTCCACGGTGTCGAGCGAGTCCTTGATCGTCATGGGGACGCCGTGGAGTGGCCCCAGCGGGTCCCCGGCCGCCACTTCCGCGTCGGCCTGTCGCGCCTCGTCGCGTGCGGCGTCGGCCCGGAGCTGGACCACCGCGTTGAGAGCGGGGTTCACCTCGTCGATCCGAGCGAGACAGGCATCGACCACCTCGGCCGACGTCACCCGCCCGTCGCGGATCGCCGCCGCCAGTGCCCGGACGGACGAGTAGTGGATCGGGTCGGCGAGCGGCGGCGCCGGCGTGGCTTCCCGTCCGGGCGCCTCGACGGTCGGGGCTCCGAGTCGGCACCCGGCGGCCGCCGTCACGACCGCCGCGCCGCCCGCCAGCCCGAACAGCTCTCGTCGACTGAGTGAGGAGATGGTCATCGGTGTGCCTCCGTCTATAGGATCTCGGGACGTTCAGGAGCGATTATCGCCGACGGACGGACGCGGACAAGGCAAACGTCTGCGGGGCCGCCGACGACTGATCTTGCGCATCACGACCCCAGGACACTAGATTGTGCGGATGAAACACCTGACCGCCTATTCGTTTCGCGCCGAGCGCGTGGCGCTCGCACTCGGGGCCGTGATGGCGGCACTCGTCGTCGTTCACCTGCTCGCCATGCAGGCGAACTTCAATCCGGCGCTGGGGTTGAAGGAGCGGTTCGAATTTCACTACTGGCAACTCGCCTTCTTCGATCTCGACGAGGAGGAGAGCTTCGGGACCTGGTTCAGCGCAGGCATCCTCGTCCTGGCCGCGGTGTTGCTGCTCCACCAAGCCAGGGTCCTGCGAGCCCACGGGCAGGCCTGGCACCGTTGGTGGCTGGGGTTGGGGATCGGATTCTGCGTCCTGTCAGTGGACGAAGTCGTCGGGTTGCACGAGTTCACGAACAGCATGATGGGAGACACCCCCTGGACAGTGGTCGGGTTCCCCATCCTGGTGCTGGTCGCCGTGGCCTATGCGCCGTTTCTCTGGCACCACCGCTGGCGGACGGCACTCCTGTTTGTCCTCGCGGGCGTCATCTACGGCGGCGGCGCCGTCGGGGTGGAGCACTTCACCGACAGCGAGGTCAACTCGCTGCACTACAACATGTGGACAGCGCTCGAAGAGGGGATGGAGATGATCGGCGTCATCGTGTTCATCTACGCGCTGCTCGACCATGCGCGCGGCACACCGGACCAGGTGGTCCGGATCGAGGTCGGGACCGCAGATTCCGAGGCGTGAAGTTGGCGCCGCGGTGAACTGCAGCCGCCCTCGGTGCGGCTCGATCCGACCGGTGCGGTCACCCTTCCCGTAGTGCGTCCAGCGGATCGAGCCGCGCCGCGCGGCGCGCCGGCACCCAGCACGCCAGGAGTTCAACCGCGCCGAACAGCGCGCTCGCCGTGGCCATGGTGAGGGCGTCGGTCGGAGCGGCGTCGTACAGGAACGACTCGAGGACGCGCGACAGGGCCGCGGCCGCCGCCAGCCCTGCGACGACTCCGACCGCGATCAGTCGAGCCCCCTCCCAGACGATCAGCCTGATCAGACAGCGGCGGTCGGCGCCCAGGGCGGTACGGATGGCGATCTCTCGGCGCCGCGCGACCACTGAGAGCGAGAGCACGCCGTAGATGCCTCCGAGGGCCAGGGCACTAGCCACGACCGCGAACCCGATGAGCAGCTGCATGGCAAACCGGCGAGAGTCGAGAGACTCGCCGCGGATCTCGTCCAGCGTCATCAGGTTCTCGACCGTCACGGTCGGGTCGACGGCACGGAGCGTCCGCTGGATCGTCCCGATCAGCGCGCGTGGGTCCGCCTCGGTCCGGACGACCAGGTGCTTCGAGAAGGCGCCCTATTGCCACAGCGAGAGATAGATCTCCGGCGTCGCCGCCCGAGTTAGGTCGTCGGTGCGCCCGTTCTCCGCAACGCCCACCACCTGAGAGGCTGGGCGTTGCCGACCACGCGTCCAGAGCCGCTTCCCCAGCGGGTCGGTCCCTGGGAAGTAGTGCTCGGCGAACGCTTCGTTGATCACGGCGACCGGGATCACGCGGGTGTCGGTCAGGCGGATGTCTCGCCCGCGGACCAGGGGATCGTGCCGGGCTCGCCAGCGAGACGAAACGTGACCCGGCGCCAGTGGTCCACGAGCTCCGCTTTCGCCTCGTGCCTCAGCACCTTTCCCGAGTCCAGGATCAACTGGTCGGCGAGGGGCTCGATCTCGGACACGTGATGCGTCGCATACAGGAGCGTGAAGCGCTCGTCCTGCATCGATTCGTACAAGACGTCCTGAAACACGGTGCGCACCACCGGGTCCAACCCGGTGGCCGGCTCGTCCAGCAGCAGCCTCGAGGAAAGTGAGCGCGCGGTCTCGTCAGACCACCTGTCGTAGTACTCGGCATGGAGCGCCAGGTTGCGAGCCCCGGACAGATGGTCGAACAGCGGCGTGTAGTCTCCGACATAGCCGATCGAGGTCTTCCACCCGCCTGACGTGGTGTCTGCGAGGTTGCCGGCGACCCGCACCGTCCCCTGGTCCCGACGGACGGTGCCCATGATGCATCTGAACAGCGTAGTCTTGCCGGCGCCGTTCGGGCCGAGGTCTGGCGTAGATCAACGCTTCCTTTAGGAGCTGGTCATAGGCTCGTTGCACGATATTGACTCCCACTTTGAGCGCGTTGAGACAGCGCCAGGATTGACGTCAACGGCTCGTCTGGCGCCAGCTCCCCTCGCAGGATCCGGGCGCGGATCTGCCCCGCGATATGGTCCTGCAGCGTCAGCTCGGAATGGGGGGAAATGTTCAGCAGCATTGGTCGCCAGTCAGGGGATGTTGGTCGTCAACTGTTCCACGGTATGGGTACAGTGGGAACAGTTGTCACGCGGATTTTTTTGCTGTCGTCAATGTCGGTCCTGGGTACACTAGCGGCGGAGGTTTTGCACATGCCGAAGCGGTTCTTGGCTCTCGTCGTTCTACTCGTGTTCGCGGCTCCGGGCGTCTGGCTCGACTCTGGGACGGTGACGGCCCAGACGCAGGCGACGTCGTCGGCCATCCCGAGGACCTCGGATGGGCACCCCGATCTGACCGGCGTCTACGACGTGGCGACGATGACGCCCGTCGACCGGCCGGCCGAATACGACGGCCGGCTGTTCCTCACCGACGAGGAGGTGGCCGCGATGGTGCGATACGAAGAGCAGCGAAATGTGCGCGATCTGGCGCCCCTCGAGGCCGATCGGGCCGCGCCTCCGGTTGGCGGAGACACCTCGCCAACCAACTCCTACCTCGAGGGTCTGTTCCGACTCGGCGGAGGCACCGTGGGCGGCTACAACCTCTTCTGGCTCAGTCCCGGTGAGCGTCCGGTGACCATAGACGGGCGGGCACGGACTTCGCTCGTCGTGGACCCTGAGAATGGCCGCGTGCCGCCGATGACACCGGAGGCGCGACAGCGTATGGCCGCACTGCTGGCGACCCGCGCCGCGCCAGACGCCGGCGAGAGCGCCGTCGGCGGGTCGAGCAGTCAGTACGACGCGGCCGACCGCCGGCCGCTCGCCGAGCGCTGCATCCTGGGCTTCGGCTCCACGTCAGGGCCCCCGACGCTGCCCAACTACTTCTACAACAACCTCAAGTTCATCGTGCAGACGGATGACTGGGTGTTGATCTACAACGAGATGGTGCACGACACCCGCATGATTCGCATTGGGGGCGAAAGCCTGCCGCCACACGTCAAGCAGTGGATGGGCAACTCGGTTGGCCACTGGGATGGCGACACGCTGGTGGTCGAAACCACCAACTTCACCGACAAGACGCGTTTCCGCGGCTCGGGGGAAAGTCTGAAGGTCACCGAGCGCTTCAGCCGCGCCGAAGACGGGACGATTCTCTATCGATTCACGGTCGAGGACCCATCGACGTGGGAGCGCCCGTGGACGGGCGAGTATCCCTGGAACCCGACCCAGGACGAGATCTTCGAGTACGCCTGCCACGAGGGCAACTATGCGCTGGACACCGTGCTTCGCGGCGCTCGACGCGCCGATAAGGAGGCGCGTGAGAACGGTCGCTGAATCGACGCCCGATCTCACAGCGTGACTACGGTCTCGACACGGCGGCGGTCGGCGCGGTGTCTGCGTCTCTCGCTCCTGGTGGTGTTCTTCCTGGCGACCGGCTTCGGGCAGGAACAGGCCTTCGCTCAGAGCGACTTCTGGTTCACGGACGAGTTGCAGCCGTACCGGGCGCTGGTCGACGCCCATCGCGCCGGGCGCGTCCAGGAGGCCATCCAGGGCGTCCTCGCCTTCGACCCAGAGGGCATCCACGCGCTGATCGACCGGGTCCGCGACCCCGACGCCAGGCTGACTGGCACCGAGGCCAAACCGGCCCTGAACGAACTGCTGTTCCGAGCCGCGGCCATGCTCCAGCTCGATGTGGCCGACAATCTGTGGTCGCGCGGCCTCGAGGCGGCCGCGTCCGACTGGATCGAAGTGGCCGTGCGCTGGATCGAGCTCAGGGCACGGGATCCGGAGCCGGAGCAGTCGTTCCGGCGCCGATGGTATCTGGCGGTCACGCTGCTGGCGTTCGAGCGAGGCGGGTGGCGCGACGGCGTGACGTTCAGCGAGGTGGCGCTCGAGCGCGTGCCGAACGATGTGCCACTCTTGACCGCCGCCGCCTGGCTCAACGAGGGCCTGGCGCTGGAACCGGTCATTCTGGACAACACGGGCACGTCCCAGCTCTCCCGGATTCAGCAGGCGAAGCGGTCGACCCTGCGCGCCGCCGCCCGCCGCGCCGGGGCCGCGCTCGCGGTCTCTCCCGGCGCGACGGAAGCGGCGTTGCGACTCGCGCGAATCCGCATGCTGCTGGAGCAGGGAGAGTCAGTGCGGGAGCTGTTGACCGGACTGGCAGCCCGGGAGGAGCTGGGCGTCGAGCATGCCTACGTCGCTCGTCTTCTGCTTGGCGACCTGCACCGGCACGCCGGCGAGCTCGATGCCGCCGAACAACGGTGGCGGGAGGCCGTGGACCTGATTCCGGACGGCCAGGCGGCCCGAATGGCGCTGGCGCGACTGCTCCACACACGCGGCGATGTGAGCGGCGCGGCGCGCACGCTCGCACCCGCACTCGACCCTGCGGCCTCGTCCAGCGCGGGACGTGCCCCGTACAGTGCGGCGGCTCCGCGGGGTCGGCTCATCGCGGGGCTTCCCGATCCCTGGGTGGATTATCAACTGGGGATCGGGGCTGGGCCGGGCCTCCGTGAGGAGCTTCGTCTCGAGGTTCGTCCATGAGCGCGCATCTCCCACGGCGTCGTGTCGCGTGGCGTCAGCGCGGACTGCTCGGCCTCGTGGCGGTCGCCGGATTGAGCGTGACGCTCCCGGCCCAGACGTTCAGGAGCGGGGTGGACGCGGTCATGGTCGACGTACTTGTGACCCGCGGCGGTCGCCCTGTCGACGGACTCTCCGCCGATGACTTCACCGTCACCGACAACGGCGTGCGCCAGCGGATTGAGACCGTGCTGCTCGAAGACGCGCCGATCACGCTGCTGCTCGTCCTCGATATCAGCGGCAGCGTCGGCGGGTCTGGGCTCGACCGGCTCCGGGCTGCGGCTCTGGCCGCCGGTGACGCGCTGGGACCGGACGACCGGGTGGGGCTTGTGACCTTCTCGGACACGGTGCACCTGGCGGTCGCGCCGCCCGCCCCGCCCGACCAACTGCCGCTGGCCGTCGGCCGCGTTCGCGCGGGTGGCGCGACGGCGCTGTACGACGCGACATTCGCCGCGCTGACCTTGCGGGAGCAGATCGGACAGCGCACCGTGATGCTGGTCTTCAGCGACGGTAACGATAGCGTGAGCTGGCTCGATCCGCGCGATGTCCTGGACACCGCCCAGCGTAGCGATATGGTCGTGTACGCCGTCACGCTCGACCGCGACCGACGAGTCAGCCTCATGAACCGGCAACACCGTGCCCTGACCCGCCAGTGGTTCCCGGTCGAGCCAGAACTCTTCCGTCGTGCGTATCTGTCGTGGCTGGTGGAGGACACCGGCGGCTCGGTTTTCGCCGGCTACGATGTTGACCGACTGCCCGACGCGTTCGCGCGCGTCGTCAGTGAGTTCCGCACGCGCTACGTACTGGTGTATTCGCCCACGGGGGTCGACGCCGGCGGTTGGCACGACCTCGACGTGCGGGTCAGGGGCCGCGGGCGTCGCGTGCAGGCGCGGCGCGGATACCGTCGCTAGTGTCCTGTAGCCGTCGTCTCCCTGCGATGGCCCGGAGGGCCGATGTCGCTACTAGTCGTTGGTCTGCTGCAAGAACCGACTGGCTTCCTGATAGCCCGGCAACTGCTCGCGCCCACTCCAGTTCGACCGCAGTTTCTCGTATTGCTCGGTCGCGGTCACGCGGTCGCCGCTGGCGGCCGCCGCGCGTGCGAGGCCCAGCAGCGACCGGGCGCGGCCCGGCATCCGCTCGAGTGAGGTCTTGAACCGCGTCACCGCCTCGGCCGGCCGGTCGAGCTCGAGCAGAATCTCGCCGTAGAGCTCGTAGGGCGGTTTGACCGGACTTGCGGCACCGTTGGGCAGCCGCATGCCGACCACGAACTCCATCGCTTCGTCCATTAAGGCCACCGCGAGGTCGCCTTGTCCACGGGCCAGCCGCACCATCGCTGCCACCTCGCGGTACATGATCTCGTTCGCCGCGCCGCTCTCGGCCAAGGCCTCGAGCCGTGCTTCGGCCTGCGCTGCGGTCGCCAGGTCGCCGGTCTTGACGGCGCTGATGCCCGTCGCCAGCAGCTCCGCCGCCGGCGAGTCGTCGGTCACCGGCAACACCTTCCACTCTTCGGTCTCCACGACATAGCGGGCGTTCAGCAACGGCAGGGTGCTGGCCGCACGCGCCTGCCCGTCGCTCTCACGATGGACCATTTCCAGACGCTCGATCCAGGTCCGGGCCTTGGCGTAGTCGCCGAGCTGCAGGTCGCCATACTGCCCCCAGTCGAGTGGGTGGACCGTGTCACCCACACTGTCGCCGGGTTCCCACAGGTCGCGCGCGACGTCGTAGGCGATCTGGTTGTGGTCCGAGACGTAGTCCCACATCCCGTGTTGGATGAAGATGTGTGTCGGCATGTGCCGGGCG